>Ga0181523_10003842_pt1 | contig 13409 bp, 9 predicted proteins | sample PEATcosm2014_Bin_43_FD_119752 | JGI IMG/M metagenome (GOLD analysis project Ga0181523, IMG submission 119752) | Peatland microbial communities from MTU Mesocosm Facility, Houghton, MI, USA - PEATcosm2014_Bin05_30_metaG | ecosystem: Environmental > Terrestrial > Soil > Wetlands > Peat | place... | reverse complement strand
GTCATAGGCGTCTTCCGGTGAAATGCGTTTCATCCGCACGTGCTCCATGATGTGATCGTCCAGCGGCTGGTTGCCCGTCTTCTTGCCGACCTGGATCATGCCGGGGATTTGATGCGTTTTGCCTTCGCGCACGAGGTTGGCGACGGCAGTGTTGAAGAGCAGGATTTCAAACGCCGCCACGCGGCCCTTTTTGTCCGTGCGCTTGAACAACGTCTGGGCCACAACACCTTTTAATGCCTCGGAAAGCGTCTGGCGGATTTTGTTCTGCTGGTCCGCCGGAAAGACGTCAATGATGCGGTCCACGGTTTTGGAGGCGCTCTGCGTGTGCAGCGTGCCGAAGACCAGGTGGCCGGTGGCCGCCGCCGTGATGGCCAGTTCGATGGTTTCCAGGTCGCGCATTTCGCCGACGAGAATGATGTCCGGGTCTTCGCGCAACGCGCCGCGCAACCCCGTGGCAAAGGATTTGGTGTGCACGCCGACTTCGCGGTGACACACCAGACAGCTTTTGCTTTCGTGGACAAACTCGATCGGGTCTTCGAGCGTGATGATGTGGTCTTTGCGGTTCCGGTTCGCGTAATCCACCATGGCCGCCAGCGTGGTGGATTTGCCGGAGCCGGTCGGGCCGGTGACCACAATCAGCCCGCGACTGAGCATCGTAAATTTTTTGAGCACCGGCGGCAGGGGTACGTCGAGCTTTTCGAAATCCTCAAACGTGAGCACGCGGCTGGGAATTTGCCGGAATGCCGCGCCGATGCCGTTTTTCTCGTTGTAAAAGTTGACGCGGAAACGCGAGATGTTCGGAATCTCGTAGCCGAAATCCACGTCCCCGGTTTCCTCGAATTGTTTGATCTTGTAGTCCGGCGCGATTTCGTAAAGCATCGTCTTGAGCGAGTCGTTTTCGAGTGGCGGATAATCCACGCGCTGAAGTTCGCCGTTGATGCGCAGCATGGGCGGGTTTCCGCATGACATGTGCAAGTCGGACGCCTTCTGTTCAAACATCAGGTTGAAAAACGCATCTATCTTGGCCATAAATCTTTTTCGTTGATGGAACACTAGCTAGACCCGCGCCACACTGCAAGCCATGAACGCCCCCGATGAAATCATCCGCCGCGAAATTGCCGAACGCGGCGTTTTGTCCTTCGCGCGCTTCATGGAACTCGCCCTTTACTGTCCCAATTCTGGATATTACGAAACGAAAAAAGACAGCCCCGGACGCCGCGGCGATTTTTACACCAGCGTCAGTGCCGGTGAACTCTTCGGCCAGCTCCTGGCCTTCCAATTCGCCGGATGGCTGGAAGAACTTCTCTTGTCACCTGTCACGTGCCACTCGTCACCTTGCCTGATTGAAGCCGGCGCGCATGACGGGCAACTGGCCAAAGATATTTTGAGCTGGCTGCAATCGGCGCGGCCGAAACTGTTCGGGCAAATCCAATACGGCATCATCGAACCCTCTGCCGTCCGGCGGGAATGGCAGGGCGAAACATTGAAAGATTTTGCGCCGCGTGTTCGCTGGATCGACAGCCTTCAGGCCATCTGCCCCCTAACTCCAAACTCCGAACTGCGAACTCCTGACTTCTCCGGCATCATTTTCTCCAATGAACTTCTCGATGCCATGCCCGTCCACCGTCTCGGCTGGGACGCAAAAAATAAACAGTGGTTTGAGTGGGGCGTCGCTGTCGAAGGCGAAAAATTCGTCTGGGCACGCTATTCTGACCCCCTCGCCCCGCAAGGCGGGGAGAGGGCCGGGGCGAGGGGCGCGTTTGCAAATCCCCCATCTTCCATCTTCCATCTCTTGGCGCGGCGGAGCGAAGCGGCGACGGCTTCATCTTCGCTTTTGGATGTTCTTCCCGACGGCTACACCATCGAAACCTGCCCCGCCGCCGAAAACTGGTGGCGTGAAGCGGCAAACATTTTGAAATGCGGACGATTACTGACGATTGATTACGGTTTGACCAATGACGAATTGCTTTCACCGGGCCGGACGCGCGGCACACTCCGCGCCTATTTCCGCCATCATGCCACCGACGATCTTCTGGCGAACGTTGGCGAACAGGACCTCACGGCGCACGTGAATTTTTCCGCGATTCAATCCGTCGGTGAAGCGTGCGGCTTGAAGACGAAGACTTTTTCAACACAGGCGCAATTTCTGACAAAAATCGTGGAAAGGATTTTCAAAAATCCGGAGTCATTCGGCGAATGGGGCGCGAAACAGACGCGGCAATTTCAAACCCTCAGCCACCCGGAACATCTAGGGCGCGCCTTTCGCGTGCTCGTCCAATCGAAGCCGGGCGCGCCCTACCGACTCAACTCATAATTCAAAATTGAGAGGCAATAGATTGCCGCCGTCTCGACACGCAGGACCAGGCGGCCCAGTGAAATCGGCAGTGCGCCCGCTGCTTCAATCGCCTTCAGTTCGTCGAGCGTGAAATCGCCTTCCGGTCCGATCCAAACGCCGACCGACTTTGGCAAGCGGCCATGCTTGTCTAGAAATTCCTGAAAACACTCGCGCGGATGGCGGCGCTCCGGTTGCAACGAGCCAACGAGTGACAATTCAAATCTGTCTCTTCGCTGAGGTTGGAGTCCGCGCTTTAGCGTGTCAGTCGGAGCAAGCTGAAGCTTGGACTCCAACTTTTCGTCTCGCGCCAGAAATTGTTCGATGGTCGTCGGCGCTTCGATTTTGGGCAGCCAGGCCGCGCCGCACTGTTTGATGGCTTCAATGGCCACCTGCTGCCATTTCTCGCGCTTGTGTTCGGCGCTCTCGTCGTCGAGTCGCGCCACGACGTGTTCGGTCAACAGCGGCACAACCCGATGCGCGCCCAGCTCGACGGATTTTTGAATGATGCCTTCAATGATTTTGCCTTTGGGCAGCGCCTGGAGCAAAGTGATCAGGCAGGGCGGAGCAGGAATGGAATTTTTTTTCGTCACGCGCAATTCCACCATGTCGCGTGAACTGTTTTCGAGTTCGCAAAAAAATTCATGCCCCGCGCCGTCGAGCACGACGACCGGCTCGTTGCGCTTGACGCGGAGCACATGCAACGCGTGATACGCCTCGCGTCCGTCGAGCCGCAACGCATTTCCCGCACAGCGCTCGGGCGGCAGATAAAAGCGGTGCATAAACAAAGTGACAAGTGACAAGTGACAAGTGACGAGTGACAAGAAACACCGTCACCGGAACAGATTTTTAGCCTTCTCAAAGAAACTCTTGGTGATGGGATTGACGTTTTCATCACACAGGTCGGCAAATTCCTGCAACTTCTCTTTTTGCGCCGGGGTCAGGCGTGCCGGCACTTCGACCTGGATGCGCACATGCAAATCGCCATGGCCGTAACCTTGCAGATTTTTCACGCCCTTGCCCTTGACGCGGAAGGCCGTGCCGGATTGCGTGCCGGCGGGGATTTTAATAGTGGCTCGGCCATCGAGTGTTGGCACCTCGATTTCCGAGCCGAGCGCGGCCTGGGCAAAGCTCACTGGCACCTCGCACAACAGATCGTCGCCGTCGCGCTGGAAAATTTCGTGCGTTTTGATGTGCAGCACGACATACAAATCGCCCGGCGACCCGCCGCGAAAACCGGCCTCGCCGTTGCCGGACGAGCGCAGGCGCGAGCCGGCGTCCACACCGGCCGGAATGCGGAGGTTAATTTTTGAACTGCGTTCGCGGCGCCCCTCACCGTGGCAGGATTTGCATGGTTTCTCCAAAATGCGCCCTGCGCCCTTGCAGTGCGGACACGTTTGCGCGATGCTGAAAATGCCGCGTGAGGTGATGACCTGTCCGCGCCCGCCGCAAGTCGTGCAGGTCCGCATTTTCGAGCCATGTTCCATGCCGGAACCGTTGCATGTGTCGCACCGGTCAAGCTTGGAGACGGAGATTTCCTTTTCGCATCCCAGCGCGGCCTCTTCGAGGCTGATTTCCAGATCATAGCGCAGATCATCGCCGCGTTGCGGCTGGGAGGGGTCCTGGCCGCCGCCGAAGACGCTTTCAAAAATGCTGCCACTGCCGCCGAAGACTTCGCGGAAAATTTCAAAAGGATCGTGAAAGCCGCCGGCAAAGCCGCCGCCAAAGCCGCCGGCGCGCCCGGCGCGCGCCCGCGGATCAAACGCGGCATGGCCGAACTGGTCGTAGGCGGCGCGTTTCTGCGGGTCGTCCAGCACCTCATAGGCTTCACCGAGTTCCTTGAATTTTTCCTCCGCGGTCCTGTCGCCGGGATTTTTGTCCGGATGGAATTTCAGGGCGAGCTTGCGGTAGGCCTTCTTGATTTCGTCGGCCTCCGCGTCGCGGCTCACACCGAGGATTTCATAGTAATCACGGTTGGACACGGTATTTGGTTAAATGGTTAAATGAGTTAAACAGGTTAAATGAGTGATTGGTTCAATCGGCTGAGAGCACTGACCGGGTTTCGACTTGTTTGACCAGTTCCTCATTTAACTCATTTAACTGGCTGACTCGTGCCATTTTGCTTTGAATTTTCACCAGCGGGTTTCTTGGCCACGATGACCGTGGCCGGTCTCAACAGCCGGTCGCGGAGCTTGTAGCCTTTGCGGAGCTGCTGGACGACGTGGCCTTCAGGAACATCGGTGGTTTCCTGCTGTGAGACGGCTTCGTGCCACGTTGGGTCAAAAGGTTTGCCGCTGGCGTCAATCTCTTCCAGTCCGCTCTCTGCGAGGGTGTTTTTGAGCTGCTGCCGGATCATGGCGACACCGGCTTGCAGCGAGGCGATCCCGCCGGGCGGGACTTCCGCGGTTTGGGCGGCGGTCTGCGCCATTTCAAAGTGGTCAAGGACAGGCAGGATTTTTTGAATCAACGCGGCGGCGGCAGCTTGCGCGGCCTCGATGCGTTCGCGCGCGGCGCGTTTCTTGAAATTCTCCAGATCGGCGGCGGTGCGCAGGAGGCGGTCCCAATGTTCGTCGGCCCTGGCCGCGCGAGTCTTGAGTTCTTCAAGCTGCTCCGGCGTGAGTTCCGCCGCGACGGGCAGATTGGCCGCTGCCGGTTCGGTGGCGGCGGTTGGGGGTTCCGCAGCCTTTTCAGATTTGTGCGCGTGTGACTCGGCTTTCTTCATGCGATGGTTTCGGCAAAAATGTTTCCGGACCGCCACATTAACGGATTGGCGTTGCGTCGGCAACTGGGACGTATCCGGCAATTTGAAATTTCAAATTCTAACCGGGCGGGACAAGTTTCTGGAAAGCGGGCAGGTTTCGCAGCGAGTCGAGGCGCGGGTCTTTGCGGGCTTCGACAAGGAGGTCGCGGGCGGCGGGATTGGTCGCCAGTCGTTTGGCGCTTAAGGCGAGCGAGGCCTGCAAATTTTGCAGCGCATCGGAGGTTTTTCCGAGAATGGCGTCCAGTGCGGCGAGGTCGTAATACGGTTCCGGCTGGTCGGGGGCGAGGCTGACGAGTTTTTGGAGCAAAATTTGGAGTCTGGGCATGTCACCCAACTGGGCGGCAATTTGCGCCATGGCGGCGGCCTCCGGGTAGTGGATGTTCGAATTGGCCAGTGCCTGGTCGAACAGTCCGCTGGCATTCCGGAGCAGTTCAATCGCGCGGTTGGTTTGCTGGACCTGGAAATAAAAGCGCGCCAGTTCGAGGACATTTTGGAAATCCGCGGGGTTTTTCTGCACTTCGGTTTCCATTCCTCGGACTTGCGCTTCAAGCTGGGTTTGCTCGGCGGCACGGGTTTTAAAGTTTTCGAGGTTATTGACGAGGTCTTTCGCCTGGCCGTTGTAAGGATCAAGCTTCAGGCAGGTCTTGGCAACAATCAGGGCGTCATCCAGGCGATTGTATTGGAGCAGGAAATTAATGTACCGGAAAACGGCTTCCGGGCTGTAAGGACAAAACGCAAAGGCTTGCTTGAAGGCGAAATCCGTCTCGCGCCTCAGCGCCTCCTGTGCCTCGGGGGTCTTTTGGCGGTATTCGGGCGGACATTGCGGGTTCAGGCGCCAGGCATACACGCCGGCTTGCGAACTGCGCAATTTGGAGAAGGCCTTTTGCCCGTCGTCGTCGCGGACGAATTTTCGGTCGCCCGTGAAGCCGCTGAAATTGCCGTGCAAATAAACTTTGTCCACAAAGTCCGCGATTTGCTGGACGCTGGTGTCATAAGTGATCCAATTGCCGATGAAGCGCTTGGAATATTCACTCCAGAAGGCGTGGTCCTTTTTGAAAACGTCGTCGGACAATTCCGGCAGTGGGTTGCGGTTGATCTTCATGATGATGCCAAACGGTGTCTCGTAGGGATACATCCAGTCCAGTGGAAAACTTTCTTCGACGAAAAATTCATTGGTCGGATTGTGCTCAAAGATGACTTTGCAGAGCAGTCCGTTGATCTTCATCACCGCAACCTGGCCGGAGATGGCCATTTGATTGCCCGAGGTTTGAACGCCTTCACCCGGCTGGAGCTGGCCGAGCGCGGCCCGGCGCTGAAAGTCCTCGCGATACGTATCGTAGCACACTTGCAAATCCTCCGGCGATGGGATGTAGATTTCCACCGGCGGATAAACGCCCTCGGCCCGGCGCCGGGCCTCGACATGCGCGCCGAATTTTGTGAACGGCACATCCAAAACGTAGTAGGCGGCATCGGCGAGGCCATTGACCAATGTATTGTCCGGGCCAAAGGGGATGCCCAGCACGTACTTGATAAATTCCCGGAAGAACGGCGGGTCGTGTTGCGCGCTGCGGAAATATTGCGAGCGGAGATAGTCCAAATACGTGCCATCGGCGAGCGCGTTTTGGGTGATGAGATAAACGTCGCGGCGGTCGAATTTTTGATCTTCCTTCGGCTGGCACGAATGCGGAATGAAGCTCTCGCAGAAAATCATGTAAGTCGGATTGAAACGTCCCGGGTCGGTGCCGCCAAACAGGATCGTATTGCGCGTCATCTCCGGGTAAATGCCGAACGGCGGCGTGAACATGTCGTGCCCGAACCAGTAGCCGAACCAGTGATTGCGCTGTTCGCTCTTGTACCAGTGGGACAGGCCGGAATAGACCGGCATGATCATACACAGGCCAAGCAGGATCAAAACCGGCCCGCGGTTGCGGTAAATCAGCAACGCGAAAATGAAAACAATCGGCATCGCGACCAGAATGAGATTGGCAAAAATGGGAAGACCGTATTGATCCCTTGCAAACGCCTGGGCGACCAGATGCGGCAATTGAGAGAGGATGGAAGAATTGACTTCGCCGCCCGGGCCGGCGTAAAGTTTGGCGGCCGCGTCGGCCAGACAATACAAGGCCAGAATTATGGCAGCCGCCCCGCCAATGATCCCCCAGAACCGGAATTTGGCATAATGCGTGGCCATGTAGGCGGCCATCAATGTCAGCCCGTAACCGATCATGATAGCGAACAGCGCGTGTGAGGCGGTGAAGAAAACTTTGTTGAGGTCGGCCGAGGACTTGTCCAGTCCGACATTTAAAAGGTTGACCAGGAGCACGGCGAGACAGAAGTAGATGGCGGTCAGGCCGATAATCCAGGAACGCTCCCGCTTGTGCATTTTGAACAAAAACAAAAAAGGCAGCAATCCAACGAACATGAAGACCCAGCTGAATGACTCGGAAAGGCCCTGGACCAGATACCAGAGCTGGTTCGCGAAGCGAATCGGGTTCTGGAAGATGTTCGTTCCCTGGGCGGTCTCATACTGGCCGCGGCTCAACGCGTGGAAGAAACCATCCACGGTGCGCGGATAACCCCATTGCATGGGTGGGACGGTCATGCCGGAAATCGGTTCGAAGAAATAAAACGAAACGCCCAGAACCCACAAAAGCGCCATGATAACCACCGTCTTCCACTCGGAAAAGATTCCCCCGGTTTTGATGCTCAACCAAACGCCGGCGATAAGCGAACCAATTCCTACGGTGTGGAAAAGGGTGACTTCGATCGAGGTCATGTTGTTAACCGCCGGAATGGAATGGGTGCTCATTGCGTAAAGCCCAGCCAAATATATGACACTGTTGACGAGAAGAAACAGGTCGCGGCCAAGGCGTGGTTGGGCGAGGGCGATGGCGACTTCAATGCCCATGGCGCTCAACAGCAAGGTCTGATGAATGGTGGCGCAGATGCCATAGAAGAGGAACGCCAGATAGAGGTAACGTTTCTGGTGCGGGGCATACATCCAACGCATCAACATCAGCAACACCAGGATCAGCCATGGCACGGCAAAGAGGGAAATGCGGTTGATGGCCACCGACTCGCTCCACACGAAACCATCCAGCCCCACCATCATGCCCGCAACAAATCCGGAAACCATGCAGATGGCGCCCTCCCATTTGCTGGTGATGCTTCTCAATTCTTCAATGCCCTCGATGAGCATGCTGCTGCCGCGCGAAACCATCAGGGCGAGCATCCCGCACCCCATTGCCATGGCGAACGATTCCCCCACCTCCACGCGCCAGGTAACATTGCCGATCGGCAGGATGGCCGTCCAAAACCAACTGTAAATCGACCAGAAAGGATAGCCCGGCGGGTGCGGTATGCCGGCGTAGAACGAGCCGGTGCATAATTCGCCGGAATCCTCCAGCGTCAGCTCCGGGGCCAGCGTCAGCAAATAAATGATCCACATCACCGCGAAGACGATGCCCATCACGATCCAGTCAATTCCGCGAAACAGCGGCGCCACGGGCACAGGCGGAGGCAATTTGCCGGTGGACGCCGGCCTGGCCGCTTTGCCCTTGCCGTTGGTCGGTTTTGGTTTTTCCATTTTTGGCATCAGTCGTTCGGTTTGGTGAACGGCGTAAAGCGGATACTAGAAGTGGAAATGCCGTGGTTTGTCCAATCAAAAGTGACGGTGGCGAGGTGGTTTTGCACGTTTTGGGAGTCATCCGACGCGTACGCCGCGTAATTCTGATTGCTCAACATCATGGCCACCGTCATTCCGTGGCTGCCGGAAGCGGCGGGGAGACTGTTGCCCGAATTGAAAACCAGCAGGGTGAGCAGTGCGCAGGCGGTTACCGGCGCAAGCCAGCCCAGCAGGGCCGCGGTCGTTGGTGTGCCGGGCTGGGCGGAAAAAATGCGCCGCTTAAGCCCCGCCGACGGGCGGCGCGGCTGCCAGGAACGCAACTGAGTCTCCGGCAAATTCGTCTCTTTCATAAGCTGCTCCTTCCAGTTGGAGTTTTATTTTTTGCAAACCGTAGCGGTATCGGCCCGCGATCGTGTTGGGCGAAGTTTCCAACAACTGGCCAATCTCCTCGAACGTGTATCGGTGCCAGATTTTCAGCACAATCACTTCGCGCTGTTCCACCGGCAGTTCGGCCAGACAACGCATCGCCGCGCGCTCCGCCGGATTTTCCCCCGTGGATTTTTCAAACCATCGCCGCGATTCCAGCTCGCGCGTCAGCCGCCGCCAGAGTGACCGCCGGTAATTCAGCGCGCGGTTCCGGAAACTGCGCACGCAGTAATGCTCCAGTCTCAGCGGCGGCAGCGGCCTTTGCATCAGCGCCAGAAAGGTTTCCTGCAGCACGTCCTCCGCCTCGGCGTGACTCAACCCCAAAGCGCGACCATAGAGAATCAACTCCGCCGCCTTCGCTTCATAGAGCTTTTCGCTCCAATCCGATGATTCGTCGCCGTTCACGGTTTCATTGGATAGACACCGCTTGGGTGATATTTGTATAAATTTTCTGCGGCAGCCGGCATAAGCTGTTCGTTATTTACGATTTACGATTTACGATTTACGAGCCGCCGGTGAGTCTGAAGCGGGCGCGCAAATCGTAAATCGAATATCGCAAATTCCTCAGCCCCAACCCAGCCAGCGCCCGCCCTGATAGGTGAAAAAGGCCAGGACCCACGCCAGCACGCCCATGTAAAGCCATTGGAACAGCGGCCATTTCCACGAGTTCGTCTCGCGCCGCACCACCGCCACCGTGCTGGCGCATTGCAGCGCGAAGACGTAAAACACCATCAACGTGATGGCCAGCAACGGCGTGTAGAGCGGCGAGCCGTCCGGCCGCGTTTGTGCCCGCAACGTCTGCACCAGCGCCTTTTTGCCCGATTGGGATTCGTCGCCGCTGCCAACATTATAGACGGTGGACATTGTGCTCACGAAAACCTCGCGCGCCGCAAACGACGAAATGATGCCGATGCCCATCTTCCAGTCAAAACCCAGCGGGGCGATGACCGGTTCAATCGCATGCCCCATTCGCCCGGCGAAACTGTTCCGCAATCGTTCGCCGGCTGCTTCGGCTGTGACGGGTGACGAGTGACGTGTGGCGGGATTCACGTCACTTGTCACTCGCCACTCGTCACTTTTTGGATACGTTGCCAGAAACCAGAGCAGGATGTTCACGCCCAAAATCACCGTGCCCGCGCGTTTCACGAAAAGTTTCGACCGGTCCCACATGTGCCGCAGCACGACGCGCAACAGCGGTCGTTTGTAAGGCGGCAACTCCATGATGAGCATCGGGGTTTCGCCCCGGAGCAGCGTTTTTTTGAACAGCCACGCCATCAGCAGCGCCACGACCGTGCCCAGCAGATACATCGCCAGCATCGTCAGACCTTGCAATTTGAGGAAACCGAGAATTTTGAGATCCGGAATGCACGCCGCGATGAGCAGCGTATAGACCGGCAACCGCGCCGAACAGCTCATCAGCGGCGCGACCAGGATGGTCACCAGCCGGTCCTTCGGAGATTCAATCGTGCGCGTGGCCATGATGCCGGGAATCGCACACGCATACGAACTGAGCATCGGGATGAAACTTTTGCCGTGCAACCCCACTTTGCTCATCAGCCGGTCCATCAAAAACGCCGCCCGCGCCATGTAACCGGTGTCCTCCAGAAAGCCGATGAACAAAAACAGCAGCAGGATTTGCGGCAAAAAAACAATCACCGCGCCGACGCCGGCAATGACGCCATTGACCAGCAAATCATTCAAATCGCCGGGCGGAATCAACTTTTCAACCACGGTGCCTGCCCAATCAACGATGGCCTGTAGCGCGTCCATCGGGATTTTGGCAAAGGTGAAAATGCTCTGAAATATCAGCGTCATCAGCGCGATGAAAATCAGCGTGCCCCAGATTTTGTGGGTGAGGATGCGGTCCAGTTTGTCGCTGAGCGTTTCGCTTGGCGGCGCGAATTCGGCGGTGGCGGCCTGCTGGATTTCCGCGACGCGCGCGTATCGCCACTCAATCGGCGCGCCGCGCCAGTCAATCCGGTGCGTTTCGAGCCGCTTCCGCGCGGCTGCCACGGCGTCCTGGATTTTTTGCGGATAATGCTCCTTGGACGATGCCAGCGCCTTTTCGTTGCTGAGCAGCAGCAACGCCTCCGCGGTGGCCTGCAACCGCCGTTCCTTGAAAGTTTCCGCCAGCAAATCAGCCAGCCCGGTCGCTTCAATCCGGAACAATCCGGGCAACTGGCAGAATAGTTTTGGTTTTATTTCGGTGTTGTTCTGAAGTGTCGCGATGATTTTCGCGCGCAACTCCGGCACGCCCGCGCCGCTGCTGGCGACAACCGGCATCACCGGCACACCGAGCGACTCGGAGAGTTTCTTTTCGTCAATGCCATAACCGTTGTTTTCCGCCACATCTACCATGTTCAACGCGATGAGGGTCGGATGGCCCAGCTCGACCACCTGCGTGGTGTAATAAAGGTTGCGTTGCAGGTTCGAGGCGTCCACGACGACCACAATCAAATCGGGCGGCGGCAGTTCAGGCAGACGATTCATCAGCACATCGCGTGAAATCTGCTCGTCAAGTGAATTGGGACTCAAGCTATACGTCCCGGGCAAATCGAGAACGCGGACGCCCATCCGGGCCGGCGCGCCGAGCAGCCGGCCTTCCTTGCGCTCGACGGTCACGCCGGCGTAATTGCCGACCTTCGCGCGGAGGCCCGTCAACGCGTTGAACAAAGTCGTTTTGCCGGAATTCGGATTGCCCGTCAGGATGACAAGCGGGTGACGGGTGGCGGGTGACGCGTGACACGAATCGGACGGCTTTGGGGATGCCGCATCGCCATTACGAGGAATTGGCTTGGGTGGATCCATGTTGGACAGACAAATCACTGAGGCATCATGTCACTTGTCACGTGCCACGTGTCACTTTGACCAGGATCTGCTCCGCCTCGTGCTTGCGCAATGTGAGATTGTAGCCGCGGACCTTGATTTCCACCGGGTCGCCGAGCGGGGCGAAGCGGACGAGTTCGACCGTCGTGCCGACGAGCAGACCCATTTCCATCAGGCGTGGTCGGCTTTCGGGCGGGAGTTTGATTTCGGCAACCGTCGCCGTCGTGCCCACGGCAACCGAACTGAGCGGCTGGGGAGCGGCAACCATAAGAGATTTCAAGCGGCGGCGGGAGAAGGCAGCGGCTCGACCAGAATTGTCCTGGCCAGTTTTTCGCTCAAAGCGAGGCGGGCATTGCAAACCTGGCAGATGACGTTGGTTTGGCTGCTCAACAGTTTGACGCGTTGCTCCTCGCCGAGGCCAAGCTCGCGCAGCCGGTCGCGCACTTCCGGCGCCGCGGCCAGTTCCTTGATGCAGACCGTGGTGCCGGCCTTGACCCGGCTCAACGGGCAAACCGCCGGGCCGGCGCAAAGGCCTTCGATGACCTTGAATCCTGATGACTGTTTCTTCACAGCGCCATAACGTAGGGCAACGGCAACAGCGAGGCAAGCGGGTTTTTGGCTTGGTCTTCGCAATTTTTGGCTCCTCGTTTTTGTAATTCGGTCAGGATGGAAGCCAGACAGCGCGACGGGTCGGCGGCAGTTTGAATGGATAGGGACTTGGACGCATGTCAACCATCTGTTATACTGGCATCGGCGGAAAAAAGTGAAATGACAGCGCGAAAATACTACAATACTAGGAACCGACCCGTTCACGGTGAGCTGAGCCGATAGAAGCGACCGGGATAATCCATCCATTGCGGATCGCTGAAATAGCACGAGCCGTTAGTGAGTATGGTGGTTTGAATAGGAAGCCAGACGGGACCGGCAAGATTAGTGCAGGCTTCCACCACGACTGTCTGGCCGCTAGCCCAAGTGATGTTGAATCCAAACCCGTTCGATTGCACGCCAAAGCTGGCGTCACTGGTCAGCACCTCCGGCAGCCATGGCGAGGTTGGAAGACCGCTATTGGCGGAGAAGGCGTCCCAACCTGTGGTTGCCGGCAAGTAATAGATCGTCGCGGGGTCCCAGACTTGATACCCGTAGTTATAATAATAAACCCAGTAGTCGAAAACATCCGAACCAAGGCTGGGGGAGTTACCCTGAAAATAGACGCTGGTCAGGCCGCTGCAGCCGGAGAACGCGGAGTCCTCTATGCTAGCGACGTTGGAGCCGATCGTGATATTGGTCAGGCCGGTGCAGCCAGCAAACGCTGAGTTCCCGATGTTGGTGACGCTGTCCGGGATGGCGATACTGGTCAGGCCGGTGCAGTCCGAGAATGCATTAGTTCCGATGCTGGTGACGCTGTTGGGGATCGTGTAGCTTCCGGCCATGCCCCCCGG
>Ga0181523_10003841_pt1 | contig 13410 bp, 16 predicted proteins | sample PEATcosm2014_Bin_43_FD_119752 | JGI IMG/M metagenome (GOLD analysis project Ga0181523, IMG submission 119752) | Peatland microbial communities from MTU Mesocosm Facility, Houghton, MI, USA - PEATcosm2014_Bin05_30_metaG | ecosystem: Environmental > Terrestrial > Soil > Wetlands > Peat | place... | reverse complement strand
TTTACATCGTGCATCGCTTGGCATTCGAGATACCGGCCACATACTTTGGCCTCCGCGGCTTCGACGGCTTGGGCGCCACTTACTGTGCAGCCGCCATCATGCTCGCGCTGCTGTATCCGATGTGCCGCTGGTATCGCACCGTGAAAGCGGCGCACCCGCGTTCGTTCTTGGAGTATCTGTAACCCTGGACTGTGCGGGGTAACGAGCAGGCCCATGATGAGCCCCAATGAGATTTGGTTGACTAAGATTGTGTTGACCGTCTTCAGCCATGGCTCCGTTGCCTAACTCGGAGGTCAAGTCCCGGTACGTGGATCCCGCAGAGCTGTTTCCAGGCCGGCTGATTCTTGCTCCCCGCGAGCAGATCCCGGCGCACTCCGGGCTCGCTGATCTCCGCCAGCCACTTGGTCCGATGGCTGGAGGAATAGACCTGGTTGCCGGTACAAGGGATGGCCCAACTATGCACTGGGGATTCCCCTAGTTGTCTGGAAGCAGAGGATAGGTTGAGCCTATGCCTTGGATCAGCCTCACTTCGGCGCTGGCGGGGCTAGCGCGTCTACGATTGGCGTCGCGAGGTAACTAATTAATTTCTCCGATGCAAATGCATGAACAATCTGCTCGGAGCAAGGCTCACACCTTATGACGGAACCCAATTTGATGGATGAAACTGTAGATTTCTCTTTAGTACTAGGTGGCCCGGTCTTCCAGTTATTTCGGAGGTCGCATCTCGCTGGGGACGCCCTTGAACTTTTGTTTCGCCGGATGGTCATTATCACCTCGGCCGCATGGTTGCCGCTGTTGCTCCTCACCTATTTCGGTTCTTCGGTCGCAAATGTCGCTCGGCTGTCTTTTCTTCACGACGTTGAAGTGCACGTCCGATTCCTCATTGCACTTCCGGTCCTGATTGTTGCCGAGCTTATTGTTCATCTACGGATAGGTCCTGTCGTCCGCCGGTTTGTCGAGCGTCGTATCGTTTTGCCCAAGGACCTTCCACGCTTTCACAGCGCGATCGAATCCGCGATCAGACTGCGCAACTCTATCCCCGCGGAGGTCGGATTATTGCTTGTTGTTTACACAGTGGGCCTGTGGTTCTGGTACGGCCGCGTCACCATCAACGCCGCTACGTGGTATGCGAAGCCTGGCGGGCCTTGGAACCTGACCCCTGCTGGCTTCTGGTATGTATTCGTCAGCATACCGATCGTCCAGTTCCTCCTCCTGCGCTGGTACCTGAGGCTGTTCATCTGGTTTCGCTTTCTGTGGCAGGTCTCCAGAATAAACTTGAGACTCGTTTCAACTCATCCTGACCGCGCTGCCGGGCTTGGGTTCCTGGGCAAGAGTGCTTACGCCTTTGGCCCAATTCTGTTCGCACAAGGTACCTTGCTCGCCGGTGTGGTTGCCAGTCGCGTCCTCTATCAAGGGGAGAGTTTACTCTCCTTCAAATTGCAGATCGCTGGCTTCATTGCTTTCTTCGTCTTCGTCATTCTTGGTCCACTCCTAATGTTTACCCCCAAGATGACCCAGGCAAAACGAAGGGGACTAGCTGACTACGGACTGCTCGCTCAGCGCTACGTCGAAAGCTTCGACGAAAAATGGGTACTCCGCAATCCGATCCCTTCTGACGAACTTCTCGGAGCTGCAGATATCCAGTCGCTGGCCGATCTCGGCAACAGCTATGCTCTTGTCCGCGAGATGCGCTCGGTCCCCTTCGGAATTGAGGACATCTCACGGCTGGCTGGTGCCACCGCCGCTCCCCTCTTACCTCTTTTGCTTACGATTTTCTCACTAGAGGAACTGCTCCTCCGGATCATCAAAACGGTGTTTTAAAGATGCTTCAGGCTGGAACTGCAAAGGGCAGTCGGAGATTGGATCTGCTTTGGCGCTTAGGCGTTGTGCATTCAGGGGATTTGGAGGTGTTGCACCAGGTGAGGGCCAGTTTCGCACGAAGCAGTTCCTGCCCGCCGGAGGAACGGGGATTCGCTTTCTGCTGAGCAAGAAGTACCACGTTATCGCTAGGGGCAAAGACAATTTCGCGTGGAGCATCGGGGTCGGCGAAGCGTTTTAGCTATTACGAGCGTCGGCAACTGCCTGAAAAGCTGCGTGCTTTCTTACGGCCCTTGGAGGAGGAATACTTTGCAACGCGCGGTGAAGCTGATCCTGCTCTTCCTGGCTCTCTCTCTTCCGCTCTTGCGCTCTCTTGCCCAGGGCCTGGCTGAGACGTCCTCTCCTCCTCTCGATTCTCTTTCCGCACAGATGCGCTCTAGACTCACTTTCGCTCAGCAAGCGCCAGATATCTTCTCTGGCGGTCGGGACGTTCTCTATATCCAGACGCAATTGCCTCGTTACTTCGACCAGCCTTGGGTGGAACCTCTTTCCCCATACGCGCCTCTCGCTCCCTTGGCCCCCTTTTCTGGAATCGATCCTTTGGCGGTACCACTTCCGAAAGACAAGCCGTCGAATCAGCCGGAAAATAGCAGCATACGTCCCGTTGCCCAGGATCCAAAGTCTGAGAAAAACGGAGGCACGCACTTCCGTTGGATACCTGCACTGGGCGAATCGATCCTGTATACGGGGATCATGCACACCTTCGATCTCACCACCGAAGCTGGCACGCGCGACGCTCTCAATGGCCCGTGGTTCAAGGATTACACCCGGTCGGTGTCGGAACTCCGCGGCTGGAGTGATAGTGACACCTTCATGGCCCCCTACGTCGGCCATCCCATTGAGGGTTCCGTTTTTGGATTCATCGAGCGCCAGAATGATCCGAAGTACCGGCTCGTTCAATGGGGCGACGGCCGCGAATATTGGGTCAGCATGCTTCGCTCGATGGCCTATTCTGCCGTTTGGCACACTCAATGGAAAATCGGTCCCGTCAGTGAGGCATCCATTGGCAATGTGATGCTGCATGCCTCCCCCGGATTCATCACCCTGGTCGATACTCCCACACTGGGTTTCTGCACCATGCTCGCCGAGGATGCCGCCGATCGCTACCTGATTATGGGCCTGGAGAATCGCACTACCAATCGCCCCATCATCATCCTTGCGCGAAGCTTTTTAAATCCTGGCCGAACCTTTGCAAATATGATGGCCTTTCGGGCGCCCTGGGTCCGTGATACCCGTCTCAATCTTTTCGGCGAGAACTACGAAATTCGCAAAGCGCTCGTCGATGATTACAAGAACGGGGAAGGGGAGAAGCCATTCATTTATGTTAAAGATGCGTGGAGGCCGGAGGGCGTGGAATTCGTTCATCCGCATCCCAAAGAGGCCGACATCGAACTCACCGCCTTCCCCTATTACGAAACATTCTTGGGCGGCGGTTCGTGCATCGGCGGCGGTGGCACTGGTGCGGCGCGAGTTAATCCCAAATTTCAGGTCCTGACCGAAGTCAGCGGCTGCCTGATCATGCATCAAGAGTACTACAACTATAGTGCTGACTCGCTGTTCTATGGAGGTGGCTTCCGCTGGACTCCCATGGCTGCTCGTCGTTTCTCCCCTTTCGGCCAATTCATGTTCGGGGGAAGAAAAGTCACTCAGGAGATCGATAATCTGATCCTTAGGAAAGAGTTGCTGAACGAATGGAATAACGGAAACGGAACACTTGGGCACTATGCCTTGCGCAGCGCTTACGAGTTCGAAACTGCGCAGAACGGTCCCAGCATCGCTGCCGGCGGCGGCTTTGACTGGGTGGTCACGCGCCCTTTTGCCTGGCGCATTGTCAACGTCGAGTACACCCATTCCTGGATGAATGATGTCGGCCCAATTCATCCCCAGGAGGGATTGAAAATCTCTACCCAGGCCGTGGTTCGTATCGGCACTTGGTAGTGCCGAGCATGGTTAGTCTCGGGTTTCGACCGCTCATTTGTTCTTTGTTCCTCGTGGCTCTGCAGCACGATTGGGTCGTCCTGTTCCAGTATTTGTCGTTAGGCTACATCCCCGTAAACGCAGCGGTAATCGGAGTGTGGAGTAATGGTACGGAGCCTATCAGGTAGTCACTCAAAAGAGTGAGCCACGCCCTTGCACTCCACCTCGCGAAGGCTCCAAGCTTACGCAGTGAGATTCTGCATGGTAAATGCAGTGCGTTACGCCAATTCCACGATATGCGTTATGTCATTTGCCGCTCTTGGGTGGCTTCTGGGAATCAACCTGAATTCATACCGCCTACACGAAGTTCTAGTTTGCTGGCTGTTCTTCAGTCTGATGTTTCTCTCGTTGGCTCTAGTAATTTTGGCTGGCGCGCTCGTTTGCTGTGCGGGTAAATGTGTTATCGCTTGGGCAAACAAGGCAACGCGAATGACACCGAAAGTTGCACTTCGTCCTCTCGAAATTCAACTGAAGATAAACCCTGCTGGCGGGAAGTTGAACTGAGTTCCATGCAACCAACCCTCACTGAAGACCGCTTGGAAAAAGGTTCTTCCAACAACCAGATACCAAGTAACGCGGAATCTGGGTAAGAGCCTCAATTTGCGCGGCGTCCTAATGATGGAGATGGTTTTTCTGAATGACGCGCCGCCGGTTAGCAATGCGGCGTATTATACGGGGTTGAGAGGCCGATTCGACGAGGTCAAATAACAAGGTCTGGAGGTATGCCATGCGGTTCTCTCGATGCCGTCTCCGGAGTACACTAATTTGTGCAGCGATGTTCACCACCTTCGGACTTGCTGGCTGCGGCAATTCCTGTTTTGTCGGATATTCCAATAATGGCAACGGCGGTGGCATCATAATCGCGGGAAATCCACCACCTACATGTTCGTTATCTCAGGCCAACGGCACAATCCGTGCGATTGTGCTCAAACCCTCAGTCTGCGAACCCTGTACGGCAGCGGCCCGCGTAGAACATATGTTCGTGACCTTGCGAAGCATTCAACTTCGCCCTAGTCCCATCGTTAACACAGATTCTCACGAATGGCTCGAACTAGCCCCTTACCTTACAAAGGAACCCCGCCAAATTGATCTGATGGGCAATTCTATGCCCGAAATTCTGGTGGAGAGTGCGATCGTACCTGCAGGGAACTACAGCGAGATCCGGCTGCAATCTTTTCCTGGCTCTCCCGAGCACGCCGAAGAGTCTCCCTCCGAGAATGCCTGCGGAGAGACGCGATGGAATTGTGTGATAATGGCCGATGGGCGCGTCGAACCGCTCCACTTTCCAGAGGACGGACCGGACCTTCTCATTCCTTTCCAGAGCATAGGGAGCGATTCGCTCGTGGTTTTACCAGATGTCAGGGTGGAGCTGCGGCTTAGCTTGGAACCATATCCGGGGTCTTATTTTTCCAGTCACGAAGGATGGAAACCACAGAACGTGCTCGTGGGACGCGCCACAGTCGTGCAGCAACTGTCTCTCGAGGCAGAGAACTCGAACCCTAATTGAGGCGCTGCATCAAGGAGATTTTAGTTCTCGTTGTCAGTGGTTAGAGATGTGTACTCAAACCACCGGCCGCCTAACACGGGCACAGAGAAAATGCTGGCGCGGTCAATTTCCAACCATGGGTTTAACGTACCCAAACGGGCAGCGTCCGGTCACGGGCGAAAATCGATGACTCCGGTTTTTGTATCGGGGGCTGCGCCGGGCTGCCTGAGCCTTTTTGATGTTTGCACGGACCGCTGCTAATTTTGCGACAGATGTTTAGCGTCCGCCTCGTCTACCGATCCTCGAGAGGTATTTGGTAACTTCAGAAGCCACGCGCTCGCTCGCCAACCCAAAGTAGTCTCCTGCACCCGTCATCCATCGCAGCCCAAAATCATGCGATTTTGGGCAAGCCAGCGACGGCTCGTTGTGCGGTTCCTTTTCCGATACCCAATTCCTTCGTGATGTCTCGCCAAGAGCGTCCCTTTGCTCGCAAATTGGCAATCCTAGCGACATCCACAGCCACTCGGGGCCGTCCAAGCCTCGTACCCTTGGAGCGAGCTGTCTCCAGCCCTGCCCGAACCCGCTGGGAAATGCGCACGCGCTCCTGCTTCGCAACAGTAGCGATGATAGCAATTACAGCGTCCTTGAATGCCCCACAAGAATCGAAATACTGTTCCGTGAAACTCCGGTAGCCCACGCCGCAGGCAGTCAGTCGATTTAGGTGTTGGAGAGTCTCCAGTACGCCCTCTCTTGAAAGGCGATCCAGCGCCCAAAACAGGAGAACGTCGAACTTCCTCTGGCTGGCGTCTCTGAACATAGCCTGAAACTCGGCACGGTCATTTGTTGAACCGGTTTCGTGATCAACGTACTCACGGGTTACCGTCCACCCTTGAAGGACTGAAAACTCGCGAAGTTGCCGAAGCTGGTTTTCACTTTCTTGCTTTTTGTCTTTTGTGGAAACGCGGGCGTATATACCTACGCGGACATTCTCGTTTAGACTCGATGAAGTCATCGTTGCCTCCAAACCAGGTAACTTTGATCAGGGGCGTGTCGGTGGTGATTACACCGGCGCGTCCCGCTTGATTTTCTATCGTTTCAACTTCGGTTTTCGGCCTCGGCCTCTTAGATAGAGTTTTTGCTTGGCAAGCCGCAGTTTCGCTATGTCCGATTTGGTCCACATTCTTGCAGTGACATAACCGATCACTGTGACTTTTGGGGCCCTGAACTTCTTTGCCGCGATCCATGCCTGCACAGTCGCACGGGTGATACCTACCGCGGCAGCAGCCTCTTTTGTCGTGTACAGCTTGGGGCTCATGTATTCAGTGTGCTGCGATATTGACACCCTGTCAAGTATTTAGTAGGCTTCGATGCGAAGAATCTCAGTGCATGCCGAGGCAAGGGGCACAGTTGATTGTCAAAGCCACCTCGACGCCGGCGTTCTCAATCCGGCAATTCAACTGACAAGTGTGCTGTCGCTATGGACAGGCAGAAATATCTCTTTGAATGTATGCTCCGACGTCCTTCCTTCCAAGAAGAACTCCTTAATTTCTTGCGAGATTTTCCTGTGTTTTTCCGCTTCCGAAGAAAATTGCTCCGCCGCTACGGAGGCGCGGAAAGACAAGCAACAAAAGAATGGAAAACCTTTTTTAGCGAAAACGAGGCAAGAATTGAAAAGGTAGAAGAATCGGACGAAACGACTTACTACAAATATGTGCCACATAATGCCCGACAAGCAGCCGAAGAATCTTTCGGGTTGAAGCTCGACTGCGGCGAATAGCTCAAGAGTCTTACAAAGTATCAGCTAAAAACCCTGTGTTCGCGCGAGTTTCAACTCATAGGAACCAGATACCTGGCATACATGGAGATAATTTGGGCCATGAGTATCGTTCCTTGGCGGATTGTTCAGAAGAAGACTTTGTCAGCCGCGAAAGACAGTTTTCCGAGAAATGGAATGCCTTTCCACACCATATTTGCCCTCAGAAAGAACCGATTATTTTCTTGCGCGAAGAGCTACTTTTGGCAGGCCCGAAAATCCAGCTTTTCATTCCAGTTTCCGAAATGACAACTAAGGAAGAATTGGGTGGGCGATGGCTCGAAGTGTCTTCCCTGCAGCGTGCTTTATACGGCAAGAAAAAACGCCCCAATCGTAAGGACTATGAAGCCCTAATTGTAATTTACGACTCTTGGGAAAAGTGCCCCAAAAAGAAGTTGGCAAGAAAGTTGGGCACCAGTCAATCGTCTATTACAAAGCAATATAGGCGAGTTTATTTGGACATCCACGGAGTGTCTCCCAAGAGAGGATTGAAGAAAAGCGCCAGGTTGCTGCGAAGGCGTAAAACGAGGTTTGATATTTCGGCGATCACTGCGACACACGGCGCAAGAGGGTCGGAAGATGAAACCCTGCGGAGAATTTATATCGATAATAAATTGCCGCTCGACAAATTGCATACCCCCCAGAGCCTGAATTTCAAACAAAAAGAAGTTCTTCGGAAAGCCCTCATTTCGGGAAGTCAAGAGCCCTATAGCAAAATTGCTCCTCGCAGACCTGCCGCTCGGTAGCCTCTCCAATGTCAATGGCCTTGGGTGTTTAGTCTATGGGAATCTAAACCCCCTCCTATACGTTCCCCAACTCTGCAGCATTAGTAGAGGCAGCAAATGCTGCTGATGGAGGACATTCGATGAAGGATATTCGCGCCCAAAGAGAACTGGTTGGGTTCAGCCGAATTGCTCTTTCAATGCAGGCAAAAGTAAGTCGGACGCGGCTACAACTGGCCGAAGCCCGTGTTCTGGTGCTGAGACCGGAGGAGATGGCTGCGGTAAGCCAAGTACTGCGAAATGCCATGGAGAGCCGAGCTGCGTCCCTGCGGAGTGCCCTTCTGGGCTCCAACGCAGATGCAAGAGGCTAAAAACAACGGAAGGGCGGAGTTGTCGCTCCGCCCGAGACAAAGGAAGGCAGATCAATGTCAGTATCCATTCTTCAGATTGAAAGTCAATCCTCGATGCGCTTGAAATGCGACGGGCCACTCCTCTGGGGGGTGTCCTAATGCCGAAGCGCGTTATCGATGGTGAGGGCCTCTGGCGGAGCGAGAAGCTTTCCCGTGTCGAGCCAGTCTGGATGAGGGCGGAATTGGCAAACCTGTTGCCGCTCTCCCTGGCAAACGGAGTGTTTGAGGCAGATCCGCGACGGATATGGTCCCTGGTTTACAGCTACAACCGTCCAGAAATCAGTCCCGAGGACGTAGGGTCGATCCTCGCTGAATACAACCGCGTAGGACTATTTTTTCGATGGGTAGATAGGCAGACTGCAAAGGAGTGGGGCTACTGGGTGGGGATTGAGAAAACTGGCCGTTTGCCAAGTCCGAGCCGCCTCGCTAGGAAACACGAAGCGATAGGTCCAAAACCTCCAGACGATGACCTGAAAACTTTCATTCTGCAAAGCTCCAGCCAGTGGTTAGCCAAAGGTGAGGGTGGCTTTGGTCTTGGTTTTGGTATTGGTCCTGGCTCCGAAGAGGAGTCGCCTGTTTCACACGCTCCGGTTCCCGTGTCTTCGCCGCCAGACTTGTGTGAACAAATCGTCGCCATTTGGAATAGAGAGCGGGGTCTCCTGCCAAAAGTCCTCAAATTGACTGATCAGAGGCGGCGCAAGATCTCCGCACGCATGATGGCAGATCCCAATTTCCCCGCGACATTTGCAGCGGCGGTTCAGAAGGCATCTGGCACGCCATTTCTTTGCGGTGCCGGTAGCCGGGGTTGGAGATCAAGTTTTGACTGGATTCTAGACGAAACAAATCTCACCGCCGTACTCGAAGGGAAGTATGACAGCGCAAAAGGAGGCAGCGCTCATGCCGAACAACAGACTGGTAAGAATCTCACAGCAGTCGGGCTCCGACCTAACTAGGCAAAAGATCCGCGAGTGGTTGGTCAAGTTCGCAGAACTTCATCGAAAGAATGGTGCGCCTTATCCGCTGACACCCGTCATGACTCAGCTATGGATCGATATACTCGGGGATCTTGATCCTAAAGTTTTGGACGCGGCCTGTCTTAAAGTAGCCGAGCAAGGATGCCGAAGGGAATTTCCGATCCCTGCCGACATACGCGCACAGATTGATTCCGCGCAGCAGATAAACAACGAAAAAGATTGGGAGTACGTGCTCGACTATATCCGGGAGTGGGTCCATCAAGATATTCACTTCAGCTGTGCACCTGAACTTCCCCCTGATGTAGCTCATGCGGCGAAGGCAGCGGGAGGATTGCAGTTTCTTCGAGCATGCTCTCATGAGGAACTTGGTTGGCGAAAAAAGATTTTCATCGAAGAACTAACTCGTTTGCGGAAAACTGGCGACCTGGCCGGATTTCTCACAGGCGGTGAACTGAACAAATTGCTCAAGCAAGCGGTTCAACCGGGGAAACAAGTTCCGCAGCTGGAATCAGATGAACCTCAGCAGGCAGTTGAGGAAACTGCGCCCCTTAAATGAGCGGTGGTTTGGCCCTGTCCATCCCAGACGCGCAAAGTCGTAAGTGCGGAAGAGATTCAGCGCCAGAAGGAATTTATTCTGCGGAATTACTCCAGAGAGGGAAATAGGTGTTGGTAGCTGTCCAAACGAAGGCTGAATTATGCTGCTCACTACTCATCAAATATACGAAGTGTTCGCGAAACACGGGGCCTTCATCAGGGAGATTTGCGATTTGTGTGGCAAAGGGATAGGCCCGGTTCGCTTCACGAGGAACGGCGAGCCGGAAGTGTACTGTTCTCGCGAATGTAGGGGTGATGCTCGTAGAACTGCGACCCTCAGGCCAGGGCGCCCCCGAAAATACAAAACGGACCGCGAACGCCGAGTCGCAAAGACACGACAGCAGCAAGTCTATCGGTCGCATCCTAAGGTGGAAAAAACTGTCGGTATTCAATCACAAACAAAAGACTTACAGGCGCAAAAAACGCATCTCTCGCACTACTCCCTTACCTGACCTCATTCGGCACGGGAAACCGGCATTTGCGAAGGCTCGAGCACGAACAGTTAAGCGATGGCGACGACAAGAAAAACTGGCCTGGTATGGCAGGCAGACGAGAAGTGACTAGGAATTGCGTGAAGTTTTTTACAAATCATATTTCCGGAGGAAACATGAAAGCCATAACCAGCGAGGAAACCAGAGAGATGCTTCTTGAGCAACTTAGAAACGGAGTTTGCATTGAACTGGCCCTTTGGTCGACCTGTCTAACTATCGAGGCAATTCTAAATGGGGAGTGCGATGCAGTGTCGCGCATATTCCAAGTTGGCCGAGATTACGTCGGAATAATGATTGATGATTCTCATATGAAAGAGATCCTCTTTGGCGGGGAAGAAATAACACTCAATCGAGCGGTTGCAAGCCCAAAAAGGATGCCAGAAATGGCCAATTTCGACGAAGACAGACGGCGTAAACTACTGCGCGTCACGCAAACTGCTATCTGGCTGCATAGTGCACTCATGGGTGAGGCCGAAGCGATCGCGAAACTCGTTGAGTGTGAACTGGACGTGGTAACGCAATTCATCTCAGAACTCACGATAGAAGCTGACATCCACCTAGAGTTTATTGAGCTCGACCTTAAAGCATTCCTGGGAGAGCCTCTTCCGGATAGCTACTGGAATGACGTTCGGCATTTACCGCCAATTGAGTGAGTTGAGAGCTTTTGCATTGTCGGTTGCACAAAAGTTGCACGAAAGGATCGATTTCGATGGACACGCCAAGGCGGCAAACACAATCCGAGCACCTACTGACGGCAGCTGAAGTCTCAGAAATGCTTCGCGTCTTGCCGTCATGGATCCGTGAGAAGACACGCGAACGCGCCCTCATTCGTGACACCGATCCTCTCCCGCATATCCGTCTTGGAAAGTACGTTCGCTTTCGATGGGCTGACGTTTCGCTGTGGCTGGACCGGCAATCGACCAGAAAGGCGGAGAGCCGCTGAACCAGGAGCTGGCCGTCCCACGCTCATATCGTTCATATCGTTGACAAAAAAGGAGTCCATGTGAGATAGCTCAACGCGATCGCGGAAGGCGATCAAGAAATGGAGAACATAAAATGAGCTACCGACAACCCTCTACACAGAGGGGCTACATCTTCAAGCGCAAACGAAGTTGGTACGGACGATGGCGACAAGACGAGATCCAGAATGGAAACGTCGTCCGCGTCCAACGGTGTGAGAAGCTGTGTCCATACAGCGATCGCTACAGGACGAAGAAGGACGTGCAGCCACTCCTAGACGAGAAACTTCAACCACTGAACGCAGGGACAGCCAGACCCGAATCAACGCTCTCGATCCGCGAGTATACAGAACAATTCTTTTTGCCGAATGCAGAACGCGAGCTGCGACCCGCCACCTATAACGGCTACAAATACACCTGGAAGCTCTACCTCCGCCCACATCTCGAAAAAGTCACACTCCGAGATTTCCGTTGCGTGGACGCAACAAACTGCTCAATAAACTCCATCGCTTGCATGGCTAGGGCCGCACTACGCTCAGCCACGCCAAGGTGCTCTTGTCCGTGATCTTCAAGCACGCAAAGACACACGGAGCCCTCGACGGCACCAATCCAGTGACCGATTCGGCGATCCCAAAGGCAGCCAATGCCGGACGCCCGACCCATGCGTATACTCCACAAGAAATCGTACTGATGGTCGATTCCTTGGAAGGCGCACCGAAACTGGCGGTCGCCGTGATGTTCTTCTGTGGCTTGCGGCCGTCAGAGGCTCGAGGTTTGAAGTGGAGCGACTACGATCCAAAAACGAAGACACTCTCTATCGCGCGGAGCATGTGGCGAAGTTTTACGACAGCTCCGAAGACGCGATCGTCCGTAGCCACTGTACCAGTGCCGACAGTTCTCGCGGATCTCCTGGAAGCAACCCCACGGAAATCGGAGTATGTCCTCACCTCGGTAGAAGGCAAACCAATTGACCTATACAACCTGGCGTCTCGTGTAATCTGTCCAGCTCTCGCGAAATGCAGCACGTGCGAGAAGGAAAAGCACGAAGCGAACGGCCATGAGTACAAACCCATCATCGAATGGCGGGGATTCTATGCCCTGCGCCGCGGATGTGCGACTCTTGCAACGTCGCTCGACTCAGCTCTTGCGGCGAAAAGCCTCTTGCGTCACGCTAACATCTCAACGACGGACCAGTTCTACATCAAGTCCGTTGACGCGGATGCGGTGCGCGCCATGCAGAAGATAGATGCCCTTTTCGCTCAGGGCGACGGTCCTGCGAATTGAAGACACAGCCAATGAATCCGATTTCAAAAAACGGTTGCACAACTGGTTGCACAGAAACGAGCCAATTCAGCCCAACCACCATGATTCTGCATATTCTGGGTGAAGCTATCCTGTTGATAACAAGTCCCTCGCTCGAAGCGAGGTCGCCTGTGGCACCGAATGTCGCGGGTTCAAATCCCGTCTCCCACCCCACTCTTCATTTGTCCTTGTAGTTCCTTTTTTAGACCCTCTGCATTAGGGATTCGCCGTGCCGTTGTCTAGGCGAGCTCCGTCCCATTTTTCAATATTTGGATGGACCGTACCCCATTCGTCTGTCGGCCTCCGCGGACGCCATGGTTTCTTGTATGATTCTCCAAAATTCTTCAGCTATTGCCACATTTCTCCCCGCTTCAGAAGCTCAGAAATTGAGTCGGAGGCCCTCGCATGGCCACCCAATTTAGTGCGAGACTGCGTCAGTTGAAACAAACCCTGAATCCTGCCACCTCCGTCTCATCGTCTCTCTCCCCTTGCACACATCAGCACTGCAGCTGTTCGGAATCCTGGTCGCTTCCTTTTCGCTTTCTGTTAAGTTGCAAAAATTACAGCACCAGCGCGGCGCTGGAATTGGCCATTCAACTGTGGTGCAATAATAGATCTCTTGAGGATCTTCCCCGCCAAATCGAGGTCGGTTTCAGTGAGCTGCCCATGACTCAAATTACGTGCAGCGGCCTTCTTCTCGATATGGATGGCGTCCTCGTCGATTCCACGCCCGCGGTCGCACGCGTCTGGACGCGCTGGGCTATCAAGCACAATCTGGACCCCGACCATACCGTCCATTTCGCT
>Ga0181523_10003840_pt1 | contig 13410 bp, 15 predicted proteins | sample PEATcosm2014_Bin_43_FD_119752 | JGI IMG/M metagenome (GOLD analysis project Ga0181523, IMG submission 119752) | Peatland microbial communities from MTU Mesocosm Facility, Houghton, MI, USA - PEATcosm2014_Bin05_30_metaG | ecosystem: Environmental > Terrestrial > Soil > Wetlands > Peat | place... | reverse complement strand
CGCTTGTAACCAGGTCGTGCTGGCCGGTTATGTGGCCGGCATCGAGCTTCGTCGGCCATCGGTCGATGGCGATGGGAAGGAGATCAATGGTCGCTGCACGATCTTGCTGCGGCAGTCCCGGCACCCGGAAGAGGCGATTCCGGTGACGATGTATGGCAAATGGACCGAACAGGTCGTCGAGATTGTGCGTCCCGGCATGGCGCTCTTCGTGGAGGGCAAGTATCGGGTGCGGCCCGTGAAGTATGGCGAGGCGGGAGCCGACGGCAGGCAGCCCGTCATCGCCGTGCCCTACATCCATGTCGACCCGCCGCAACTGCCTGGCGAGGACGACATCATCTACCTGCGGCCTGGCGTGAAGGAGCCCGACTGGCTGATCGAACTCAAGGAATCCTTCGCGCGTCGCCGGGCGCCGGCCCAATCGTCGGGCGAGCAATCCTCGCGCGACAACGCAACGGCGCCTCGCGCAGTTCCGATTGCGGCCCCACAGGCCGGGGCTGCGGGCGTGGCAAAACCTAACGGGGCGGTGGCGACCGGGCCTATAGATGCTTCCCAAGTGACCTTCTGAGAGCTACCCCAGGGTCCTTTTTGGTTGGGGCCGCCCGATGATGATGGGCAGGCGTGAGCCGATCGTACGGGCTACGGCTTGGCTCGCGGTGGTCTGGACGTCAGGGCTGATCCTGACGCACTTGTCCGAGTTCGACCTTGGCGTCGCACTCTGGCGCGGGTACATGGCTGGGGTCGGTGCTGTCATTGGCATTGCGGCTAGTTTGTACGCGCTCCTCTGGAGGCGAACCAGTGCGAGGCAGCGCACGGCCCCCAGTGCTACGAGGGGCGTTCGCGCCACAATCGGCCCAATTCCCCTGCACAAGCTCGAACCACCAGCGGCAGAGGATCTTCCGTCCGACGACCTTGTGGCGTCGATTCCGGAGGTTTCGAACGCGAGCGCCGGAGATTTCTTGCGCCAGTGGATCGCCGAGTTGGATAGAACATCTACGGCTCACGCTGCCCTGGTGCGCAAGCTCGCGCGCCTGCTGAACTTCCGGCCGCAGCTGCGAGCCGGGTATGGCGATGATGGATATCACGGGGAGAGGACGCTTTTGCAGCACTGCCTGCTGGTAACCCACCTGATGCTGCGGGAGGCTCCGCGGTGGGAATACCGCGGCTTGCTGTATCGCAGCGGAGCGGTGGCTTTGCCCCTGAAGGACCCGGGGTACCGATTCAACAGCTCGGATCCGATGATTGGAATCGTCGCTCTGGCGCACGACATCGGCAAGCTGGAGTGCTTTCGGTTCGCACCAGGCGATGATCAGCGCATCGATCCGATCGAATGTACCAAGGACCATGACCTGGTCGGGGCGCAACTGCTGGCAAGGTTGCCCGAAACGTGGGCGCTGCCGGATCCGGATCGCGAATTGCTGTTCCTTGTGGTCGGGCATTACCACCATCTGGAGGCAATGCCGCTTGAGGCCCCTCGGACCGCCATTTCGGATCGGCTGCATGCGATTGCTGAGCTGCTGGCAAAAATCGATGACGTTGCAAGCAAGATGGAGCGCGAGGGGGTTTCCTTTACGCAGGCCAAGACCGAGACCGAGCAGCTGACCTGCGCCGCAACCGAGCGGATGCGCGTGCGGCTCTTCGAGAGTCTGGCAACGCTTCTGCAGGAAGCGGGCCGCATCAACGGGCCGGACCAGGAGTTCAACGTCGGATTCAAGCTGTATCACCCCCGCTACCACCGGCACTTAATGTTTTTGCACGAGCCGAATCTCCTGCGCATTCTTCCGCAGAGGGCGCGCATGGAACAGTTCAATACGGGCATTGTGAAGGGCGTCGTTTCACCCTTTAGCAAGGCGTTGCTAATCACGTTGAACGAGCACGGCGTGCTGGTAGCCGACGCCGATGGCCACGTGCGCGGGGTCGAGGCCGCGATCTTTTCGTCGGCCTTCTACCGACGGCGCGATTACATGACGAAGAAGCCCGACGGAACCGAGGAGGCGCGCGAGACGCTTAAGGCGCAGCTTGCGCGGTACAAACTGCTTCGCACGATCGTAGTGCGGTGTGAAGGTCCATTTGCGTGGGCCAAGGACTTGCCGGACTTCGTCCTGATCCCGCACGTGACCGGAACACCCTTCGGTGCGCGTGGGATGTCGCACAAACGGAAGGGCGTGCTGGATGCGTCCGTGGAAAAGCGGTTCGACTTAACGGCAGAGCTCGGTGTCGGTGCGGTTCAGGCAAATGTATCGACCGACGAGCCCGTGACGGCGCATACCTCCTTACTGATGACGACCCAGATTACAGATGCGGAGCAACGGCCAAGCTCGTTACAGGGCGGCCGAGCCGTTCTCGCGCTAGAGCAGCCGATCAACGAGCCGGGACTGGGCTCCGAGGGGGGCGAATCATTGCCGGAGGACTTGAGCAGCGCGCCGGCAGAGCCGATCGCGTCTGTGAAACTGACCGAGCGGTCAAAACGCAGGTCCAAGTCGACGAAAGAGCCGCCGCCAACGGCCCCGATGAGTGTTGCAACGCAAATCGTTGCGACCGTGCGGATGCTGCCCCAATTGCCGCCGGTGAATTCCCAGGGCTTTTACGTGATCGAGGACGCCGCGCGGACGCTTTCGTCGATCCCGGGGATCGACGCGCAACTGGAGCTGATCGAGGCAGGTGGCGTGCCCGGGATGAAGGCAAAGCGCATCGACGGCCTGGGCGTTGTGGTCGGCGTCGATCGGCGATTACTTCACTTTGACCCGTGAACGGCCCGCGGAAGCCTTTTTGTCTGCAGCGATCTTGCGGACCAATTGGTCGATCTCGAGCATCGCAAATGGCGATGGTCGGGTGCGGCGCCAGCGCGGGAAACACGTCGGGTGCCGCCCGATAGCAGTGGCGATCTCGCGCAGCGCTGCATGACGCTTGTTGGTGCTCGAGTGGTCCAGGCCGAGTAGATCCATCCACTGTGTGGCCAAGTCATCGATCGAGACACTCGCGATACGATCCAGGTCGGCCTTGCGTGGTAGCGAGCGCGTATGGTCAGTGCGCAGGGCACGCGCCGCCGCCATGATCTGCGGAGGAATCGCGTGTACGAACCCATACAAATAGCTGCCGAGCCTGGCGCTTCCAATGCCTAGCTGATTGGCGAGCGCCGCTATCGAAAATCGCAGCTCTTCGCGGATGCTGCGCAGCTCGCGAGCGTCGGGCAGTTCGACGAGCCTGCGAGAAGTCTGCCTTGCAAGTGCTTGCTCGAGAGTGTCAAGCTCGGCCGCCTTGTCTGATGGGCTGGCGCTCGGTCTTGACAGCAGGGCTGTGGTGTAGGGCATGTTGGCGTTTGGAGTTACCGACGAATTGGTCGGCGCGGTCGAGGCCGCAATGTCCTTCGGCCATCCGAGCCGGGCAAGCTTTGCCGCCAGAGCGGCGCGGGCGCGCCCCTTGTCGATGGCGTCGCCCGCATCGTACTCTGGCGCGGCGCGATCGGCGAGGCGCTCGATGAAGCCCTCAGGATTGCTCGAATCCATAAGATCGCTCTCGAGCAGCGGTGCGGTCAGTTCCCGTCCACGGTACGTCCGGCAGACGTTGCGGGAGATCGCCGAGAGGACCTTATATGCGTTCTCCGGGGCGTCGAGGATCGGCAGCGAGGCGCGATCGAAGACGAGCCACATTTCCTGCAGGATCGACTGGGTCTCCTCCCTGACCGAGAAGACGTCCCTGGCGTATCCGGCGATGGCGCGCACTCGGGCACAGCCGACGAACGCCCGGGCGAGCTGTTCGTGTTCCAACGAACCGCAGCGGTACGCCGCCACGGCAGCGTGGAACGACCCGCGCAGAGCGGTCGCCATCAGATCCTAGTTGACGTCGTACACGGCGCATCGATGACCGCGGCGAGTCTGCCAAGCAAGCGACGAACGCTCACTGGTCCGCCGGATACTGCCTGTTCGCAGGCAGAGAGTATGACGACTGCGGCCAATCGCGGTTCTTCAAGCAGGACCTCCTCCAGCGCGAGCGCCGCGCGTTGCTGAAGGCCGCCTTTCTTCTCGGCGATGATGGCGGACCCGATGTCGAAGGCCTGGGACGAATAACGCTGCGGGGTCGTATTCATGGGGTTCGGCGTATGAGCGTTGTGAAGGATCGGGCGCGTTTGGAACGGGACCAGTATGGGGTGTGTTCAACCGCCCGGAAAGCGTCCCTTTCGGGACCTGGGCGGCTTGATGCGGACGATCTGAATGGCGTTGTGCCTACCGGATGTGCGGCATCTCGCCGCATGCGCCTCGGGAGTTGGATCACGCGAGGCACAGGCGAGCGCATTTAGCGCTGTATGCGCGTCGCAGGCCTTGGGTCGCCAGGGCCCTGCAATCGGACTACTGGAGCCGTTCTGTGGCTACCGCAAAATCGTCTTTGCACGCATCGCTCGCCTGGAATCCGGTCGAACCGAACCAGGAAATTGGGACCAAGCACCTGAGCCAAATGACGATCCCGCTGGAGTCAAATTTCCCATAGCGTCTGTGCTGTGCCTTTTGGATGGCTGCACGCTCCATTGTCCTCAGCACACCAAGCAAGCACGGGGTCGTCTCGATCTTGCCGCGGCCGTAGTAGGCGGTAAACGAGGCGAAAGTTTCGCGATCGGGGACCAGTGAGGTCTGGAGGAGAGATTGAAGTGCCTCGATGGCGACGGTGTGCAACGGCGTGAGCGACCTGGGCAGGTAGCCATATCGTCAGCCTGCTCAAACCTAAACCGAAATTCGTTGAAGTCCGGGCGACAGATCAAGTCTCGGAAAGCCTGAAAGCGTGCCGCGTAGCACAAAAAGAGTCGCTCGGGCCGCAATTGTCACTCAAAGAGCGTGGCCTGATAAGGGTCCACCCCATAGATTGTGCATCTATGGAAGGAAAGACGCGTCGTGTCGCTCGCTCTGACCCGAAAGCCGAGTTTGGCCGCCACTTGGCATCGCTGCGCCGCGAGGCGGGGTGGTCGCAGGAGGCGCTTGCCTTGGAAAGCGGCTTAGCGCGCAGTTACCTCGGTGGAGTGGAGCGAGGGCAGCGAAACATTTCGCTTATCAACATCTGCCGCCTGGCAAAGGCGCTGTCGGTCCGCCCCGCACAGCTGTTGGAGAGCCTCTGACGACGCCCGCGGCCAGAAATGTCAAAAGCGTTCGTCTTTCCAATGCGGTACCGGAGAGGCCGATCCCAACTCATTGATTTTTTCGGGCGTTCCAAACCGGCACCACGCGCGTAAAGGACGGCCACCCTGACATGCAAGTCCTGATCCTTGAAGACCATCCGCTCTATGCGCAAACCGTACGCGACGCGATCGTGTCGCTTCGCCCCGATGCGCAGTGTCGGATCGCCCACAGGCTCGATGCTGCCCTTGAGCAGCTTGGGCAGTGCTTGCCTGACTTGATCATCATCGACCTGAATGTTCCTGGTGCATCCGGACTGCGCGCGCTTCGGGCTATCAAGGAAGCGGTCGGGCAACGTCAAGCAAAGCTGGTTGTGATGAGCGGGGAAACCGACGTCAGCCTGATGAGCGCGGCGTTGGAGCTGGGCGCCACCGGCTTCATTCCGAAGGCGCTGCCCGCGCCCGAGCAGGTTCAGGCACTGTCGAAAATCTTGCAAGGCGGCTTTTTCTTTCCGAAGGTTGCGCACGCCTCGGCGCCGCGCAGCGCCGGGCGGCTGCTGTCGGCAAGAAATCTGGAAGTACTCGCGCTGGCTGCACGCGGGGAATCCAACAAGAAAATCGCATCAGCCTTGGAGATTTCAGAGAGACAGGTCAAGCGACATCTTCAGGAGATCTCCGAGCGCCTTGGAACCCGCGGCTCGAGGATTGCGATTCTCGCTGCCGCGCGCGTGCAGGGCCTGGTGCAGTAACGCGCTGCATTTCGCATTGCGATCACCTGCGACGCCGTGGGTTGCATTAGCCCAGACACGAACGAAAAATGGCTCACCGAAGTGAGCCATGGGGAGTTGCGAGACGCTCCGCGTCTGGCGGAGCTCTCCTAGAACGGCAAGAGACTGCACTCCTCGGCCGGTGCGTCTGGCGTCCCATCGGCCGTTGCACGCTCGCGCGGCGGCTGGGCGTTGCAGGCCAGGTAGTTCTTCTCATGCCGGTCCTGCTTGAGCCAGCCAGCCATATCGAGCTCGATCCCGTCCTTCTTCGACACCAGGGTGCCGAAAAAGTCGGGAGACTTGTCCGAGGTCTTCGACTTGGCCTGGTTAAGAGCGCCGGACAGCCAGACGGTCTTTGCGCCGATCCTGACCTTGAAGTTCACGCGGACGATGTCGTTGCCCGCGCGGCTCTTGTCGCGGATCGCGGAACCCTCGACGGTTTCGGCGACCGGCTCGTCACCGAGACCGACGATGCGGTAATCGGCCACGACAGGTTCGGACTCGAAGGGCTTGAAGGTGGTTTCGGACTTGCGGTCGCCATCATTGGCGAATAGGGCAAAGGCGAATTCAATGTTCGATGAAGACATGTTGCACTCCAAATGGGCCCGGCTAGGTCGACGCGAATGTTGCGTCTGGATCGGGCGGTGTACCTAGCGGTAAGAGATTGGCTGTGACAATTCCTAGTCTCGGGATTGCGCGCAGTTCGGCAGGAAAAAGCGAGCACCCCGGATACGGTCATCCTGTGGGGAAAAAAAATGCCGCCGGCGCAGCGCGCGCGGCGGCCAAGTGCCGACCTGGGGAGTTCCGGTCAGGCAACAGCGATCGAATCCAGCAGCCGGCGGACCTCGAGGGAGCGCGGCGTGACGGCGGGCAGCGCTGCGATGGAATCCGCCAGACCGATGCGCTCGGCGACCGCTTCCAGCATGGCGTGCACGTTGGGGTCGGGACGCATGTGCTGCTTACCAGTTGCGCGTAGGTCCCACGCCTGCACGAGCAGGGACGTGAGCGCCCCGGCATCGGCAAGCGAAGCGGGTACCGATTGCACCAGGGCCTGCCACCGCTGCCGGTTAAGGCCGCTGGTGTAGAGCGTGAGCGAGCGGTCCTCGGAGGCCGCGGAAACGTGCGGCAGGCACCAGGAATCGACCTTCGCGCCGGACTGCGCGAAGTCGACACGGATCACCCAGAGGCCCAAGTCGCTGCGAACGAGGATCACGGCAGCCGAATTCAGGCCGCCCGTGTGCGTATAGATATGGATCATCATGAATCTCCGGGTAGGTTGCGGCGCGGCCGAGTACGAGCTATGCGCTGTGCGGGGACCTATCCGGCGTGTAGGCGTGCCCGGACGCGCTCCACTCTTGCCCGACCGGAAGTGAGGTTCATGGCCGCAACAGCGGTTGCCGAGCCGCTCCGGATGTTTGATCGCGACAAGTAACGTCGGTCGGCGAGATTGCAGATGGCGCAAACCTCGCCGGCTCATCGCAGTCCGAGCGTTGATCGAAGACCGAACCTGCGTCCTAGCGATCTGGCCTGGATATCTCACACGGGCTGTCCTACACGACATTCAACAAGCCGTCGCCGGCCAGCAATTCGCGCTCGACCAGGTTGCTCGTCACCGCGCTGGCGCTGCTGACCAAACCGGTCGTGGTCGTGGTGTCCGGGCGGTGATCCAGCGGCCGCCGCAATCACGTCGCTGCTTATGAGAGCGCTCCGCAGCGGCACGGTGCGCAGCGCAAGGCCGCTTGCGCAAGCCGCCGCGTCCCGTTACATCGCCATTGCGTTTTGCTGAACCGATGATGAATGGCATGTGCGGACGGGTTCATACTCAATTCATTGCAATGCAGCATAGTGGCGCCGTGTTGAACGTTTCATCCACCACGGAGGCTTTAATGTCTGACCAAACCTTGTCCCCGCCGGCTTTCCCCGCCCTGCGTGTTCCAGCGGCGCTCTTCCAGTGGGCATTTACGGTCTGCGCAACATTCGCGCCGATTCTGCTGGTGATCTATGCGTTCATGATTTCGCCCGAGAGCATGGAGCGTGCGCAGATCATTGTCCAAGGCGATGAGCGGATCGTGTTCCTCCTAGCTGCGGCGCTTATCCTCCGTGCCTTTTACCTTGTCGGGGTGAAAGACGGCTGCACCTATTTGGACAAAGCGTCGGATTCGATGCGTGCAAGCGTGCCGGTCTGACGCGGTACGGGAGTTGGCCCGGGGGCGCGTCACTGATTGTTGGCCCCGGCTCCCGCTTCCCGGCGTGCCGATTACCTGTACCGCGCCACGGCGTTCGGGTGCTCCCCAAGTAGCGCCCACGGAAGTACGCGCGCGTGTCACGTGTAGTTGGCGCTCACGCGGGCCAGCGTGGCGGGTCAGCCGCACGCAAGAAGAGCTGCCTTTAAATGATGGCGAAGCGCGCACCGCTGCACCGCTTCATCTATCGTTCCAGCGTCGAGGGTTGTCTTTACGACGACGGATCTCGTCGTTGCTCGATTAGATTTCGCCAGTTGCGGGTTTACGGTGGCATTTGGATCCGCCGCCACCACATCGCAGCGTAGGTCGTCCCAAAACCTGCTTAATGCGTCAACCACCTCGTCGTCGGTCAACGGGTCATCGTTCTCCTGCGGCGCGTCGCTGTCGTAATGCACGAGATACTGGAAGCGAAGCATTCGGGCATCTCCATTGGACGCGAACCCCCGCCCAATGGGTGACAGGGTAGCGCGGGGATATTACGGAGTCATGTAATCCGCACAGGCGGGAATCGCGCTGGCGGAGCCTGAACGCGTGATACATCGGTAATTCAATCTGGTGCGGAATGAAAGTATGAGGCTGCGTCGCACACAGACTACCAAGCGCTAATTTCTTTCCTAGAAATCCTCGGGCCATTTCAGACCCCAGGCGTCGATGGCCTGGCGAACGCGCTTGTCGCCGTCTGGCACCAGCTTGAACAGGTCAGCCTTGCCCCATCGAAGCGCGTCGAGGCACAGCAGCATGTCGTCGCTGATTGCGACGTCCACCGCTCGAAGTTCGTAGAGGTCGAACGGGAATGCCTGGCCGTTGTACGTGCTGGCCAGGAAGCGCGCAATGTGCAAGCCCTGGCCGCTGTCTCGCGTCTCGGCTAGCGCCAGCAGCCGGCCGAAGGCGTGCGCCGCTTGTGCCTGTGCCTTCGCCGCGCGTTCGGCCCACGCGTCGAGTTGATCTTTCATCGCGGAGTCACCGTTTCGTCCTGCTTTCCGTTCAGTGATTGCAAACGCCAAAGATGGCGTCAAAACGATTCAGAGCGGCAACCAGTAACTTGGTGTGGCCCGTACCCCAAGGATGCGGCCGCGCATTGCGCCCGCGCCAATCAAAGGACTTCGGCTGATGCGCTAGCACGTAGCCAACCTCACCTTTCGCACCCGCTGCCACGACCGCAAAGGGGTTGTCCGCGTGATATTCAGAATGCGTCATCGGGAAGCCCATAACGATCCCGGTGCGAGCTGCAAATTCCTTCGCAGAAACGACCAGCATCGGGTGATCGTCGGGCATCTCCTTGCCCACTTGCGGGCTGTACTGGATGAAAATGATTTCAGCACGCTCCGGCACCCACAGAGGCGACTTGCGAGTTGCCATTAGGCGAACGCCTCAACGCCAACCGGCTTGTCGGCCATCACTTCGCCGCCGTGCTTTTGCGGGTCGAACGCCGCAAGCATCTGCTCGAGCGTGGGCTCCGTTGCCGTTTCGATGACGATGCGACCGGGCTTGACGGTCACGCGCACGCGCGAGCCATCCGCCACCCCGACAACCTTGGCCATCGGCTTGGTGAGGCGAAACGCCAGGCCGTTGCCCCAAGCGCTGATTTGTCCAATCGTCGTACTCATTACTGGTACCTCCATATGTTGATACCATTGTATCTACACAGGGGCTACGTGTCAACAACCGTATAAACGCTAAATCGCTCCCGTAAACATCGCCCTCAACGTGTCGCGGTTCACATCCAGATACGCATCGGAATGATCAATTTCGGCGTGGCCCAATAGACGCTGGATCACCTCGATGTCGTGGCCCTGCTCCATCAGCCTGGTGGCGAAGGTTCGCCGGCCGGAATGGCCGGAGCATTCCTGCAGGCCTGCGGCCCGATACAGACCCGTCACATGAGCCTGAAGGCTGTCGCAGGCGAGGTAGTCCTCGATTGATCCGTCGGCCAGCCGGCGGTGTTTGGCGGTCAATTCGAAGGGGGCCACCACGGTTCGTCAAAAGCAACGTGGTCTGGGGAGAAAGTCCGCGGTACCGGTCTCTGGCCAGCTCGGTGCCGAACCGCTTCTTCCACAGGTACTCGATATAGGCGTCGACTGCACCCACGACGCGATCGTGCGTCAGAAATACGCCGCGCTGCTTGCACCCTTTGGTGATCATGGCGCGCAGCGAAACCTCCTTGCGAACCTGGCCGGACGGATACAGGACGTCGCCGACCTCGAGGCGCGCGATCTCCGTCACCCGCATGGCGCAGGTCAACCCCAAAACCAGCGCCAGGGTGTCCCGCTCAGGGTATCGGCTGGTTGCTTCTGTGACGCGCAGGACATGCCTGACTTGGGCGGGTCGGAGGGTTGCAGCGCGCTTGATCTCTTCCATGTCTGTGCACCGCGTAGATGACGATGGCTGGATTTTGGCCGGCTGGCCAGAAAAATCCATGCCAATCTCGGAACGCGGTGAATTTCGACGATGTTCCGAGAAGGTTTTCCGGATTCGTCAGAATCGCCCCAAACCCGCATGCCTTCTGGCCATCTCGGAAGGATGGGCGCAACAGACGGCCGGCGCAGGGCATGAAAAAGGCCATCTATCTCGAAGAGAAGGATGGCCATGGAGGATTAAAGAAGAGCCCGGGTTTGTGCACCGGGCTTTGGGGGTTCGATAGATCTACCAGAGCTGCCCGTGCTCTTTCTCGAGTTCCGCGATTCCCTTGGAAAGTACTGTTCGCAGGACGCCGTCAAGGGCGTTGTGGACGTCGACGGCTTCGCCCTGTGGAAGAGCATCGAGCGCGGCAACCTGGAGCAACGTGGCCATGTAGGCAAGTTGCAGGTTTTCGTCGGCGCCGGCGTTGAACACCAGCAGCCTTGCCCAGGCTACGAGCTCGGCGGGCGAGCACGTGAACCCGATCCGGCCATCGTCGGCCATCTTCCTGCAGGCAACTGCCAGTTGCCGCATCACTCGTAGCGGCTGCTTCTGGATGCCAGGGGCTCGCGCGGCGATCACCTGGAGCTCTTGGGCCTCGGACAGGTAGTCCATCCGTACCTTCAGCGAGAAGCGGCGCAGAAACGCCGGATTCTGCGTCTGGGTGCCCTTGAACACGCCCGTTTCCTGCGCCACATCGTTGCAGGTTGCGGCCAGGCGAAAGTCCGGGTGGGGCACAACCGTGGTTCCCGTATGCGGCTCGGGAGTCCCGCGCGAGTCAAGGATGGTGTTGAGGTACGTGAGTTCGGAAGGGTTCAGCGCGTTGAATTCCTCGAGTACGAGAATCGATCCGCGCTTCATCGCGCGGACGATGGGTCCGTCGATGTAGCTGGTGCTGCCGTCGGCCTCGATACCCATTTGCCACATAAGCGCAGCGATCTCGGTCGTCTTCGCGCAGGGCACCATCTCGTAGGACCAGCCGCAGTGCGCGGCCAGCTGTTCGACGAACTCGCTCTTCCCGGTTCCGGTGGGGCCGGACAGGAGAAGGTACGGAAACTGACCGGACAGGAACATCTGTCCGACCTTGGCCATCTTCTTTGCGAATATGTAGGGGCGCTTTCCCGGAGTTGCCTCCGAGCGTTCGCGGATCGGAATCGTGATCTTGGCGGGCACCATTTCGAAGCCCGGTAGGACGTCCATTAGGGGAGCGTAGTGCTGTTGGGGGTCGGCAATCATCGGGATCTCCAGAGGTTCTATTGCGCCGGCCGGCGCTTTGACGAAGCTCTGGAGAGGCGCTGTGCTGGTTTCGACCTGCGCTCAAGCAATCGCGCAGCGCATCACGGCACGCCAGGACTTCGCCTTTGATGCGATGAAAGCTGGGTCCAGACCCTCGCGGGCCGTGTCGCCGGTCGGCGATTTGCTCCCGCCGGCCGCGCGCACAGTCCGGACGTGCCTAAGCAAGGCACCGTGGCTCGATTGGCCGGTTGGAGAGAGAAAAACGTTTGGATCGGCCCTGCGTCTGCGCATGCAGCCAGGGCCGCTTTGCACTAGTAGATCATCACATTGCGGTGGACAATCACGCTCCTGTGAAGTATCCTAAGGCGCCATGTCCACCACGATCGCCGCCTCCGACGTCAGGTGTGCCTTGCGCGCAGCCCACGCACGCGCAACGATGGCGGGCGACGAGGATGCCCAAACGCTCGCCCAGCTGCTTTGGTTACTCGAGCGCGCATCCGTCAGGAACCTGCCTTACCCGGACCTTCCAGAGTCGATCCAACTGGCGATCGACCGCAATCTCCCCGCCGATTTTCCCAGCGCACTCTCGTAGGGCGCGCACCCCCTTTCTTCCTTGCTAGGTCTGGCCCCGTTTACTTGGGGCTTGTTCATCTTTCAAGGAGGTCACATGCAAACGAAAGGCAATTTGTCGCGCTCGCTAACTATGTTGGCATATGCGCTGGCGGAGAAATTTCGCTGGGAGGTCAAGTTCGGGACGCAGGGGCCGTGCATCGACATGAAGACCCGGACGGTCTACCTGCCTCGGGCTTGGGTTGGCGGTTCGGAGTCCGACGCACAGCTCTTGATGGGTCTGTTCTATCACGAGGTCCTGGGCCACGGGATCGCGACGGATCCGGACCTGCCATGCGGGGGTCCCGGCGTTTGCGCGCTCGAAGCCGGTCTGCGCAATGTGCTCGAGGACATTCGGATCGAGCGCGCCGCGTCGAGAACCTACGTGGGTGTGTCCCGCGGCCTTGCGGAAACGGTTGCGGAGATGCGCAATCGCGATCTTTGGCAGAAGCCGACCCCGCAGGGGCGGGAAGATCCAGAGACGGTGCTCGTCATGGGTCTTTGCCACATCCTGCGATCACAGCACCTCTCCGGCCAGGCGGCGACGCTCGGAACCTGGGCGCAGCTGTGGCAGACGAAGGGGGCACGGTTGTTCGGCAGAAACCTTTGGGACCGCATCCTCGGAATCGCGAACCGGATTTCGACGGCTCGCCTTGACTTTGCCGGCACGCGCGAGTCGCAGGCCCTGGCCGCACAGATCACGGCGCTTCTCAAGCAGGCTCAGAGCAGTCCGGAGCAGTTCGCGAAGGACAGTCCAAAGCAAAAGCCCAAGCCGCGGGACAAAGGCGACGCTGCCGGGGAGGGCAGGGGCGACGGTGAGGGGGACGGTTCCCCCGATCGCCCGGGCGACAAGCCCGACGATGCAGGGAAGAGCGCAGGGGCCGCAGGTTCGAAAAAGAAGGGCGACGAGACCTCCGGGAGCACCGCGACCTCCCGTACGCCGACGCCGGACATGATTGCGAAGGCGGCCGCCAGCGCGCTTGCGGCCAGCACCGTTCCGGAAATCGCTCTGGAGAAGATGCTCGGCCAGGCGATAGACCATGCGGTAGGCGGATCTTCG
>Ga0181523_10003839_pt1 | contig 13412 bp, 12 predicted proteins | sample PEATcosm2014_Bin_43_FD_119752 | JGI IMG/M metagenome (GOLD analysis project Ga0181523, IMG submission 119752) | Peatland microbial communities from MTU Mesocosm Facility, Houghton, MI, USA - PEATcosm2014_Bin05_30_metaG | ecosystem: Environmental > Terrestrial > Soil > Wetlands > Peat | place... | reverse complement strand
TGCCACCGTTATTCTGCCGCCGCAGCACGCCACCGACAACGCGCCCGACCAACTCCTTTCGAAAGCTCGGCCGATTCCCATAGATAGGAAACTCCGCGACAACGTTCTTGAGCACGATCTGGGCCACCGAACGTCTCCGCTCAACTAAATCCAATAGACAATACGTGGACGGAACCTAGTCAACATTTGCAGAGCCAGCGTCCAGCCGACGATCGTTATGAAAATCACGAAAAGCCAATGTGATTGCGCCGGTACTTTGCCGAGCAAAGGCTCCCGAACGATCGCGATCAGATGGTAAACGGGATTTAATTTGGCCAGGATCATCGTGCGACCGGTCAACTGATCCGGCGACCAGAAAATCGGCGTCAAGAATAGCGCGATCTGCATCAGCGTGCTGACTAACTGCTGGATATCACGATACCGCGCACATAAAGCGCCAAGCAGCATGGTGATCCAGATCGCATTGAGAAAGAAAAGCGCGAAGCCAGGAATAACGAGCAGCGTCGCCCAGGTGACGCCGACCCCGGCATAGAGACAGACCAGCACATAGATGGTCAGATTGTGGAAGAAATAAACCACGTTGCGCCAGACATTGGCACATGCAAGCAGCGTGTATGAAATTCTCAATTGCCTCAGTAGCTTTTCGGCCAGCACGAAGGTGACGCATGCATCCGTGCAAATCGTCGAGAAACAGACCCAGCAGATCATCCCCGAAGTCAAATAGGGCAAATAAACCTTCGGATCCCGATTCCACAAGTTCGACCAAACCAGACCGAGCGTGGTGACGAAAAGCGCAAGCCCTACGGTCGTCCAGAACGGCCCGAATATCGTACGCCTGTAGCGTCGTTTGGTTTCTCGCCAGCCGAGGCGACCCCAAATATCAACCGCAAGCATTCCTGCAAACACGTCAACCCACGCGATACGCGACCGGGATAACGCAGAACTGCTGCGAGGAATGTTAAGCGCCGACGTGTTCTGCACCAGATTGCACCATTCCACCGGGCAAGCGTTTTTCCATGCTACCGCAGTTCGGGTGACTCGATAGTCCCCGAGCCGCCTGCCAATTCTGGACGCGGCTTACGCCGCGACGACAAACTCCTCGTCCAGAACGACGCGCACTTTGCGGCCGAGCAGTTCGAGAAGAATAGCCACGCGCTGACGATCGCCCATGCCTTCGAACAGGCCGAGGCAATCGCCGAACACGCCCTCGCTCACGCGCACTTTATCGCCGGCGGCGAATTGCGGCCGGCGTTCCAGTTGAATAAAGCCTTGCGCGTCCTCACGGCTTTTCAAGCCGTCGATGATCGAATCATCGATTATGGCCGGAACGTCGCCGTTGCAGACGAGACGTGTGACGCCAACTGTTGAATGAATCGACCGCCACCGATGGATCGCGCGATTGAAGGTCACAAAAAGATAGGACGGATATAGCGGAGCCGGCACAATCTCGGCGCGGCGCGCATGGCGCCTCCGCTTGAGATAGCGCGGCAAATAAGTCGGGAAGCCCTGCCGAACGAGGTGCATCTGCGCCTTCGCTTCGGCGTGGGCGTGGACCTGAACCACGTGCCAGGACGAACCGCTCATGAGGGTCTGCGTCATGAGCCCTCCCCTTTCAGCACGCGCGGCGGCGGCAGGATAAGCTTCGGGGTCAGCACACGATCGGCTCCGAACAGCGCGCTCGCTTGCGCCGTCAACTCGGCGGTACGCTGCAGATCGGTGATGAGGACGGCGTCGCAGTTGTCGGCGATGGCGCCAAACGATGGCGCGACCGGCACGCCGATAAAGGACGACAGCGTCGACCTGCCGTCGACAACGGCCGTAACTTTGACGCCGGTGTCGAGGGCGCAGATCATCGCGATCTCTGCGAGGTCGGAAATGCCCGCGAGTGCCACCCGGTGAAAGCCACGCTCAGCCGCTGTCTTGAAGACAACACCGCATTCAGCCTTCGCCCGGCGGAAGAAGCTGAAAGAGACCGACAGATATTCAACGGTGAGACGGGATTTCTCGGCGAATCCCTGCGGCGTCAGATAATAGATGTAGCGCCGTGCGGGCGCCGCGGTGGCTTTGACCAAACCCTTTTTGACGCAACGGCGCAGGTAGGCGTTGACCAGACCGAGCGCGATGCCAAGCTCGGACGCAAGCCGGCGCTGCGACTGACCGCCATCGCGCTCAACCGAACTCAGCAGGTCGAGAAGGATGCGCTCATCCTCCGCCCTGTTACTCTCGGTAGCCTCAAGCATGAGGTTCCCCCTTGCACCCACCCCCATCGCTACCGTGTTCATGCCATGAACGTCAAGGCTTTCGTTCACGGCGTGAACGATGCCATAAGTGCCTAGAACAAAAGGATAAAATCAGTGAGCGAGAGACTTGGCCGGGTCCATCGTTTATCAGCTTTTGGGAAAGGTTCGGGACGACGAGGCGGGATCCGCAGAACCGATTGGAGCACGGGGCGCGTTGCCATGGCGAACAGCCGCCGCTAAAAGCGTCAGCGCGCTTACGGGTCTGGAAGCCGAATCAGCGGCGACCCGGCGTATGAACCCGCCGATGGATAAACCCGCCAACGATCCTGTCGCGACCTATTTCCGACATTCGATGTCGGCGATGGAGAGTGCGGCGAGCGACGAAAGACTCCATCGCGCGATCCGCACCATTGCCGACCTGATCGAGAACATCTTCAGGTCGGGTAACAAACTGATGATCGCAGGCAACGGCGGCAGCGCCGGAGATGCGCAGCACGTCGCCGGAGAATTTCTGTCGCGATTAAATTTCGATCGAGCACCGCTGCCGGCGATTGCGCTCAGCACGGATACCTCGGTGCTTACGGCGATCGGCAATGACTACGGCTTCGAGCACGTGTTCGAACGCCAAATACGCGGGCTCGGCAAGCGCGGCGACGGTCTCCTCGCAATTTCCACGTCGGGACGGTCACCCAACATTCTCGCGGCGTTGCGCGTGGCGCGCGAACTCGGCATTACGGCGATGGGATTCACCGGCGCCGAAGGCGGTGCGATGAAGGATTTTTGCGACGTTTGCCTGTTCGCGCCGTCGCAGGAAACGCCGCTGATCCAGCAAATTCACATCACCGCGGCGCACGCGGTCTGCAACCTCGTCGAATACGCGATGTTCGGCAAACGGGCCTGAGCGCAGCCCTCTCGGTCGTCTGCATCCGCTTGTCGCATGAGCGCGCGCCACGACGCCGCGTCTACGATGCGTCGCTCGTTGATGCGGAAGCCGACGCATCGTTCTTTCTGCGCACCATGCCGCCGGCGACGCCGACGCCGAAGACGTAGAGCCAGCCCTGGCTAAAATCGAACAAATGCGAGTTCACAGCTGACGACACCACATTCTCGATGACGACGACCATGCCGGCCCAAGCCACCCATCCAGCGCTGCGAAACAGCATGAAATGCGCGATCCACATCGCCACCAGCACGACCGCCCCGACGCAACCGAGCTGGATCGCGACGGCAAATATCTGATTGTGCGGATTGACGCTCGCGATCGCACCGGCGCCCGATTCACCCGCCGCGACGCGCTGAAACTGCTCCGGGATCGAGCCGGTGCCGTGGCCGATGAGCGGTGCGTCCGCCACAATGCCGACCGACTTCCTCAAGAATTCGACATGCAGCCCCGACGACGTCACGGCGTCCGCAGCGAAATAGCCCCGCAAGTCTGCGACCGAGGCGAGGGCAAAGTCACGCAGATGGGGCGAGCTCAGCCACAGAATTGGCGCGACTACGATAACGATGAGGCACGCCGCGGCAATCCCCTTTGCACCGGACAGCCGCCAGCCCAGCAGCGCGACGAGGAACGGCACCACCAGCAAGCTGGTGCGGCTGGTAAATACAAAGGCGAGGTTGGCGAGGAAAAGCGTAGCAACGGTGAGGAGCTTCAGAGCAGCGCGCCAGTCGTGCCGTGCTCGGCGTTCGGCGGCGGCGCCGAGAAGCGCAAAGCCGCAGATCAGGAACTCATCGCTCTGCAGAATGTAGTCTTTGACCGGCACGCCATAGAATTTGCCATGCGTCCAAAGCGCGGGGATCAACGCAAAAGCCCACGATGTCAGAACCAGGCACGTCGCGGAGACGAGATAGCCGTAGAGCACCAAAGCGCCGCTGTCCGAGCGGCGGAATTGCACCAGCAGTAATGGAATCATCAAGAGCCGGACAAAGCCGTCGAGGCCGCCGATACGCGCAGTCCAGTCGACATCCGCCCACAGCATCCCGACGGCGCCCAGGCACCACAACAGCACCGGAAGGCCGCCGGCTGCCGTGACCAATTCCCGTTTAACCGCAGGAGCGTCCAATGTCGGCAGCAAAACCAAAAGCCAGGCGGCGATGCAGATTCCCGTCGCCGTGGTCGACCAGGGCAACGTGACCGCGACACTGACGGCAAGCCAATCGGCAAGCCGCAACAAAAATGCACGATCGAAGCGGGCCGTGGTGGACAATGCAGCCATCCGGCAAGCCTTCGGCTCTTCTCGGGGGGCTGCACCATCCCGGAAATTGCGCGGTCCGGCAAGATTTTTATGCTAGAGGCTTGCGGAATGACAAGACGGCCTGGGGTACGCCGATGAGCGGCGAGTTGACGGCTTACTGGGCCTCGCATGCGCCAGCGATCCTCGCCGCGGCAGCGCTCATCGCTGCATTGCTGATCGTTGGCTTGCGGCCGCTGCTCGCGCGCTACGCGATGGCGCAGCCTAATGCGCGCTCGTCGCATAAAACGCCGACGCCCCAGGGCGGCGGCATCGCCGTCATCGTGGCGACGATCGTCGTCGCTTCTGCGGCGCTTTATTTTGGGCCGGCCGGCGCCGCAGCGGCACTCAGGCTGCCGGTCATATCCGCCGCCATCGTTCTGATTGCCTGCGTCGGGGTGCTTGCCGACATCCATCCGGAACATGTTGCGTCGCGGCTATTGCTGCAAACACTGGCAGTCGCGGTGGTGATCTTTGTGCTGCCTCCCGGATTGCGAACGCTGCCAATTCTGCCGCCGCCGGTCGAGCGCTTCGTCCTGTTGATCGGCGCGCTGTGGTTCGTCAATCTCGTGAATTTCATGGACGGGCTCGACTGGATGACCGTAGCGGAGGTCGTCCCGATCACGGCCGCGCTGGCGGCGATCGGCCTGTTCGGCATCCTGCCGCCGCCGGCGATCGTCGTGAGCATGGCGCTATGCGGCGCCATGATTGGCTTTGCCTACTTCAACCGGCCGGTCGCCAAGCTTTTTCTCGGCGACGTCGGCAGCCTTCCCATCGGCCTCGTGCTCGGCTGGCTCCTGATTTTGCTCGCCGGCAATGGCGGCCGCGCCGCGGCAATCCTGCTGCCGCTGTATTATGTCGCCGACTCGACGATCACGCTTATTCGGCGCGCGTTGAACCGAGAGCGGATTTGGCAGGCGCATCGCTCGCATTTCTATCAGCACGCTACCGACCGCGGTTTTTCCGTGATCGACGTGGTGACGCGAGTGTTCGCGGTCAATCTCGTGCTGGCGGCGCTCGCGATCATCACCGTAATCATGCGGTCTCGCCTAACCGATATTGCAGCGCTGACCGCTGGCGTCGCACTCGTTGCTTGGCTGTTGTTCGTCTTGGCGCACGGCCGCAGCGGAAAGCGACCTATGACTCCGCCGTAGGCGCGCGTTTGCGCTGATCGAAGCGGCGATCGAAGACGTGTTCGGCGATGCGGTTCTTCAGCATCTCGATTGAGCCGCCGGCGATCATCCAGCCGCGCGTGCGCCGCATGCAATATTCGACCAGCGTCTCGCGGCTGTAGCCCAGCGCGCCCATGATCTGCACCGCTTCGCTCGCGACCTCGAAGCCCGTCTGGTTGCAGGCCGCCTTGGCGATCGCTGTCTCGTAGGCCGACGGCAGACCGCGATCGGCATTCGCGGCGGCGCGATAGAGCAGCAGCTGCGCACCGTCGAGCTTGATCGCCATGTCGGCGAACTTCCATTGCAGGCCCTGGAACTCGCACAACGGCCGATCGAACTGCTCGCGCGTCGCCGCGTAGTCGCGGGCGGCGTTGAAGGCGTAACGGCCGTAGGCGAGCGACCGCGCCGTGTTGCCGAGCCGCTCGACGTTGAAGCCGGCCATTTGTTTCTTAAAGCCGCCGGGGCCGAGCAGCACGTTCTCGGCCGGGACCCGGCAGTCCTTAAAATGAAGCTCGCACCATTCCTCGTCGCTCATGAATGCCGACGGGGCACCGATGGAAAACCCGGACGTGCCGCGCTCGATGAGGACCGAGCCGATGCCGGAAAGACCCGGACCGAAGCGCACATAAATGAGAAATATTCGCGCGTCGGGGCTGAATGTGGAAAACACCTTGCTGCCGTTGACGACGTAATCCGGACCGTCCGCTTGCGCGCTGGTTTTCAGATTGGTCAGCGCGGAGCCGGCGTCGGGCTCGGTCATGCCGAGACTCATCACCATGCGGCCGGCAAGGAGTTCACCGAGCCAGCGTGTTTTTTGCGCTTGCGTGCCGTATTCGGCAAAAGTGCGGATCGGTCCGAAATTGCCGAACTGGACCACGTCGGCGCTGCGCGGGCAAACGGCGGCGACCTGCTCGATAGCGATGACCCCGTCCATCAGCGTCCCGCCCTGCCCGCCGTCGGCCTCCGGCAGCGTGATTCCCATCAGGCCCTGCTTGGCCATGAGTTCGGCGACTTCGAAAGGAAAGCGCGGATCGTGGGCGCGCTTGAGCGCTCCCGCCGCAAGATGCTCGCGCGCAAAGCGCCGTACGGAATCGGCGAACTGCGTTTGCTCTGCCGTGCATTCGAAATTCATGACTGGCTCTTAGCTAATCAACTGCGGCGAATCACTCCGCCGTCATTCACTTCGGCTGCAAGCCGGCGGACTGAATGACCGCCGCCCACTTGGCTTCCTCGTGGTCGACGACTGCAGCATGCTGTTCCGGCGTCCCCGGCTCCGGCTCGGCGCCCTCGTTGATGATGCGCTTTCGCACCTCGTCGTTCGCGAGCGCCGCATTGAGCACTTTGTTCAGCCGTTCGACGATCGGCCGCGGCGTACCGGCGGGTGCCAGCAGGCCGTACGACAAGGTTGCGTCGAAGCCCGGCAGGCCGGACTGCGCAAGCGTCGGCAAATCCGGCATCAGCGTCGAACGCTTGGCTGACGTGACCGCCAGCGCGCGGATGTAGCCGCCGTCGAGCGCGGCGCGCGACACTGGGATCGGATTAAAGCCAACCCTGACGAAGCCGCCCATCATGTCGGTGATCAGGGGATTCGAACCTTTCTCGATGATTTGCTCGACATTCACCCCGGCCTGTTGCGCAAACAATACGGAAGCCAAATAGTTGACCGTGCCGGCGCCCGGCGTGCCGACCTGATAAGGTTCTTTCGAGCTCTTCATCTGCGCGATCAGCTCGCCGACATTATGCACCGGCAAGTCCTTGTAGACCAGGAGCAGCGCCGGCGCCGACGCGATCAACCCGATCGGCGCAAAATCCTTGCGCGGATCGTAGCCGACGTCCTTATAGAGATGCGGGCCGGTGGCGAGCGTCGACGTATAGCCGAGGACCAGCGTGTAGCCGTCCGGTGCCGCACGCGCGACTTCGCGTGTGCCGACCGTGCCGCTGCCGCCGGCATTGCGATTCTCGATGACGATGCGCTGGCCGAGCGCGGCGCTCATCTTGTCGGAGACCGCCCGGGCCATGATGTCGTTGGTGCCGCCCGGCGGCAGCGGAATGACAAGAACGATCGGCCGGTTCGGGTAATCGTCGGCGGCCATGAGGCGGGACGCACCAAAAACCACAATCGCCGCCAGCACCGCAACAGCGAGCATCAGCTTTGCCAAGATTTCCTCCCGTTCCCTTAGTTTTGCACTTTTCTGTTGCGGCGGCGCGCGGTGCCGGCCGACATCGCCCGACCAATGAAAGGGGCTCCGCACCGGGCGCGGCGGCGCGCTCGAGGTTTAGCTCACGATTTGCCGAGCTCGCGGCCGTAGTAAAGCGTCACCGTGTGCTTGGCTTCGGCGAAGAACAACCATCGTTCGACCAATACGCCGGGAATCGCAATCCCTGCCGCGAATAGCCAACAGATCGGAACGATAACGCCGGACGCCGAAGCGGCGGCAAGTGCCAGCGCGAACGGCGCGAAAAATCCAAGGCAGAGCGCGATGACTCGCAGTTTTTTCGCATGCTTGCGCGCGATACGGTAGCCCATTTCCTTCAACAAATAATTTTCCGATGTGTGCGGCGCCTCGAAGAGCCGCACTTTGCCGAGAAAGCCGAGGCCGGTGGCGCTTTCCGGGGTGCTGGCTGCGGGACTGCCGTCAATGTACCGCCAGTAGGCAAGCTTGAGGACCAGCGCCAGCACGATCGTCGCCAAGGCGAGCGGACTGAGGCCTGGTAGCTCATGGCCGAACAGCGCCGCGAGCGCCGCGAGCCACAGCGCGCCCGTCATCGCCGAGAGCGACAGATAGTTCGGCACGACCCAGCGATTGGACCACGCCGGAATGGGTTTCAGCGAGCGGTAAATGTAAGCGGTGCAGATTACCGTGGTTACGGCGCAGAGGAAGCTCAAGACGCCGCACACCGCCCAAAGGCCGGTCGTGCTGCCAAGCAGCACCCAACCGGCGCCAAACGCGACAGTCGGACCATAAGTCACCGCTGAGGCCACGCCCTCACGCGACAGCCACGACGAACGCCATTGCGAAAACGCGCGCCACGCTCGCTCGGGGTGTCCGAGATGAAACGTCGACGAGACGAGACCCGCGCTGACGACGCCTAGCGCCAGCAGCATCGATACGGCGCCGAACGCCGGATCCGGCGGCAGCTGTCCTGCAGCGCCATAGAGACCGAGCAGGGCAAGCAGGCCGTAGCCCGCGCCGCATAATGTCGTGAAAACGATGACTGACGGCGCAGGATGCACGGCGATTCAATTCGACAAGAGACGGTCGATCCAGCCCAGCAGACCGCCCGCGGAATCGGACGACAGCGGCAGCAACTGCGAAGCGGCGCCGAGTGCGGCCGCTTCGGTGCGCCGCGGTCGCGGTGGAAGATACTGGTTGACGGGTTTATATCCCATTTCCGGCATCAGATCGTAGCCGCCGCGCTCGCGGACCAGCTTCGAAATATCGGAGTCCGGGTCGCCGAGATCGCCGAAATGCCGCGCCGAGGTCGGGCAGGTCGCGACGCAGGCCGGCACGCGATCCTCGGCGGCGAGGTTTTCATTGTAAATCCTGTCGATGCACAGCGTGCATTTTTTCATTACGCCGGCGTCGTAATCGTATTCGCGCGCGCCGTACGGGCAGGCCCACGAGCACAGCTTGCAGCCGATGCAAATATCTTCGTTGACGAGGACGATCCCGTCCTCGGCGCGCTTATAGCTCGCGCCGGTCGGGCACACCGTGACGCAGGCCGGCTCATCGCAATGCAAGCACGATCGCGGAAAGTGCACCGTGCGGCCGTGCCCGTCGCCGGTCGTCTCGTAGGTATGGACGCGGTTGAACCAGACGCCCAGCGGATCCTCGTCGTAAGGATTCAGATCGGTCAGCGGCGCGGCGACCCCGCCGCTGTTCCATTCCTTGCAGTTCACGGCACAAGCGTGACAGCCGACGCAGACGTCGAGATCGATTACAAGGCCGAGGCGCTTGCTGCTTCTGTGGTCGGGCAATGACGTCATTGCGATCTCGCCACAGGACGGAATTTTTCGCCATAACGCAGCACGTCAGGCCGCGGCGGCAGCGGCGGCGCGTCCAGCGTCGGGAACTCAGGCTCGCTGCGCCGATGCTTGCCCACGGCCTTTTCAATGCGGACGCGTAAGTCGTACCACGCGGCCTGCCCTGTCACCGGGTCGGCATTGGCATAGCGATAACCGCCGTCTCGCGGCGGCAAAAGATCCCGGATCAGGTGATTGAGCAAAAATCCGCGCGTTACCTCGGCGACGTTTGCGGCAAGGTTCCACGCGCCCGAGCGCTTGCCGATGGCGTTCCACGTCCACACCGTGTTCGGATTAACGCCCTCCATCAACTTCGCCATCACCGTAATCGTACTGTGGGCGCTGGTGACCGTAACCCAGTCCCCGTCCGCAATCCCAAGTTTGCATGCGGCCGCACTGTTGATGTGCAGAAGGTTCTCGCCGTGGATCTGCCGCAGCCAGGCATTTTGCGATCCCCAAGAATGGTACATCGCCATCGGGCGCTGCGTGATGGCGTGAAAGCCGTAATCTCCCGAGCCATCCGCTTCGTCAAACGGCGTGTACCAAATCGGCAGCGGGTCGAAATAGGTTTCGACGCGCTGCCGATGCCGCGCCGGCATCGCCACTTTGCCGTGGCCGCGCGCGGCCAGGCGGAATTTTTGCAGGGTTTCGCTATAGAGCTCGATGAAGATCGGCTCCGCGCGACTAAGGAAGCCCATCTCGGCCGCCCATTTCAGATAGGCTGCGTTCCACGGCTTGAAGTAATGCGCGTCATGCGGCATCTCGCCCCGCCAGAAACACTCATTCTCGATATAGCGATCGAGCTGTCGCGGATTGACTGCGCCGGTGCCGCTGTCGCCGCCATTGGCGCCGCGCCACCCCGCCAACAATCCGACGCCGGGACTGCGCTCGTGATTGACGATGTAGTCCGGATAAAGGCCGGGGAATTTTGGCGTACCGTCTTTGTCGACGAGGCCGGGCAGCTTCAGACGGGCGCCGAGTTCGATCAACACGTCCTGAAACGGCCGCACGTCGCGATCGGGCGTGATCACGGGCTGGCGAATGGCGTCACCGGCGGCTTCCGCATCGCTGATCGGGCGGTCGAGCAGCGAGATACAATCATACCGCTCCAGATAGGTCGTATCGGGAAGGATCAGGTCGGCATACGCCACCATCTCCGAATAAAACGCGTCGGAATAGATGATGTGCGGGATGCGGTATTCGCCGGTCTCCGTATTCTTCTCGGCTAGCATCCCCATGGTCTCCGCGGTGTTCATCGCGGAATTCCAGCCCATATTGGCCATGTACATGAATAGCGTATCGATCGGATATGGATCGCCACGAACCGCATTGGCGATGACGGTGTGAATCATGCCATGCGCCGCAAGCGGCGCTTCCCAGGAAAACGCCTTATCGATGCGAAGCGCTTCGCCATCCGCATCCACAAGCAGATCTTCCGGCCCGCGCGGAAAGCCGAGCGGCGGCCCGGTCAGGGGCGTATTCGGCGCCGATCGGCCGGCCGGTTTGACCATCGGCGGGATCGGTTTGGGATAAGGCGGCTCGTAGCGAAAAGCGCCGGGCGTATCGATCGCTCCCAACAGCGCCTGCAAAACATGCAGCGCCCGGCAGGTATGAAAGCCGTTCGAATGCGCCGAAATTCCGCGCATGGCGTGAATACTGATCGGACGGCCGATCATCGTATCGTGCCGGCGGCCGGCCCAATCGGTCCATGGCCGGTCGATGACGACCGGCGTTTCGAATGCCGTGTGCGCGAGTTCCGCGGCGATACGTCTGATCGTCGCCGCCGGAACGCCGATCTGCCCCGCCACGACGTCCGGCGAATATTTGTTATCGAGATAACGCGCGGCCAGAATGCTGAAGGCCGGGACCGCGCGGCGGCCGTCGCGGAGCGTGCATTCACCTGTCAGCGACGGCGACGAGCCCGGCTCGAGCGCGCTGGCGATCATCTTGCTGTTGCGGTCATGGATCAGCGGCGCGCCAGCCTCGCGCGCGATAAGCCCGTCGTCCGCCGCGCCGCCGTCCTGGACGACCAGCCAGCCGGCATTGGTGTAACGCGCAAGAAAGTGAGCGTCGATTTTTCCCGCATGCAGCAATTCATGGATGATCGAGAAGACGAACAATCCGTCGGTGCCCGGCCGTATGCCGATCCATTCGTCGGCCACTGCGGAATAGCCGGTGCGGATCGGGTTGACCGAAACGATCTTAGCGCCGCGCTTTTTGAGCTTGCCGATGCCGATCTTGATCGGATTGGAATCGTGATCCTCGGCGACGCCGAACAACATGAAATATTTGGTGTGATCCCAGTCCGGCTCGCCGAACTCCCAGAACGAGCCGCCGATCGTGTACATCCCGCCGGCGGCCATGTTGACGGAACAAAATCCGCCATGCGCCGCGTAATTCGGCGTACCGAATTGCGTCGCCCACCAACCGGTCAGCGCCTGCGATTGATCGCGTCCGGTAAAGAACGCGAGCTTGTTCGGAGCGCTCGATCGAATTGCGCTCAGCCATCCGGTCGCCGTGTCGAGCGCCTCGTCCCATTCGATCTCGCGGAATTCACCGCTGCCGCGCGGACCGGTCCGCAACAACGGTTTGCTCAATCGCGCCGGCGAGTAATGCTGCATGATTCCGGCCGAACCCTTGGCGCAAAGCACGCCGCGATTCACCGGATGCCGGCGATTGCCCTCGATGTAACGAATACCGCCGTCGCGCAAGCTGACTTTGATGCCGCAACGGCAGGCGCACATGTAGCAGGTCGTGCACTTGATCTCGTCGGCAACCGGCGCGTTGTCGGCTACCGGCGGATCATTGTAAGCACTGCGCATCGGCGACATTCATTGCCCGGTCAATTCGCGGTCACTGTATTTTCTTCCCGCGACGAGCGCAAAATAAAATCCTTAATGTCGAGAATAATTGATGATGATTTTTTCCTGGGGAAGTATTCGACAATGCATATTCTCAAAGTATGAGACGTCGACAAGCTTTGTCCGGCCACCCGGAGAAATAAGTAGCGCCAATCGAACGGCTGACATTGTTTGACGATCGCAAATAAGTTCGTGACGCGATCTTTCCAGGGGCGCGTTGGCGCTTGCGCGCGATTAGGGTGCGGCGCTATCGCGAGCGGCGATTAAGCCAAGGCTAACAGCTCCGATCAGCCCGCCAAGAATGATTCCGATCGGCATGAATGAGAAAAACACCAACATTCCGGAGTAGCCTTCGAAGGAGCTGGTATGAAAGACGCTTGTCCAGGCAAAGCCCAGCCCCACTCCGATCACGCCGCCCGCGATCGTTCCTAGAATGAAGCCGATCAGCCCGAGCATGGCGATTTTCATGAGGGTCTCCAGCCGCAGGCCGCCCCAAGGATGCTATTCGATTTGCGGGATGCCGGCGTTCACGATGATGTCGTGATATTTCTTGATCTCGTCCGTAATGAATTTCGCGGATTGATCGAGAGGAAAGTACATTGTCTCTGCGCCCTGCCGCTGGAAGCCGGCGCGGACTTGCGGATCGGCCACCGCCGCCTTTAGCGTGCTGTTCAGCTTGGCCACGATCACCGCCGGCGTGCCCTTCGGCACGAGAAGTGCAAACCAGCCGGAGACGAGATATTCGGGCAACCCGGCCTCCTTCGTGGTCGGAGTGTCCGGTAAAATGTCCAGCCGATTCGGACCGGCAACGGCCAGCGCCTTGGCGCCCTTAGCCTGCAATGCAGCGGCGACATTCGGATACCACTGAAAGCCGAGCGGCACCT
>Ga0181523_10003837_pt1 | contig 13416 bp, 10 predicted proteins | sample PEATcosm2014_Bin_43_FD_119752 | JGI IMG/M metagenome (GOLD analysis project Ga0181523, IMG submission 119752) | Peatland microbial communities from MTU Mesocosm Facility, Houghton, MI, USA - PEATcosm2014_Bin05_30_metaG | ecosystem: Environmental > Terrestrial > Soil > Wetlands > Peat | place... | reverse complement strand
CCTACGACGACGTGCGGGTGCCGTTGGCTAACCAGCTCGGCCAGGCCGGCTCGGGTCATCAGGCCGCACAGGATCGCCTCGGCGCGGGGCGCGTCTATCACTGCATGAACTCGATCGGGCAGATGTGGCGGGCCTTCGACTTGATGGTCGAGCGCGCCACGATGCGCGAGGTGCACGGCGGCAAGCTCGAGACCAAGCAGTTCATTCAGGGCTTCATCGCCGACTCCTACATCGATATCCAGGCGGCGCGCTTGATGACCATCCACTGCGCCGAGCGCATGGACAGCGGCACCGACCCGCGCACGGACATCTCGGCGATCAAGATCTTCGTCCCGGCGGCCTACGAGCGGGTGGTCGACCGCGCGATCCAGGTGTGGGGCGCGGCGGGCGTCTCGGGCGATCTGCCGCTTGCCGCCATGTACCAGGGCGCCAGGACGCTGCGGCTAGCGGACGGCCCGGACGAGGTCCACCGGATCCTGATCGCGAAGAACGTGCTGGGACGGTATCACTCTGGGGAAGGCTGGGACTTCGGAAACTGACCGCGAGCGATCAAACGCGGTCGGCCCGCACTGGGGCAGGTATGCACCGACCCTGATGCGCAGGCCATCACTGATATGTGGTTTGCCGGATCCTATGATTATGGAATGGCGGTCGGCGCAGCGCCTGGATTGAGAGAACCTTGAGGTGGCGCTGCGGCCTTCACGGTCACCGCATAGGTAACCTCTTCTCCCGTAGTGAGCGTCACGTCGAGTTTCCAAGTGCCGGCATCGGCGCCCACTAATTCGATCCTGCCCGGGGCATTTTGCACCACGAGCGCGTTGGGATTGCTGACTACCTTCGGGGCGGTCGCATCTTGTTTTACGCCAGTTATGGTGTAGTTCTGGCCCTTGCTGATCGTCACTGGAATGATGCGCCGTTTGGCCGTGGGCGATTCGGCGAGCGCGGACGATCCATTCAAGGCGATTAGTGCCAGCCACACCAGGGCGCTCGCCAGTAAACGGCGAGTACGCGCCTTTGTATCAGCCTCTTCGACTATCATTTGTTCCCTCCCCCAAATGGCGAAACGAATCGGCGCCCCCTAGTAAGTGAGGATTTCCATTCTGGATCCTGATTCAGATTCGCACCAACACCGGGTCATCTGCAAACGCAAATTTCGAGTCCGGTTCTCATGCTATCCGCCATAGACTATCCTTTGCGGTCGCCGTGCGCGCGGATTAGGTTTTGAGCATCGACAGCCGGAAAAAAGCGGACGGTTTCGCGTCTGGCGGGCACGCAACGCCCGGCGAACCCCGCTTCTACTTGACGCCAGCCGCGTTCTCGCGCTGAAGTGCGCATGGAAAACCGGTGTAACCTTTGCCGAGGCGCCACGTCTCTAATTCATCCGGATTGGTGAGGCTGTATGTTGAGGGTACGGGGGCGAAATGGGCCGCAAGTGCTGCGATCTGACATCGTGGCGCTCGTCAAGTACATCAACCCTGCTGGAATTGCGCGTCGCTGTTACCTTGCGCGGTCCCTTCGATGAGGTCGACAAGTTCTCGCGAGCCCAACCAAATGAAGAAATTGCATTCTGCTTCCATAGGTGCGGCGCTACTTGATGCAATCTGTGCAATCCGGCGAATCGCATCGGCCTCGCCGCTGCTGTGGCCGTTGGCGATGCTCCTGTATGTTCCCGCCATTTCACGCTTGGCCATCGTTATCGGCAACTCGAGCGCGCGAGCGCGAGCGCGGGCGACGATCGTCCTGGCGCACTTAGGTTCGTGGGAAATACGGCGGCGCGATGCTGCGGTCGTCGCCAAAGGTTCACGCAGCTTTTGGCGGTTGCAGGCAGGCATCGCCGGGTCATTTGCCCTCGTAGCCGCCGGCCTGATGGCGACGACGATCCCACTGGTGTATGCCCAGGCGCAGCCGGCAAGTGCAAACGGGAGTACCGGGAATCCAGTTAGCTCGGGAAATCAAACCAGTTCGGTCGGAGCACAAAACTCGGCGCCGCCCGTCGATGTCAGCGTTTCTTCCCAAGCGGCGCACAAGTTCGAAACCAATCCCATCCTGTCGCTGCCTGATATGTTCGCTCGGCAATGGGTTCCCGGCCGCGAGGATTTAGCACGCGACTACTTCCCCCAGATCGAGGACAACCAGGAGCATAAGCTCAGTCTCAAAGAGACTATCTACCTGGCGCTTGAGAATAATCCTGGCCTGCAGTCGGTGTCGTTGGACCCGGTAGCGGCGACCGAGAGCGTCAAGGCGGCGAACGCCGTGTTCGACCCCCAGCTAAGCTCGCAAATAGACACGGAGAAGCAAGTCACGCCAGTCTCTTCGCCGTTTCAAAACCCAGGCTCCATTGCCGACGCGGGGAAGTTCTACGATTGGAACTTCGGGATGAGCAAAGTGCTTTCCGGGAGCAACGGCACTTTGGGCATTACCTTCAACAACGACCGCGAGCTGACCAATTCCGGGTTCAGCCCGGTCAATCCCGTATATACGCCCACCATGGTAATGTCGCTGTCGCAGCCGCTATTGCAGAATTTCGGCTGGCAGTTTGCCACGATTAATGTCCGCCTGGCCGAGTCGGCGCAACGGTCTTCACAATGGAACTATGCTTCATCGGTCAACGACTTCGTTCAGCGCATCGGTAATGACTATTGGGGTGTGGTGGGGGCCGAGGAGAACTTGCAGGTCGCTGATTCAGCCTTGAAGTTCAACACAGATCTGGTGCGGGTTAACGGCAACAACGTCCGGCTCGGTATGATGGCTGCGGTGAACCTGTCCGAGGCTATGTCGGCCGCCGCCACCGCGCGGGCAAACCTATCCGCAGCCCGGGCCGGCCTCGAGATCGCCCGCACTACGCTTCGCCAGGACGTGGCGCTCAACCACTCCGGCGCGATGCTTGCCGCCGAAATCGAGCCGCTGCAGCAACCCGACACCAAGTTCGGACCACTGGAGACCGACGATGACGCGTTCAAGGCGATGCTCGAAGACAGCCCCGCACTGGCCGGCCTGCGCGAAGCGATTCGCAGCGCGTTGATACAAGTCAAATACGCGGAAAATCAGACCTTGCCATCGCTCAATCTGGGCGTGCAGATCGGCATAACATCAGAGGCCGGTAACTCCAAATGTACCGCCTCCGGCACGATACCCGCCTACGCCAACTGCTATGACCCGAATGGACCCATTACAAAACCGGGAACCGACAATGCGGCCGAGCTTCCCTTTGGCGGCGACTACGGCACGGCGTTGAACAGCCTGTTCGATTTCAAATTTTACGACTATGCCGCGGTGCTCGGCTTTTCGATGCCGCTGGACAATGCCGCCGCGAAAGCCGCTCTGGCGCAAGCTCATGTCTCGTATGACCAGGCCCGGATGCAGTATCGCCAGGCGCTCTACCAGGCGGTTTTGCTGGTCAAAAGTGCGCTTGCCAATTTGCGCGCCTACGAGGAGCAGGTCGACGCCACCCGGGAGGCTACCGCTTACGCGGCACAGAGTCTGCACGATACTCAGGCGCAATTCCGCGTCGGCATGGCAACCACCAACACCCTTTTACAGTACCAAAGCAATCTGGTAACCGCGCAGGGCAACGAGGTTCAGGCCGATGTCGGCTTGGAGAACGCGCGCCTGGCCTTGTGGCATGCTGAAGGCACGCTGCTTGGGCAGTTCAACATCGACTTCCAGGTGCAGAACCCGCGTCAGTCGCCATGGTACTCGCGCTTTTGAACCCGAGCCGATGACCATGCCGGCAAACAGGGCTATGACTGTACTTAAGTCCATAACGGTGCTCGCACTGGCGCTGATGCTGGCCTCCGTCGCATGGGCTCAGCTACCTGCTACCAATCCGCTGGTGGTGCCTCCCCTGCCACCCGGTCCTCCAGCCCAACTGCCGGCCCCGGTTAGCACCGCGATTGCGCCAATTGCAATTCCGGTACCGTCGCTGCCGGCCGCCTATTCGACCCCCGGAGCGCGAATGTTCAACTGCTCCTGTTCTGGTCCTGGTCAGCCTACTCATTGGATGGGCCAAGTGACCGCCGCTGGGTACCTTAGCGCCAGCCATAGCGCGAGCGGTGCCTGCGTCTCCTACAACAGGGGAAGGCCTCCTTCCTACGGAACGGCGGGCGGCATTGGTGCCGGTAATTATTTCGGGTCGCTGCCTGGGGCGCAGCAGAACGCGGATACCGCCAAATCCTTCGGCTTTCCCGGAGTGGCGGCGAGTTCGGGGTCGTCCTCCTCGCTTGGCTCACTCCCCGGGGCGGCGCAAGGTATAGGCGCGGGCAATTCGTTCGGCGCGCCCTCGGCAGGCCTGAGTTTTTCCAGCGCACAGCAGCAACGGCTGTGCTCGAACTGCGTATGTGACTGAGTAGTCGCGCCTGAGCCAATCGGTTGACCGCCGATCGAGACACGATAATGCTGATGCGAGATTGAGGATGGTGACTCCGTGAAGCACACCTTGTCATTGCGCGGGACGAAATGAGCCGCGTACCGCCGATTTCAGAAGTCCAGGCCCAACCGGCCGCGCGCGAGGAGTTGCAACGCCAGCGCCTCGCGCACGGGCGCGTGACCAACATGAAGCTCACGCTGGCGCACTCGCCGATAGCGCTGGAGGCGCTGATGCAGTGGTATCCGCTGCATGACGCGGTCGCGCGCTTCCTCGGCGAACGCGCCACAACGCTTTTCGTCCACGCGATCTCCGCCCAGACCGATTGCCTGATCTGTTCCACCTTCTTCCGCCGCCTGCTCATCGAAGCCGGCGAAGACCCCGATTCGCTGAAGCTCAACGAGACCGAGCGCGCGGTGGTCGACTACGGCCGCCAGCTGGTCGTCGACGCCAATCGCGTGAGCGACGAGCTCTACGCGCGGCTTGAGAGTTTTCTTAAGCCCGCGCAGATCGTCGAGCTTACGGCGTTCGGCGGAATCATGATCGCGACCAACGTCTTCAACAACGCACTGCGCGTCGATCTGGACGAATATCTCCAGCCGTTTCGGCGCAAGGGTACCCCCGCCGGCGGCTGAATGCCTCCAGCCGGCGCATCATTCGGCGGGAATCCTTCGGGAGCGCATCATGTACGACGACCTTCGAGATAAAGTGGCGCTGATTACCGGGGCGGCTCACGGTCAGGGTCGGGCCTGCGCCATCGCGCTCGCCCGCGAGGGTGTTCACATCGCCGCGCTGGACGTGGCGAGGCAACTGGCTTACCCCGGTTATGCGCTTGGAACCGCGCACGAGCTCGACTCCGTTGTGGCCGAGATTCAGAGCCTCGGCGTGCGCGCTCTCGCGCTCGTCGCCGACGTGCGCGACGCTCGCGCCGTGGCCGCCGCCGTCGGGGAGGCGATCGAGACTTTCGGACGAATCGACATCCTGTTCAACAACGCGGGCATCTGCGCCTATGGTCTCGCTCAAGAGCTCAGCGAGGAAGCGTGGGACGCGATGCTGGACATCAACCTCAAGGGCGCATGGCTGGTGGCGAAGAACGTGATTCCGCAGATGATTTCCCGCCAGTCGGGCGTGATCATCAATAACTCCTCGGTTGCCGGGCTGCGCGGCATGGCGCGGTTAAGTCACTATGCCGCCTCCAAGTGGGGACTGGTCGGATTGACGAAGTCGTGGGCGATCGAACTGGCGCCGCACAAAATTCGCGTGGTTTCGATTCATCCCACCGGCGTGAACACGCCGATGAATGACGGCCTGGCGTCGCTCGAGGGGAGTACGCCGCTGGAAATCGCCGAGCGCTCCGCCGGCAATCTCCTCCCGGTGCCGTGGATCGAGCCCGAAGACGTGGCTGCGGCGGTGGTCTTTCTCTCTTCGGAACAGGCGCGATTCATCACGGGCTCCCAGTTCGTAATCGACGCGGGGTTGCTCAGCCGATGATGCGCCCCGCGCCGCAACCGCGACGGGGACCTGCGGCGTAGGACAATCATCAGCGACCGGGCGCGATCACGAGCGATTCTAACTTTTTGGGAAGGTCAGTCCGGTCGCGCCTTCGAGGTCGGCCAAAGCCTGGGGCTCGCTTACCACCTTGATCGCCACCATCCCAAGCTGCGCCGCTGCCTTGCAGTTGATGCCCAGGTCGTCCAGGTAGACGCAAGCCTTGGCCTCTACTCGAAGCTGCTCGCACATCATCAGGTAGATCCTCGGGTCGGGTTTTCGCACGCCGACCTTCGAGCTTTCGATGATTGCGTCGAAGTGCTGCATGATCCCGCCGCCGCGCGAGGCGCTCTCGGGGTTTGTCGCCATGGCTGGTCCGTGACCATGGACCATGTTGTTGGTGATGCAACCGACCTTGAAACGCCGCTTGCAGATGGTCAGCGCCTCGACCATCCGCGGCCGCACCTCGCCGGAAAGCAGGGGCAAAACTTCGGCTCCGCGCACTGGATGACCGAGCGCGGTCGTTTCCTCCAAAAATTTCCGGTCAAAGCCGGCGCCATCGATTTCGCCACGCTCGAACAGCGCCCAGGCGTTGGAATCGGGATTAGTGGTGTTGACCGTCCGGATGAGGTCCTTGGGCAGGCCGCGTTGGGCCTCAAAGCGGTTGAAGGCCTCGAACGGAGAGCTCGTGAAAACGCCGCCTAAATCCCAAATCACCGCCTCGATGGTCACGCCTTTATCCTTCCTCTCCTTGAAGCCTCGCGCCGTACTCTACAGCTCGGCACCGTCGCGGTCATTCGCACTCTTGGCGAGCTGCATCATCAATAGCTCACGGTTCAGGTTTTAAGTCAGCACAACCATACATCAACCGACTTACCCGCTACGACTGGCGGCGGGCGCGGAGTCCGGCGATGGAGATCAGCGCCATCAAGGCGGTGATGCCGAGCGCGAATTCCATGGCGGCGCGCGGACTTGCCACCACGATCGCGTGGCCCATGATCCATGGGACGAATATTCCGCCCAGTGCCCCGCCTGCGACGACGATCGACGTCATCCGCCCGACTTCGGAAGGAAAGCGCGCCGCGCCGACCGCAATCATGTTCGGGAATATCGGGCCATAACCCAGTCCAATCACAACGATCATCGGCGCGGCGAGAACCCGCATCGTGGGTGCCGCGATCAAAACGACCATGGCCGCAGCGGAGACCGCGGCTGCCAGCATCGTGAATTCTCGCGCAGCGATGTGGTGGGCAAGGCGTCCACCAATCAAGCGTCCCCCGATGAGACCGGCCCAGTAAAGCGACACGCCCCATGAGGCAAGGGCCACACTGAGCGCGCCGGCGGTGCGAAGATATAAGAACAGCCACGCTCCGATCCCGGTTTCGGCGCCGACGTAGAGAAACAGGACCGCCCCGACAACCCAGATCAGCGGGCGCGTCAGCATTGGGATGAATCCGTCGCCACGCACGACAATCATGCGGGTCTCGATGGTGGGAGTGGCGGCGAGCAGGGTAACGATCAACGCCGAAAATGCCGCGCCGGCGCCGAATATGATCGAGTAGCGGAGATGGTTCGAGAGCGCGAAGCCCGCGATGATTGGTCCCAGCAAAGCCCCTACGCCGAACATCAGATGAAGATAATTGAGCGCCGCGGCCAGGCGATCGCGATTCAGATCGACGACCATCGCGTTGCTGGCGACCTCGACGGCGCCGTAGCCAAGCCCGGCTACGAACGCTGCGCATAGCAGGCCCGGCAGCGCGGAAGCAATGCTGAGACCGAACAGCCCGCCGCTCACCAGAAGCATCGAGGCAGTGAGGGTGTTCTGCGCACTCCATCGATGGCTCGTTTCGCCGGCGGCGAGCAACGCGGCCAGAAAGCCGGCGGCGGTGGCGCTGACGATTAAGCCCGCGTTGTCGATCGGTATCTGTACGACGTGCGAAATCTCGGGAAGAAAAGGGCCGATCCAGCCGGCATTGATTCCTTGGACCAACATACATGAGTAGGCGAGCAAGATGAGCCGGCGCTCTTGCGATTGCTTCGAGGACTGAATGGGAACCGATACGGGAGGCGGGACTTGTTTCAATTAACTTCCCACTGCGGCAAAAACGGATTCATAGTCAGACGCTGGCGCGAAGCCGACACAGGGATTTTCAGCTGCCGCACAGTCTAAGGCGTAGGCGTATAGGTCGCATCGCGAGTCCGGCTCGCCGACCAGCGCGGTCTGTCGCTTGTTACCCGAATTGATCGGCCTTTTCGAAGTCGACGTTCGTCTGCCGGTCAGACTGCGACGGCGCCCAGTTCCAAAGCGTGTACTCGAAGTGACGGTAGCCGCCGGCAAAGTGCAGGCCCTTGGGAGGACCCGGCTCAATCCCGTCATGTGGCATCCAGTTCGGGTACTGATAGGGCTCCCAGGCGTGGTAAATCACGAGCTGGTCGGGTCGCGTGCACGGGCTCAGCTTCGCCCTGACGATGAACGAGCCGTAATCGTTAAAGACGCGGATGTAGTCGTGCTCGGCGATTCCCCTGGCCTTGGCAGCTTGATCATTGACGAAGGCGAAAGGCTCTCCGCGATGGAGCTTGAGCATCTCTTCGGACACGACCCAGTTGGAATGGATACTCCAGCGCAGATGGCCACCCGTAAGTCGCACCGGTTGCGAGCCACCGATGTTAGGCGGTTGCTTGTAGCGCACCAGGTGCTCGTCCGCTTCAACGAACCACGGATGGTCGATGTAGAATTGTATTCTGCGCGTGGTGGTTGAATAGGGGACCTTGCGCTCCACCTGGTCGCGGAACGGCGCATGGATTTGCCCCGGTACCATGTCGGCGTTCTGCACCACGCTCGCATGCCAGCTGGGCCGGCCGCTAAGCCATGCCATGCCGTTCTTGCGCAGGTTGGCCAGGTTCAGATCTTCCCCGTCCACGCTCGTGAACCATCCCATCTGTCCCATGGCGCGGTAGGTGTCGTCCAAAAGTCGTTCTTCGTCCTGGTTGCTGTCGCCGTACCGATTGCCGGACGTGGCACGCCACCCAAGCTCGCGCACGACGATTTCCCCGCCGCCGGATTTGTAACGCTCGACTCCGCGCGCCAGCAGATGAGCCTGAACCTGCTGCAGCAACCCGAGTACGATCTGGCGGTCGGTCTTCGACTCACCGAGCATCGGCACACTCTGGTCCGTAAAAGCAGTCAGGCGGCTGACCGGAAGCGAGAGCCGCATTTCCGCGTACTCGTAGAACGACGCGGCCGGCAGCACGTAGTCCGCGTAAAGCCCGCTCGTGCTCCAGCGGGAATCGACCACCACCGCAAGCTCCAGTTTCAGCCACAGGTTCTTGAGATAGGTGTTCATGCCGCCGCGATGCCGGCGCAACGGATTCCCTCCCGAAACCAGCATCGCCCTGGGTGGGACGTCGCCCGCCGGCCGCTCGAACCCCTTCCACCATCCCTTAGCCACCGCTTGCTGGGCATATTCGCTGATCTTGCGCGGCGCGTTCGGATCGTCAAGGTGCTTGTCCCACACCTCGCTGTAGCCGGCGTGGTAAAGCCACAGGAAGACCGGCGGCCCCAGCGTGCCCGACGACCGCATCCCCTCGCGCATCACACCCAGTGCCGCCTCGGCCGGCGGCATCGTCGGATCCATTTTGAAGTGCGTGCGGTAATTCTCCTGCAGCTTCTGCGCGAGGTCGATCGCCGTCATGATCGGGTCGGGCGCCTCCAGCAACTGCTTCGGCATCGCGCCGACGAAGGCCGAACCGGCGACGGCTTCCGTGCCCGCCGACCAGCCCAGAATACCTGTGCCGGGTTTGCCGACGTTGCCGGTCAGGGCCAGGATGTAGCAGTACGAGCGTTCGAGCAGATCGCCATGGTAAAGCTTTCCCGCGTTGGCAATCGAAGCAAAGAACACCTTGCGGGGCGGCTTGACCAGTTCCGCCAGCTTGGTGAGCTGCTCGGGATGAATCCCTGAAATTTCCTGGACCTTCTCCGGCGTGTATTCCGCCACTCGTCGCTTGAGGATCGAAAAGACGGTCGTCACGGCAAGCTGCCTGCCGTCCTTCAGAGTCACATTGAGTTCGGCCTCGAGCGCGTAATCGCACGCCATCGCGAGCGTGCCCTTGGGCAGCGGCTCGAGTTCGCCGCTTGCGCTGTCGAGTACGAAGAACTGCTCGGCGTCGCCGCCTTCGCGCAGGTCCGATTCCCGCAGGAAGGCGCCGTTATCGCTGCGCACCAGCACCGGAGCGTCGGTCTGCTCCTTGACGAACTGCGTATCGATCCACCCGCGGTCGATCAGGATCTTGGCGACGCCAAGCCACAGCGCCGGGTCCGCCGACCAGTTGATCGGCAGCCACATGTCGGCAAACTGGGCGCTCGGATTCTTGTCAGGCAGGATCGCCACGACCTTCGCTCCGCGATAACGCGCCTCCAGCGTGTAGTGGATTTCGGAGATCATCGAGTAAACCGGGTTGCCCTGAGTGATCAGTAGCGTGTCGGCAACAAAATAGTTCTCCATTCCCGGACTGTGCTGGGATTGGCCGAAGCTGAGATATTGGCCGGGGTTGAAGTCGCCGATGAGGAAGTTGACGTCAAGGCCGACGCCGCCCAGACGTCCGACGAAGCCCGGCATCGACCCTTCGCCGCCGCCGCGCAACGCTCCGGGGCCGTTGGTGCCGCCGTCACCGACGATCGACTGCGCTCCGTGACGCTCGATGATATCGGCCAGCTTGGCGCCGATCTCCTCGAACGCCTGTTCCCATGAAATCCTCTCCCATTGGCCGCTGCCCCGTTCCCCCTTGCGCTTCATCGGATACAGCACCCGGTCGGGGCCGTACATCGAGCGTGAATGCTGGTAGCCCTTCTGACATCCGCGCGGATTGCTGTCGGGCAGGCGGAAGTCGGGTTCCTCGAACCCGGGAAGGGTGCAGGAAATCTCTTCGCGCACGACCCTGCCGTCGCGCATGTAGACGCGAAACGGGCAGCTGCCCGGCAAGCAATTGACCCGGTGCGTGCCCCACTTGCACGAATCCCACTGCCAGTAATTCTCGCCCATCATCGCCGCCCCGGCAGCAAAACTAATCTCATGCTTGCTCGTTCGAGCATACTTCTTCTTCTATGCGGCCTCGGTTACGCGGCGAAGATATGAACCCCGGCCGCGCCGCCGAAGCCCTGGCAATGGGTGAGCGCGATGCGGGCGTTCGATACCTGCCGCTCGCCGGATTCACCGCGCATCTGCTCGACCGCCTCGACGGCTTGCGCGACCCCGGTAGCGCCCAGCGGATGTCCTTTGGCCAGCAGGCCGCCGCTGGTGCTGACGTGGACGCGCGCCTTGGCCAGACCCTGCTCGATAAAGCGGCCACCCTCGCCGCGCGCACACAGGCCGAGATTCTCGTAGTGGATGATCTCCGCGATCGAAAAACAGTCGTGGACCTCGGCGCAGTCGAGCTGATCGGGCCCGATCCCTGCCTGCTCGTACGCGGCGCGCATCACCCGGCTGTTGATCTCGGTGATGCCGGCGAGCGAATCGGCGCCGTTCAGCGCCGGATCGGATTGCAGCGCGGAGGCGACCATGCGGATCGGGCGGCGCGTCGCGCGCGCGACGTCACCACTGGTGATCACTGCGGCTGCCGCGCCCGAACTCGTCGGGCAGCACATCATCAAGCGCAACGGCGGCGCGACTACCCGCGATCGCATCACGTCGTCGATCCCGACCTTGTCATGGAATTGCGCCCGTGGATTCATCGCGCCGTACCCGCGGTTCTTCACCGACACCATGGCCATCTGCTCGACGGTGGTGCCGTAGCGTTGCGAGTGCTGCTGAAACAGGCTGGCGAACATCGAGGGCATCGCCGGCGCCCCCGCGCGTGCCAGCGCTTCGAGGCGCTCGTCGCCGCCCGTGGGAATGGCGCCGCGCCCCATCACTTCGAAGCCGACCGCCAGCGCCACCTTGGCGATCCCGAACCCAACCGCCATCGCGGCGGCGCGCAGGGCGCTGGTGCCGCTGGCGCACGCGTTCTCGACGTTGAAGATCGGGATGCCGGTCATGCCGACGCCGTACAGCACCTTCTGTCCGGCGGTCACGCCCTGCTGCACATGTCCGCAGTAGGCGATTTCGACGGCGGCGTAATCGAGGCCGGCGTCAGCCAGCGCCGCTTTCACCGCCTGCTGTCCGAGTTCGGCGACGTGTTTGCCCTCGTGGCGGCCGAACGCCGTCATCCCGACGCCCGCCACGTATACCTCGCGTGGAAATGGATCGGTCATTTGCTCCTCCGTTGATTTAGTAAAGACGTTTCGGGATTCATGTGCGCTGCGCGCTTACGGCTCCCAGGCAATTACCTCGCCCACTCACAGGCTCTCAGCCGCTACCAGGCTCAGGAGATCGTTGCAGCCGTCCTCGATCATCGAGGCGCGGGCATCGCGCAGCAGCTTCTCGATCGGGTACTCGCGGGAGAGCCCGTTGCCCCCGAAGATCTGCAGCGCGCTGCTCGCCACCTCGAAGGCCGTGTTCGTCGACGTGACCTTAGACGCGACTGCCAGGTGCAGCTGAGGGGGTACGTTGATCGAGTTGTAGAGCGTCACCTGCCGGCTCAGTGCCCTGGCTGCCTGGACCTTCCGGAACATCTTGAACAGGCGCATCTTCACGTTCTGGTGCTGGAAGATCGGTACTCCCCCCTGCACGCGCTGCTTGGCGTAGCCGACCGCCAGATCGAGCGCGGCCTGCGCCACGCCGACGAAGATCGAGCCCATCCCTCCGTTCGCGTTGCTCAGGATGATCTCGGTCGCGAACCCGTATGCATCCGGCGGGATCACCATGTACTCGGCCGGGATGCGCACGTGGTCGAAGAAGATCTCTCCTTGATTCAGCGCGCGCTGTCCGATCTTGTTCAGCGGCTTGCCCTTCGACACGCCGGGGACATCGAGCGGCACCAGGAACCCGGCGTCTGCCCGTTTCCCGTCACCCATATCGACGGCGCAGAACATCGCGGCCGCCTTGGCTATCGTCCCGTTGGAGACCCAGGCCGCCTTCTGTCCGCTGAGCACGAAGGAGTCGCCGTCCTTGCGCGCGATACAGTTGGGTCGGCCCGGCTGCTCGACGCCCTGCCGGTTCATGTAATAGATCAGGTCGCTGCCGTGGTCCGGCTCGGTGCCCGCCCAGCAGCCGATGCAGTCGTCGGTGCTGAAGCGCTCGACCAGCTCGGGCTTCCCGGACATCTGGGCCATCATCCGCGGGAAGCCGGCGACGCCGAAGCTGATTGCCAGCCCCGCATCGCCCCAGCCCAGCTCTTCGCTGATGATGCAGCGCAGTCTCGCCTGATGTGCGGGCGCCAGGTCGCTGTTGGGAGCCGTGAGATCGTCGAGGCCCAGCGCGCGGTGTTTCTCGAACACCTCCCAGAGGATGGAGTCCTTGGCGATTACGTCTCGGGGGTCCGCCATCGCGTCGAGCACCACGCCCGCGGGCCGCATGACCTCCTCGGCAAATCTGTGAACCGTGTCTCGAACGGCTCGCTCTCCCTCAGTCAGCTCCACTTCGTAGTCGATGCTGGCCATAGTACGCTCCTGAGTTGATTGGGCCTCTCGG
>Ga0181523_10003834_pt1 | contig 13420 bp, 11 predicted proteins | sample PEATcosm2014_Bin_43_FD_119752 | JGI IMG/M metagenome (GOLD analysis project Ga0181523, IMG submission 119752) | Peatland microbial communities from MTU Mesocosm Facility, Houghton, MI, USA - PEATcosm2014_Bin05_30_metaG | ecosystem: Environmental > Terrestrial > Soil > Wetlands > Peat | place... | reverse complement strand
AGGCCCTGGCATCCTGTGAGCAGCAACAGCCCGCCAGTAACAACCAGGAAAGTGACTAACCCGCGAACCAAGCCACGAAGTAACCGATGACCGTTCACTGCGACCTCTGTGTGCCGTCTCTGCGAACCACGGCGGGGGATTTCGGGCCACCGGACCCCCTTTAATCCCGGGTCCAGCAAGCCTAGTGTCGCTCGTGGTGGCGGAGAGCCACAGATTGCGAAAGGCCCGTCTGGGCGCGGCATCTGGCCACTTCCCGCCATGAACTGCCGTGCAGGAGCGGAGCAAGGACCGCCATTGCCTCTAAACCGCTGTAAATAAGAATGATAGTGTTTCGTCCAAGCTGGGATTCGTGACTGATGGGTTGCATTTACTAGAGTTTCCTCTGCCGGATGCTTGCAGTATTCGACTGCGATGTGCAGAAAATTGCATATTGCCAACATCCGCTCATCGCCGCCGCGCTCGCGGCGAAGTTCCCGCGCTGATTAACCCGTTCATATTCTTTCTGTTCTAGGGAGTGCCTTTCGGTGCCGCCGGGTTTAACATGGAAGAGATATGAGCGCTGTATGGCAGGGTGCGTGCATCAAACACTGGTAGGTCGAAATTCAGGAAGAGAAGTTTCCGAGTAGAGGATTAAGGCAGGGGATTAGAAAAGATGAGATTTTCCTTGGCGGTTGCAATCGTAGTGGCGGGCATCAGCGTGAGCGGCGTAGCGCAGCAAAGTAGCACTTTCAAGGTGAAGCATACAGCGCCCGAAAAGGCACCGAAAAGTAGTGCGCCCATCACCAAGACCTCGGCTCCGGCAACTGCTTCCGCCGCTGAATCCAAGGATCTGAAAAACCTGGAGCATCAGACCGCCAAGACCACCGCGTCGCACCCCTCTGGCGGAAAGACGCCCGCGCTGAAGCTCGCAAAGGACAAGCCCAATCCGCCGATTAACTTTGGTGGCGGCGGTGGCAACGGTGCAGGGAAGTCTGCAACAACTACCAACCAGAGTGCAAACGCCCTTGCCGGGCGGCTAAAGCAGAAGCCCACTCACCAATAGTGTGCACCCCCGAACTGGCCGCTTCACGCGAAATTCATCGCGATACGGTGGAGCGATCCGGGGACGGAATAGACTGCACGACAGCCTTCGTCCGCGTTTCTTTAAGGGAATACTTTAATAGGCAATAGAAGGCTCGCACACCGTCTTTCCATCCGATCTTCTTGCCCTCCTCGTACGTGCGTCCCCAGTAACGGATTCCCACCTCATAGATGCGCAGGTTTCGTCGCGCAACTTTCACTGTAATCTCGGGCTCGAATCCGAAGCGATTTTCCTCGATCGGAATCGACTGGATTACTTCGCGGCGGAAAGCCTTGTAGCAGGTTTCCATATCCGAGAGATTGACGTTAGTGAGGCAATTGGAAAGCAGCGTGAGAGCCCGGTTGCCAACCGAATGCCAGAAGTACAACACGCGATGCGGCGCGCTGCCCATGAAGCGCGAGCCAAAAACCACGTCCGCTTTTCCCTGAATCAAGGGTTCGATCATCAGCGGAAAATCCACCGGATCGTATTCCAGGTCGGCGTCCTGAATAATGACGAAGTCGCCGGTGGCTTCCTGAATACCGCGGCGGAGCGCTGCTCCTTTACCCATGTTGCGTGGCTGAAGCACGACCCGAATCTGCGGATACTCCGCTTGCAGCGCAGCCAGAATCTCGCGTGATCCATCCTCCGATCCATCGTCCACGCAGATCAACTCGATTTCCAGGGGAACCGAGAGAACCTTCAGCACCACCTCCCGAAGCGTGGCGCGTTCGTTATATATCGGCATTACAACCGAAAGTTTCATGGCGTATCGGCGTGACTCCTCGCAAAACCATCACGATTGTAAACCGCGTGTTTGCGCCTGGGAATTACAAGCTTGTGCTGTCACTTGCTCGTCCATGTTGGAACGATCCGGGAAGGGGAGTATGGCTGGCGTATCAGGGCAGTAGACGCGCCCGGCTGGCAGCCCAGTCGCCGAGCGGCCACAGGGGACTGAATGAGTCTTCGTTACCGGAATTATCCGTGCCCATCGATCTTCTCGGTTGTGGTGCCAGCAGGAGTCGCAGAAGCACCAGATCGCGTTCAACATCAGAGCGAGCCGTCTTTCGAACCGATGCCGGTTTCAATTCCTCGCGTAAGCGCGCCTCCACAAGGCCTGCGGTAAACTCGAAACCCCTCGGGTCGCCCAGAATATTGGCTCGCGTGATACCCAGGGGTGTGATCTCGCCACCCTCACGCACCCGCACAGTGGGTGCCCCCGAAGCGTCGAGGGTGGGCTCGGCCGCAGCCAGCCGAGACTCCCAACGGCGCTCGTCTGTGGCAATAGAAGAAGGTTTGGTTGGAGGCATTTCGCTTTGAGCAGGTTCGCTTTGAACCAGTTCTTGCAGCTGGCCCTGAAATTTACGTCGATCCTCGCGTGTCGGGGCCACGTCCAGGTGATCACTCGCGTCGAGGATGAGCGCGTTCTTCGACGGATCGAAGCGCCCGTGTCCCCAATAACCGGCGATCAGGCTGCCGGCAACGTACGGATGCAACGCGAACAACGGCAGCATGTATTTTTTCGCCGTGATCGCGCACTCCAAAACACCGTGCACCGGCTTGGAGCGCGGCACCGTGCCTGGTACCTGCGGAATTATGAAATTCGAGCTCTGCAACTCCGGATGATGCCGGCTGTACTTGGAAAGCGTTCTCGCCAACTGTTTCGGCGTGGTGACGCCCAGGTCGCCGATCAGGCTGCGATGCACCGCGTGTGGGTGATAAAAATTGATAATCCCGCGCGCAAAGTCCGCACAGTTCGTTGTAACCAAGTCAAATCGATCGTGGTTGGGTCGACTGTTGAGCCTTCGGATCAGCGCGGCGTCCAGCTCCGGATTGGTCTCAATCTCATACGCGTAGATAGTGCGGATGTACGACGCACCGACCAACTCATACCAGTCTCCCTCCGGCGTTCCGCCGTCGGGAAGATCGGGAACCAGCGCTTCCAGATGATCGCGCCGGTAGCGATCGCGTAGCAACGCGATCATTTTTTTATCCGCGAAAAGCGGTATGTCTTCCTGCTTTTCCACTGCGTACAGGTAAGGGATAAGAGGAATCGCGATCCAGTCGTATCCCGCGACCCGGTGATAGCGGCTGAGGACGACCCCATTTTCACCCGGCGCGCAGAGACGCAGCTTGACCGGTGATGCAGCGCAGACGCCACTGAGGTAGACCGCGGCATGACCAGTCCCGGCGAGTGCGCCATCGTAACTGTATGGCTCCGCCAGGAACAGCGTTGCCTGAGCCCGCGCCCAGGGAACAGAGCACAGACAGAAAAGCAGAATGGCGCTCAGTTTCCCCAGTTTCAACCCAGCCTCCAAAGTTAGCCCCACGCGAATCTTTATAGAAAGACGCATTCCCCGTTTAGATGCCATTTTGCAGGATCGCGTTTTTCCGCGGTACTAACGTTGGTACTAACTGGATACGTGAGCTTTAGGGTCGCGATGCACCATGTGGGGCGAGAAGGCGGGCAGACAGAGAGCAATGTACTCCGCGCCGCCCGAGAACGGAGTCGAGTAGCGCACCCATTCACCGCGCTGCGCGATCACGCCTTGCCCGGCAGCCACGTCCATTTCGCCGGACTTATGATGCACCCGCAACGTGCCCCGCAGCACCACCGTATACTCGTCGAATTCCGGAGTCTGGCCCGGTTCCTCCCAGCCCTCCGGACTGCGCATGTGGGCAATACTGACGCCGGCGGTCGTGGTGTTGACGCGCCCGACATACTCTTCAATGATCTTCGGTTTGTTTCCCGCCGATTCGATACGAGTGGGATGCGAAATCAGGGTTGGCATGATGGTCCGCCATCGTAGCAACCGGAGAGCGCCCCGCACAAGCCGTCGTGGAACAACTCAGGCTTGGGTCGGCTCAAGCGAACCTCACGCCATGCCAACGCCGCAACGGTCTATACTCGGATCTCGGACGAGAATAGGACGTCGTTCGAGGCATGATCCCATGAAAATCGTGAGCGCGGCGGAAATGCGCGAAATCGATCGTGTTACCTCCGAGCGCTTCGGAGTTCCTTCGCTCACCTTGATGGAGAACGCCGGAGGCGCCGTAGCTCGCTTCATCCTCTCCGATTACCCGCAAGCCGAGCGCGTCGGCATTCTCTGCGGCAAGGGCAACAACGGCGGCGATGGATTCGTCGTGGCCCGCCAACTCGTCGAAGCGGGCCGCGCCGTCCGCGTTCTGCTGTTGTCCGATCCCGCCGAGCTTCGCGGAGATGCTGCCACCATGTTTCACAGCATGCTGCAGAGGCTCCAACCGCTGAACATTGCGCCCATCATCGTGCGCGAGGAAAGTGGCCTTGATTCGGCGGAGGCGGCGGAGATCTTCGCTGCCGACGTGATCGTGGACGCAATTCTCGGCACCGGTTTTCGTCCGCCGGTCAGCCCGTTGTATGCCGCCGCCATCAACAAGATGAATGCCGCTTCCGCCCCGATCGTTGCCGTCGATATTCCCTCCGGAGCCGATGCCGATGCCGTGCGGCCGCAAACCGCGACTGGCTCCAGTGACGGAATTCACACGGAAGCCCGCGCCGATGCCGTTGTGACCTTCACCGCTCCGCGCCCGGCACACATTTTCGCAGCCTTCACCAGTGGTCCAACCGTGATTGCGCCCATCGGCTCGCCGCCGGAAGCGATAGTCTCCGATCTCGGACTTCATCTAAGTACGCCATCCGATTTCGCTCCGCTGCTCGTCCCACGAGCGCGCGACGCCAACAAAGGCAGCTACGGACACGTGCTCGTGATCGGCGGATCGCTCGGCAAAGCGGGCGCGGCGGCCATGGCGGGATTTTCTGCTCTCCGAGCCGGTGCCGGCCTTGCGACCGTAGCCACGCCGAAATCCGTGCTCCCAACCGTGGCGGCCTTTCATCCCGAACTAATGACCGAGCCGCTGGCAGAAACCAACCACGGCACGATCTCATTGCGAGCGCTCGAATCGAGTGCGGACCTCGACGCGTTGCTGGAACGCAAGACGCTCGCCATAGGTCCAGGCATCTCGCGCAATTCGGAGACCGCCGAATTTGTGCGCGAGATATTGAAGCGCACTGCTACTGCTGACGATACGCCGATGGTTGTCGACGCCGACGCCCTGAACGCCTTCGAAGGACGGGCTGATTTGCTGAATGGCCGTGGACGAACCGTAGTCATCACCCCGCACCCCGGAGAAATGGCGCGCCTAACCGGCTTGACCATTCCGGAAGTTCAAGCCAACCGCCTGGAAGTCGCGCGAAAGTTCGCTCGCGAGCATGAGCTGATCGTCGTGCTCAAAGGACATCGCACCCTCATCGCCGCGCCGGCCGACGGCGCAGTCTGGGTGAATCCCACCGGCAATCCCGGCATGGCCACCGGAGGTACGGGAGACATCCTCACCGGAATGGTCGCCAGCCTGATCGCGCAGCATCCACAGCATGCGCTCGAAGCGACCACTCTCGCTGTCTACCTTCATGGACTGGCGGGCGACTCTGCCAGCGAGTCCGTCGGCGAGAGTTGTATGGTGGCCACGGACCTACTGCGCTTTCTGCCCCAGGCGTTCGCAGAAATTCGGAATCGGAAATCCGACGAGATTCGTCTTCACCCCTGACTAACGCGGAATGTAATAGTCAATCAAAGGAAGAAGCTGTGACCCAAGCGTCATCATGCGCGCCTGAGCAGCGTCGGTAGACTCGCCGTCAAGCATCGGTGTCATCAAACGCACCATCCCGCCGTCACTGCGATTCATACGAATTGAATCGAAGATCAGATGATACTTGGCCGACCACTCGCTCGCTACCACCCGGCCATGTGCCTGAAACCAGTACAGCACCAGTTGCCGCTCTCCCATCTTCGAAACCACGTAGCGGTTGACGGGTATCGAGGATCCATCCGGACGCGGAAGCTGAATCCTCTCCCGCGAAATCGGGATCCATCCCGCACCCGGCAGGCAGTGGTCCGGCGAATGGATAGTATCGCCAGCCTTCTGGGTAGGAAAGAATGGGATGTAGAGATTGATCCATGGTTGCGGTTGGCTCCCGTTCTCATAATCGCGCAGCAGATACTCGCCCGGTCCCAGGATTTCGAGCGTCGCCTTGTCGATGGGAATGTCGGTTCCCGTCCAACCGCCAATCTGTGAGGGCAGGGAACTCACATGCTTGATAATCTCGGTGCTCGAATGGGTCTGCAGGCCGATCGCCGTGGCCAACATAGGCACAGCTACAATACCGAAGCGAAAAGACCCCGACGTCTTGCGGACTTCTCCGGCAGTCCATTCTTTCCGGTCCGGGGCGTTGTGCGGCGCGACCGGGCTGTTCTTCCAGAAGAACGAGATCACGCGGTGCACAGCAAACAGCATGACCAATGCCGACGCGAACACAAGCAATCCAAGGATGGCATGCGGCACTCCCTCCGCTTCATCCGCATGCCCGAACTGTACCAGCAGCCCCGTGGCAAAAACTCGAAAGCTGTTTGCCGCCACTGCGATTGGAATCGCTGCGCACGCAAGCACCACCCGCACCCACTTTCGAGTCTCTAGGAGATACCCGTAGATGATGGCCAGCGTCACTAGGCTGAGAAGCGATCGGATTCCGCTGCATGCTTCCACGACGTCCAGCGGGCCTGAAACAAGCCAGATTACATTCCCTTCGCGGTGCACCACGACCACCAGTTCAAGAAGCGCAGTTGCCAATTTCGCGGCCAGCAACTGGAGTGGAAAAGTGACCCGGCTGATGACCAGGCTCGGAATCGGGATCATCAGAATCAGAAACGCCCAGGGAAACAGTACCGCGCGAAAGAACGTCCAGCCTTGAAACAGAATGATCAGGCCCGCCAGCAGGATCAGCAGCGACACTCGCGGCAAGAAAATGTCCGCACCCAGCACTCCCAGACCCAAAACCACCAGGCTCAGCAGCACCAGCGGTAGACCAGCCCAGGAGGGAAACGATGGAATGGCCGTCAGCCTCTTTCGGTCCTGCCAGAGAACAAACAAAGCGAAGAGCGGGACGAAGATCCCGTGTTGGAAGTTCGGATCATTGATCCACTGCAGAAACAAGCGGGTGAGAATCGAGGCGTAGAGCCAGACGATCAGCAGCAGCAGCGCCACTCCCTGCCAACGGGGCAAGCCGGACGATGAGCCATCCTCCCTCGTCGGGGGAGGAGGAGCTACCTCTACTGATAAGTTGCCCATATGACGCGCGCGCTTCTGAGAATATGCGAAACAGGGTACACGTGCAAAGTGAAAGCAACAGACAACGAGAACCTAGAGTTGCCCTCAGTCCGGTCCCATCGGACGTCTGGCCAACGCCAGCGCTAGGCGACGCCGTATAAGGAGAAAACGGAAGACTATTTCCCATTCCACCCCGGCGCATCGCGGATGCCTCCGCTGTCCTGGTTTGCCAGTACTTGCAGGGAGTTGGGACTTTATCTCCAAGAAACATGGAAACTGAACCCACTTAATACCGAGAAAGGTGGGCAATATATTTCCCATTTGTTCGCAATATGGTACCGTGTGATGCATGCAGCGAATTCGGTGGCCTTCGCAAGTAATTGAAAGATAAGCACGTATCGATTTTTTCGACTTGCAGGCATCCTGACCCGATTGGCAGCGCGTGTGCTTTAGAACGTATAGGTTTTTGTCCAGGACGTCGCCCCCACGTTTTGGCTCGCCAAATACAGAATGGGTTTCGACCGCACAATCCCGCACATGATCGGAACGCCGCAAAGTAGCGGCGGTCGCGTTTGGCTTGAAAGTGTCAGCGCCGGCATGCGCACTGTCGAAGCCGTGATCCGCGAGCTGTCGCAGAACGACGTCCCCATGCTCGTAGTGGCCGAGCACGGTTCCGGCAAGGCGGCGGCAGCAGTCCGCATTCATGCTCTTTCCGCCCGCGCCGCCGAGCCCTTTCAGCTCTATCACGGGCATGGGGCCAGCCAAGAAGTTCTGGCTTCTCGCAACGGCCAGGGTGGAACCGTCTATCTGCAGGAGGTTTTAGATCTCACGGCGGTGGCCCAGAACGAACTCGTCCGCCAGATCGGATTACATGGCAACGGCAATGGCATCGAAAATGAACAGCGCCGTGTGCCTCGTTATATCTGCGGCACCTCGCGCGAGTTGGAGCCCGAAGTCAAGGCCGGCAAGTTTCGCGAAGACCTCTATTATGGAATCAGCGGAGTCTGTTTGCGCCTGCCTCCCTTACGCCAGCGCAAAGAAGACATTCCCGTTCTGCGCGACTGGTTTCTCTCGGCTGCTGCGCGTGACTTTTGTCGGCCCGTGCCCGAGCTCAGTTCCGAGACGCAAAACTTCTTCCTGGAATACAACTGGCCCGGAAACATCCGCGAACTCAAAGAAGCGGCTCGAGCCATCGTCGCCCTCGGCGATGAAACCCTCGCCATGGGTGGGTTGCGTTCGCTTTTGCGGCGCGCCGATCACGGCGGCAGCGGCGAGAAGGTTTCTCTCAAAGATGCGGCGCGAGCAGCTTCCCGCGAAGCCGAGAGGGAACTCATTCTGCAGGTTTTGACTCGAACACGTTGGAACCGGCGCCGGGCCGCGCAGCAGTTGCAGATCAGCTACAAGGCTTTGCTCTACAAGTTAAAGCAGATTGGATACGAAGGGTACGGAGCCTGACGGCAAAGTTTCAGGGTGGCAAACCTGAAAGACTAGAGGATTTGAAGATATGAAATCAGCATGGAAAGCGGCGCTTGCGCTACTCGTCTTGATCAGCGGTATCGCCCTGGCGCAGGATTCACCTGCCCAGCCCGCAACCACTCCCGCTTCCGACAATACCGCGACCACGGACAGAACCGCGACTGCGGCTTCCGCCAGCCCAGCCGGACCAGCGTATGTGATCGGCGCCGAAGACGTGCTCCACATCTCCGTCTGGAAGGAAGCCGACCTGACTGCCACCTTGCCGGTGCGTCCCGACGGCAAAATCTCTCTTCCCTTGCTCAACGATGTGCAGGCCGCGGGCCTGACGCCCGAGCAGCTGAAAGACTCAGTGACGGAGAAGTTGAAAAAATACGTCGCCGACCCGCGCGTTACGGTCGTGGTGACTGCGATCAACAGCAAGCGGGTTTACTTGACCGGAGAAGTGCTGCATTCCGGCGCCATGCCGATGTCGCCCAATATGACCGTTCTGCAAGCATTGTCCAGCGCCGGCATAAACCAGTTTGCCAACACGAAACGTATTTATGTCCTGCGCACCGAGAACGGTAAACAGGAGAAATTGCCGGTGAACTACCGCAAGTTAGTTAAAGGCGAGCAGATCGAACAGAACTACACATTGCGGCCGGGGGACACCATCGTCGTCCCGTAAGGGATTGTCCGGACCCATTTAGGGATCTACGCGTGAAAAGCATGTTAAGAATGCGAACAATCCGGTTGGCGCTGCTGGTTTTTAGCGTGAGTATTTCCGCCGCAGCCCAGGGTAGCTCCCAGTCCCAGCCCGATACCACTCCGGCGCCCGCTTTCGGCCAGAATGCGCCCATACTGAACCCGGATAACCCGCCGGTTTCTGGCCTGGACGAGCCTGGGCTCGAACTGCGTCCGGCTGCCCGCAGCTTCATCTCGCCCGCTCTTCAGGTGAGCGAATCGGGGGACAGCAACGGGGCCAATGCGATCGGCGGCACAGGTGCGGAGTCGGTCACTCGCGTTCTCGGCGCTTTCGATCTTCAGAAATTCTGGCCCAGGAGCGATCTCTTTCTCGAGTATCTCGGTGGCGGAGCGTTCTATAGCGATCCTTTTGTCGCCCGGCAATTACAGGCCGTGGGCTTTGAAGGAGTGACGCGCTGGCGCACTGGCCAGATGACCCTTCGCGACGCTTTCAATTACCTGCCCGACGGTTCCTTCCAAATCGGCGCCTATGGTGGCATCCCAGGGTTCGGTCTTGCCACCGGCGCCTTCGGTACCGGAGCGCAAAGTGGCGGATTGCCCGGCACTACCTCCTTTGGCGGCGGGCAGTTCGGCTCGGTGGGAGACATTGCCAGGCTTTCGAACACCGCGATCCTCGATATCGTTCAAGCCCTCAATCCGGTTTCCGCCATCACGGTGGCGGGCGGATTCAGCGACGCTCATTTCTACGACCCCACAAAGGAATTGATTAACAGCGACCAGCTCACCGTTGAGGGCGGGTACAGCCATCTGCTTGCTCGTCATGATCAGATCGGCGTGGTCTACGCTTTTCAGTTGTTTCAATTTCCGGAGAGCGCCGGTGGCCAGATTTATAACGACGTCCTCAATGTCCGCTGGAGCCATACCATCACCGGCAAGTTGAGCTTCGTTGCCGGAATCGGTCCGCAGTATACCGAGCTGGAAAATGGTCAATACATCGAGCATTGGTCGGTGGCCGGGAAGGCTCAGTTGCGCTACAAGGTGGGCCACGCGTCGATGGTCGCGACTTACGAAAAATTTACTTCGTCAGGCTCAGGCTTTTTCGCCGGTGCCGACACCCAGGCGGCTCGGTTCGCCTACAGACGCCCACTGGGACGAACATGGGATCTTTACGCCGACATGGGCTACTCCAATAACAAAAGACTCCAGGTTCTGACGACCGGGGCCGGGTTGGGCGTGAATGCGGCCAGTTATAACGAAGGTTCTGCCGGTGCCATCTTTCGCAAGCACTTGGGACGTTCCTTCGATTTCTTTGCCGCCTATCGCTTCACCGAGGTGGCGTTCCCCGTTACCACTTGCACGCCGGGTGGTGGCGGTTGCGGCACGACGATTTCGCGGAACATTGGCAGCATTGGGTTGGAATGGCACCCCACGCCGACTCGTATCGAATAATTTTTTTGGCCGCCCCAGGTGGCCGGATTGGTGAACAGCATGAGTGAAAATCGCGAACTGACGATGGACGATTATCTGGCGATGCTACGGCGGCGCCTTAAAGTCATTTTGATCCCGGCACTGCTTGCCCCGCTGGCCGGCTTCCTGGTTTCTCATGTCTTCTCGCCCAAATATACTTCCACCGCCACGGTGCTGGTGGAGGGGCAGAAGGTCCCCGAGAACTATGTCACGCCGGTTATCACTTCCGATTTTGCCCAACGCGTCCAATCCCTCACCGAGCGGATCGTGAACCAAAAACTGACCGACATGATTAAGAACAACCCCGGTCTCGCCAAGCCCGGAGAAGAAGAAAAACTCATCTCCAACATCCAGGCGAATATGCAGGTGGCGCCGGTGATCACCTCCATGAGCGCAGCTGCGGCCAGTTCTCCCGCAGCCAAGAAGAAGAACTCTGCCGGCAACGAGCCCCTGCCCGGGTTTACCGTCCAATACACCGATAGCAACCCCGTCCGCGCCCAGGAAGTCACCAATGCGTTGGCCCGGGAATTCGTGGATGAAAACCTGAAGTCTCGCGGCGATGTCGCCACCCAAACCACCAACTTTCTCAGCGGCCAACTCGCGCAAGCCAAGAGCAAGGTCGATGAGCAGGACCAGGAACTCGCCGATTTCAAAAAGAAATACATGGGTCAGCTACCCACCGACGCCGACAACAACGCGCGCATCCTGTTGTCGCTGAACTCGCAACTCGATGCCACCACCCAGAACCTGAGCCGCGCCCAACAGGATAAAACCTATACCGAAAGCCTGTTGGCGCAGCAACTTGCCGCCTGGAAGAGCGCGCAGTCCAGCACCAATCCGCAGACTCTGCAGCAAACATTGACCCAGTTGCAGGGGCAATTGATGCAACTGCAGGCCCGCTATACCGACGATTACCCCGACGTCATCAAAACCAAGGCCGATATTGCCGAGATCCAGAAGAAGCTGAAAGAGGTCAACGCCGCCGCAAGCGTCACTCCTGACGGCAGCGACAACTCCAGCCCCAACTCCGCTGAACCGCCTGAAGTTAAACAGCTTCGGCTGCAGATTCACCAGTATAAGGACGTGATCGAGCAGGCCGCCCTCGACCAGAAAAGGCTGCAAAACCAGATCAACGTCTACCAGAGCCGGACCTCCATGAGCCCAGACATCGAGGAGCAGTACAAGGTGCTCACCCGCGACAACGATAACGCCCAGGCCTTCTACAAAGATTTGCTGGCCAAGTATAGTTCCGCCGAACTGGGCACCAACATGGAGACTAAAGAAGAAGGAGAACAGATGTACGTTGGGGGTTCTGCCAACCTGCCGGTGGATCCCAGCTTCCCCAATCGCTTGCTTTTTGCCGCTGGCGGCTTTGGCGCGGGTCTGGGGCTCAGCCTGCTTATCGCTATTGTGCTGGAGTTCACCGACAAGTCCATTCGCACCGAAAAGGATGCTGCCGCCATCATGGATCTGCCGCTTCTGATTTCCCTGCCTTGGCTCGGTGAGGAGGAGCATGAGGCCGCCGCCAACGGCAACGGTGGTGCCCGTCGCCGTTTCTGGGGCCGACGTAGTCCGCCATCGCCTAAAGAACACGAGCATGTAGAGGTTTAACGTAAGCCTATGTATAAAGATTTTTTTGGACTTCGCGCCAACCCGTTCAACGTCAATCCGGACCCGCGTTACCTGTTCCTTACGCGGCACACCGAAGAAGCGTTGGCTTGCCTTACCTACGGCATACAAAGCCGCAAAGGCTTCGTATTGCTTACAGGCGAGGTCGGCACCGGTAAAACGACGCTGATCAATAAATTGATGGAATGGCTGCGCCTCCAGCAGGTCGCAACCGCCTTCATCTTTAACTCGCGTATGGACGTGCCCCAGCTCCTCGATTTCATGATGGCCGATTTCGGCATTCCTTGCGATACCAAATCGAAGAGCCAGCTGCTGCAGCGCCTCTATAACTGGTTGCTCGATCGCTATCGCGCCGGTGAAACCGCTGTACTGGTCATCGACGAGGCCCAAAACCTCTCCGACGAAGTGCTCGAAGAGATTCGCATGCTCACCAATCTCGAGACCTTCACCGAAAAACTCCTGCAGATTGTTCTGGTCGGGCAGCCGGAACTCGAACAGCGCTTGAAGCAGCCCCAGTTACGTCAGCTGCGTCAGCGCTTGACGCTGCGCGCCAAAACCCATCCTTTCAATCTTGAGGAAACCAAGTCTTATATCCACCAGCGCCTCCGCATCGCGGGTTCGAACGGCGATCCGATTTTCGATTCCGACGCCACTGCCGCCATTTTTCGTTACTCGCTGGGCATTCCGCGCGTCATCAACCTGCTCTGCGAACACTGCCTCGTCAGCGCCTTCGTCGACCAGAAAAAAACGGTCGCTGTCGAAGTCGTCGATTCGGTCGCCCGCGATTTTGATCTGGCCGATGGCAACGCCGCCGCCGCCATGACCGCACCGGTTCCGCCATCCGAAAAGTTTGATCTGGTCGAAGCCTTACGCACTCTGGCAACGCTGGCCGACCGGTTGCGCCAATCAGAACAACAGGATCTCCCCAAGGAAAGGAAACTATGAGCCGCATCCATGACGCTT
>Ga0181523_10003831_pt1 | contig 13428 bp, 15 predicted proteins | sample PEATcosm2014_Bin_43_FD_119752 | JGI IMG/M metagenome (GOLD analysis project Ga0181523, IMG submission 119752) | Peatland microbial communities from MTU Mesocosm Facility, Houghton, MI, USA - PEATcosm2014_Bin05_30_metaG | ecosystem: Environmental > Terrestrial > Soil > Wetlands > Peat | place... | reverse complement strand
TGGTCGTCGCGGCGCTCTTCATCGTCTTCGGCGGCAACCTCACGGGGTGGAGCCTCCTGATCATCGTCATCGTGCTGGCCGTGTACCTCGGGTTGTTGCAGCTGGTCGCCGCGTGGGCCCGCAGAATCTCCGAATCGGTCACGAGCTCGGGCACGGCCAGCACGGCGTAGGCGGTTCGACCGGATCCCGGAGTGGGCTGAGGCCCAGGTAGAAGGCAAATCGCGCCGAACGTCATGCGGGCACCCGCCTGCCGTGGCCGAGCGCCGAGGCGTAGGGTGGAGGCCATCACTCAGGCGCCCGACGGCGCCGGGGGCCGAGGGAGGCCGGGCCGCCATGGACGCGGGAACGGTCGGAGACAGAGGTAACCGCCATGACTGAGTCACGCGCCACGGAGTTCGCGGTCGAGAGCCCGTCGAGATCGCCGGGGGAGCGCAGGATGCACCGAGCCCGCATCGTGCAGATCCTGCTGGGGAGCATCTGGATCCTCGACGCCCTCCTGCAGTTCCAGCCGCGCATGTTCGGCCAGGGGCTCGTCACCGACATGCTGCTGCCCGCGGCGCAGGGACAGCCCGCCCCCGTCGCGTGGTCGATCACCCAGCTGGCCCACTTCATCCGCCCCGACGTCGGCGTCTGGAACTTCTTCTTCGGTGCCGTACAGCTGTGCATCGGCGTGGGCATGCTGTTCCGCCGGACGGTGAAGCCCGCCATCGTCGCCATGGCCGTCTGGGCGCTCGGCGTCTGGTGGTTCGGCGAGGGCTTCGGCATGCTGCTCACGGGCACGGCTTCCCCGTTGACCGGGGCCCCAGGCGCCGTCCTGCTCTACCCGTTGATCGGGCTGCTGGTCTGGCCGAGCGACGCCGCGACGCACGAGATCGAGCCGGGCATCCCGTCCTCGGCGGCGGCGTCGGGGCCGCTCGGCTCCGGTGCGCCTCTCATCGCCTGGTCGGGCTTCTGGTCGCTCTCGGCCGTGCTGTGGCTCTTCCCGGCCAACCGGGCGGGCGGATCGATCAACTCGACCCTGGTGTCCGCATCGAGCGGGCAGCCGTCGTGGTACGCCCACGTCGAGACGTCGCTGGCCAACGCGCTGCCGCACAGCGGCTCAGCACTGCCCTGGGTGCTCGCCGTGCTGTCGCTGGCGATCGCCGTCGGCCCGTGGTTGAGCCGGCGCGTCCTGCCCTTCCTCGTCGTGGGCGTCGCGCTCCAGGCGCTGTTTTGGGTCACGGGGATGGCGCTCGGGGGCATGCTGACCGGGATGGGCACCGACCCCAACGTGGCGCCGCTGGTCGCCCTGCTGGCCTTCGCCATGGTGCCGACGCTGCACGCCGTGCCGGCGACGTCACCCGGGCGGATGCTGGTGGCGCGCCACCCCGTGGCCGGAGCCGTGACCTCCGGGGCGGCCCTGGCCGTCCTGGTGTTGAGCTCCACGTACCCGATCGCGTCGGCCGGCGCCTCCGCATCGGCGCCGGCCGTGTCCCACTCGACATCGGCACGGCCTGCGATGGCCGGCATGGCGATGGGCGGGTCCTCCTCGAGCGGGTCGGCGCATTCGAAGCGCACGGAGCTCGCCATGCCCGGAATGGACGGGCAGTCGGATACGAACTGGCACTACACGGGCCCCGCGCTCCCCGCCCAGGAGCAGTCCGTGCTGACGACCGTCTTCGCCGAGACCGAGAAGGGCCATGCCATGCAGACCCCCAGCTGCACCACGCAGCCGACGGGGGCCCAGATGGAGGCCGCCATGCAGTTGGTGCAGACGACCAGCTCGGCGGTTGCCAAATACAAGGACCTGAGTGCGGCGACGGCGGACGGCTACATGCCGATCACCGACACCCGCTACCCGGTCGTCCACTACTTGAAGTACTCCTACCTGCAGGGCAAGTACGTGCTCGACCCCGATCACGTCCAATCGCTCGTCTACGCCTTCACCCCGTACGGCCCGGTGCTGGTCGCCGCCATGTACCTGATGCCGTCGGTGGGGGACAAGGGGCCGATGCCCGGCGGATGCCTGACCCAGTGGCACGCGCACACCAACCTGTGCACCGGTGGCCCGGCGGGGACGATCTCGGGCTTCTCCACCGATGGCGTGTGCCCCTCCGGTGAGAACCCGTTGCTGACACCCGAGATGCTGCACGTCTGGCAGGTACCGGTCCCCGGCGGTCCGCTCACCATGGACCCGACGGACCAGCAGGTGGTCGAAGCGGCGATCATGGCCCAGCAGTCCGGCCAGGCACCCGTGACTCCGGGTGCGCAGGTTCCCGCCGTCTCCGGCGCCTTCGGCACGTAGGAACGAATTGCGGTGGATGTGACCTTCTTCCCTAGTTCGGGCCCGCACCGGGCCCCACACTGGGGGCAACGGAAGTAGGCACGCCGCGAGGCGGGCTCCGGTCAGCGTTGGCCGGCGCAGACTGGGGGAAGGTCGAGATGGCAATGATCACGTTGATCGTCGGGTCGGTGGGGCTGTTGGTGGTCGGCTCCGTGGCCTGGTACACGATCTGGCGCCACCGGGTGGCGGCGTCCTTCGAGCGGGTGCCGGTCCGGACCGGGCGCTCCGTCCGAGTCGCGGGCGAGGGCGACGCCCGCGACTGCATCGAGTAGAGGCCGAACAGTAGAGGCCGAACCCTCCTCGACACCCGGTTCTTATCCAGCCCTTATCCGCGACCCGTAGCCTCTCCGTCATGCGCATGCGGTGGCGATTCGGTCTGGTGGCGATCATCGCCGCCGCGGTCGTCGGTGGCTTCATGCCTCATGGCGTGCTACCGACTGCCGAGAGCACCGCGGCGCAAATGGTGCAGATCGCCGAGACCCCGGTCTCGACGCCCGTACCGTGCCTCGACGCCACCTGCGGCAAGGGCAGCCCTGCACCGGCGGCACCCGCAGCGGCCGTCGCGCTCGCGGGCGTGCTGGCCGGGATCGCCGCCGCCGCCGTTGTCGTCGTGACCATCCGGCGCCGGCGCTCGCAGGCCGTCCTGCTGCCCGCGGGCGCACGCGACCCGCTGTTCCATCCACCCCGGTTCTCCTAGCTCGTCGTCGCGCCGGCGCGCTCTGGCCCGTTCGAGCGGGTGCAGTCGTGCCGGCTCCAACAGCCAGGGAGGCCTCAGACGGCCTCCGCATCGAGCACCCGAGCGCGTGCACATCCCGCCTCGGCCACACACCAAGGAGAACGAAATGTCGAAGTCGAACACCGGGTCGCGTCAGGCGCGGCCCACCACCAAGAACGCGTCCACGAAGCGCCCCGCGAGAAGCGGAGCCCCGAATGCCGCCACCTTCCGATCCCGGCACCGCCGCCTGAGTGCCCTGGTCCCGGTCGGTCTGGTCGTGGCTGCCATCGCCACCATGGTGGTGATCAAGGCGGCCGCGGGGTCGTCATCGGCAGGTGCGTCGCACCTGGCCGCCGGGAGCGCCGCGTCCGCGCCGGCGAACACCGGCACCTCGGCGCTGCCGCAGAGCATCGTGGCGTCCCTGTCGGTGTCCCCGGCGACGCTCGACTCGGTCGGCAGTCCCGGATCCGTGGTACCGCCGAGCAGCGTCGGCGGCAGCGGTGCCATCCTGCGAGCGGCGGACGGGAAGCCCGAGATCACGTACGTCGGCGCCGAGTACTGCCCGTACTGCGCCGCCGAGCGCTGGGCACTGGCTGTGGCGCTCTCGCGCTTCGGCACGTTCGCGAACCTGTCGGGGACGCACTCATCGAGCGCCGACGTCTACCCGGATACGCAAACCCTCTCGTTCTACGGGTCGAGCTACTCCAGCGACTACCTCGACTTCCAGGCGGTCGAGGAGGCCACCAACCAGGTGGTCGGCGACACGTACCAGAGCCTTCAGGCACCGACGGTCGCCGAGAGCACGCTCCTTGCGAAGTACGACGCCCAGGGGAGCATCCCGTTCCTCGACATCGGCAACAAGTATGTGATCACGGGCGCCAGCTATTCGCCGCAGGTGCTCCAGGGTCTGTCGCGGGCACAGATCGCCGCACAGCTGGGGAACGCCGCCAGCCCGGTGGCCCAGGCCATCGACGGGACCGCCAACAACATCACTGCTGCCATCTGCCGTGTCACGGGAAACCAGCCGAGCGCCGTGTGCACCTCGCCTGCCATCGCGGCGATCGCCAAGAACCTGGGTTCGTGACGATGGCGATCACATCCCCGCAGACCGGAGGACCTTTGCCCCTATTGGTCGCCCACGCCGCTCTGCACAATGGATCGGGTGGTGGCCTGCGCCCCGAGTTCGGACGCAGGTCCGGTGCGAGGGAGAGGTTGATGCGCAAGCGGGACCAGCAGCCGGGCAGCAGCATCCTGGCCACGGAGTGCGGGGCTTTCCTCGACGGCACCCTGGCCGAGTACTGGGAAGAGCGGGGCGTGGAGGTACCGGTCTGGGTCTGGACCAACATGCTGGCGCACGGCAGCGAGGAACTCATCGCCGACAGCGTCGCCGGCTCCCCCCGCCCCCGCCGAGCGGCCCGCAGCTGGAGGATCGCCCGCTCGTACCTGGCCTATCAGATGCTCGATCTCACGGACGCCCGGTGCTCGCTCTCCGACCTGCAATGGAACGTCCTGGTCCCGCTCGAGCTGGAGATGGCGGCCCGGCCCGAGGTGAGCCGCTGGAGTCCGGCACGGTGGGTGGAGACGGTGAGCAGAGCGATTCGCAACCAGCATTCCGCCCTGGAGCAGTAGCGGCGGCCGGGCCGTCGGACATCTCGCGCGAAGCGCGGCACGACCGGCGTCTCCGGATCACGGCGCGTCGTTGTCCACCCAGCGCTCGACCGCCCGCGCCAAGGCAGGGAGGGGAAGGATTCCCGCTCGGAGCACGAGATCGTGGAACTCCCTGAGGTCGAATCGGGCACCGAGGGCGGCCGCCGCCGTCGAACGGAGCCGGACGATCTCACGCCGGCCCACCATGTAGGCGAGCGCTTGGCCGGGGTAGGAGATGTACCGGTCGACCTCGGACTCGACCTCCATGCGGGGCAGCGGCGTGTGCTCGGACATCCAGTCGACGGCCTGCTGGCGCGACCAACCCATGGCGTGCAGGCCGGTGTCGACGACCAGGCGGCTCGCTCGCCACGAATCGGCGACGAAGAGTCCCATCCGGGCGAGGTCGTCGCTGTAGAGGCCCATCTCCTCGGCGAGCCGTTCGCTGTAGAGACCCCACCCCTCGGCGCACGCGGTGTCGTGGAGCACGCGTCGGGCCGCGGGGAGGTCTTCGGACTCCATGGCGATGGTGAGCTGGAAGTGGTGTCCCGGCACGGCCTCGTGGAACGCGATGTCCTCGGCGGCGTAGCGGTGGCGCTCCTGCGGATTGGACGTGTTGAGGAAGTAGGTCCCCTTGCGCGAGCCGTCGATCGCTCCGGGCATGTAGTAGGCGGCGGCCATCCCGGCCTCCTCCGATTCGGGCACGGCCTCGACCGTGCAGGGCTCGTCGGGCACGGTGGCGAACCACCTGGGGGCCTCGGCCTCCGCGGCGGCGACGGCACGCCGGGCGTGTTCGAGCATCTCCTGGCGACTCCGGTAGCGCAGCGCGGGGTCGTTCGACAGGCGGTCGAAGATCTCCGCCGTGTCGGTGGTGTCCCAGAGGCGCGAGCCGGTCGCGACGAACTCCTCGCGGACCTGTTCGACGATCTCCCGGCCCAGGGCATGCAGCTCGTCGGGGGAGTAGGTCGTCGACGTGTGGAGCCGGGCGAGGGCCAGGTACATCGCGTCGCCACCGGGCAGGAAGCAGATGCCGGGGTGGGCATCGTCACGGGCCGACGGCAGCACGTCGGCGCGCAGCACGTCCCTGTAGGTGGTCAGCGCCGGGCGGGCGTGCTGCCGAATGACGACGGCGATCTCTTCACCGAAGCCGTCGACGGCTACGTCGGCCCTGGCGAGGCCGCCCAGGGTGGGATCGTCGATGATGAGGTCCAACTGGACGATGGCGGCTCGCACGAGTCCCCTGACGGCCGTCCGGCCGGCTGCGGTGCCCTCCCGGTGCCGCTGGGCCGCGGTCGCCAACATGTCGGGCAGGGCGCCCAGGCGGGCGAGGTAGCCGCCGCGCCGCTCCACGGTGTCGAGCGGGACCTTGGGCAGCATGGTCAACACGCCGCAGACAGGTGCGGCGAACGTGTCACTGATGGTGAACTCGACCGCGGGCACGGCTGCGGCGTCGGCCATCTCCCGGGCGAGGCAGCGGACGAAGTCGAGCGTTTGGAGCCCGGTCTCGTCCAGGCCTTCGTCAGGCATCTGCTCCGCCCGCACGGCGACGGACGTCAGCCTGCCGGCCTGCGCCGTCTCGGCGGCTTCGCTGAAGTCGGGAAGGAGACCGTCGTACCCGGGAATTCCGTGGAGCGATCCGGACAGCGGGTCGGCGTCGAGGGTCGTCGTGAGCAACTCGGCGGCAAGGTCGTCTGCGGACATCGCCGGAGGCTACCGCGGGCAGGGCCCGCAGGTGCCCGGATCGCACCGTGCCGTCGTACGTCGCAGCACCGCCGGTCACGCCGCCATCGAGAGCGCGGGCTCTTCGTCGTAGTGCTGCTGGGTCGCGACGTCGACGGTCACCGTGGCAATGTGGCGGTGATGCTTGTGGGACAGCACGAGTAGGGGGACGACGGCGACCGCGACGGCTGCGATCATGAGTGGGACGCTGATGATGAAGAGTGCCATTTCAAATGTGGAACGGGATGGTCGTGGTCCCGTTCTCTCCTTTCGGCTCCCATGGTGCGCAATCGGGGTCAGAGCGCGGTCTGCACTACCTGGGTGGCCTCTGTGAGTACCGCGCTTGCGCACAACGCGGCACCCGTGACGTGCCCAGGCCTCCGGCGCTCAAACAACCCGGACGTCAGACTGCGGCTGCTCGGCGGTCTGCGGCACACGGAGCACGCATGATCCCGCAGAGACGCGTGGTCAGGGCGCGAGTCTCAGCGCCATCAGCTGCGCGGGGGAGCCGACCGGGACGTAGATTGCGTTGCCGACGACGGACATCCAGCCGTTACGGCGCCCTGGCCCGCTGTAGCTCCAGACGCCCCGGTGCGGTGACGCCCGGACGCGAAGCCACTCACGCGGCGGTGAGAGGTCGCGGGTCGGCGGGCCGTCGCGCCTCGGATCGACCGGCCGAAGCTGTGCCGGCCACAGCGTTCGATCTGAAATGTCCCTACCATGGGCGCCGTGCCACCCGAGTTGATGCCAGCAGCCGTCTACGTGGGCGACGGCAGGATCGAGGTCGACGAGGTCCCCTGCCCGGAGCCGGGACCCGGAGAGGTGCTCGTCGAGATCGCCGAGTGCGGCATCTGCGGGTCCGACCTGCACATGGTGTTGGAGCGCTATGCCAAGCCGGGTGCCATTCTCGGCCACGAGTGGTCGGGCGTCGTGGCGTCCGCTCCGAGCGGTTCGGGCTGGTCGCCCGGTGATCGGGTCGTGGACAATCCGTCCCCGGGGTGCGGCGTGTGCCGACCGTGCCGGCGGGGCCGCCCCTCGGTGTGCCTCAACCGTGCCGCGGCGAACTACCTCGGGTATCGGGGTGCCTTCTGCCGGTACAAGACGGTGTCGGCAGACAGCCTCATCCGGATTCCCGATTCCCTGCCGACGAGGGTGGCGGCCCTGACCGAACCGACGGCCATCACCCTGCACGCGGTGCAGGTGGCCGGCGTCGGACCTGACGATCGCGTGCTCGTCACCGGGGCCGGACCGGTGGGGCTGCTCATTGCGGCGGTGCTGCGCGCGCAGGGGGTCTCCGACATCACCGTGAGCGAGCCGTCAGCGGTCCGGCGCCAGCGGGCACTCGACGTCGGGGCCACCCGGGTGGTGACGCCGGACGCGCTGAAGGAGCCCGCGATGACCCTGCGGGTGGCGGAACCCTACGCAGTGGTCTTCGAATGCTCGGGACGGGCCGAGGCCATTGAGGCCGCGTTCGGCCAGCTGGACTACGCCGGCACCCTGGTGATCGTCGGTACCGGGTTCGAACCGCCTCGAATCAACCAGAACCGCGTGATCATCTTCGAACTCGAGATCGTCGGGGCCTACAACTACAACGACGACGGCTTCCAGCCGGCGGTGGATCTGCTCGACAGCGGGGCGCTGCCCGTCGAATCCCTGATCGAACCCAACGACATTCCACTCAGCGAGGTGATGGTCTCCATGGAACGGCTCTCCCGGGGTGAGATCCCCGGCAAGGTGATGGTGCGACCGGGCCTGTCGTCATGAGCGGGACACCGTTTGCCCCCCGCATCAACCACGTGGCGATCAGCGTGGACGCCGACGTCCTCAACGACGAGGGCCGCGCTGCGCTGCTCGACTTCTACTCCGAGATCTTCGGGTGGACCGAGGGCGACAACAGCACGGAGAAGGGTAACCCCCTGATCCTCTACACCGGGTCATTAGGCCAGTTCCTCTACCTGCTGCCGGCAAAAGACGAGTTCATGGTCACTCCGAACATGGACCACTTCGGGTTGGAGGTGTCCACCAAGGAGGAGTTGGTGGACATACTGGAACGGGTCAAGGTGTACCAGGGCAAGGACGACCGCGTCCGCCTCACCGACATCGGCGCCATGGTGACGCGCTACCACGACAACGAGTACACGCTCACCAATGCCTACATCTGGTTCTTGATCCCGCTCTGGATCGAGCTGCAACACATCGAGCGACGATCCGGGGGCTGAGGAGCCACCCGGATCGCAGGTGGCGCGGCCCCTAGCCGGACTCTTCCGCCTTGGCGGCCACGATGTCTCCCAGGCGATTCCTGACCTCGCTCCCGCCCTGGTCGTCTGTGAACACGTAGCTGCGTTGGCGGCGGATGCCGTCGATCACGCGCGCGGCGACTAGCTCGGCCGAGATCGTCCCGATGGGGTTCATCGCCGTCTTCACCATTCCCGGCATGACCACGCTCACGCCGATCGGCGCCCCGAGCACCGCGAATTCGGCGCGCAGCACGTCGGAGATCCCGAGCACTCCGTGCTTGGCCACGGTGTAGGGGCCGAGCCGGTCCAAGGCCACGACGGCGGCCATCGACGCGGTGTTGACCACGTGGCCCTCCTCTCCCGACGCCAGGATGAGGGGCACGAAGGATCGGATGCCGTTGATGACGCCCCAGAGGTCGACGTCGATCACCCGGTGCCAGTCCTCGAGGCTGAGCTCCCAGGCGTACCCCGTCGAGACCACACCGGCATTGTTGACCGCCACGTTGAGCCGGCCGAACCGCTCGACGGTGGCTCGACCGAGCCCCTCCACGGCGTCGGGATCGGTGACATCAGCACGCACGGCGTGTACGTCAGCCCCCTGGTCGGCGAGCCTGGTGGCCTGCGCCTGCAGGTTCACCTCGTCGACGTCGGCCATGACCACCTGCATGCCTGCGCCGACGAAGGCCTCGACGATGGCCAGGCCGATACCGCTGGCGGCCCCGGTCACGACGGCGGTGCGCCCCTCCAGCTGCTCCATGTCGCTGATGCTAGGTGCCCCGCGTGCGACGTGGTCGCCCGCCGTCGATCCGTACCTGGGCGTCGAAGGGCCGTGAGCCGTCCAGGACGACATCGGCATAGCCCTTGGGGTCGTCCCGGCGCATGTAGTGCTCTTCGTCGGCGTAGTACCGCACCCAGAGCTGCGCGATCTCGTCACGAGTCCCCTGGGAGGCATCGCGCTCGATCCCTCGTCGCAGGCAGACATCACGGGCCGCCTCAATGAACACACCTACCGTCATGTAGGGACGGAACTCTTCACGAAGGGCACTCACCCCTTCCACGATCATCACGGGCGTGACCGGCTGACCGACCACCGGCTGGGGGTCGTGGTCGGGCCACCACCGCGAGCGTGGATACGAGAGCGTCAGCGCGCCGTCAGCGATGGGTTCGAGGACTCGCTCGACCAGGAGGGGCCACCAGTCCTTGGGGTTGTCCCAGCTCGCGAAGTCGTCCGTGTGGACGATCTCCGCACCGAGATGATGAGCCAGCAATTCGGCGAACGTGGACTTCCCGGCGCCCCCATGACCGTCCACTCCGACGAGCTTCGTGGTGCCCGCCGTCGGTTGCCGAGACTCGAGGAGCTGCAGGATCGGTGTCGGGCGCTGTCTCACCACGCCGGGCAATCGTCTCATGCTCGGGGCATCACCCCACTGAGGGAGTCAGCCCCTTCTGGCAGACGATCTGGGCCGTGTTGCCGGCGCTGCTTCCCGCCAAGGTGGTGACCTGGCTGAACTCCTCGGCGGTGGCACCCGCCGCCACCGCGAGCTGAACGGGGCCGTAGTCGCCGAGCTGAGTCGAGCCTTGCAGCACGAGAACCTCGCAGGTGGCGAGCTGTGCCTGACCTGTCTTGTTCGTCACGCTCCACGTCACCTCGTCCCCGAGTTGGCTCGACGGGACCACCGAAACGACCTTCGTGCTCACCGCGGGTCCGGAGGTCGGAGCAGCCGATGTGCCGGTTCCGTTTTGCGAGCTCTTCGAGCAGCCCGCGCACGCACACGCCGCCGCGTGGACGAGGAACACCCTCGAGATCCGCACGAGCCGGACGGTAGCAGTCGGGGGACGGTCGCCGAAATGGCGCCGGGCTCACCAGCTGCTGTCGATGCCCTCCTCGGCCGCATCCGTCTCCGCCTGGGGATCGAACATCTGGCTCTCGGCGTCGTCGGCACGCTTGAGATCGTCGGCGCCGCCCACAGGAGCCACCACAACCCGCTCCATTTCCACTGTGATCGGCTTGTCCGGAGGCGGATCTCGCGATTCGATTCCCGCGTCCCGAACGAGAGCCGTGGGAGTCCCACCCGAGATCCAACGGGCTTCGTGCTGCCCGTAGGGGTCTTTGTACCAGCCTTCTTCGTTCACGATGTCTTCCTTCCGGCGAACACGGTGCCCGTGTCCCGCTCAGGCTAATTGGCCATGGCAGCAGCATCACGGACGAGGTCGATCAACTCGTTGACCTTCCGCATGCGGCCGTCAGTGTCCGGGCATTTCATTGGAATCTAGTTGTGTCGAACTGAGTCTCGAAGTGCCCCTGCCCCGATAGGGGCACCTTTTTAGGACCTTCTCCCCTACGGAGAACGCCAGAACCGCTTCAAGATCGCAGGGTCCGCAGGGTTCGGGGAAACGGAGGATCGATGGTCTCGAGATTCGATCGCCGCACACTGTTGGCCGGTGGCGCTACCGCAGCAGCGGGCTTTGCGGGGGCATCGGCGCTCGGCATGGGCTGGGACGGGATCGCCGGGGCGACGACGAATGGCCCTGGACGCAACGGGGTCACCAAGGCCACGCCGAAGAAGGGCGGCTCGCTGGTCTTCGGGGTCGATGCCGAGGAGCAGGGCTTCGACCCCACGCAGGCCCAATTCGACGAGGTGGGCGTCATGTACGCCCGCACCGTGTTCGACCCCCTCACCATCATCTTGACCAACGGCGACTGGGCCCCCTATCTGGCCGAGTCGGTCGTGCCCAACTCCTCGTACACCGCGTGGACGATCACGCTCCGCCCCAACGTGGTGTTCCACGACGGGACGCCGTGCAACGGGGCGGCACTGCTGACCAACCTCCGGGCGCAGTCCAAGTCGCTCCTCAACGGCGTGGTCATCAACCCGACGCTGGTGTCGATCACCCAGACCGGACCGCTGGCGGTGACCATCACGTTCAAGTCACCCTGGGTGCCCTTCCCCTACTACCTGGCCGGGGGCATCGGTGGCCAGATCGCCTATGTCGTGGCGCCGTCCATGCTCGCCAGCAAGACCGGCACCTCGAACCCCGTGGGCACCGGGCCCTTCGTGTTCAAGGAATGGATCCCCAACGACCACTTCACCGCCACCGCCAACCCCCATTACTGGCGACCGGGGCTCCCGCACCTCTCGCAGATCACGTACAAGCCGATCCCCGACGAGAGCGCGAGGTCCGAGGCGCTGCAGTCCGGCACCATCGACCTGATGGTGACCGACACGACGCAGATCATCACCCAGTACCGGGGCAACCGAAGCTACTCCTACATCGACGACAGCACCCACGTCGCCGGCGAACCCGACATGAACTGCGTGCAGCTCAATTGCCTGGCTCCGCCGTTCAACGATGCCAACGTGCGCCTGGCCGCCGCCATGGCCATCAACCGACGTCAGTACGCCCAGGTCATCGACGAGGGCGTGCTCCCGGTGAGCGCCGGCCTCTTCGTGCCGGGCTCCCCCTATTACTCCGCCACGTCCTACCCGGCCTACGACCCCTCGCGGGCGGCCACGCTGGTCAAGCAGATCGAGAAGACGACCGGCAGCCCGATCTCCTTCACGTTGGGCAACACGAACGGGCCTGTCAGCGTGCGTCAGCAGGCGTACCTCCAGCAGGCGTGGCAGTCCGTGGGATTCCGGGTCAAGACCCCCATCATCGAGCAGAACGCCTTCATCAACAACGCGCTGGCCGGCGAGTATCAGGCGCTGAATTGGCGCCAGTTCGGGGCGGTCGACCCCGACCTCAACTACATCTTCTGGAGCACGACGACCGTCAGCTCGGGGTCACTGTCCATCAACATGGCCCGCAATGCGGACCCGACGATCGAGAAGGCGCTTCTGGCGGGGCGGGCCAACACCGAGCCGAGCGTCCGCGAGGCGGCCTACATGACGGTCAACAAGCGCCTTGCCCTCGACCTCCCCTACCTGTGGCTGGATCGTGCGGTGTGGGCCGTTATCGGCAGCCCCACTGTGCAGAACTTCAACAACCCCACCACGCCGCAGGGCCAGCCCGCGTTCGGGATGATCGGTGGCTCCATCTGGCCCACCCAGATCTGGATCAGCTGAGCCTGAGGCTCGAGAGCGGGCGCTCACCACTCCTTGTCGGACCGCGTGTCCTTTGTCCGTCTGCCCTGGAGCGACCTGGTACTCCCGAGCTTCTGCGGTGTCAAGGACTTCGGACGGCAAGCGATACTTTTACCCGCGCCGCGTGCTGCCCATCCTTGAACAATGCCGAGCCGGAATAGACTCAACAAGACGTCGATCTGACCGGTGAACGGGAGACGAAGACGAAGAGGGCGCTGGGGTTCTTCTCGCACGTCTTGCCCTCCAAGGACAAGGAGGAAATGGCTGAGATGTATCCTGCAATTTCGGACCATGGGTTGATCGGCGACCTCGCGAACCACCTCGATCTCTACTCGGAGGAGATCGACTCCACCGGTGAACAGATCGGCAACTTTCCCCAGGCCTTCACCCACCCCGCGCTCATCGCCGCCGCTCTGAACCTGGATCGACAACTCGATGGTCGACCGGGGGAACTCGCGCTCCTCAGACCCTCACCGAGTCCGTAGCTAGAACGGCGGTGAAGAACTGAGCCATGGCGAACCCCGTGGAGACCGGGAGGATGGCTCCGCCACTACGGCGCATGCTGCTCCCGCTTGCCCTGGCCCAGTTCATCTGCAGCTTCGCCGGCTCCAACATGAACGTCATGATCAACGACATAAGCCAGGATCTGCACACCACGGTCCAAGGCGTCCAGATAGCGATCACTCTGTTCTTGCTTGTCATGGC
>Ga0181523_10003830_pt1 | contig 13430 bp, 14 predicted proteins | sample PEATcosm2014_Bin_43_FD_119752 | JGI IMG/M metagenome (GOLD analysis project Ga0181523, IMG submission 119752) | Peatland microbial communities from MTU Mesocosm Facility, Houghton, MI, USA - PEATcosm2014_Bin05_30_metaG | ecosystem: Environmental > Terrestrial > Soil > Wetlands > Peat | place... | reverse complement strand
CGGATTCCTATGAGCGGCCAACTTATGGGACAGCAGACGCGCCGAGATCACACCGGAAAACGAACGCCAGCGAAACCGACCAAAACTCCAAAACACAATTTGGGCCAAGAACGCCAAAAACCCTTGCAAATCAACGGGTCAGCGTCACGATTCTCTCGTTATGAGATGGCTGTGAAAATTGTTCAAACACAATTTTGTATGTCGGCGTATATGATGTCGCGCTCTCCCCCTGGGTTCCTTTTATTGATGCGTTGCCGCCAAACGGAAGGGCTTTTTCGCTAGCGATGATCGCCATATCATAAATGAAGTCATCAACGCGCTCCTTGTCCCAATTATAATACGGATTGCGTGCCTTCGCCCGTTCCGGGGGATTCAGCTCTCTAAAATGAAAATATGGAACATTATATTTGCGCAATCCGGCATTCCATTTTTCTTGAAATCCCTCCCAATATTCCGGCGTCTCAATAAAGCCATATACTCCCGGCGCGGGTTCCTTGCCGCCTTTTTTCAAGCCGTGCGTTCCTGTTTCGTCTGCATATACTACCAGCATAGCGAACAGCTTTCCCGAAAACAGAGATGCCCATTCCATGAAATCCCTACTCGCATTTTTCTTATTTGATCGACCATGAGAACGCATCATAAGCCACCCCCGCTTTTGGCGTCAAGCGATGCGCCGATTATACAAGTTGTTGATTTACAATGATTTAATATTGATTCCATATTGAAAATGCCCTTGCGTTATCTTGATACTTCCGTCACCCTTTTATAAGCCCCATGTTCACAAGGGTTTAGGGCAGTTTAAGAATTGACGCAGCCGTCACGACTGTTCAAACGGCATCGTCCGAAAGAGGGTTGGCAGGGTGGCGCTGCTGCGCCGCCGAGGCCGCGCAGCAGCGCGGCCCTACCTTGCAAAGCGGCTTCAGTTTTCGTGAAACCGCTCCTAGAGGGTCTGACCGCGTGTTGTGTCTAAACGATATTTCTATGCAAAGGAGGACGTCTATAGCCGCGTTGATAATATTCTGCCCAGTCATGGCATGGAGCGGCAATGGCTCGGGGCGGAGACTTATACCATTTCCAACTCGCAATTGCACCATGCCGCTCCATACAGCGGCGGGACGCCGCTGCCACTATTTCGGGAGCTTGGGCGCCTGCTAAAAAGTGCAGTTCCATAACGAAATTGGCATTACGTGCTCAGTTCGCCGAATTGGGGTCTGGCCTCAGACCGTCGGCCCCTGGCAGCCGGGTTTACCGCCGAGGATCAATGACGGTTGGTGGAATTCTTTCAGCAATTTCGACCTTGCAAAAATGATAAACACAACATCAATGGCGATCGTTGGCACGCAGAACGCCAGGGCGGGCAGGATCAGGACAAACAGAATCGTCAGGCCCGCGGCCATTTCGGGCTTTTTGCACGTCAGCGCCCGCCACATGCCGAACCAGCCCACGGCAAAAAAATCCGCGACGGCTCTTCCAATTTGCCAGACGGCGGCGAGCGGGGCATAAAAACCCAGAAAGGGGGCGGCGGCGTATTTAATGGCGTAATTCGCTCCCAACATCGCGGCGAGCTGCGCGGCAACAAATACAATGACCGGCCAGAGAAAAATCTGCCTTAAAGCCAGCCATTGGCCCCGCAGGATGTCCTGCGCGCTTAAAGGCGTGGCCCGGAGCAGTTCCAGTGATTCTGCGCGGCGCGCTTCGCTAAAAAAGCGGCAGGCCTGAATGGCGAAAAAGACTTTCAACAGGAAATAAAAAAGCCAGGCTATATAAGCATTAAAAAATCCAGCCATCCGTCCCAGGCGGTCGACTAAAACCATCACCACTCCCCCGGCGATTGCCAGTCCCCACGCCACCCACCGCAGCCGCCGGGAATCGTCCAGCCACCATAACACCGGATTAATTTCCAGCAGCGCGCGCCGCCTTTGCGACTTTCCAGCGATCAATTCTCCCGTCAAAAGCCGCCGCCGGAAGCCCGTCCCTTCCGCCGGCTCGACCAAATGCGGCAGAGACCAGGCGGCAAGGCCCAGGAATGTCCATCCCAATAAATGGGTGAAACCGAGCGATAACCAGAAAGTCCGGCCCTCGAACATATATCCGGCGTCACCCGCCAATAGAAAAGGTTCAGCGGGACTCAGGATGCTCAAATAGAACAGCGGATTTGCGAACCTGGCCGGAGCGAACTCCATGCAGACACGCGCGACTTGGGCCACGGCAACAAGCCCAAGAATCAGGCAAAGGGTGCTGGCCATGGCGCGATACGTCGAGAGGGACCGCGAAGAAACCCACATGGCCGCCGCGATGGAAAAGAAGAGCGTGTTGACCAGGGCCAGCGACATCCGTCCGAACTCCTGGCCGGTGACGCCGCCGGCCAGCAAACTCAGCCCGAGGATGGGGAAAACGGCCAGCAGCCCGTAAAAGGCGTTCAGGGAAATGGCCATGAATTTCCCAAAAACCACATCATAGCCCTTCAAGTCAGTCAAGAATAGAAATCCCAATGTCCCCTCGCGCCGTTCCCGGCTCAGGCAATCCGAGGCCAGGAAAACGCCGCCCAGCAATGCAATGATGAAAACGTAATAGGAGACGCAGTTGAACACATATTTGCCGCCAGAGCGCGGGTTCATGGCGGCAAGAAGGGAGGCAAGGCCGGCCAGGGTCAGCGCCAGCAAAGCGGCTGTGCAACGAATGACAAACGTGCTCTTCCGCCGCGACGCCAGGCGCAGCTCGCGTTCAACTATGGGGAGAAACGTCATGGCCCGGCATTGTTCTCTTTTCACGATGTCCTGCCAAGTGGATAGTGTCCGGTCACAATTGAATCCTCGACATTTGCCGGTGAAGGCCGTACAATATACTTGGATAAAATGAACTGTCGTAATCTTTCCCGTCTTCTCACCAAATGCGGCGCAATTGCTCTCGCTTGCGTCTTTGTGTCGTCGCATTCCGTATTCGCCGCGCCCGTCACAGCCGATACCGCAACCAGCGCGGTCCAGGGCTGGTTGCATCAGGACCGCCGGCCCTTGGGCGGGCAGTTGTCCGCCAGGATCAAAAGGACGGAAGCGGTCAAGAATGCCGCCGGGGAGATTCTTTATTACGTTGTGCAACTGGATCCGTCCGGCTTTGTCATTCTGTCCGCCGATGACCTGGCGGAGCCGATAGTCGCGTTTTCCGCCTCCGGCAGCTTCGACGCTTCATCCAAAGGGCCACTGGCAACCCTGGTCAACCGCGATATGCCCCGGCGCATGGCGCGGGCGCGGGCGGGCGCGCCGACGGCGTCCGCGCTGATGTCCCAGCATAAATGGAACGCCTTCCTGGCGGGTTCACCCAATCCGCCACCGGACTCGGAGGAGAATGGCAACATTGTTGTGGTGTCGCAAATCTGGGTGGCGCCGTTTATCCAGACCCTCTGGAACCAAAGTGCCGACGCCAGCGGCAGTGATGCCTGCTATAACTACTACACGCCGCCGGGTCCAAATGGCGATGTGAACAATTACCCGTGCGGTTGCGTCGCCACCTGCCTGGCGCAGGTGATGTACTATTTCCAATATCCGAACACCGGCGTTGGCACTCCCAGCTTTGCCGTTACGGTCAACGGCAACCCGCAGCCGGCCCAATTGTTCGGCGGCGACGGCGCAGGCGGTCCGTACCCATGGAACAACATGCCTTTGTCGCCCAACAACCCAACCACCACCCAAGCAACCAACATTGGCGCTTTGACCCATGATGCCGGAGCCGCCGTCCAAATGGCCTATGCGCCAAACGGTTCGTCTGCTTATACCTATCTCGCCCAGCAGGCCCTGACGAACACGTTCAAATTTGCGAATGCCGCTTATTACGAAAACGATGGCAGTGGCATCAGCGGCTCAAATTTGCTGAACATGATCAATCCCAACGTGGACGCCCGGTTGCCCGTGTCACTGGGCATCAATGGTAATGTCGGCGGGCACTGCCTGCTGGTTGACGGTTACGGCTACAGCGCCTCCACGCTCTTTCATCACCTCAACGCCGGCTGGGGCGGGGACGACGACATTTGGTACGCTCTGCCCAGCATTGATACGGCCGACAACGGCGATTTCACGATCGTCCAGGCCTGCATATACAACGTCTATACGAATGGCGGCGGCCAGATCATCAGCGGACGCGTGACCGACCCGACAGGCGCGCCGGTGGCTGGCGCGACCGTTACGGCGGTGCGCACCGGGGGCGGCGGCACTTACTCGGCGACAACGGATACAAATGGAGTTTACGCCCTGGCCCGCATCCTTGCCGCCTCGACCTACACATTGACCGTCAGCAATGCCGGCGACTCTTCCGCCACCAACAATTATTCGACCGGCACGTACGTTTATGGTCAGCTTGCCAGCGGTAATGTCTGGGGCGCGAATTTCGTTTTGTCGCCGCCGCTGCTGGTCATGCCTGAATCCGGCTTTGCCTCCATTGGGCCGGTCGGCGGCGCTTTCAGCGTGGCTTCGCAAAACTACACAGTGACGAACACGTCCGCCGCTTCGATAAATTGGACGCTATCCAACCCCGCCGCCTGGCTGAGCGTCACTTCCAGCAACGGCACGCTGGCGGCGGGCGCGGCTTTCAGTTTGACCATCTCTCTGAGCTCTGCCGCCAACGGTCTGGCCGCCGGGACTTACTCCGGCTCAATTTGGATCACCAACCTGAACAATGGCCTGGCGCAGCAACTGCAATTCTCCCTTACTGTGGCAACAGCGGACTATCCGATCGGGGTGTCGGGTTTCAATATGGATGTGGTGGTCGAGAATACCGCTGTCGGCGGCAACACCTACAACTATGCCGACACCTTCGACCCGGTTTTTCCTCTTATTGCGCCTGCCGGCCCTGCTTGCTTTTACGAAGCAGGACTGGTCGCCGCCAATGCATTTGGAGGAGCGGCTGTGCTGGGTCTTCCGGCAAGCGGGCTTTTGACCAACGAGTTTGATCATGCGACAACTTTTCAGCTTGCCCCGTATAACAACAGCAATGTGCTGTATCTGACGTCGGTTTCGAACTCGGCCACGCTCACCTTCAACACGCCGATGGCCTGCAAATCGTTGAGTGTCCTGGCAACGTCGGCCCAAGGCGGGGGCAACGGCACGCTGGTCATTCATTTCGCGGATGGCACGGCCAGTTCGGCCATCGCGTTCAACGCCGCCAATTACATGACAACGAACAATGCGGGTCCAGGCGCGGCCATCACAAATTTCGGCGTACTGGCTGCGGGCGATTACAATGAATATTACAGTTTTGATCAGACCTACAATCCTGAGTACCTCTTCATTTTTCCCTCTCTCTACCAAACCTCCATCAACCTCCAATCTCTCGGTTTGAATACCAAGCCGATCAACTCGGTGACCTTCACCATGCCAAGCGGCGCCGGCACCACGGCCAGCACGGTTACGGGCATCTTCGCGCTCAGCGGCACGGAATCGCCCTTGAACAACTCCCCGGTTTCCTTCGTCACCAGCGCCGGGACCATGAGCCTTTCCGGCGGCAAATTCACGATGGAGTTGACCAACCTGACCGGACAGGGGCAAGTGGTCATTTCCGCCTCCACCAATCTGCTGCAATGGGTTCCCATTTACACCAATCCCTCCGGTTACGGCACGGCCTACATCACCGATTCCAACGCCGGCTCTTTTCCCCATCGCTTTTACCGCGCCACCACGCCGTAAACGCCTTGCCACACTCCAGGCAGCCGCCACCCCCCCCTTGTCATTCCGCACAAGCGCGGTAGAGTGGAAGAAAGTTTTATAATATGAATCCAAAGACTTTTCCGCCGTTCAACTTGAAGCGATTGTTGACAACAGTCTTCGCCCCAGGGCCGGGCGAACGCCTCGCCATTCTCATCGACCTGCCGGATCCCCGCGCGGTCAAGGATTTTGCCTTTCTGAAAGACCCCGCCCTGACCATTCAGCGCCATGCGCACGATGTGTTTTACGAGGGATTGAAAAACGGCGTTCTGGCGGAATTGCAGTTGACGGGCGGCGACCTGTTCGCCTACGAGGTGACCGGCGGCAGCAATCTCGATTTGCCCGGCACGGCTTTCGATCCGGCGGGGCGCGAGGTCCATCTGGAGAGGGACGTCTATCCCCGTTACGACATCCTTCTTTGCATCTCCACCTTTTCGGCGACCGCGCCCCTGACGGCCTTTGCCAAACGGTTCGGTTTTCGCGGGGCCACGTTGCACGGCTTGAACGACATTATTTTAAGAACCGGCCTGGCCGTGGATTACAACCAAGTCAGCCGCGACGCGGAAAAACTCCGCCTTGGTTTGACGCGGGCCGACTATTTTGAAATCGATTTCGCCGTCCTTGGCCAGACGCACCGGCTCACCCTCCAGTGCGGACGGCAGGAAGCGCAGAAGAGCCACGGCATTTGCCGCGGCGAGAAACCAGACGTCGCCAATCTGCCCGCGGGCGAAGTCTATTTTGTTCCGCAAAGCGCCGAGGGCGCGTTCCCGATGCGCTATGAAGACGGCACCCTCGGCCTGATGCACGTCAGCGGCGGACGGATTCAAAAGGCGGCGCTGTTGCAAGGGCGGCAGAGCGTCATCGATGAACACAACCGCAAACTCGAATCAGACCCCGTCACCGGCGAAATCGGCGAGCTGGGATTCGGCACCCAGGAGCTTCCGCCGTCGGGACGCGACATCCAGGACGAGAAAATTCTCGGCACCCTGCACGTCGCCACCGGGCGCAGCGATCATTTGGGGGGACACTTGACGCCGGATAAATTTGCCAGCGCCAAAAACGCCACCCACGATGACATTTTGTTTTCGCCCACGAAAACGCCGGAAATTCTCGTGACCCAGGCGCGCATGTACCGCGATGGCAAAAAGGAAATCGTCATTGAAAAATTCCATCCCTCCGCCTATCTGCGGAAATTGCTCGCCTCGCAGGGAACGAAATAAAACGCCATGGCCGATAATTATTACGACAGCGACCGCGCCCTTTCGGAATATTTGCTTTTTCATTATGGCGGGCACGAACACCGCATTCCCGGCGCACTGGCCGATGACTTCCAGTTTCCAGTCCGTTGCGTGAGCGAATGCCTGGACACGGCGCGCCTGCCGCCACAGGCCCGGGCGCTGGATTTGGGCTGCGCCGTGGGACGCAGTTCCTTTGAATTGGCCCGCCATTGCGCGCAGGTCCTCGGCATTGATTTTTCCGCGAGCTTCGTCAGCGTCGCCACGCATTTGCGCGACAACGGTTCCTTCAGTTTCATTTATATCGAGGAAGGCGAGTTGACCCGTCCGCATCGCGCGGTTGTGCCGCCCGATATTGACCGCAAGCGGGTGAACTTCGAGCGCGGCGACGCCGTCAATCTGCGGTCCGGCCTCGGTCAGTTCGACGTGGTGCTGATGGCCAATCTGATTGATCGCGTGGACAATCCGGCAAAGTGCCTCGCACAACTGCCGGGCTTGCTCAAGTCCGGCGGCCAGCTAATCATCACATCTCCCTATACCTGGCTGGGTGAATACACCCCGCGCGAGAATTGGCTGGGCGGTTTTATACGCGACGGCCAGCCCGTCCAAACATTTGACACGCTGAAGAAAATTCTCGCACCGCACTTTGATCTGTCCCGCCGGCAGGATCTGCCCTTTGTGATTCGCGAACACGCCCGCAAATACCAGTTGGGCTTCGCCGAAGCCACCTGCTGGAAAAGAAAGTGAATGACGAATGAGTAAATCCGAATGACGAATGAATTTCCAAATAACCCAATGACGAATGAACGGCCGGTCAGCATTTGGTCATTCGTGCTTCGTCATTCATTGGTCATTAGGATTTTGTCATTAGTCATTCTCTTCTGCGCCTTGTCCGGTTGCTCGCCCAAATCGCACCCGCAATTGATCGTCGGCATGGAATTGGCCTATCCGCCCTTCGAAATGATCGACCCGCAGGGCCGCCCCGCCGGGGTGAGCGTGGACCTCGCCCAAGCCCTCGGCCAATATCTGGGCCGGGAGGTGCAAATCGCCAACATCCCCTTCGACGGTTTGATTCCCTCGCTGCAAACCCATAAGATCGACCTGATTATTTCCTCGATGACCGCCACACCCGAACGGGCGAAGTCCATTGCCTTTTCCGATCCATACTTGACAACCGGCCTTTGTCTCCTGGTGCGAAAAAGTTCGCCCATTCAAGGCATTGAGGATGCCGATCAAGCGGGGCGGACGGTGGTGGTCAAGCGCGGGACGACCGGGCACATTTATGCCACGGACCACATCAAAAAGGCGCAACTGCTGGTCGTGGACAAGGAGGACGCCTGCGTTTTGGAAGTCGTGCAAGGGAAGGCGGACGCGTTTATTTATGATCAAATCTCGACTTACGAAAACTGGCGGCGCAATTCGGAGACGACCCGCCCGCTCTTGAAACCGTTTCAACAGGAGTCCTGGGCGGCCGGCCTGCGTCCGGGCGACACCACGCTGCTGGGGAATGTCAATCATTTTTTAAAGGATTACAAGGAACACGGCGGCTTCGAACAATTGGGCGACCGTTACCTGAAGGGCCAAAAAGAGGCTTTCAGAAAGCTGGGGTATCCGTTCTACTTTTGAGCCATGCCGTGGACGCGTTATTTTGCCCTTTCCGATGAGCCGGGATCGCCCCCGCCCTCGTGGCGGGTGCGGGCGCTCAACTTCGTCCTGGCTGTTTTGGCCATCTCGCTCGTTTTCTACTGGTCATTCCGGCATCTGGCCTATCATCTGCGCTGGAGTTCCATTTACCACTACCGCGCGCTGTTCTGGCAGGGATGGCTGACGACGATTGGCATCTCCATCGCCGCCCTGGTTTTGAGCGCGGTCATCGGGTTGCTCTCCGCCCTGGACCCCGAAATGACCGCCGAGGTTCTGGACATGATCAAGGAACTGCGCGAGGAAGGGCGCGATTTTATACTTGTCACCCATGAAATGGGCTTCGCCCGCCAGGTCGCTGATCAGGCCGCCTTTCTCGCCGGGGGCCGCATCCTCGAGGCCGGCCCCGTCGCGCCGCTGTTCGACACCCCCACCGCGCCGCAAACCCGCGATTTCCTGTCCAAGGTCCTTAAGTATTAATCATCCGCAATCAGTGGCTGAAGATGCCGTATTTGGCCACGGCCAGGACAAAGCCGATCAGGCCGACGATTAAAAGCCAAAAGATTCCCTTGACCGCCAGCACCACGCCCGTGACCAGAATCGCCGCCATTATCAGCCAGACCAAAATGACCAAAAAAATGTTCATCCAGCAGACAATCTAACCGGCTTCCGCCCGCAAGCAAGCCTGGCTTTTGCAGAACCAGCCGAGAGCGGCCCACGATTCAAACCATGATTTGACTTGGGTCAGGTCCGCCTGGCCCGACTCCGCCAGCTCATCGCAGGCCGCGGCCAGCGTGGCCTTCGCCTGGAAAGCGGACAAGAGGCGAAACTGGCCCGGCTGAAGCCGCTTGTAATAGACCGTGTCGTTATGGCGATGCACGGCCAGAAAGATGGTTTTGGGCTGCAAATGCCGTTTGAGCCGGCTTTGTTCGCGCGCCCGATGCGGTTCCATGGCATTGCTCGCCTCGTCGCGGAGTCCTTCTTTGTGTTTTGCACGGATCAAGAATTCATCCAATTCGTAGCGGAGTTGCAACAGAGTCAGGTGCGGCTGCAATTGCAAACGAATTTGGGCCGGATCAGCGTCGAGCAGGGAATCCACATCCAACGGCGGCCTGGTTTCGTTGTCGAACGCTTCAATATGGGCCCATTCCAATCGCGCCATATCCAGGGCCGGGTCATGCAAAGGCGCAATCCAGCGCGGTTCGGCCTCGAGGAATTCCACCAGCCGCCGGCCCAAATTGCGCAGGGTAAAGGATTGCGAAGGATGCCGCGCCAGATAGGCGCAGGCCAGCCGTTCAAAGCGGCGCTCGCCCAGGATGGCGCGCAGGCCCGGATAATCCTCGTAAAAGCAGTCCTTGATCCGAAACCAATACTGCCGGTTGTAAATCTCCAGGCGGGCGAAGGAAGTCAGCCGGTCATTGGGCTTGATGAAACCGGCGGCCACCTTCTGCATGGGCCGGCCATCGCGCCATTGCGGCTGCATGCCGCCATTGGCCGCGAGCGGACGCATGACGGCCCCGGCCACGAGACGCTGCAATTCGAGGAATTCGCGCGTCGTCTGGCGCTTAGGCGGCGATGGTTTTATAGTCTTCAAGGAATCGGTTGGCTTTGAGCGCCTCGTTATGCACCTCGTCAAAGGAGGGAATCCGGGCGTCCCATTCCAGGAGCGTGGCCGTTTTGCCAACCCTGGCAATGGCATGCTCGTAAAGCTTCCAAACCGGGTCAATCACCGGATGGTCGTGCGTGTCAAGTATGTACCTCTCGAATTTGGAATGGCCGGCGATGTGAAACTGGGCCACCCGCTCCGCCGGGATCGAGTCCACATACTCAACCGGATTGAAATTGTGGTTGCGCGAGGAGACGTAGATATTGTTGACATCGAGCAGGATGCCGCAATCCGCCCGCTCCACCACCTCGTTCAGGAACTCCCACTCCGTCATTTCCGAAACATGGAACTCGGCGTAGCTGCTCACGTTCTCCACCGCGATGGGCACTTCCAGAAAATCCCGTGCTTCGCGAATCTTTCGGGCGGTCACCCGGGCCGCGGCCATGGTGTAAGGCATGGGCAGCAAGTCATGCGTGTATCGGCCATCCACGCTGCCCCAGCACAGATGGTCGGAAAGCCAGGGTGTGTGGGTCCGTTTGACCAGGCGCTTGAGTTTTTTGAGGTGCTCGCGGTTCAACGGTTCGGCGGAGCCAAAATAGGTCGAAACCCCGTGCTGCACGACCCGGTACTGCTCCAAAATCTGGTCCAGCACCTTCAGCGGCCGCCCGCCATCCACCATGAAATTTTCCGAGATGATCTCGAACCAATCGACTGTCGGTTTTTCGGAAAGGATGTGGTTGTAATGCGGCACGCGCAGACCGATGCCGATGCCGTAATCGGTCATGCCGTTGAAAGCGTTGGCAGGCATAAGGTTTCTGGGCAGGAACAGGGGAGAGCGAAGCGAAGCATTTGCCGCCCCGCTCTCCCAAAACGGTCATCTGCGGGAAGCGAATCGGTCCGGCCTCCCGGGGACCTTCAGGTCACCTTGCAACCGCCCTTGCCCTTGCAACTATTCTTGCCCTTGCAGCCGTTGTCGCTCTGCGAACAGCCGCCCTGGCCCTTGCAGCTATTCATTCCCTTGCAGTCATGCTTGCTCATTGTCGAGTCGGACGAGGCGGCGGCCTTGCCCGAGTTGTCGCTGGAGCTTTTACAGCCTGTCGTGGCCATGGTGCCCGCGACCAATCCGGCCATGGCGGCCGAGAGGATTATCGTTCTGGCGGTTCGTGTCATAATATTTCCTGGGTTTTCTGTTTTTGTTGACTCTGCCATGGATGAACTTTTGCCGAGGCGCGGCCGGCGCGCTCCATTCATCCAATATTGTCACACGGATGCCAATTTATGGCTATATGTCAAAAAAAGCAAGTGGTGTTTGACAGGAGCGTTTGAAGCGCGCGTGGAACGGACGCCCGCGGTCATTTGCCAGGCGCGATGTTGGAATGCGGCTTGAACAGGCTGTTGTCAAACGTGAATTGCCAGGCGATGTAACATTGGAACTTCGTCGGGCCGTCAATGGACCGGCCAACCGAGAAAAGCAAATGCTGGTGCTCGCTGAAATCAATCACCGTGCCGACGTTAAACGCCGTGCCGACGTTGGGGAAGTCGGTTTCCAATGCGGTCTGATGATAGACCTCCGCGCCAATGAGCAGATTGGTCAAAACCTGCTTTTGCAACACCCCACCGACAAAACCCCAATTGTCGTGGCCGGAACAGGAATTGATGCCATAGCCACCCCCGCCGTAGGCCGTCCACGAACCCCAACTTTTCTGCACCCATAAGGGGAGAAAGGCTTGGGAATGACCGTTGCCGAGATTGTTCCTTGCGCTGCCGGTGGGCAATTCAACCAACGGAAAAACTCCCACCTGGGGCCACCCGTTCGTTTCCTGGATGAACCGGTATTTTGCGCCCAGTTCAAGGTCGCCCATCCCGTAATGTCCCGCTCCATCCGGCGGCGAATCGTATGCCAGGGGCGCGATCACGTGAAGCTGCAGATCCGGAACAACTCCGTAGTTGACTTCAAAATGCGGCGCGGTGCCGGACCAATCGCCCCCGAGTTCTGCATGCATCGAAGCGATATAAAACTCCCAATTCTGGTAATCCACCGGCTGCGGATCGTCGGTGATGAACGGCGGACCGCCAATGGCGGTCCCCGCCAGCCCCAGGTTGAGAACGGCCGTCAAAGCAATGGCTGGCAGGCGTTGTTTGGCGTGCATCACAGTTTTCTTAATCGGCTATTGCATAGAAGGCCAGGACGATGAGAACGCCTGCAACCACTCCCAAAAAAACGATGCCGGTCAAACGGTTGACGGGCATTTTGGGTCCCTGCCCGCCATTCGTTCTGGCTAAACTCCAGCCGAATATGGCAAACAGGATGAGAATAATGGCAACATGGGTGATCCAATGATGACCGGTTATTTTCTGCATCCAATCCGCGACGCCTTTGCACTTCTCCTTCGCGATGACCAGCAGGGCATTCAACACGGCGCATAGCGCCAGTGACAACCCGAACGATATCGTGTGTTTTGAAACGGCGGTGTTTTCCATCTGTTCCTCCAGATCAATTGGGTTTTGCCAGCAGCCCCACTTTCACACCCATTGAAATGATCGCGCCGTGCCCCTCGGCCATCAAGGCGAGCACCGCGACCAGGGCGGCCACGCACAGCACCAACCGCCGCGCCTCCTTGCTCGCCGCCAGGTTGTTTGAGGCCGCGATGGGGAGATAGGTGGCCAGCAGCAGAAGCGTGATGACGAAATGCTCCTTTGTCTCCATGAAGTAGTTGTGCGCGATCGGCCAGGGTCCCTTCAGAATGATGTTTTTGTCCGTCTTGTAGAAGAACACATACCAATAGCCGCCGATCAAAAATGCGATCCACATGACAACCGCGGCGGCCCGGCTCATCCTTCTGATCCGGGCTGGATTTGCGGCGGAGGCGTGCAACACATCCACAAAAATCCATACGGCGGCGAGGAGGCAAGCCATCCCAAAGAAAACATGCGCCATCAGGATCAGTTGGTTCATAATAATTGGCGGACAAGTTTTGCAGGTTGCATTGCATTGGCAATGGCAATTTGCTCATTTTGGCGCCGGCGGTTTGTGGGCATTCGCGTCTTTCAGTTCATTTTCAATTTCCATTTGCAGGCGTTGCGCCACCTCGAATTTGGGATTCAGCAGCAGCGCTTGGGCGCACGCTTCCCGCCCTTTGGCGGGCTGCCCGGTCCACTCATACACGCTGGCCAGATTGTACCAGCGCTCCGAGAAGCCCGGATTCTGCCGCACCGCCATTTCCAGCAGCGCCACCGCTTCCCGCCACCGGCCAATTT
>Ga0181523_10003828_pt1 | contig 13438 bp, 10 predicted proteins | sample PEATcosm2014_Bin_43_FD_119752 | JGI IMG/M metagenome (GOLD analysis project Ga0181523, IMG submission 119752) | Peatland microbial communities from MTU Mesocosm Facility, Houghton, MI, USA - PEATcosm2014_Bin05_30_metaG | ecosystem: Environmental > Terrestrial > Soil > Wetlands > Peat | place... | reverse complement strand
TGGATTTGCGTACCGCGCCAGCAATAAGCTCGTGCTGAGAGGCGGCTACGGGTTGTTCTACGGGCCTCCGGAGCAGCCCCTTGATCATGAGGAAGAAAACTATCCCTTCGACAACGTCCTCGACTACTTCACGGATAACGTACACCCTATCACCTATCCAAACGGAGCCCTAGCCACGCTGGAAAACGGAATGTTGCCGATACCCGTCAACGACACGGCAACGATGAACCCCGGCGGGTTGAGCATAACCGGAGATGATCCTCACTTTAAGCCGACCTACACGGAGTCCTATAACTTCACGCTCCAGTACCAGCTCACACCCAACCAGACTCTATCCCTCGCTTACGTCGGAAACCAGGCGCACGATCTGGGTATTGAACCCGCCATCAACTCCGCGACATCCGTCGTGCCCGTAAATACGTCCGTCACGCCATATCTGCCTTTCCCTGTTGCCTTCTCGACGGGCAGCTTCGTTGAGTTGAGCGAAGGAAATAGCTTCTATCACTCCGTGCAGGCGACCTACGAGCGCAGATTCAGCAAGGGCCTTTACTTCAATGCCAACTACACCTACTCCGAGAACCGCACGGATGGAAACAGCCTGGGAGGAGGGAACGGCTTCTATAGGGGTGCTCTCATTCCCGGACTGGGGATTAAGTATGACTATGTTCGCTCCCAGTACGATATCCCACAAGTCTTCCACTTCAGCGGCGGATACGACTTACCCATGGGGAAGGGGCATAACTTCCTGGGTAATTCAAAAGGAGTTGTAGACCAGTTGGTTTCAGGATGGAAGACCAACTTCATCCTGACCCTGCAGGATGGCTACCCCTTCAATGTAGGATGTACTTCCCAGACCTTCGCGTCAAACAGCGCCAACGCTTGTTACGCGAATTTAGTGCCGGGAGTGAACATGTACTCCGGGCCCCACGACGTGAACCACTGGATGAATGCTGCTGCGTTTACTAATCCGCCCGCGGCAACCAGTGTCGGCGACATAGCGTCTCTGGGCGGGGCTCCCATGCAAGTACGGGGTCCTGGATTCCACCGGCTGGACTTCTCCGTTTTCAAGAACTTCCGGACTTCGGAGAAGACCCAACTGCAATTCCGTGCTGAGTTCTTCAACTTGACCAACACGCCCCAGTTCGCCAATCCCAGCGGCACCAACTTCGGCAATCCCGCCACTTTCGGGCAAATCACAGGTCTCGTCGACGGCGCCAACGACCCGAGAGAAATCCAGTTTGCGCTGAAGCTCTACTTCTAGACGTTTTGACTAATGCGTATTCGAACCGGCAGGGCAGGATCTTTCCTGCTCTGTCGGTTTTTTTCTAACGAGCGACTTGGCAGGTAGAGGGTTCTCCGAGGAGCGAATCACATGATCGATTGTACGCGGCGAGAGTTCATGGCCTTGGCTTTGGCAGGAGCAAGTTCCAGCGTCGATGGACTTACGGCGCTCACGCCTCCTGTCCCTGCGCGGGGAGTGGATGTTCAGTCTGCCCAGGACGCGTTCACACCGATGCCGCTCGGCGAACGAATCCGACTTCGTACCGTGCCCTCGCGTGGGATGTGCAGCATCCTTCCTGCACGTCGGCCGGCCGACGGCCTGCTTTCAGGGAACGGCAAGATGTACGTCGAGGTTTATGGCGATCCGTTCTCGGAGCACGTCGTTTTTCACCAGGAGCGGCTGGTAAAGCCCTGGTTCGGAAAACCTCTCGGGGCTCCCAAAATTGCCGACGCTCTTCCCGAGGTTCGAAAACTGATCCTGGCAGGCAGATACCGTGAGGGACTTGAGATGTCCCTGAACGCCGCCGCCGATTCAGAAACCCCACCCCGCACAGAACCGCTTCCGGAGCACCCGGCATTTGACATGAGGATTGAGATGCCAGCACACGGAGCTGTAGCGGACTATCTCCGCACGATTGATTTTGAAAGCGGCGAAGTGAAGGTGCAGTGGAAAGACCGGCATGGCAACTGGGAGCGCCGGACATTTGTCTCACGGCCGGATAACGTCGCGGTGCAGTTCTTCAAGGCGCCCGAAAGCTATCCCCTGACGGCAGAGATCAGCCTGGATACATCTGTGGCGGTTGACGACCATGGTCGGGACCTAAAGCGTTTCTTTAGCGAACGGATTCGCTTTGATTGCGACTTCAATGCCCACCGCCTGGTTCTCCAGGGCCACTACATTACCGACCGCGGGAACGACGGTTATGCGAGCGTGACACGGGTCGTGCCGGAAGGTGGAACGGTCAAGGTCGAGGACGAGATATTAAAAGTTCAGGGCGTTCGCTCGCTCCTGCTGATCACCCGCATTGAGTGGTTCAAGGACCTTGAGCCTGAAAAGGTGAATTTGCTCGCAAGTTCGCTCGGCGAGATTGCTCCGGACTACGCGCAGTTGCTTGCTCGCCACCGCTCAGTCCAAACAGAAGTAATCGATCGTGCTGCCGTAGATTTTGGAGGGACAGACCAGCACGCGCTCAGTGCCGAGGAAATGCTCGTCGACCAGAAAACCCGTACGGGGCTGAGCCCTGCCTTGCTGGAGAATCTCTTTGACATGGGCAGGTACTGGCTCTACCTGCGAAGCGGAGAGTTTCCTTCTCTTTGGGGCCACATTAATATCAATGTAAACCTACAGATCTCGGGTGGCAACCCAGGAGACTTGCCGGAGGCGATGGATGCATTCACCCACTGGGTGGAAGGTCTCTTGCCCGACTCGCGGACGAACGCCAAGAACATCTTCGGTGCTCGCGGAGTGCTCTTCTCCATTCACCCAACACAACGCGAAGGCGCGCTGACTCATTTCGATTACACCTGGCCGCATCACTACTGGGTTGCAGGCGGTGGCTGGCTGTACAGCCCGCTTTGGGACCGCTACTTGATCACCGGCGATCGCGAATACCTGCGAACCCACGTCCTGCCCGGCTTGCAGGAGCTGGCTCTCTTCTATGAAGACTATTTGCAGCAGACGGACGACCGGGGAAGTTTCATTTTTGTGCCGTCGTATTCCCCGGAAAACTGGCCGGACAACGCGCAGGGCGCGCCCACGGTCATCAACGCCGATATGGACATCATGGTCTGCCGTGAAGTCCTGACACATTTGATTCAGGCCTCGGAGATCCTGGGCGTGGAGTCGGAAAACCTTCCAAGATGGAAGGAGATGCTCACCAAGATGCCGCCCTACCTTTTGGCCACGGATGGCGCGCTCAAGGAATGGGCTTGGCCGACCCTCGAGGAGCGCCTGGACCACCGCCACGTCTCCCATCTTTACGGGGTGTGGCCGGGCGACGAAATCGATCCTGACCGAACTCCACAGCTCGCCAAAGCGGCGTGGCTGGCCAACCGGACGCGTGGGCAAGAGAATGCCTCCGCCCACGGACTCTTTCACCGCGCTTTAGCCGGGGCGCGGCTGAAGGACTCCCATATGGTGAATTTCAACCTGAAGCAGATCCTCGACCAGGGGTACGTTAACACAAGCCTGACAACCATGCACAATCCGCATCGATTGCCGGCCCCGGACGCGCAAGGCGCTCTCCCGACTTTGATGATGGAAATGCTGGTCTATTCACGGCCTGGCGTGATAGAGGTCTTGCCTGCACTCCCCGAATCGTTGCCAAAAGGGAGCATCAAGGGAGTGATGTGCCGCACCGAGGCAAAGGTGGAGAGCTTGACGTGGGATCTGGACGCCCGGACGCTCGACCTCACCTTACGTTCTCACAAACCTCAAGACCTCGACCTGATGATCCGATATGGCATAGCGTCAGCATCCGGCCCCTCCAGCGTTATCATTGACCTTCCCCGGCCCGATACCACACACTGCCGGTTGAAGCTGCCCGCCGGCGACGCCGTCACACTGCATTTCCGAGTCGGGAACCACAAGCCCTCCGACTGGATCACCAGGGTTGCTCCCGCGACGGCGAACACGATCAGCCCCCACTGACGACTGAGCCTGGCGGTGATGGGGAAACTCCTCCCCTTGAAGGGCCCAGCGAGAGATCGGTGTTAAAATGTCTCGCTAGAACTTGTGTGCACGGGCAGGGTCTTTGCGACGAGATATGAACTCACGCGGCCGCAGCAAACCCGCGTTCTTGGCTGCCCTTGGGGCTTGCGCCATCATCCTCTTCTGGGGAGTTCAGATTCTAAGGGCAGCCGTTCAGACCCGAGAAGTCGCAGAATCGCGGAACCAGTTCTTTCAATCCGCTGTGCGGAATTATGAGGCAGGAAAGTTCGTCGAGGCGGAACAAATTCTACTGCCGCTCCTTAAGAGCTCGCCACAGGCATTTGAGGTCAATGAACTGATGGGCCTCGTATTGGTCGGCGAGCGCAAGGACGCAGAGGCGTTGACCTATCTGAAGAATGCTGTCCATGCGAGTCCGGCTTCCGTGCCGGCGCATTTTGCCTACGCCGGCTGTCTCGTTCACCTGAGCCGGTTGGCGGAGGCGGAGGCCGAAATCCAAAGAGTGGCGGCGCTCAAGCCTTCGGACTACGATTCGAATCACAATCTGGGGGAGCTCTATGTGCAAATCGGCAAATTAACCTCGGCCGTCCCTTTTCTCGAGAAGGCACAGGGGCTCCAGCCTTCTTCGTACGGTAACGGATACGACCTGGCCCTCGCTGAACTTCGAACCCAGAGACCGCGTGAAGCCAGAAACCTGCTGCAGAGCCTGCTTCGATACAAGGACACGGCGGAGTTGCACGACCTGCTTGGAGAAGCTGACGAGGGGAGCGGGGACTATCTCGAGGCCGCCAAAGAGTTTGAAAAGGCCGCCCACATGGATCCCACTGAGGGGAATATTCTCGATTGGGGGACGGAGCTCCTGCTTCACCACACGTTCGAAGCGGCGATCGAAGTGTTCAGGTCTGGTACCGAGAAATACCCGGCCTCAGTGAAAATGCAAATCGGGCTCGGGTTGGCTTACTACGGATGGGCCTCCTTTGAAAAGGCCGCCACGGCTTTCATGCGAGCAACAGACCTCGCGCCTCGCGACTCCGGCCCTTACCTGATCTTGGGGGAGACTTATAGCGATTCCCGTATCCCTGTGCCCGGGGTAGTGGAGCGGCTTGAACGGTTCACATCCCTGGAGCCCACGAACGCTCAGGCCTTTTATTACCAGGCGCTTGCTCTGTGGAAAGCTACGAAAGCCGCGCCGGGGGAAATGGACTACAGTAAGGTTGAGTCAGCGCTTGAGAAGGCCGCAACCTTTGACCCCAAGTTCGCGGACGCACAACTTCAGCTCGGCAACCTATACTCTGACCAGAACAGGATTCCGGAGGCCCTCGCGGCGTACCAGGCGGCCCTGCGCATTGACCCGAACTTGGCGGACGCGCACTATCGGCTCGGCCAGGTCTATCGCCGCACGGGGAATAGCGTTGAGGCTCAGAAGGAGTTCGACTTCTACCAGAGGCTGCACGAGGTCCAAATCACGGAGAAAGACAAGAAGCACGAACAAATTCAGCGGTTCATCGTCACCATGAACCGGTAGTCTCCCGTCCGAGAAATAAGTGATTCAAGAGTGGCTAGAATGCCTTTCGTCGAAGCAGTGCCGTCTTACACAGGAGATTTTAAAGCCCCGTCAGGGGCGGCGGAATTCGGGCCTCGGTGCAAGCCGGGTCTCGAGCGTCGCCTATCGCCCAGCTCCCTATGGAAGGTGAGGTGAGGTTATTTTGGGTAATCACCTGAGCATCAAGGTTCTGATTATCACCCTCCTTATTTCCTCGGTAGCGAGCAGGGCCGCGACGGTGAAAGTTCTGATCGTCGACGGTATCAACAACCATGATTGGAAGACCGCAACTCGAGAGATCGCGACCATGTTGCGCGAGAGCGGCGGCTTCGCAGTGGACGTATCCACCACACCGCCCGCCGGCGCGCCTCCGGACGCATGGGCAGCGTGGCGCCCTGACTTCTCAGGGCACCAAGTGGTCATCAACAACTTCAACGGTGGACACTTGGATGACGGGGTCCGATGGCCGCCTGAGGTTGAGCGACGGTTTGAGGAGTACGTCCGGAGCGGCGGCGGCGTGGTCATCTTCCATGCGGCCAATAACGCGTTCCTGCACTGGTCCGCGTACAACGATATGATCGGACTTGGGTGGCGTGATAGGAATTTCGGGCGAGGGTTGGCCGTCGGCGACGATGGGCGCATCATCGAGATTCCCCAAGGCACAGGACTTGATCCTGGGCACGGGCCGCGGCACGACTTCGAGATTCGTGTCCGTGAGCCGAACCATCCCATCACCCGGGGATTACCGCGAAGCTGGGTGCATCCCTCGGAGCAACTGACGCACGGCCAGCATGGGCCGGCTAAGGACCTGACCATCCTGACTTATGCGAAATCCGAAATCTCGCATCAAGACGAGCCCATGGATTGGGTCAGGACGTATGGCAAGGGAAGGGTCTACGTTACTATGCTGGGGCACACCTGGCAGAACGAGCCGAACCCGAACCTCCAGGACCCAATCTTCCGGAAAATGTTCGTCCAGGGCGTCAGGTGGGCCGCTACAGGTCAATAATACCTTGCAGACACGGCTGGCGTATGCTTAAAGGTCACGATCGGCCAAACCCAGCGCCACCTGCAGGAATTGCAAACGGGTTTCAGGCGGCAGAGGTTGAGGGCTGTCGTGGCCATTATTCTGCGCCGCCTCCTGGTCGAGCATCTGCTCGATCCTGGAGGCATTGAGATCCCCGGAGCCGTTCACAGATTTGAACCTTTCCAGGGTCTCGCGGGCCTTCGAAATCTGGCCGGTCTGCGAATAGAAAAACCCAAGCGCCGAAAAGCCAGTCACCCACTCCGGCATGAGATCGGTGGCCTTCACCAGATGATCCTCCGCTCCGCGGTTGTCGCCCTTTAGGGCGGCGACGATACCTAACCCCCAGTGGATCCGGGCGGAATTCGGCACGCGAGCCAGCCCATGTCGCAGCACCCGTTCTGCTTCTTCGATATTCGTCTGCCGCAGATAGGTCATAGCCAACGCAAGATAGTATTGGTCGCTATCCGGGTTCACCTCGACTGCGTGCCGGAAAACCTCCAAGGCCTCGGCCGTCCGGCCAATGCGGGCTTCGACATCGCCAAGCAGGAAGAGGTAGCTGTCATCGCGGGCGCCGGAGGAAACCTGCTGTAGGACTTCAAAGGCATGCCCATAATCCCGCAGATGGAAATAGGTGTCCGCCAAATCGTACCGCGCCTCGTCCGAAGTGGGATCAGCCGCGAGCGCCAGTTCAAAATGCGGCAGCGCGTCCCGATAGAGCCTGTACTTGGCTAGAAGTACTCCAATCCCTAGCTCGGTCCGCAGGTCCCGTCCACTTGCTTGCTCGAGTCGGCCGATGGCAGCTATGGCCTCCTCGCGATGACCAGCCTTCATTTGCATTTCCGCCAGCATGTAAAGATCTTGCGGGTCCGCGGGATGTCGCTTGACCTGCTCTTCGAGAGTTCTCAAGTCGAGTTCAAGACGCGCCTGGGGGGCAAGGCTCTCTCTCCGGCTGGCGAATTCGAAAAAATTCTGATAGGGAATGGCCGCCCGCGACGGACTCTTCGAGAGTGTCTGAAAGATCTTTAAGTCTCTTTGCGAATCCTCGGTTCGGTGCAAATTTCGCTCCGCTGTAGCAAGCTTGTAATAGGCGGGGGCAGGGTCACGACTCACTTCCATGGCGTGCCGGAGAAGCGGAATAGCGTCTTCGTACTTCTTCATCGCCATCTTCAAACTCGCCAACTCTATCAGAGCCTGGTCATAGTCCGGGTCGATCTTGAGGGCCTCAGCAAGGTATTTCTCAGCTTCGGCTGGGTTTCCCTGCTCATTCAGCACCGCGCCAAGATTGAACAGACAAGCCATGTTGTGGGGATCGATCTTCAGACCTTCGAGGGAGGTCTTTTTGGCTTCGTCGAACCTTCCGAGGTACCGATAGCAAAAACTCAGGAATGCGTAAGGCCTAGCTGTGGGATCAAGGTGCCGCAAAAGCTCGAATTCCGTCAGCCCCTTATCGGTTTTCCCGGTTTGGAAATAGCACTCCCCGAGCGCCGCATGGAGTTCAGGATTCAGGGGAGCGATCTTGATTCCTTCCTCGAGGAGGGGAATGGCGTCCTCATCATAGGATTCGAGCATGCTCACGCGCGCCAGCAGGGAGATGACGTCAGTGTTTTGAGGTGCCAACTTGTGCGCCTTGACCAGCACCTGGAGAGCGTCAACGCTGCGGCGCTGCTCGAAGTAAGCCCGCCCCAGCGCCTCCAAGGCCTGCGCGGAGTCTGGCATGATCAGCAGCGCGCGATTCAAAGCGCTCTCAGCTTTTTCATAGTGCTTGCAGTGCAGAGATGCCTTCCCCTGGTTGAGAAGGATGTCATAGTTTGCCGGTTTAAGGCCGTCGGCGATCTCCAACTCATGTTCGGCGACTTCAAACTGGTTCTCCTCCGCCAGCACCACCCCCAGGGAATAATGCAAGCTGGCGTCGTTGCCTCCTTTTTCCGAAGTTCGGCGGGCATAAGTCAAGCCGGCCTCCGTCTGGTGGGCACGCAGGTAGGCGCGAATGAGATTCACCGCCGTGGGCAGATCAGGTGGAACGACCTTGCGGAGATAAGCGATGGCCACTTCGGGTTGATTTCTGGCCAGCAAAACCACTCCCAGGTTGTAATTGGCCTCTGGGTTGCCGGGCTCGATCCCGAGTGTGGTCCTGTACTCCTTTTCCGCGAGGTCCATCTTCAGCTGCTGGGCGTAACAATTGGCTAGGTTATTGTGCGTGGCGGCAGATCGAGGGTTCAAGCTGAGAGCGTGGTCGAAGGCTTTCAGCGCCTCATCATAATCCCGCTGCTGCATGGAGATGATTCCCAGCAGGTCATAGCCCTCCACGCTCGAGGGTGATGTTTTAAGCCCGGCCAATGTCGATTCCCGGGCACGGGCCAGGTTTCCCTGTGCAAGGAAATTCCGCGCTGCGGCGAAAGCATTTGCCGCGGGGGCTGGTGCGGGGCCGACTTTCTGAGCAGCGCCAGGAACACACAGGGCGAGAAGGAAGGCCAGTAATGGGAAACACTTCGCAATCATGAGTGCGATACTCCGTTGATGGTCGGCCCTCGGGTCGGCGGCGACAATTCCTAGGTCCTCCATCTCCCGCAGCTATTTTATCGAGCTCAAACTGGGACTGCAATTAACAATACTCTGCGCGAGGCGACCCGTCTCAGATCAGCGACGTTTGGGGGAAGCTCTCTCCCCCTTACTTGAAAGGTCATGATTCCTGATTCGAGGATCTCTTTGTGGTTTGGCTGGAGTGCGGCCCGAAGTCTGCCATTTCGCATTCGAGCGCCCTTGCCCTTTTCGACCTGTTTGGCCTCGGCTTTCAGGAAGTTCGTCTAGCCACCGGTTCTTGAGGGCGGGCAGTCATTGACGTGCCGGAGGAAGATGGTCGCCTTCGACCGCAACCTGGCTCAGCCAACAAGAAGGAGCCTGAAACATGGATCGTCAAGGACGGATTTGGTCTCCAACTAGAGCTTGCGACTCGAGCCTGAACGAGTAAAGACATCGACATGATTGCAATCTATCGCTGGGCCCATCAGGGCATTACCCCCATCCCCAAGCAGTGGCTTCCCGCGTCCCTTGTAATTGGTCTGAGTTCGAAGTCGGCGAACTTGCAGAAGCGGCGACATAAGGGCCCGGACACGGCTTGCGATTCCCAACTCGCTGCCTTCTCGGCGGTCGCCGCTTGGAGAATTTACATTTGGATGTCGGATACGGGGATCTGGTCCTTGAAACACATGACGTGCTCACTGTGCCAGACCTCGTCGCGTTTGCTGACATCGCGCCGACGACGATGCGCTGCACCCTCCAACAACACGGGTTGCAGAGAACTTAGCCGCGCGCACACAGTGTACACACAGTCCTCGATGATTTGCGTTGTAAACACGTCGAACGGCGGCGTCACCCGAGCCTTGACCACTGATCGGCCGAATCAGTGGCCCCTGTCGGCCGCGCTTTCAGATTTTAGAAATCAATGGACCCCGCGAGGAAGGTCGCCCTTCATCGGGTTGTGGAATGTCGGCCATTCTGACGTTACTCGTGACGCCGACCATTTTCACAGGAGCATTCGTCGTTGATTCTCACATGGCCTCCAATAGACACAGTCACAGTGTGCCTTTTTGAATGCGCGCCAGAATCGCGAGCGAGGCCGGCGCGCCATGGGTGGGGCGTGTTGAGAATTCTGCTACAGGTACGGTTCTCCCCCGCATGGTGCGGTGCTCAAGAACCTTATTCATCGACCGCTGACTCAAGGCGGAGTTTTCGGGATTGCAGTCGACGCGAGAGCGGCAGACTGTGGTCTAACTGGAGACGGGCCGCTCGATGGCGCGATTCGAAGATAGTTTCCGTCACTGGAAACGTGGGCCGGGCACTCCGGCCATAGGGCTTTAACCTGTCGAAGCCAGAAGTTGATTTTCCGGCGGAAGAAGCGGTCGTCGCTGTATTCGTCGGTGCCCAGTTGATTGACTAAACCTCCGTCCGAGAATAACGGCATGTGCGCGCCATGTTGTCGCGCACTCCAGCACTTCCAAGAAAGCCACACGTAAAAGTCAAGAAGCCCTGGGGCACGGGCAAATGCAGCGACGGCATGACGCTCCACAGGTATGCGATGTTGGTTGATCTCATTGTAAAACGCCTCGCTAAGGATGACGGTGTTCTCGGAGCCATTGGCCGTTGCGGTTGACTCGGCGCCGCCAAGCGTAAACCAAAGACGGAGCCGATCAAAAAAATGAAAACGCGAGGAATCTACCAGCGGATTTGCATCGGGTTGATCTTGGGTGCCGAAGAAGATGGTCGATGCGAAGATTCGCTGAAAGCCCTGAACAACTCGCCTATAATGGCGACCATCGGGAGCGAGGCGGAAGAAATCGAGCATTTGAAGGGCGGTTTCAAAGTGGATGGTGCGACTTTTTTGTTGCACGGCCAGAGTGGCTACCCAGATGGGAATCAACCGATCCTGTCCGAAGGGCAAGCCAAACTCGGGGTGCGCCGCGATCTGCAGAAAGAACTTTCCGTTCCTTCGCGTATGGGTCAATTGACCAGGTTTCGGGCGGCGGAGAGGCAGGCCGCAGAGGACAAACGGCCGTGCGTGGAAAGCGAGTTCCTGCTTTCCGGTGTCGCGCTGCTCGCAGGGAAGGTGGATCGATTCGAGTTGCCGGAGCCGCCGTTTCGTCACACGGACGGTGGGAAAACAGGCGCGAATTGTGGCTCCAATGGGGGTCAAAACAGTGTGTCAGTACGTGTGTCAGTAGACCCCGTAAATCGGGGCATTTGATGTCATTCCCTGACACATCGTGCTCGATGTAAGTTGTTAGAAACATAGGTAAGTGCTTGAAAATAGGAAGGCTAAAGGTTCACTTGACACGGTAGAGGTCTGGGGTTCGAGTCCCCACGGGCCTACCATTGTTTTCAATAACTTCCGCCGGGCTGGCTGGGGAAACTACAGGAACCGTGGCGGCACGGCTCCGCCGGTTCTCGGCATTACGTCCTTTGGGGGGCAAAAACGGATCCTGACACATCCCCTTTCATAGAACCGTTTCATCCCCTACGTTGCCGACGCCATTTTTCTCACTGACACCATTTTTCTCAATCGTTCGACAGGGCGTTTTCAACGGCAGCTTGCAAATCCGTGGGCTTGGCCGATCCCATGTCACGAAATGCGATGCGACCCGCGCGGTCGATCACGAAAGTCGTCGGGTAGGCCTGTACAAAGTAGCGACTGGTGACCTGCGGCTCGGCATCGAGCAGCAACGGAAAAGTGTAAGACCGCTCCTTCGCGAACTTCGCTACAGTATCGGCGCCCTCGCCAACGTCGAGGCCCAGAATCGTTAGACCCTTGTCGGCCAATTGCTCATGCATCTTCTGGAGGTGCGGCATCAGCGCGCGGCAGGGGCCGCACCAAGTCGCCCAGAAATCCACAATCACCACTTTTCCGCGCAGATCGCGCAGATGGACGGCCTTGCCGGAGGGATCGGAGAGGGTAAAATCGGGGGCATCCATTCCGATCATGCTCACGCCCTCACCCTTCGTGCCCGGCGCTGGGGACTCGCCGCCGTAGAAGGCAATCTCGGACGTGTTCTCGGCGTACGTACTCACCTTGTACACCTCAAAAGTTTTCTGATCGATACGGTACATCGCAAACCCGGCGCGGGGGAGGGTGCCTTCCGGCCACTCATCCCGCATAACCCGGACGATCACGATTGCGACGGGCTTGCCCTGCTGAATGTATCGTTCCTCACGGGCAATCAACGCGCTTCGCACGTGCTGATCGATCTGGTCGAACCCGGGACGGCACATGGCGGAGCGCTCCGAGACCTTTTCTCCGCCGTTTTCGAACTTCTGAATGGTGACGTTGAATTCGGTCTTGTCGGAGTTGCGGTAGGTTTGGGCCGTGCTGTGGAGAATCTCCATGGCGGAATCATTGATGAGCTCAGAATCCGTTTTTCGCGGCTCGGAGTTTTGCGCGGCGACGGGAAGGATTAGGGAGGCTAATAGAACGCCGATGAGAACGGCGAAACTGCTCAGGGCCGAAGGCTTGGTCATGTCTACCTCCGAATGATTCTGGGGCTCATTATGCCTTCTGCTATTTGACCATCAGAAGGCAATTTAGGTTGCCCGCGCTCGTGGCGAACTAAAGATCGGGTGCCCAAGTTCGTAGCGCGGCCCGCCGCCTTTGCGATCCGCGTCTTTTCGTTCGCCATGATGTTACATACTGTCGTAGTGTAGCGTCCGTCAGCCGGCGGATCAATATTGCGGCGTCCTTTTCCTTCGGACCGATATTTCTTCATCACCGCGGGCGGCGCAGGTATGTCGTTTTTTGGGGCGGACGGCGATTCGTCAGACAGCGTCTGACGAATTGGCCAAGCCAGAAAGAATTCCCGCATTTGCTTGAGATTGGTTTGCGAAAATCCCTTACCGAATCGGGCCGCCAGATCTGTAGCGAGCCTGTCGATCAGTGCCTCGCCGTATGCAGCTCGGGCCTTGCCACTCTGCTCGTGTTCAACGATCCGCCGGCCTATCTCCCAGTAAGTCACCGTCATGACCGCGTTGACAGAACGCGCGGAGGCTCGCTTGGCCTGCGCAAGAACCTGCGCCACGCCGGAGAGCAGCGATGAATAGGATTCATCTATCGGGGAAATCTCGCGCTGTTCGGTCATGTCTCTTTTCGCAGGGGATTGAACTAATCCTCAAAGACGCATTTGTCGAAGTCGGGTCGGCGCAACTAAGTTGGATGAACGGCGGGGTGTAGGCAAACCTCAACGTCAAGCCGGCAAGGTGTAAGTAGAGAGCCCCGACGGCAGAAACTTTCCGACTAACGGGTGAAAGCTGGCGGCTGTGTGCGGACCGCCTTCTAAGCCTGTCCTGAAACCGTTCCCTCCGAGAGAGGAGAAGATGTTTCGTGGCTCAGTTCTTCCATCGCCCGGCGAACCTTCTGTTGAGTTTCCGGATCGAG
>Ga0181523_10003826_pt1 | contig 13439 bp, 11 predicted proteins | sample PEATcosm2014_Bin_43_FD_119752 | JGI IMG/M metagenome (GOLD analysis project Ga0181523, IMG submission 119752) | Peatland microbial communities from MTU Mesocosm Facility, Houghton, MI, USA - PEATcosm2014_Bin05_30_metaG | ecosystem: Environmental > Terrestrial > Soil > Wetlands > Peat | place... | reverse complement strand
TTGAGCGCACCAAGTTTACTCGGCGCCGGGGGAGCCGACACGGTTATCTGATCAGGCATGGAGATACGAACCTAAGTGTGTTTATCAACCACGTTAAAAGCGAGTACCGTGGGTGGAGGTATTTTGAATGCAGCCTGATTCATGACCGATCGCCTTGTGTTCATCACGCATCAGCGTAAGCAAGTTCTCTTAATCGACGCGTCAGGCTGTTCGGCTGCCGAGGTCGAAACGATTTTCCGGACAGCTCCCGATCTCGTTATTACACGTCCGCTTGCTTCGGTCTTGATACTCTGCGATTACACGGGCACATCTTTTGACCCGGCCGCTATTCGCGCGATGAAAGAGGCCGCCGTCTCTAACAAGGCCTATGTCAAGAAATCCGCATCCGTGGGAATCAAGAGCCTTCCTCCGGACTTCTACAAGAACATAAAGAGTTTCTCCAGTCGCGAGTTTTCCGCGTTTAAGACTCGCGAGGAAGCTTTGGCATGGCTGGTGGAGGATTGATAATGCTCAGCCTTGGGTGCGGTTAGGGCGCGATCGTCAGCGCGCACGAGTTGTTGGAGCGGGTTGTGCCGGACTGCGGGCGGGTCGCCCACCCTACCGCAATTCATTCTCAAAACCCAAAGGGTGCCCCGTCCAAGCTTCCCTTGGGCGGGCCCGCCGACGCTGCATCCCTTCGCGATTTTTCGAGCCGCCAACTGCATTGCGCCGGATCGCCGACCGACCACCAAATTTTCATCACATCCAGGCGCTACGCCCCATCACAGACGCACCACCCGCCAATATCTGAAAATGGAGAAAATAGGATTGGCCAAGCCAGAAGCGTGCCCGTCTCAGGAGTAGTCCAGGGTCCCCCGAGTCCCTTGATGAGCCCCGGCATTTCGCCGCTAAGTCCTTATTCCACCATATTGTGCGAGTAAGCACTTATTTGTGAATATTTTAGCCAAAATCGGGGGGGTTACAAAAACCAGTAACTATCCTCTTTCAACAGCGCAAACCAAAATAAAAAAGTGTTGAAAACCTGAAGCGGAAACGCGGCCCTCGTCCCTGTGCGACGTCCGCGCCGTATAATAATCGGTTCCTTATATCTGTCGACGCGCTTCGCAACTCCCTCTCAAATCCAGCGCGCGACGCACAGGAGATTTCATCATGACTACTCTTACCGAACCCGCAGCGCCGAAACAAACGCCGACTCAACTGAAGTTCCGCACCGAATCCGACAGCATGGGGAAGATCGAAGTCCCGTCCAACGTTTATTGGGGAGCGCAGACGCAGCGCTCGCTGCTGCATTTCGATATTGGGCGCGACGTTATGCCTCCGGAGCTGATTCGCGCTTTTGGCACGCTCAAGAAGGCTTGCGCGCTGGTGAATCAGGATCTGGGCAAGCTTCCTGCTGACATCGCCAAGCTGATCGTGCAGGCGGCTGACGAAGTGATTGCGGGCAAGCTGAATGACCAGTTCCCTTTGCGCATCTGGCAGACGGGCTCGGGCACGCAGACCAATATGAATGTGAATGAGGTCATCTCCAATCGCGCCATCGAAATTGCCGGTGGAGAAATGGGATCGAAGAAGCCAGTGCATCCGAACGATCACGTGAATATGTCGCAGTCGTCGAACGATACGTTTCCCGCGGCGATGCACATAGCGGCAGCGGCGCGGGTGAAGAATGATTTGATTCCGGCGGTCAAGACGGTGCGCGATGCGATTGCGGCCAAGGCTCGGGAATTTGACTCCGTGGTGAAGATTGGGCGCACGCATTTGCAGGATGCTGTGCCGTTGACGATTGGGCAGGAATTCGGCGGCTGGGCGAGTTTACTCGATCGCGACATCAAGCGCCTGGAGCTGGTGCTGGACGGTCTTTACGATCTGGCGATTGGCGGAACGGCAGTGGGCACGGGGCTGAACACACATCCGGAGTTTGCCGTGCGCGCGGCTGCGAAGATTGCCGAACTTACGGGACTTCCCTTCCGCTCGCATCCCAATAAGTTTGCCGCGCTTTCGGCGCACGATGAGATTGTGTTTGCACAGGGCGCTATGGAAACGTTGGCGGCTTCGTTCATGAAGATCTCCAACGATATTCGCTGGCTGGCTTCGGGGCCGCGGTGCGGGCTGGGCGAGCTGGTGATTCCGGAGAATGAGCCGGGATCGTCGATCATGCCGGGCAAGGTGAATCCTACGCAATGCGAAGCGATGACGATGGTTTGCGTGCAGGTTCACGGAGCTACGGCTGCGGTGGGATTCGCGGGATCGCAGGGCAACTTTGAGCTTAATGTGTTCAAGCCCGTGATCATTTATAACTTTCTGCATTCGGTCACTTTGATCACCGACGCTTGCCATGGGTATGTGGAATACATGGTCAAGGGGATTGAAGTCGATCGCGCGAAGGTAGACGGGTACGTGAAGAATTCGCTGATGCTGGTCACCGCGGTCGCTCCGAAGGTGGGATACGACAAGGCAGCGCAGATTGCGCACACGGCGCACGTCGAGCACTCAAGCCTGCGCGAGGCGGCTTTGAAGTTGGGATATCTTACGGGCGAGGAATTTGATGCGCTGGTTAAGCCGGAGAAGATGACGCGGCCGTAGAAGCATCGGGTCATCGGGTGATCGAACCATCGGGTGATTGAAAAACAGAATCGAAGGCAAAGGCCGCGGGCGAGGGCGCCCGCGCCACACAGGCTGGGTTACGGCTTCTTCAGAAACCGCCGCCGGTTAAGGTGGGTTGAAGCGGTCGGTTCGATGTCGTCGTACTTCAGCACGCTGATGGAGCCATCGACTTCGAGCACTGCCAGCGCCGCTTGCTTGTAGGTGCCGACGCCGTGCTCACGGAGCGCGCGTTCCAGTTCATCCATGCTGACATGCTCTTTGGCCATGTGCGATTCGATGATCTCGCCGTCGTGCACCAGCAGACTGGGCTGTCCCTGAATGTATTTTCGGAAGCGGCGATTTGCGCCAGAGACCTCGGCCACTAAATAATTCAGGACGAGCAGTGTGGTGGCGGCTACGGCGCCTCCGGCGAGCGAGGTGTCGGGGCCGGTCATGGCGTTCTGCACCGAATTCGATAGCAGCAGGAGAAGGGTAAGATCGAACGGCGTCATCTGGCCGACTTCCCTTTTGCCGCTGATGCGAATTCCGATGAGCACGAGGAGGTAGATGGCTCCGGTACGGAGTGCGATTTCGAGCAGAGTGTGCGCGTTTGGCGGCAGCATAGGAAGGTCAGTTAGAGGTCAGATTGCAGAGGTGAAAACCAAGGATCGCCGGCGGCCTTATTTTTGGCATGGGTTTAAAGTTCTGCAATCTGACCTCTAACCTCTGACCTCATTAACTACTGCGGTGTAGCTGTGATCGGCACCGGCGCATTCTTGGGCGTGCTGAGGTAGCCGGTGATCTTGTTCTTGTCCACCGTCCAGACCACGAGTTCGTAGAGCATGTGATCGCGTCCGGTGTAAAACTGTATCGGCTCGCTCTGGTTCTTGTCTTTTTTCTCGATGGTTTTGTCGTCGGCGGTGACATCGAGCGAATACTTGCCATGCTTCGGGTCGGTCTTCTTGAGCTGCAGCGCCACGGTTGAAAAGGCCTGCGGCTTGGCCCCCCTCAACAGTGTGAACTCGTAGTATTGCCGGTCACCCTTGTGTTTAAGGGCTTCCAGATCGCCGCGCGTGTTGGCGATCAGTCCACTCTGCACATTGAGATCGCCGACGGTGCTCTGCAGCTTGGCGATGGTCGCGTCGAGCGACGCCTTGGTGGCGGCCACGTCGCTTTTTACGCCACCGACGTCGGTCTTCACCGATCCTACTTCTCCAGAAACGGCACTCACATCTTTCTGCTCTTGTTCCGCCTGCTCCGCGATGCGCGCGGCCGCGGCTTGTTGCTGGCGTTGCAACTCGCCGGCACGCGTCGCCAATTCCTTCTTGGTCATACCCAACTGTTGGGCCAGGGTCTCCGAATCGGCTTCGGCGGCCTGCATGCGCTTGGTCAGATCGCCAATTTGTTTTTGGCTGGCGCCTTGATCTTGCGTCATCTTGTCGAGCTTCGTGTGGTGGTCGTAAATGAAAAATGACGACGCGCCGGCATAGGCAACGGCCAGCACGATGAGAATCCATTTGCCGACATTGCTCTGCGGCTCGGGGTGATAGACGTTCGGTGGCTCGCCTGCGGACATAGAAATTGTCTCCGGTTGAATGTGGACTGTAGAGCTATTGTTTGTGAGATGCGGGCGGCTGTCAATTGCGTTGCAGGTTCTTGGGCGGGCGACAACCCACCCTCCGGCTGGCGCTTGGGGCAGGCTTTCGAAACGCGCGCGACGTGCGGCACCCGCTAAAATGAAGGCGTGAAGAGCTGGGACGCGATCATTGTTGGGGCCGGCATCATCGGGCTTTCCCTGGCCATTGAACTGAATAAGCAAGGGCTGCGTGTGCTGGTGGTGGAAAAGGGCGAACCGGGGCGCGAGGCTTCTTGGGCCGCAGGTGGGATGCTGGTCGATTTCCCAGTCGAGACGCGACCCGCGCTATGGGAGCTTGCTACTGCGAGCGCCCGAATGTATCCCGAATTCGTGCATGAGCTTGAGGGTGAGTCGGGGCTGAAGATTGATTTGCGGTCAGTGGGCACACTGCTTTCGCTTGATGCTCAGCACGTTTCCCTCAACGATCCCGCGCGGGTCCTGGAGTTGCAAAATTCGCTGGCTTTGCCTGCCTCGTTGCAGGAATTGGAGCCAGCGTTACGGATGCCGAACGGATCCGGACCGCGGTCTACGGTGCTCCTTCTAAAAGAACGTTGCGTCGATCCCCGGCATCTGACCGCCGCCGCTATTGCAGCAGCCCGACATCGCGGCATTGATTTTTCGTCCGGCGACCAGGTGCTGGCCGTGAAAGTGTCGGATGGCAAGGCGTGCGGTGTCCGCACTAACAAGACGCAGTTTGCTGCGGGCATGGTGGTGAATTGCGCCGGAGCCTGGGCCGGACAGATCGGCCCGCACACCATCCCGACGCGGCCTGTCAAAGGGCAGATGCTGAGCGTCGTCATGCCGGAGAAAGAAATGGTGCGGCATGTGGTGCGGACCTTGGGCTGGACACCGGACGTTTATCTGATCCCGCGCAGCGACGGGCGGATGGTGATCGGAGCGACCGCGGAAGAAGCGGGATTCGACAAGCGGACGGTGCCGGAGACGATCCAGAAGTTACGGAAGGCCGCGATAGATCTGGTGCCGCGCTTGGCCGACGCGCGGATTTTGGAGGCCTGGGCAGGGCTGCGTCCCGGGACGCCTGATGGGCTACCGATTCTAGGCGCAACGCCGACTCCGGGATATTTTGTGGCCACCGGACATTTTCGGGATGGAATTCTGCTGGCGCCGGTGACGGCGAGAGTGATGGCGCAGATGATGACCGGGGAGAGGCCGCAGATTGATGTATCGAAATTCTCGGCTGAACGCTTTGCCACTTGAGTTTGCTGGTGGAGAGCCGGGCGTACTCGCCCGGCCGCATACCCTGGAGGAACGGAGACGCCGTAGCTCCACGGGCAGTTGCCGCGCCTGCCATTCATTCGGGTATATACTGAATCGTTTCCGGCGATAATTCTTTGAATGTGCGCGCCCAACGCGCCAGAAAGGCACCTTATGGCTTCCCCTGCAGTCGCTTTTGCCCGCAATAATCAGCCGCGTTTTCTTGACGAGCTGAAGACTCTTCTCCGCATCCCCAGCATCAGCACGCTTGAAGAACATAAAAGCGACGTACAGAAGGCGGCAGAATTTGTGGCCACCGAACTGCGCCGCATTGGGATGGACAATGTCGCGATCATTCCGACCAAGGGACATCCCCTGCTCTACGCCGACTGGCTGCACGCGCATGGCAAGCCGACGGTTTTGATGTATGCGCATTATGACGTCCAGCCGCCCGATCCTTTGGACGAATGGAAGTCGCCGCCGTTTGATCCGACCGAGCGCAACAACAACATCTACGCGCGCGGAGCGGTCGACGACAAGGGCCAGCTCTGGATGGAAGTGAAGGCGCTCGAATCCCTGATGCAGGCTCGCGGCGGCAAGCTTCCTATCAACGTTAAGGTTATTTTTGAAGGCGAAGAAGAAGTGGGCGGCGAATCGATTGCCGAGTACGTCCGCAAACAGAAGGCGAAGTTAAAAGCGGATTTCGCGCTCGTCTGCGACACGGAGCTGTTCGCGCCCGACCTGCCTACGCTGTGCGTTGGCCTGCGTGGCCTGGTGTACACGGAGATTGAAGCGGCGGGCGCGAAGACCGATCTGCACTCGGGCATTTATGGCGGCGCGGCGCCGAATCCTTTTTTTGCGCTGGTTGAAATCATCAGCAAGCTGAAGGATTCGAAAGGCAAGGTGTCGATCCCGGGCTTTTACAAGAACGTCAAAGCGCCGAGCAAAGATGAGCTGAAGGCGTGGAAGCGGCTGCCTTTTAACGAAGAGCATTATCGCAAGACTGAGGTCGGCTCCAAGGTGCTGACCGGCGAGCCGGGATATTCGGTGCTCTACCGGACCTGGGCGCGTCCTACGCTTGAGGTGCATGGCATGCCGGGCGGGTTTGTGGCTCCGGGGGCAAAGACGGTGATTCCGGCGAAGGCCTCGGCGAAGGTCTCGATGAGTCTGGTGCCAAACCAGGATCCGGACGACATCCTCAAGCGCTACACGGAGTTCGTCAAGAAACTTACGCCCAAGGGGATCGAAACGAAGATCAAAGTCTGGAGCAAGGGGCCCGCCTGCGTGGTCGGCACCGACAATGAGTACATCCAAGCGGCGACTGAGGCACTGCATGACACGTTTAAGAAGGAGACGGTGTTTATTCGCTCCGGCGGATCGATTCCGATTGTGACCGATTTCCAGGACGTGCTGAAGATTCCCTCGGTGATGATGGGCTTTGGGCTTCCCGACGACAACCTGCATGCTCCGAACGAGAAGTTTCATATTCCGAATTTCCATCGCGGGATTGAGACGATTTGTTTGTTCTTTGAGAAACTGGGGTAAGGCTCGGAGTTACGGGATGACCTTTCATGAATTGTCATCCCGAGCGAAGCAAGGGTTGTGCAGTTCGCGGCAAGATGCAGATCCCTCGCTCCGCTCGGGATGACAACTCTTTGGTGTAGCGTGCCGCACGCCCTGAACCCGCCCGGTAATCCCCGATCCGTCGCCTTAAGGTAAAATATAGGTTTGGGGCCAAGAGCTATGCGTACACGGGTTTTCGCGTCAGCGGCGCTGTTTGTGATGGTCACGATGGTATCGGCGCCCTGGCTTCAATCGGAAAATGATCAGGGAGTTCCGCATTTCAATGCGGCCCCACCGGCGGCGGGCACCACGCTTCCGCCCATTCTCACCAAGGATCAGCTTTACGGCGCGAATGCGCAGTTTCCGTCTCAAACGCATGCCTATGAGCTGGCGGCGAAAATTCCGAAGGTGCTTTACCAGCAGCCGTGTTATTGCTACTGCGACCGCGGCATGGGACACACCAGTCTCCACAGTTGCTTTTCGGGCACGCACGGAGCGGAGTGCGGAACCTGCCTGAAAGAGCTTTATTACACTTACACTATGTACAAACAACACAAGACGGCGCGGGAGATTCGCGCCGGAATCATCAAGGGCGACTGGAAGGCGATCGATCTGAGCACGGCGGCCAGCATTGAGTGAAGGGCGTGAGTGCGAGCGAAGGTAAACGTGCAGGCTCGCAATTTCCAGCTGTTCGATTCTAATTCTGAACTAAATTCCGAACTAGAGGCGGTTTGATGCCACTGAAAGTAACCCCCAAGAAACAACCGGCCGAAGATCCACGACATACACTTGCAGTACAGAACTACGAGTCCGGTCTCCGCGCGCTGCAGGAGCATAAGTTCGAGAAAGCCAAGGGGCACCTGCAGAAGGTGCTGAGCGGTCCCGATAAGTCTCTTGTCGACCGGGCGCAGGTCCATATCCTGACCTGTGACAAGCATGCGGAAAAGCCCGCATTGCAGTTCAAAACTGCGGAAGAGCATTACGACTACGCGGTGTCGCTGATCAATGCGGGCGACTATGTAACGGCGCGCGAGCACCTCGACAAATTGTTGAAACAGAATCCGAAGGCGGAGTTCGTTCTGTACGGGCTGGCGGCATTGCATTGCCTCACCGGCCACGTCGAAGAATCGCTCAAGACGCTCAGCGAGGCGATTCAAGTGAAGCCGGCGCTTCGTTTCCAGGCGCGGAATGATACCGACTTCCAGAACCTGGCCGAAGATCCGCGCTTCACCGAGCTGCTCTATCCGGACCCGGGCGCGGAAGCCGAGCCGCAGGAAGAAGAAGCAAGCACGTACTAGCTGCCAATTGAAGCGGTATGCTCTCCCAGTTGCGCACGAACTCATCCGAAACCGGCAAGGCTGGCCCCGATCTGCGTGTGGTGGCAATCGGCGGCGGCACCGGCCTCTCCACGCTGCTGAAGGGGCTGAAGCGCTATGTCATGACGCCGGCGCTGGCCCCGGCCGGACAGCCGACCATTCATGAATTGTGCGGCGTGGTCACGGTGAGCGACGATGGCGGATCGAGCGGACGCCTGCGCAAAGAGCTCAATATGCTTCCTCCCGGCGACGTGCGCAATTGCATCGTGGCGCTCTCGGAAGACGAGGCGCTGATGTCTCGGCTCTTCCAGCATCGATTTAAGAAGGGCACCGGACTGGAAGGCCACAGCTTCGGAAATCTTTTTCTGGCAGCGTTGACTTCGATCACCGGCGATTTCGCGGAGGCGGTGCGGCTTTCGTCGGAAATTCTGCTCACGCGCGGTCATATTTATCCGGCCACGATGTCGAGCATGGAACTGGAAGCTTTGCTCGAAGACGGCACGCGGGTTCGCGGCGAAACGCGGATCACGGCGAGCAAGGGCAAGATTCAGGAGCTCGTCCTGGTACCTCACGACGTGGAGCCGCTGCCCCAGACGCTGGAGGCGATCGCCCACGCGGAGCTGATCACAATCGGCCCGGGATCGCTTTTCACCAGCCTGATTCCGAACTTGCTGGTGCGAGGAATACCCGAAGCTATCTTGGGATCTTCTGCTGTCAAGGTATTTGTTTGTAATTTGATGACGCAGGCCAATGAAAGTCTTGGTTTAACTGCGGCGGATCACATCCACGCGCTCAATCGCCACGCTGGCGTCCAGCTGTTTGACTATGCCCTGATCAATCGCAAGGCAGCATCGCCGGAAATGAAGGCGAAATACGCTCTAGAGGGAGCGTCGCAGGTCGTTGTGGATCTGGAGGCGATTGAGGCGCTGGGCGTGTGTCCGTTGCTGGGGGATTATCTGGACGAGGGCGCGGTGGTGCGGCACGCTACCGACCGCGTGGCTCACGACCTGATGGCACTGATGGCGCAGGCGCCGGATCGGCAGACAATCCGCAGTTGATTCTCTCGCGGTATAGTGGCTGAGCATGGCAAACGCGCCAAAGCCCAAATCGAAATCTTTCTCTTCCACCCTTCCACGCATCGCCATTGCAATTATGGCGGCGGGCAAGGGGACGCGACTTAAATCGAAACATCCGAAAGTTCTGCACGAAGTCGGCGGAAAGCCGATCCTGGCGCATGTGATTGCAACCGCGCAGAGGGTCGTGCCCGCGCAGGATGTCTTCGTGATCATCGGGCATGAGGCAGAGCGGGTGCGTGAAGCGGTCGCCAGCACCGGCGTGAACTTCGTGGTGCAATCCGAACAGCGTGGCACCGGACACGCGCTCATGGTGGCGCGCGAAGCGGTCTTAGGTAGTGGTCGTGGCAATGGTTATGACCAAGTCATCGTGCTCTCGGGAGATGCTCCGCTGATTACCGCCGACACCATTAAAAAGCTCATCGAGTTCCACGACGCTCAGAAAGCGGCGATGACTCTACTTAGCGCCGGTCTCGACAATCCTTATGGATACGGCCGGGTGATCCGCAAAGGTCCGCGGGTGCAGGCGATTGTCGAAGAAAAATCCGCGACCGCGCGGCAGAAGGAAATACGCGAGATCAACTCCGGATTCTATGCGTTTGCCGTGCCCGCGTTGTACGAATATATTGACCAGCTTTCGACCGCGAATCCGCACGGCGAGTACTACCTTACGGACATGGCGGGCGTGCTTCAACGGGCGGGCAAAAAGGTGGTCGCGCTCAAGACCTCGGATGCGAGCGAAGTGCTGGGCAGCAACACGCGAGCGGAAATGATGATGCTCGATGCCCGGATGCGGTTGGCGAAGTGCCGCGAACTGCTCGATGCCGGCGTCACGGTTTTTTATCCGCACACCTGCGTGATTGACAGCGACGTCGAAGTTGGCGCCGACACTGTGATTGAGCCCTTTGTGCAGTTGCTGGGCTCCACGAAGATTGGCGCCGATTGTCGCATCCGCTCCTACAGCGTGATCAGGAATTCAGTGATTGGCGAGCGGGTCACGGTGCGGCCGGGGACCATTATGGAAGACTCGCGCATTGGCGCGGGAGCGGTGTTGGGACCGTATTCTCATCTGCGGCCTGGAAGCGATGTGGGCGAAGGCGCTCACGTCGGCAACTTCGTCGAGACCAAGAAAATTAAGCTGGGCAAGGGTTCGAAGGCTAATCACCTCACCTATCTGGGCGACGCGGAGATCGGTGACGGCGTCAACATCGGCGCGGGCACCATCACCTGCAATTATGACGGCGTCAATAAGCACCAGACCGTGATCGAAGATGGCGTGTTCATCGGCAGCGACTCGACTTTGGTCGCGCCGGTTAAGATTGGACGCGGCGCCTACGTCGCCGCGGCGAGCTGCATCACAGAAGATGTTCCGGCGGACGCGCTGGCGCTGGGGCGTGCACGGCAGAGCGTGAAGGAAGGCTGGGCAAAGGCCAAGCGCGAGGCGCGGAAAGCGAAGCATGGATAGTGGAGTTCGTGTGGTGACGGGGCTTTGCCCCGTCTCGGCGGGGCAAAGCCCCCGCCACCACACAATTCCGTCCTCCACTTTGAATTGGACTACACTAGAGGCCGAGTAAAACCATGGCCCAGACAACCCAAGCTCAGGATGCATCTTCCGTCCGCTACGACGTTTCCCTGCTGACCTCCGACGATTTTTATTTATTCAACCAAGGCAGCCACTATCGCATTTACGAGAAGATGGGTGCGCACGTCGTGGAATCCAATGGAACCAAAGGCACCGTCTTCAGTGTCTGGGCTCCGAACGCCCGCCATGTGTCGATCATTGGCGATTTTAATGGCTGGAATCCAGAATCGCATCAACTGCAGCCGCGTGGCTCGTCGGGAATCTGGGAAGGTTTCATCCCCGGCGTTGGCAAAGGCGCGCTGTACAAGTTTCACATCGAATCGACGCAGCTCGGTTATCAGATCGAAAAGACCGACCCGGTGGGACTTTTCACGGAGAAACCGCCGCGCACCGCTTCCGTGGTCTGGGATCTCGACTACAACTGGAACGACGCGGCCTTTCTGGAGAGGCGCGCCGCCGCCAACTCGCTGCACGCGCCGATTTCCATTTACGAGGTTCACCTGGGCTCGTGGATGCGCATCCCCGAAGAGGACAACCGTTCGCTCACCTACCGCGAGATCGCACCCCGCCTCGCCGAGCATGTGAATAAGCTCGGATTCACGCACGTCGAACTGCTTCCCATCATGGAGCATCCTTTCTACGGATCGTGGGGATATCAGACCACGGGCTATTTTTCTCCCACCTCGCGCTACGGTACGCCGCAGGATTTCATGTACTTCGTGGACTACCTGCACCAGCACGGGATCGCGGTAATTCTCGACTGGGTCCCTTCGCACTTCCCTTCCGACGGACACGGGCTCGCCTTCTTCGACGGCACCCACCTGTTCGAGCACTCTGATGCGCGGCAGGGGTTTCATCCCGATTGGAAGACGTTCATCTTCAATTATGGCCGCACCGAAGTGTGCAGCTTTCTGTTGTCGAGTGCTATGTTCTGGCTGGACAAATATCACGCCGACGGACTTCGAGTGGACGCCGTCGCCTCCATGCTGTACCTGGACTACTCGAGGAAGCAGGGCGAATGGATTCCCAATAAGTACGGTGGACGCGAGAACCTGGAAGCGATCGAATTTTTGCGCCGCTTCAATCACGAAGCCTACAAAGAGCATCGGGACATTCAAACCTACGCCGAAGAATCCACCTCGTACCCCATGGTTTCGCGTCCCACGCATCTGGGCGGCCTGGGTTTCGGCTTGAAGTGGGACATGGGCTGGATGCACGACACGCTGCAGTACTTCAGCCAGGATCCGATTCATCGCCAGTATCACCACAACAAGTTAACTTTTCGCATGCTGTATTCATTCCACGAAAATTTCGTGCTGCCGCTGAGCCACGACGAGGTTGTGCACGGGAAAGGTTCCCTGATCGGCAAAATGCCCGGCGACGAGTGGCAGAGATTCGCCAACCTGCGCCTGCTCTTTGCCTACATGTTTGCCCAACCCGGCAAGAAGCTGCTCTTTATGGGCTGTGAGTTTGGGCAGGTTAGCGAGTGGTCGCACGATCGCAGCCTGGATTGGAACGTGCTGCAATATCCGGTGCATTACGGGCTCATGAACTGGGTCGAGCAACTCAACCGGCTCTATCGCATCGAATCTGCGCTGCACTGGTTCGACAACGATCCCAAAGGTTTTGAATGGGTGGACTGCAATGACGCACCTCTGAGCGTCATCTCATTGCTGCGCAAGGGCGAGGATGCGGGGAACCCGGTGCTCATCGCCTGCAATTTCACGCCCGTACCCAGAGTGGAATACATGGTGGGCGTGCCGACCGGCGGTTATTGGAAAGAACTTCTCAATAGCGACGGCAAGGAGTATGGAGGCAGCGGCATCGGCAATGCAGGAGGCGCTGAGGCGATCCCCGAAACAACCCACGGACGGCCCTATTCGCTTCGACTGACGCTGCCGCCGCTGGGCGCGCTGTTTCTAAAAAAAGTGTAGCCGCAGGTGTTTGGTAAATGGGTCGTCTTTTTTCTTCATAACCGCTGAGCGGATGGGGCATTCTCTATGAACAGGCCCGTATTGCAAACCTCGTAACCTGACCGCAGCATGAATCAAGCCGGGCGGGCCGCCCAACGCTCCAGCGGCAAACACGCCGAGCGGCACTCTCATGCTAGACTCGCAACTGAGTCAAACCCCTTTGCGGATGCGCATCCTCACCCGCTACATCCTGGGAGAAGTCGTCTCCCACGCCTTGATCGGCGCCGCCGTTTTCACTTTCGTTATTTTCACCCGCGACCTTGGCCGCATCCTCGAACTGGTAGTGCGCAATAGCGCGCCTTTGCCGAGCATTGCAGAAATCTTTTTCTTTACCGTGCCGGTCGCACTCACCTACACGATTCCCATGGGCGTGCTCGTCGGCATCCTCATTGGACTCAGCCGTCTGGCTGCGGACAGCGAAGTGACCGCGATGCGCGCCAGCGGGTTGGGCGTGTGGACGTTCCTCCGCGTGATCTCCATTTTTGTAGTGGTGGCCTG
>Ga0181523_10003822_pt1 | contig 13454 bp, 8 predicted proteins | sample PEATcosm2014_Bin_43_FD_119752 | JGI IMG/M metagenome (GOLD analysis project Ga0181523, IMG submission 119752) | Peatland microbial communities from MTU Mesocosm Facility, Houghton, MI, USA - PEATcosm2014_Bin05_30_metaG | ecosystem: Environmental > Terrestrial > Soil > Wetlands > Peat | place... | reverse complement strand
TGCGGATGTTCGGAGATCTCGTTGCGATTCGCTGGCGCTGGATGCGTGGAGAATATGCGAAGGAGCCGCCTGAACGAGTCGCCTCCGTCTAATCGCCGCGCGTGTTTCAAATGTACCTCGCTTTCGACGCCAGCTTGCCGCACGCGTATTGAAACTGAATTTATTATAATCCTCAGAAATTGATGTCGCCGCTCGAGTTGGCTCGCCTAAATCGTGTTTAGCCTCTTGCGCGCGAGAGGATCGACTTCCAACTGTTCATTTTCCGTGCTCGCGTGTGTGTTGAAAAAACGATTCGTGGAGTGTCCAAGAATGGACAGTCTTTGATTAGCGGCGTGCGTTACGATTTGTATTCTGTTAGTCTATCCTCACATGCCGCGGAAGTTCGGAGAACGGTCTCGTGCCCGCCGTCCGCCTGGAGAAGTATCCTCAGATTACCAAAGTTCTAGCAAAACGCCCGCTGACTCACGAAGTAAGAACGCCATCCGTGCCTTAGCAGTTTGCCGCACCATCGCAATTTTCAGACCCTCCACTCCGGCGAGACGCCCGACGATTGCAACGAAGACACCCAGCGAGAAAAAGGGATCACGCAACGGTCCCACGACTCAAGCGTCTATTCTGCGCGCATTGCGCGCGAAGCCAAAGTTATTGAAGGAGTTCGGATATCTCGGAACTAGATACAAACTCGGCCTCAATTCTGTCCGTGCTGCCCCCGCCGCAGCGGAGGAGAAGTCATGTTGTCCTTTTGTCAGTTCCGTGGTTTGGTTATGCTCTGCCGTGTTGTTTCGCGGCAGTTCATCGGAATCCTGTTTAGCGCCGTAGTCTTTCTGCTGGTTTGCGGATCGGCCAGTGCCCAGACGCCGACTCTAGTCCACTCTCTCAGTAGTGCATCACCGTCAGCAGCGGGCCGCGCGTCCGAACCTGGAAACGCCTTCCAAATTCAGTTCACCGGCTCAATGGGCACCGGGACGCTCGCGGGCAATCTGCTCGTTCTGAAAATCACGTATCCAAGCGGCTCGACAGTTTCCTCTATCGCGGACAACGAATTAAGCGCGTACACACTCGGCCCGACGGTCACCAGCGGCACTGGCTGGACTACTCGGCTGTATTACACGGCGAACACGGCTGCGGGCATCAACGTCATTACCGTTACGTTCGCGGCAGCCGTAGGAGACTTTCATTTCTCGGCGCAGGAGTATTCCGGAGTGGCAACGAGTTCACCTGCCGATGGCTCCTGCACCGGCAGCGGCGCCTCGGCGGTCTCTTGCAGCTCCGCCATCGCCACGACAGGGAATGGCGACCTCATCGTGTCGAGCGCCATCGACGCCCAAAGCAGCAGCTACCTGTGCGGCGACCCAAGCACGGCCATCACGCCAGGCGGCGGTTTCTTCCTCGATGCGGCTGACCCATTTTGCAGCTACGGAGACGCGGAGTACACCCAGCCTTCTTCGGGGGCGATCACTCCCTCATTCACCTTCACGGGCAACGGGGATGCCTTCAACATCGTAGCGATTGCGTTCAAAGCGGCTACGGCTGGCACCAATCCTACGGGCATGAATATCAGACATATTGAGAAGGTCGTCGTTATGTCCGGCATGAATACGCAGCCCTATTATTTTGTCTCGACAGGCAATCTGATTGTGGTATCGAACGATGTGGGCGCCAACAACGTCACGTTGGATACCTGCTCTCCCGGCCCTGCAAGTCCGTGGACGGTAGTGGTGCCAACGTCGGGAGTCACCGAATTTCAGGGAGAAGTACTCTTCAATCCGAACGCCGCGACCTCGACGAATCTAAAATGTACGATGCACAGTGCGGGCGGCAACGTCGCTATTCTAGCGATCTATGATATTGCGGGTGCTGCGACTTCGCCTGAAGATGTTGTTAGCATCGGAGTCGCCAACGGCGGAGCGAGCCTCACCGATTTCCCAAGCGTGACACCGGCCATCGCTCCTGGAATCGCTTTCGTGCCATTAAATACAGGAATGGGACCCATCACCGCCGCACCGGGAGGCCTGTTCGACAACACACCCTACGTGGGGGAGACTGACTCGGGGATGCTAAATAACGGCGATGCTTGGCAACATCAATTCTACACAAGCACCTCAGCCCTCAATTTCGCATGGACCCAGGCGAACAGCGGCTCCTATGCGCAGGCATTTGCAGTTTCATTCAAATCCGCCCCGGTTGTGCTGAACGCCGATTTGGGCGTCACCCAATCCGCTTCGCCAAGTTCGGTCCTCGCCGGTTCAAACGTGACCTACACATTGACGGTCACGAACGAGGGCCCGAGTAGTGCGTCCTCCGTTGTCCTGACCGACAATCTGGTGGGCCAAACTAATTACGTCTCCTGCAGCTCGACCGCGGGGAGTTGCTCAGTCAGTGGGAATACTGTCACCGTCAACATAGGGACGCTGGCGAACGGTGCCTCCGTTACGGTTACGCTGGTGGCCAGCGTCAATGCGGCTACCGCCGACGGTACCACCATCACCAACTCTGCCTCAGTAAGCTCGGCCGCTCCTGATCCTAACAGCGGCAATAATACCGCGACGGCGACGACAACGGTGTCGAACCCCACAGATCTGTCGATCACTGATAATGTCACGCCAAATCCGGTCGTAGCTGGATTGAATGCGACGTTTACGCTGATTGTCACCAACAACGGGCCGGCCACGGCGGAGGAGGTCGCGGTGTCCGAAAGCCTTCCTCTCGGCACCACATTTGTCTCCTGCTCTGCGCCGAGCGGATGGAGCTGCACCAATTCCTCCGGGAATGTCACGGCCAGCGGTGCAAGTCTCTCTAGTGGTGCATCGGCAACGATTACCGTCATTGCAAATATCAATGCCTCGATGGCGAATGGTGCGGTGATCTCAGATGCAGCCTCCGTTAGCGCTCTGAATCCCGACCCGAACATGAGTAACAATTCTGCGAGCGCTTCAGACTCGGTTCAGAATGTACCCAAGATCGCACCGACGGTCACCTGGACGCCCCCGGCAGCCGTCACCTTCGGCGCGGCGCTGAGCAGCACGCAGCTCGACGCGACGGCATCTGTTGCGGGCACTTTCTCGTACACGCCGGCCGCCGGCACGGTGCTGGGAGCGGGAAGCCAAACACTCTCGGTGTACTTTACGCCAACGGACACGGCGGACTACAGTTCGGCAACGGCGAGCGTGACGCTACAAGTTAACAAAGCTGCACCGACAGTCACTTGGCCGACGCCAACTGCCATCACCTATGGCGTAGTACTGAGCAGCCTACAGCTCGACGCGACGGCGTCTGTTCCCGGTAGTTTCACGTACACGCCGGGCGCCGGTACGGTGCTCGGTTCTGGGAGCCAAACACTCTCGATGACCTTCACGCCGACGGACACAACGGACTACAGCTCAGCAACGGCGAGCGTGACGCTGCAGGTCAACAAAGCCGCACCGACGATCACTTGGCCGCCACCAGCCGGGATCCCCTCCGGCACGGCGCTGAGCAGCACCCAGCTTGACGCGACAGCATCCGTTGCGGGCAGCTTCTTGTACACGCCGGTCGCCGGCACAGTGCTCGGTGCTGGAAGCCAAACTCTCTCGGTGTCCTTTACGCCTACGGACACAACGGACTACAGCTCGGCAACGGCGAGCGTGACGTTGCAGGTCAACAAAGCCGCACCGACAATCACTTGGCCGCCACCGGCCGCGATCCCCTCCGGCACGGCGCTGAGCAGCACCCAGCTCGACGCGACAGCATCCGTCGCGGGTAGCTTCGCGTACACGCCGGCTGCCGGCACGGTGCTGGGCGCGGGAAGCCATACTCTCTCGGTGTCCTTTACGCCGACGGACACAACGGACTACAGCTCGGCAACGGCGAGCGTGACGTTGCAGGTCAACAAAGCCGCACCGGCAATCACCTGGCCGACGCCGGCCGCCATGACCTATGGGGCAGCGCTGGGCAGCATACAGCTCAACGCGACGGCATCCGTTGCGGGCAGCTTCGCGTACACGCCGGGCGCCGGCACGGTGCTGGGCGCGGGAAGCCACACTCTCTCGGTGTCCTTTACGCCGACGGACACAACGGACTACAGCTCGGCAACGGCGAGCGTGACGTTGCAGGTCAACAAAGCCGCACCGACAATCACTTGGCCGACGCCGGCCGCCATCACCTATGGAACGGGGTTGAGCAGCAGGCAGCTCGACGCAAGGGCATCCGTCGCGGGCAGTTTCGCGTACACGCCGGGCGCCGGCACGGTGCTGGGTGCTGCAAGCCAAACTCTGTCGGTGACCTTCACGCCCTCCAGTACTTCGAACTACAGCTCGGTGACCGCGAGCGTGACATTGCAGGTCAACAAAGCCACGCCAACGATCAACTGGCCCACGCCGCGCTCGATTACCTATGGCACTGCGCTGAGCGGCAACCAGCTCGATGCAACCGCGTCCGTTCCTGGAACTCTGGTCTACAATCCTGCGGCAGGGACCGTCCTGAATGCCGGAAACCAAACTCTCTCGGTCACCTTTACGCCAGCAGACATTACGGATTACAACTCGGCGACTGCAACCGTGACATTACAGGTCAGGCAAGCGGGTAGATCCAACGGGATCAAGTCCGACTCCACGAATGAAAGGTCCCAAAGCCACAACTGACAAACGAATTGCGTTCCGGAGCGCTCTGGCCCATGATGTGTGCCGCTTGCCGGCCTGGGTGATCCTCTTGGAGGTCCCGGCCGGAGCGGAGAGACAACTCCTGGATGAAACTTTCGGTTGTGATTCCCGTCTATAACGAGCGTGCTTTCATCGAGGAAGTGCTGTTGCGCGTGCAAGCCAGCGGGATCGAGAAAGAGATCCTCGTCATCGATGATGGTTCGACTGACGGCACCCGGGCTCTTCTTGAGGAGTGGAATCAGGCGCAAGCTTCAGGCGCGCGCGAAGCGACTGTACTGGGCGGGCAGAAGACTCTCATTCTTGAAGGGATCCGATTCCTATTTCAGGACCGCAATTACGGAAAAGGCGCCGCCCTGCGGAAGGGTTTTGCGGAAGCCACGGGCGACATTGTGCTCGTTCAGGATGCGGATTTGGAGTACGACCCGCAGGAATACCCCAACTTGCTGCGGCCGATACTTGACGGTCGCGCGGACGTCGTCTATGGGTCACGTTTCTCTGGCGGGCCGCAGCGCGTCCACTACTTCTGGCACTATGTGGGGAATAAGTTCCTGACCTTGCTCTCCGATATCTTTACAAATCTGAAGCTCACGGATATGGAGACGTGCTACAAGGTCTTCCGCCGCGAAGCGATCACCAGCATCCGATTGAAGTCCGACCGCTTTGGATTCGAGCCCGAAGTGACCGCGAAGATTGCGAAGGGCAACTGGCGGATCTATGAAGTGCCGATTTCCTATTCTGGTAGAACCTACGCGGAAGGAAAGAAGATCACCTGGAAAGACGGCGTAAAGACGTTGTGGTGCATTTTCCGCTACAACCTTTTTTCTTAACGTTCGGGCGGCAGTTTGTCCGCCCGCGTGGCCTGCCGGAACCAGAACGGAAAACAGCACGGCCGCCGATTGTCCCCCACCTAAATTTTTAAGCTTTTGCCATTTCTCTTGGCAGTTTGATCGCCGCCGTAGTATTGGTAGGCCATCGAGCCCAAGTTGCCGTGGACACCGTTGAGCACGATGCCCACAATTTGATTCGCGTCGAATTCCTGGCACGCTTTGAGCGAAAGGTTGTAAGGAGTGTACCCGGCGCGGACCACCATCACGACGCCGTCGCAGAAGGCAGCGAGAAGCCGGGCGTCAGACACCGGGATGGTCGGCGGCGAATCCAGAATGATCCAATCGAAAAGCGGTGCCAGGCGTTCCAACATTGATTTCATACGGCCGTTGCTGATCAGTTCACTGGAGTTGTCTGCGGGCGTGCCCCCCGGTATCAAGAAGAGGTTTTCGGTCGATCCCTTCTGGACGACATCGTACTCATCCGCGGTTCCGCGCAAGTATTCCGTCAAACCCGGCGAAAGAGGGCATCCGAAGGACATGTGCAATCGTGACCATCTCAAATCCGAGTCAACCAACAGGACGCGCCGCTGGTGTTGGCGGGCAATCACCTGAGCCAGGTTCGCCGCGACAAATGTCTTTCCTTCGTTCGGCAGGGCGCTAGCCACCAGAAGAGTCTTCATGGGCCGCGTCTCGGCGAGCTGATAGAGCTTGGACCGAAGCGTCCGCATCTCTTCAGTGCCAGGGACGTGGGACGCCGATCCGAAGGCCAGAAGCTTCTTGGGGTCCAATTTCCATTGCGCGGTCGAGCAGCGCTCTGAGAGTGATTCGAAGGTCAGAGGCTGAGAGGCAGTTCGCTGCGGCGACGCGACAGGCACGCTCCGTGGAAGAACATCCGTTGCGACGGGTGCTTGCGCCACTACCCGCGTATCCTCGGAGGCGGGCGAGGTCTCTTGCTCCGGCGTCGGGAGTAGCGCCCGATCCTGTTGCGCTTTTTTTAGTGCCTCGTGTATTCGGCTCATGGTTTCCTATCACGCTCCGGTTCAAGATTTCGTTCTGCTTGGTTGATGCGGTTCACCAGTGTGTTCAGCGCCTGAAGCAGAGACTCGACCAACGGCGGCTGTTCCAAAGACGTTGGCGGCTGGGGAGGGGCCGCCGGTTCGATCTCGCTCAATGTAAAGTCACGGGCGACTTCTTCGACGATCGCGGCGCTGATCGGTTTCACCTGATCCACGAACGCGCTGATGAGCGCGTGCTCGCACAGGAGATTGGTCACGCGGGGAATACCGCGGGCGAAGCGGTGAACGGCCTCGATCGCGGCCGGGGCGAAGACTTCGCCATCGCCGCTGCCGGCGATGCTCAGGCGCTCGTGTATGTAACCGCGAGTCTCCTCCAGGGTGAGCGTGCGAGTCTTCGCCCAGAGCGTGATTCTTTGGCGTAGCTGCCGGAGTTGAGGCTGGCTCAACTTCTGTTCGAGTTCAGGCTGTCCCGCGAGGACGATTTGCAGGAGCTTCTCGGTGGATGTCTCCAGGTTCGTCAGGAGGCGAATTTCCTCCAGCATCTGCGGCGATAGATTCTGAGCTTCGTCCACGATGAGCACGGCGCGCTCGCCGGCCTGATAGCGGTCGAGGAGCCATTGATTCAGCCGGAGAAGCATCTGGCTTTTCAGGTGCGATTCGCAGGGGATGCCGAAGTCGGCCATCATGAAATCGAAGAACTGGGTCACGCTCAACCGCGGATTGAAAACGAAGGCGGTGGCCACGCGTTGTTCGTGAAGCCAATCGAGCAGACGATTCAATAGAGTCGTCTTGCCCGTTCCGACTTCGCCCGTAAGCAGAATGAAACCTTTGCGCGTGTCAATGCCATACGTCAGGCAAGCGAGGGCTTCCTGAGCGCTCTGGGTCAGATAGAGGTAGCGCGGGTCCGGATTCACGTTGAACGGATTCTCGCGCAAGCCGAAGAACTTTTTGTACATGGACGATGTCCCTCAGGCCCTGAGATTTATCTCGTTCCCCTTGGGAACGGATGATCCGCGCTGAAAACTCTTGCCCGGTCCCATGTCGATCAGGGGCATGTGCGTCAGCATAGGAATGCGCAGAAGCACTTCGACGTCCTGCTCGCAGCGGAGCGACTTATCGTTCATTTCCAAAAAGACCACCAAACCCACACCGAGCGCTAGGCCCCCGGCGAGTCCGCCTGCCGCAAAAATGCTCCTCTTCGGGAAGGAAGGCCGCTGGGGCACTTCCGGGGGATCGAGTACCTGAAATTCATCGCTGCCCTCGTCGTTCACCAGGCCAGTCACCACGGACGACTGACTCTTTTCGGTAAGCAGTTTGTTGTAGAAGTCCGATGCATTTTGGGAGTCTCGTGTGATCTCTTTGTATTCCTGTTCGACGACTGGTGACATGTTCACGCGTGCCTGGTAGGTCTGAATTTGATCCTGTAGACGTTTTTGTTCGATCGTCTTTTCTTTAATCGTCTCGTCGTACTGATGGACTTGGGCGCGCAGCTGCTGGATCTGCGGCGAGGTGAGCGTTTGGACGGCGGGCGTTTTCGGGACGGAATTCGCCTGGGCGTTCTGATTCGCCGCGTTGATCTCATCTTTCAGGACCTGGACGTCGTGCTTCGCCTTCTTGACGTCCGGGTGGTCATCCGTATATTTGGATTGCAGATCGGCAAGACGAGCTTCCGCGTCCGCCAGCTCTTTCTGCAAGGTATCGATGTCTGTCGCATTGTCCGTGGTCGTTTGCATTGCGGCAATTTGCTGATCCAGCAGAGTCTGTGTGAAGGCCCGGTCCTGCTGGGCGCGATTTAAATCGGCCGTCGCGGCGCTTAGCTGCGTGCTGAGGCTTTGCAGCATGGTCAGGTTCGTCTGGGTTTCTTCCGGCATTTGGCCGACGTAGCGCTCTTTGAATTGAGCCAGCCGAGCGTCCTGTGCGTCCAGACTGGCCTTCGCATCGGCGAGTTGCTGGTCAAGGAATTGAGAGGTGGCATCTGCGCCCCCCCGACGCTGTGTCACGTTTTGCTGAATAAACATATTGGTGAGGTCCGCGCAAATCTTTTGCGCCAACTCTGCGCCGTTGGCCGTAACAGTAACGGAGAAGCCGGGGAGTCCCTTGTAATTGGTTCCCTGAAGACTGTCAATTGGAGCGATTACGATTTGCTTGGTTAAGTCGTCCTCAAGATCCTCTATGGGAACTGTGGCGCGGTCCTTTGCGAACAGCCCGTAGCGATCGATGATCGACTCCATGTTCGGCCGACTCAAAATCTGCTGCTGGATCGTTGCCAGACGCTGGCTCATCTCATCCGGGTTAACGGGCGGAGCGACCGTCTGCTGAATTCTCCCTTGTCCGACGAGCACCGTCGTCGTAGCCGTATAGCTTTTTGGCAGAATGCTCGCCACGAGAATTGCGGCCATTGGCACGACAACAATCGGGATCACGAACGCCCAAATCCGACGGCGGAAAATGTTCCAATAATCGTTCACGTTCATCGCGCGATGTCCAAGCATCAGCTACTCTCTCCTCCAGAGCATGAAACTCTGCTAATCGACCGCGATCGCTTTCGGGTGCCACGCAAGGCCGAGCCCAAAAGTCTGGCGGATGGGCATAAGCGCGCAGCCAGCCACCGGACAAACGCCGCCCGTGATTTGTTTTTGCGCGCCATAGTAGATCGTAAAATCCAGCGAACGACCGAACTGCCGGTTTAGGTTTCCACCGACATACCAATTCGAAATCTCATTAGCGAAACCAACCGCGGAAACGAGTGCGTTGTTCCTCGTATATCCGCCGTTCAGGTTGGCTGAAAAAAAGCGCGTAAACCGACGCGTATAGGCCCCGGTGACTACATGGCTCGTCGATCCAGCATAGACACCCGCTCCCTGGGTAGGGCCGTGAAAGTAGGAGATGCTAAGGCTCGAACGTTGGAACTGATAGGACACCGAGGTATTCAAGTCCCAAATCCACCGGTCCGACGAATTTGCGGCCGAGTTTGAGGAGACCACTTCAATGTCCGGGCCTCCTTCAATTTGAAAAGCCACTCGTCCCGTCAAGCTGTGGGAGAAGCCGATGCCACCCCCGTATTCCGTTATACCAAAGGGGATCAGCGGCGTGCCGGCCCCTCCCGGACCAGCGCCGCCAGTACTGATCAAGTTATAAGTCGTGCGGCCCACTTGGCCGTAAAAAGCGACCGTGCTCTTGGGGCTCACTCCAAGATCGTAGCCGACGCGGCCCAAGTAATTTCGATTGTCTATATAGCCTGCGTCGAAAAAGTGAAGTAGGTCATTCAACCCAGTGACTGTGATAGCCGAGTGCGGAGAGACGTCGTACTCCACCTCGCCGATTGAGGAGTTGTTCACCCGGCGGCCGGGGCCGGTCAGGATGGTTTCCCCCGCGCCGCCGAAGTCCGGGTTCAATCCCGCGAAAGGTCCGCCAAAATCGCCCAATAAGCCGGGGCCGGCCATCCCATTGCCACCCACATCAGCGTTAGTGCTATAGAGGAAGTCATTCGTAAGCCGCAGAACCCATCGGCCGCCGGCAATCTGCTCGCCCAGCGACAAAGAGTGGAACATTCCGCTTCCGTAGTACGTGCTGCTAGGGTCGAAGAACGTTTCGCCACCGTTGTAGGTAGCCGCGAAGCTATTCCGGTGCCAAGTGTGAGCGAAGTCCAGATCTCCGCCGACGACGCTTTGCGTGCCCAAGACGAACTGGTTTGCCGAGTTGACCAGGTCGGTATCTCCGGAAAATGCCAGGTTCAAGCTCATATCAAACAAGTTGACATGACTCTCAGGTTCTCCGGCTGTCAGCGCGGCGGCCCCGGTCAACGGGTGACTATCAGGGATGTATGCGTCCGGATCCGTTATGGTCGCGGGAGCATCCACTCCCCAAAGCGATCGGGCAACCGGCACGGTAGCCTGAGTTCTGGAATTGGCAGGACTAGCAGGCTGTTCCGCGGCGGCGGGTTGCTGCGGCTGATCCGGCGCGCCCGGCTGCTGAGGGCCAGGTTGTTGCGGGCCAGCCTGCTGCGCGCGGGCGAGCCCGCCCACAAGAACCGTCAAGATGAGTAGCGAAGCCAGTTTCTTAGCAAAACTCATATCGCACCTGCAATTCATTCTGGGACGATGATCGTGTCGCCCGGTTCTAGAAGAATGTTTTCAGAACTTTTTGTGCCCTTCAGCACGGCATGGTAGTCAAAAGGAAGTTCTGTCTGCTTTCCGCCGACACTCCGAACGACGCGGATTGCTTTGGTGTCCGCGTAGACAGTAAATCCCCCCGCGGAGGAGATTGCCTGCAAGATAGTCATTGCCGGGAGAAGCGGATAGGCCCCGGCGCGCACCACCCCGCCGACGACATAGACTACACGGCTGTTGATCTGCGAAACGATGACGGTGACTTGGGGATCGTTCAGGAACTTTTTCAGTCGTCCGGCGATCTCGGCCGCGAGATCTGCGGGAGTGAGACCGGCGGCTTGGACGTCGCTGATGAGGGGTAAGGAAATCTTGCCGTCGGGACGCACCGGCACGACTCGCGACACGTCCGGTTCTTTCCACACGCTGATATCGAGCACATCGTTCACGCCGATCGTATAATTCTGATCGGCCGCCGGCTGATTGCCCGTTTGAGCCGGCGTTTGTGAGTCCCCGCTTCCCTGATCTGGATTGTCGCTTCCCTTGACGCGAGCCGCACTCGATAGACCTATCAGGGCACAACATGCTAGAAGACTGAAAGTTCTTGCCATACGCATTGCCGATCTCCTTACCAGCATTCGATTCTTAACTTTCCTTAGAACCAGTCAGCCCGAGCTGTTTGAGTTTGTAAAGCAGGGCCTTATAGCTGATCTGCAAATCACGAGCGGCGCGCGTGCGATTCCACCGGTTGCGCTCGAGCGATTCCACGATGAGCTCGCGCTCCGCGCGCCGGCAAGCTTCTCGAGATGCTTCTTTCAGCGAAGTTGTTCCATGTTTGCGAGGCGCGGCTGCCTTGGGCACGTGTCGCGCTTCGAGGGGAATCAGCACGGCTTGTCCCAAATCCATCAACGCCAGCTGAGAGTTGCCAAGCGCCACCATCTTTCGCGCGACATTTTCGAGTTCCCGCACGTTCCCCGGCCAGGGATGCCCCACCAGACTATCCAGCACGGCAGGATCAAGGGACGGAGCTGGTCTCCCAAACAGTGAGGCGTACTTCTTAAGAAAGAAATCTGCCAGCAGCGGGATATCTTCTTTTCGCTCATGCAGCGGTGGCAATCGAAGCGTCACGCCATTCAGGCGGTAATAAAGTTCTGCAAGAAATTCGCCGCGCCGAACTTCAGCACTCAGATCCCGCACCGTGGTCGCAATGAGCCGCGGAAATGTATCTTGCGCTGCGCCAACTCCATTTCCCTCCGGCAGCAAAGTGAGCAGCCGTCTCTGGCAGTCTGGATCAAGATGCGAAATTTCGTCGAGCAGAAGAGTACCCACTTCGGTATCCCCATTTGCCTTGGCCGCATCATCCAGTTTCAGGTGGCTTCGCAATTCCTCGGTGGTGAGTGCTGCGCACGAGCATTTTTGAAAAGCGCCGGCCTTTCTCTGCGATAGCCGGTGTATTTCCAGAGCCAGTACCTCTTTACCGGTCCCGCTCTCCCCCGCGAGGAGAACTCGTATGTTGGTAGGTGCGATGTCCGCAATCGTCTGCTCGAGCTCTCTCATAGCGCGACTCACCCCCGCAACAAATAGAGGCAGAGTTGCGCTCGTTCCCTCGCGGGAATTGTCTAGAGACGAGCTATTGCCTGTAACAAATGTAAACATAGCTCTTTCGGACCCAGAGTTGCCTGCCTGCGGGTACACCAGCAGACCCGGTACTAATTGCAAGGCTATTGCCAACGGAGCTCCGAGATCGCGATCGATCAAATTGCTCACTTCTGTAAGTAAATAAATGACTTAGGGGGCGATCACGTCCTGACACTGCTTGGGGTTGGCTTGGTTGTCGGCCTTCCGCTGCCATATTGTGGAAAAACTTTTCCCAATTGTCCGATCTACATGAAAATAAAGCGCCTGTTTTCAATTGGATAGCACAATCCAGGATATTACAATGCTGGGACCAGATTGAAGTTTTTCTTTGCTGCGGGATCGGGAACCTTTCCAGATTCTAGGTTCGCATCTCCGTTCAGCCCCCGCCAACTTGCGATTTTACAGGCGCGTCCTGCGCCATGGGCCGGGAGCGTTTCGGCGGGAGGCCGGCCTGCCGAATCTTATAAAGGAGGGCCCTGTAGCTGATGCGAAGGGCGCTTGCCGCACGCTTGCGGTTCCAATGATTTGCTTCCAGCACGCGCAGTATAATCCTCCGCTCCATGTCCAATACCGCCTGCCGCGTTACCTTTTTCAGGTGGATTGGCTCATTCAACGAAATCGTGAGCGGGGGTTCCGTCTGATCCCGGTCCAGCAGCTCGCTTGTGATTGCCTCTTCCGATCCCAAAATCACGAAACGCTCGATCAGATTCTCCAACTCCCGGATGTTTCCCGGCCAAGAATGTCTCAGCAACAGCCGCGCCAGTGACGGCGAGAAAGGGCGCGCAGGCTGCCTGTAGCGGGATTGGTGCGCTTCCAAGAAATAGTTCGCGATATCGAGAATGTCCTCTGGACGCGACCTCAAAGGCACGAGCCGCAGCGTCAACGCGTTCACGCGAAAGAAAAGGTCCTGCCGGAATCGCCCCGAGTCCACTTCCTGATCGAGGCTGCGATTTGTCGCACAGATTACCCGCGTCGAAGAGTGACGGTCTTCCTGCCCGCCAATCCGGGAGTATTGGCCATCCTGCAACAGGTGCAGCAACTTACCCTGGAGGGAAAAGTCTATCTCGTTGATGCCGTCGAGAAAAAGTGTTCCGCCTTCCGCCAGTTCCACGCGTCCAGGTTTTGTGGTGTTTGCCCCGGTAAATGCGCCGCGCTCGTACCCGAACAGCTCGCTCTCCAGCAGCGGCCCGGGGATCGCTGCGCAATTCACTTTCACAAACGCCGCGTTCG
>Ga0181523_10003819_pt1 | contig 13456 bp, 13 predicted proteins | sample PEATcosm2014_Bin_43_FD_119752 | JGI IMG/M metagenome (GOLD analysis project Ga0181523, IMG submission 119752) | Peatland microbial communities from MTU Mesocosm Facility, Houghton, MI, USA - PEATcosm2014_Bin05_30_metaG | ecosystem: Environmental > Terrestrial > Soil > Wetlands > Peat | place... | reverse complement strand
GCGTCGGTGGCGAAGGCCCTCAACGACCAGGACTTCCACCCGGTGCTGGTGTTGGGTGGCTCCACCTACAGCGAGGAGCTGGTCCCCAATGCGGGCGGAGCCGCCGCCATCGACGGGTCCTACCTCGAGGAGAACACGGCTCTCTACCTGGGCGAGGATGCCGGCTCCCTCCCGGCCGTCAACACCTTCCTGACCTGGGTGCAGAAGACATCTCCGGGGTTCAAGGCGGACCTCTACACGCTGTACGGCTGGCTGTCGGCCGAGCTGTTCTCCCAGGCCCTGCAGGCGGCGGGCGCCAACCCGAGCCGCGGGTCGGTCCTCCAGGCACTGCGGGCCATCACCTCGTTCTCGGGCGGCTACCTGACCGGCACCGCCAACCCGGCGAAGAAGCTCCCCACCAACTGCTACATCATCGCCCAGATCGAGAACGGCCAGTTCAAACGGCTGGACGACCCACCGGTGAGCGGGCCGACCCACGGGTACCGCTGCGACCAGCCCTACTACTTCGCCGCACCCCAGTGAGCGTCGGCACCGGGTAGCACGAAGCGCTGTGGCCGGCTGCGCTGTAGCCGGCCGGGATCCGTCGTCCCATCGGAACTCGCCGTAGGCTGGACCCGATCATGTGCGGCCGGATCTCCCTCTACTCGACGCCCGAGCGGCTCTCCCGGATCTTCGACGCCGAGTTGGGTCCGGACATCGATCCCGACCGTGTCACCGGCTTCAACGTGGGTCCCACCCGGAACATCCTGGGCATCGCCACCTCCCTGGACGGAGCGTCGCATCAGCACGGTGGCGGGCCCCACCGCCGTCTGGTCCGCTACCGGTGGGGACTGGTCCCCTCCTGGGCCAAGGACGCCTCGATCGCCAACCGCCTGTTCAACGCCCGCGGGGAGTCGGTGGCCGCCAAGCCTTCGTTCCGGGCCGCCTTCGCCTCGCGCCGCCTGGCGGTGCCGGCCGACGGGTTCTACGAGTGGAAGGCCGGGCCGGGGAAGGAGCGCCTACCGTACTACTTCGAGCGCGCCGACGGTGAGCCGATCGCCTTTGCCGGGCTCTGGGAACAGTGGTGGGGTCCCGCATCGGACACTGGGGAGGAGGTACCCCTGCTCACCTGCACCATCATCACCACCGAGGCGGGCGTCGATGTGGCCGACGTTCATCATCGGATGCCGGTGATCCTCGAGCGCGGCTCCCTCGATGCATGGCTCGACCCGGAGAACAAGGACCGACCGGAGTTGGAATCACTGCTCGTCTCGGCCCCGCCGGGCACGCTGGTGCATCACCGGGTGGACAAGCGGGTGGGCAGTGTCAGGAACGACGGCCCGGAACTGATCGAGCGGGTCGATCAAGCTGGGTGAGGCGTCCGGCCGTGCCGGACCCCGACTCAGGCGTCGGCGCCCCGGGTGGCGCGCTTCATCAGGCGGGCCTTGCGGTTGGCGGCCTGGTTCTTGTGGATGACGCCCTTGGAGGCAGCCTTGTCGATCCGCTTGACGGCCAGGCGCAACGCCTCGTCACTGTTCTCCGCGCCGCTCTCGATGGCCGCGATCGCCCGTTTGGTGCGCGTCCTCAACTCGGAGCGTACCGACTTGTTGCGGGCCTGGCGCTTGAGCGTCTGGCGGTTGCGCTTGATCTGACTGCGGATATTTGCCACTACTGGTCCTCATCGTCGTCGGGTTGTCGGCTCGGTGGGCCGTGCAGCTGCCACCGCCACGCCGGAGATCTTGCCCCGGCAGCCTGGCCACAGGCCTTCTCCGGAGATCCACGAGGATAGCAGCCCATCCGTCCCTGTTCCCAACGGTCAGGCCGGTGGGCCCGTCGGTGCCGCCCTGGTGCGCCCCGGACCGCGCTCAGGACTGGGTCCCGTGCCAGTCCTGGCCGGGATCGACGGGGCGATAGGCACCGGGGTTGGCAGCCAACCGCTCCGCCCGCTTCCGGCGGCCCCGCTTGATGAGGAGGGCCATCACGATCCAGAAGGCGATGGTGACCACAATGATGGCCACCACCACGGCCACCAGTACGCCGACCACGGTGACGGCGATCAACGGACCCACACCCGGCCGCGAACCGATCGAACCAGCATCGCTGTTCCCGACCGCCGGATGCCCATGCCCCCACCTTAGGTACGCTGGTCCCTCCGTGCTTCCCGTCGACCGCATCCGCAACTTCTCGATCATCAGCCATGTCGACCACGGCAAGTCGACTCTGTCGGACCGGATCCTCGAGCTGACCGGGGCGGTCGATCCCCGGCTCATGCGCGAGCAGTATCTCGACTCGATGGACATCGAGCGTGAGCGGGGGATCACCATCAAGGCACAGAACGTGCGGGTGCCCTGGAGGGACTACACCCTCCACCTCATCGACACGCCGGGCCACGTCGATTTCGGGTACGAGGTGAGCCGGTCCCTGGCCGCCTGCGAGGGGGCGGTCCTCTTGGTCGACGCGTCCCAGGGCATCCAGGCCCAGACATTGGCCAACTGCTATCAGGCGCTCGAGCACGACCTCGAGATCGTCGCCGTCCTCAACAAGATCGACCTGCCCGCCGCCGATCCGGAGCGGTGCGCAGCCGAGATCGAGCTGGTGCTCGGCCTGGCCGCCTCGGGGATCCTCCACATCTCGGCGAAGACAGGGGAGGGCGTGCCCGAACTCCTCGACGCCATCGTCGAGCGGATCCCCGCACCGACCGGCGATCCGGATGCGCCGCTGCGGGCATTGATCTTCGATTCGGCATACGACCAGTACCGCGGGGTGGTGAGCTCCGTCCGTGTGATGGACGGGACCCTGGTGGGCACGGACAAGCTCCGCTTCATGCAAGCGGGGAGCAATCACGAGATCGAAGAGATCGGCATCCGCACCCCGGTGACGGTGCCGGTGGACGAGCTCGGCCCCGGGGAGGTGGGCTATCTCATCGCCGGGATCAAGAACGTGGGGGGCGCTCGCTCCGGCGAGACGGTCACCACGGCCAGCCACCCGGCCTCGACCGCCCTGGCCGGCTATCGAGATCCCAAGCCGATGGTGTTCTGCGGCCTCTTCCCCATCGACGGCGACGAGCTGCCCGACCTGCGCGATGCCCTCGAGAAGCTGCGCCTGAACGATGCCAGCTTCACCTACGAGCCCGAATCGTCGCGGGCACTGGGTTTCGGGTTCCGGTGCGGGTTCCTCGGGCTGCTGCACATGGAGATCGTCCGGGAACGCCTCGAGCGCGAGTTCGACCTGTTCCTGATCGCCACCGCCCCCTCGGTGGCCTACCGGGCGTTCTTGAACGACGGCACGCAGGTCGACGTGGACAACCCGAGCGAGCTTCCCGAGCCGACCCATCTCGACCACGTCGACGAGCCGATCCTGAAGGCCACCATCCTGACCCCTTCCGAGTACACCGGCACGGTGATGGACCTGTGCCAGGGCCGGCGGGCCGAGATGACCAAGATGGAGTACCTCTCACCCGAACGGGTCGAGTTCGTCTACTCCATCCCCCTGGCGGAGGTCGTGGTGAACTTCTTCGACCAACTGAAGAGCCGGACCAAAGGGTATGCCAGCCTCGACTACGAGCCCGAGGGGTACACCACCTCGGACCTGGTCAAGGTCGACCTTCTCATCAACCACACCCCTGTGGATGCGTTCTCCACCATCGTCCACCGATCGCAGGCCGACTTCTACGGGCGGCGAATGACCGAAAAGCTGCGCGAGCTGATCCCCCGCCAGATGTTCGACGTGCCCATCCAGGCGGCGATCGGAGGCCGGGTCCTCGCACGCGAGACGGTCAAGGCGCGGCGGAAGGATGTCCTGGCGAAGTGTTACGGCGGTGACATCACCCGCAAGCGGAAGCTCCTCGAGAAGCAAAAAGAAGGCAAGAAGAAGATGAAGAACATCGGTCGTGTGGAAGTGCCCCAGGAGGCCTTCGTCTCTGCATTGCGCCTCGACGACTGAGCCCCTGACCCCGCGTCCACGGCTCATTGCAGCGCATCGGGGGGCGGGATCGATTGGCAGAAGAATGATCCGGGTCTCGGGCGGCGCCCGGAACGCACTCCTAGCATGGCGAGATGAGCGATGACGGAGTGGGGCGGGGCCCGGTCAGCCCCGAGCTCGACCGGTCTGGAATAGACGGATTCGAGAGCGTCCGCTGGGCATGGCAGCAGCTCGGGGGATACGCGCAGTACTTCTTCCAGTCCCCCGAATGGATCGATCTTGCGGCCGCGCAGCTCGAGGGTGATCTGGCCTGGGGCGTAGTGACCGAGTCCGGCCGGCCGGCGGCGGTGTCGGTCCTGCGGCGCTCTCGGCTGATGCGAGCCGGAATCGGGATCAGGGTACTTTCGGATGTCCGCGTCGCCGACATGATGTACCCGTTCTCGGACTGCGTGCTCGATGCCAAGCCCGACGTCCGACCTACCGTCGCCCTCGATGAGCTGCTGGGTGTCACGGGCGCATGGGACGTCTTGGATCTCCGGGACCGTCGGGTCGGTTCGCCCTGGCTCGAACTGTCGGCGGGCCGGGCACATGTGGAGGAAGATCCAACTGGCGGCGCGGGGATCCTGGACACCCGCGTGGGGGCCGACGAGTGGTGGCGGACGCTCCCTGTGAACATGCGCAATTCGAACCGCAAGGCCCGACGACGGATCGAAGCACGCGGAGGGAGTGAGGTCGTCGTCTCGACGGCAGCAGAGCTCCCGGCCGCATATGGGCAGTTCGTGGCGTTGGAGTCCTCAGGGTGGAAGGGCGCCGAGGCGACGTCGCTCTCCCACCGACCCGCGTGGTGCGAACTGTTCGGGGCCTTTCTCGGTGGCACGAATACCGCACAAGTTCACCGCTCTTCGTCGGGGAGCGGCTCGCAGCCTCTCAGATCTGTGTGACGGTGGGAGGCTCACTCGTCTTCATAGAGGTGGCATACGACGAGCAACTCGCTCATCTGTCGCCCGGAAATGTCCTCATGGCCAACCTGGTCGAGGAGTGCTGCGAAGACCCCTCTGTCCACCGGATCGACTGTACGGTCTGGCAGAGTTGGCACCAACGGCGGGGCATGGTGCGTGAGCCGACGTATCGGCTCCTTGCGTTCAACCGCCGGTCAGCTGGGGGTGCGCTCGTCGGAGCTGCCTGGCATGCCCGCAGGCTCATGACGCGACAAAGAGGCTGGCGGGTGGTGGGATCGATGCGCCTCGAGGACTGACTGGACTGTCCCGAAGACGGCCGGACTCCACCGGTGCCAATGCTGCTGAGCCCGCACGGTAGGCGTCTAACGTGGCGATGATGTCCGAGGGCCCATCGATCTCTGTCTCCAACCTTTCGAAGACGTACCGGATCCTCCGACGCGAGGATCGGGACACTTATGCAGCCGAGGCCGTCCTCAAGAAACTGAGGCTCGGCAAGGCGAAGAAGGTCGAGCACTTCGACGCCATCCACAACGTGAGCTTCGATGTGCCCTGGGGTGCGGTGGTCGGCATCATCGGCCGGAACGGCGCCGGCAAGAGCACGTTGCTCAAGGTCATCAACCGGATCACAGCGCCGACCAAGGGCCGCATCGAGCTCGGCGGCCGGGTGGGCAGCCTGCTCGAGGTGGGCACCGGGTTCCACCCGGAGCTCACCGGGCGGGAGAACGTGTATCTGAACGGGACCCTGCTGGGAATGCGCCGCAAGGAGATCCGCGAGCGCTTCGATGCCATCGTGGACTTCGCCGGCACCGAGAGGTTCCTCGACACCCAGGTGAAGCGATACTCCACCGGGATGTACATCCGCCTGGCCTTCGCGGTAGCCGCACACCTGGACAGTGAGATCCTGCTGGTGGACGAGGTCCTCGCCGTCGGGGACTCGGACTTCCAGGCCAAATGCCTGCGCAAGATGCGCGAGGTGGCCCGCGACGGGCGCACCGTGCTGCTGGTCAGCCACCAGCTACAGACGGTGTCCGACCTGTGCAACACCGCCCTGTATCTCGACCAGGGCCGCCTGGTGCTCCACGGCACGGTCGAAGAGGCCATGGAGGAGTACAAGCGGAGCTTCACCCGCGCCGCCCCGATGCTGAAGGACGCGGCCCTCCGGCCGGGAACCGGTGAGCTCCGGTTCACCGAGACCGCGGTGGCCGACGACATCACCAAGCCCGGAAACGAAGTGGTGGTGGAGTTCACCGTCGGCGCCAACCCGGGCTTCGGGAACCGGTATCACGTCTCCTGTTTCGTGAACAACGAAGATGGCATGGTGATCGCCCAGTGCGACTCACGGGTGGTGGATTTCTGGCTCGATCCCTCCACCGACGCCCAGGCGAGGGTCTCCCTGAGGACCCCGTGGCTGAAGCCCGGGGCGTACACGGTCGACCTCTTCATCCACGCGGGCGGGCGCGCCCTCGATATCTGGGAGCAGGCTTGCCGCTTCCAGGTGCTGCCGGTCAGCCCCTACCCACATCCGACCACACCGGACGGCACGGACCGCGGCGTCGTGTTCCCCGACTTCGACTACTCGCAGACCTGAGGACCCATGGCCAACATCATCATCACCCCGCCGGGAAGGTTCTCGCTACCCAGCATCAGCCAGCTGTGGGAGGCACGAGAGGTCCTCTACCGATTCGGCGCCCGGGACGTCACCCTCCGCTATCGCCAGACCCTGCTCGGCGTGGTCTGGGTCATCCTGCAGCCGCTGCTGACCGCGTTGATCTTCACCCTGGTGTTCAATCGGGTCGCCCACCTTCCGAGTGGGGGCGTGCCCTACCTTCCCTTCGTCTTCGCCGCACTGTTGGCGTGGAACCTCTTCAGCGGCATCATCACCCGTGCCTCGATCTCGCTCGTCTCCAATCGCGACCTGGTGTCGAAGGTGTTCTTCCCCCGGATGCTGGTGCCGTTGGCCACGGCGTACTCGACCATTGTCGACTTCGCCGTCTCCCTGGGCTTCCTGGTCGTCCTCCTGATCATCTACGGGATCAATCCGGGGATCGCAGTGGTCCTCAGCCCGATATGGACGGCCATGGTCATCCTGTTGGCCAGCGGCCTCGGGCTGGCGGCAGCGGCCCTGCAGGTCCGTTACCGCGACATTGCTTACGTCGTGCCATTCCTGCTGCAGTTCCTGCTCTACGCCAGCCCGGTCGCCTATTCGGTCGCTGTGGTGCCGGCCAAGTACAAGGTCATCTACGACATCAACCCGCTGACCTGGCTGCTCTCGGAGTTCCGGTGGTCGTTCCTCCACCAACCCGCCCCGCCCGCCTGGCAGATCGTTCTCTCCATCATCGTGCCGGTGGTGGTCTTCCTCGGGGGCGCGTTCATCTTCGAGCAGATGGAGCGCGGATTCGCCGACGTGATCTGACCGGCCTGCAGCCGACCGTGCGGCCCGGTCGCCCGGTCGGCTCGGCCCCACCGTCACCGAACGCGCGTCGTGGGCTCCGGCGGCACTAGTGTCGGCGAGCCTCGATGAACTCCCGGGCGTTCGCCCTCACCGCAGGGCGGCTCAGGTGGAACGCCAGGGCGAGGTTCTTGGCCATGTCGGCGAGGCCGGCAGCGCTGTTCCTGTCGGCACTGCGGGCCCGGAGAATGGCTATCTCCGCGTTGGTGCGCCGATTGTTCAACCTGCCCTGATCGAGGAGTGCCAGTGATTCGTGCTCTCCGATCCTCTCGAGGTAGCGGCGGTACCCGGTCAGGACGTAGTCGACCTCCTGGAACTGGACCCACGGATCGCCCGAGATGTTCATCGTGTGGCGACGGTACTGGAGGAGCACGGTGGGGACGAAGGCGAGCCGGAACCCCCGGGACACCTTGAGCACGAAGTCGATGTCCTCGGCGATCGTCTTCGGGTCGAACCCTCCGACCGACTCCATCGCCGCCCGGCTCACGAGCACGGTGGACATCAGCAGGGAGAAGTGGCACAGGAGCAGATCGCGGTACTGGATGTCGGCACCATGTCCGGCGACGAGGTAGTTCCGTTCGGTGTCCACCTGCTCGAACTGCGTATGGCAGAGGCCGATGCCCGGGTCCCCCTCCATGGCCGCCACCTGCGCCTGCAGCTTTCCGGGGAACATGACGTCATCGTGGTCGAGGAAGGTGATGTATCGGCCTGCCGACGCGCTGTAACCGACGTTGCGCGCAATGGACACCCCGCTCCTCCTCTGGGCAATGACCTCGATGCGGGGGTCCTTCCGGAGATCGGCCATCTTGTCGTCACAGCCATCGCAGACGACCTTGATCTCCCAATCCTCGAGTGTCTGGCCGCGGACCGACTCCACGGCCTCACGGACGAACCGACCCCCGAAGTGGGTCGAGATGACCACGGTGACGAGTGGGGACACGCACTGACGGTAGCAAACGTCACCGCGGGGCCGAGGTGGGAACGCGTGTCGATCGGATAGCTTCTCGACATGTCAGCACGAGAGCTCAGGGTCCTCTTGATGAGCCCCTTGCCCGGCATCGACCCATGGACGGGCGACGTCGTCTACACCGAGGCGCTGCTCCGGCAACCGCCGCCCGGGGTGACCTATGTGCGGTATGACGACGCCCTCAGATCCGGTGAGCTCCACGAGCACGGGCGACGCAGGGGGCTCGAGGCCGGTGGGTCGACTCGTGACCGAACGCTCGCTTGGGCCCGGGTGGTTCGTGAGCATGCGGTGAACGATGTGCGGCGCACGGGTGTCCTGTTCCGCGAGCCCTTCCGGCTCCTCGAGGTCTGCGACGCGTTCGATCTCGTGCACTGCCACACCTACAGCGTGCGCTGGACGGGCAACCCGACGCCTGTGCTAGTCAGCAACGCTGCTCCCCTGACCTACCTGTACAGGTGGGCGCGAGGGTGGGGGAGTGCGCGCGTCAGCTTCGCCGACGGTGCCGACCGGCTCCTTGCCCGGATGCTCGGTGTCTGGCACATCGAACACGGACTGGCGCAGGCAGACCGGGTCGTCGCCTTCACGGATGCCCTGGGCCGTTGGTATCTCGAGCGTGGCGTTGCGCCCGAACACCTCGGTGTGGTCCCCTGCTTCCCGGGGGGGATGCCGTCGGCCCCGGTGATAACGCCGGTGCCCGGGCGCATCGGCTTCGCCGCGGTCGATTTCCGGGCCAAGGGCGGCGACACGGTGGTGCAGGCCATGCGCGCGATACGTAGCCGCCGCCCCGGTGCGCACCTGTGGGTCGCCGGCGGGCCCACCGGACTATCGGACGGCGAGCTGGAGGCCGCCGGGGTCGAGTGGCGCGGGTACCTGACGCGCCAGGAGATGCTCGAGGACTTCCTTCCCAGCTGTGAGGTGTTCGCTTATCCTTCGCGCTTCGATGGGCTGCCGCTGACGCTGTTGGAGGCACTCGGCTCAGGTGTGCCGGCGGTCGTCTCGGATTTCTTCGCCCTGCCCGAGGTCGTCGCGGATGGCGAGAGCGGTCGGGTGGTGCCCCGGGACGACCCCGACGCCCTGGCCGAAGCCGTGGTCGGGCTTCTCGATCCGACAGTGCACGAGCGCGCCTCCACTGCTGCCCGCGCCCGGTACGACGAGAGGTATGCCCCTGCGAAGGTACTGCCCGCCCTCCGGGAGAACTACGACCTGGCGATTCGGACCTCTGAGGCTCGCCGGGCGTAACCCACCGGCACCCGGGGACGGGCCGAGCGCCGACCTCAGATGCCGGCTGTGCTCCGTGCGGCGCGCCCGAAGCGGGAGGTCACCCATCCGATGAGGATGGGATAGTCCTCGCTCTGCCCACCCACGGTGTACAGGGCGTGATCGCTCCCGGAAACGACATCGACGTCCAACAGGCCCCGCCGGTGGAGGCGGCTGCGGGCGATCGACCAGTACACCGAGGGCTCGAACTGCTCTGCGTCGCTCTTCGTGGTGATGAGCAGTACCGGCGTGCCCCGCCGGCACACGCCGGCGATCGCATCGGTCGGAGAACGCCCGACCCAGAACTGCAACACCATCCTCCACAGCCACCTGGCCGGGCGTGCATGCTTGACGGCCAGCGACCGGAACGGATGGGGCATCGGCCGGTACGCAAGATGCCGGGGGTCGACGACGCCCTGGTCCACCTCGGCGAACGAGTTGGCCCACCCGAGGTTGATGGAGCATGCCGCCAGTGGGTGGAGGTGGAGGCCGGCTTCGATGGCGTGGTAAGCGCCAGAGGACAGGCCGACGAAGATCAGGTGCCGGCCGTCGGGATCGAGGTGAGCCGCAGCCATGTCGGTGAGGTCGTCGATCGCCTCTGGCGGTCTCGGGACTTGCCGAGGCTGATCCGGTCGGCCGAACGTTTCGCCGATCCCGTCGATGTCCACCCGGACCGAGCGGATGCCGTCCTGGGCGAACAGCCGGGCCAGGTCCACCCGCTTGCGACCGGGACCGGTGTGGTCGAGGGCACCCGCTGGGAGGAACGCCAAGTCGGGCAGCGCATGCCGATCAGCACAGTCGGCCAACCGGTCGGGATCGGTCAGTTCGCCGGCCGAGTCACCCGTGCCGGCGTAGGAGAAGCGCAACGCAGCGATCCCGACCCCGGCCAGGTGGTTGCACACCACCTGGAACGCCGGCAGCGCGCCGGTGGCCTCCCTCCCCCGGGGTGGGCAGAACACGGATCCCCCGGGCCCTGCCGTCCTCGGGGGCGTGGAGCCAACCGAGCAGCGGACGGAAAGAGCCCGAACCAGGTGGGGGTGGCGGTCACACGGATCCGCCGTTACCCGAGCGCTCAGTGCCGGGCGCCCGTGGGGCGGCCGCCCGGGGAGGCGCCGCCGCGCTCCGTGGACGGCTGCCATGGCGCACTGGCCCAGGACTCCTCAACCGACCGCTCCTCCCCGAAGGATCCCGTGGAGGCGACCCCGTCAGCGCCTCCCGCGTTGTGCATCTGCTCGGGATCGGCTCCACCGCGAACATCGCCCGTGTCCGACTCACGATACGCCACACGCATGCGTCGGCCGATTCCCGGATTCCCATGCGGTGGCAACGGCATCGCGGCCGTGGGGCTTGAGCCGTCCCGTCCGTGGACCGGTGGGTCCGCCGGTAGCGTTGGGGCGGTGAGAGCGGCGGACGATGCCGACGAGCCTGTGAGGCCGGATCTCTCCTGGACGGCCGACGGTGATCCCGACGCCGTGCAGGGCGGTCTCGGGCATGACCGCCGACGGCAAGCGGCAGTCGAAGTGGCCGTCGGCTCGCTGCTGGTGCTCGCCATGGCCGCCGGTGGCGTCTACTTCGCCTACCGGCCGGCATCGGGGAGCGTCGACGGTTGGTTCCTGGATGTGATCAGCGCCTCCAACAGTGCGTTCTTCCGCGCCTCGACTCCACTGCGCTATCCGGTCATCATCATCGTGGGCGCCATCGTGGCGTCCGGGATCGCCTTTCGACGGGATCGGCCCCGAGCGGTGGCCTGCCTAGTCGGCCCCCTTTTGGCGCTGTTCCTCGCCGAGTCGATGGTCAAACCGGTGGTCGGCAGGACCTTCGGGGGAGCGCTGTCCTACCCGTCGGGCTCGACGGTCGGCGCTGCGGCGCTGGCCACCGCCTTCATCCTGGCCACGCCGGCCCGTTGGAGGGTGACCGCCGTGGTCGCCGGATCGGCGTACGCCCTGTGGGTTTCGGTGTCGGTGATCACCCTCCGTCTGCACTATCCGACCGATGCACTGGCCGGCTTGGCGTTCGGCGCGGGCGTCGTCCTCCTGGCCGACGGGCTGGCCCGGATGATCGCCGACAGCGCACGCGAGGCGTCGATGCGGCGCGGTAAAGGCCCGGCCGATCCCCGGAAACTCAGCGGGGTCGGCCCGCCCCCGGCGGACTGACCGGCACGCGGGTCGGCGGCGTCACGACCCCGGCGTCGGTTGTTCGGGGGGACGCTCCGACACCGGGTGCCGGATGATGGCGACGGTGTTCGCCGGGTTGTCGGGGTCGAATCTCAGGTCGATCGGGGCTTCGGGGTCGTCGGGTTCGCCAGGCGCCTCCATGACGAATGCCGGCTTGTCCTTGCGTGCATCGAGTGCTTGTTGGAGGCCCAGGGCGATGCCGGTCATCACCGCACCGGAGGCGGAGCGCTTCATCCAATTGTTGAACCGGAGCGGGTCGTTGCCCCTGGGGGGCGCCCAATCGACGGCGCTCTCCTCGTCACCGGGCTCGGCCCCGTCCGAAGTGTGGGGCCCTCCGACGTCACCGCCCGGGTCGCCCCCGTCCTGCGGGGAGACCTCGTGGACGTCCCCCGCCTCGAGCGGGTCCGGTCCGGGGCTGCTGTCCACGTTGTCCACGGTACCTCCCGACGGCCCGACGGCCCGACGGCCCGACGGCGACCGGGCGGCGCGGTGGCCCAGGCCTGCCGGCCCGGCCGGCCCGCAACCGCCCTCGCTGCCGTAGGATCGTCACCGTGCTTGACCGCTTCCACCCGCCGGTCGAGGAGTACCTCGAAACGATCTTCGCCCTGGAGGAGGAAGGCATCCCGGTCATCCAGGCCCGGCTGGCCGAGCGCCTGGGCAAGGCGGCCCCGTCCGTGTCGGAGATGCTCGACCGCCTCGAGGCCGACGATCTGATAGCGCGCAGCGCACGGCAGATCACCATGACGGACAAAGGCGCGGTCTTGGCCGCGAGTGTGGTGCGCAAACACCGGCTTGCCGAGCGCCTCCTGGTCGACATCATCGGGCTCGACTGGGACAAGGCCCACGTCGAGGCCGGCAGGTGGGAGCACGTGATCTCCGACGACGTAGAGGCACACATGGTGGTGCTCCTGGGCAATCCGACCACCTGCCCCCATGGCAACCCCATCCCCGGGGTCGAGCCGGTCGGTCCCGAGCAGAGGCGCCTGGCCGATGCCCAGCCCGGGGACCGGATCCGCCTGGAGCGCATCACCGAGAGCGTCGAGCACGACACGGCCTCGCTCACCTACCTCGGCAACCACGGGCTCACCCCCGGGATCACTGCGCTGATCCAGGCCAGGGCCCCCGATGGGACCTTGACCCTGGTGGTCGGGGACGCAGCCATCGCCCTCGGGCCGGCGATGACCCAGCGGATGTTCGTCGCCCCGGCCTGAGCTGCGCCCCGCGGTGACCGGTCCACGGCCGTCCCGCCTCGCCGTGGAATGGGCCCGCCGGTAGCCGTGGCCGCCCGAATTGGCTCAGCACTCACTAGAGTGGAGTGCCAACACGAAGTGAACAGGGCTCTGGCAGCCACCCGCAGCCGACAGACCGAATCCCGTGGCGAGAGAACATGCCGACCACCGACGACAGCAGATCCGAGCAGGCGACACCCGGAGCAGGGGAGCTCGACGCCCGAAAGGCGGCCATTCTCAACGCGGTGGTCACCGAGTACATCGGTTCCGCTCAGCCGGTCGGATCGCAGCACGTCGTCGATGCACCGGGCGTGAGCGTGTCCTCGGCCACGGTGCGCTCGGACATGGCGGCGCTGGAACGCGACGGGTTCCTGACCCAACCGCACACCAGTGCCGGTCGCATCCCCACTGACAAGGGCTATCGGTTCTTCGTCGACCGTCTCGGGGTCACCTCTTCGCTCGATCCGGTCGGGCGTCAACAGGTGCGCCAATTCTTCGACCACGCCCACGGGGAGATCGAG
>Ga0181523_10003817_pt1 | contig 13458 bp, 9 predicted proteins | sample PEATcosm2014_Bin_43_FD_119752 | JGI IMG/M metagenome (GOLD analysis project Ga0181523, IMG submission 119752) | Peatland microbial communities from MTU Mesocosm Facility, Houghton, MI, USA - PEATcosm2014_Bin05_30_metaG | ecosystem: Environmental > Terrestrial > Soil > Wetlands > Peat | place... | reverse complement strand
GACAGCGTCCAATTAATTACTTTGCCGGAGATGAAGTTGCCGTTGGGGATGATGACCTCGGCGCCCTGGAAGGTCTTCACCGTGCTGGAACGAATTCCGATGCGCGTTACCGTGCCGGTGGTTCCGTCGACATCCAGAACATCGCCGATGTGAATCGGCCGCTCGAATTGCAGGATAAGTCCGGAAATAAAATTGTTCACGATGTTCTGCAAGCCAAAGCCTACGCCCACGCCAAGCGCGCCAGTCAGCACCGTGAATTTGTTCAGCTCCACCCCGCCGGCATTGACGGCGAAAAAGAAGACCAGCAGCAGCAAAAGGTAGTGCAGCATCGACGAGATGAGCTCAGGAAGACCGCGGGACAGATGAAAGCGGCTGAGGAGTTCCTCGCGGAAGAGAAACCGGACGGAGCTGGATAGGGCATACCCGACCAACAGGATCACGAAAAAGCCCAGCACGCCGCCCAGCGTAACGCTCGCCGATCCGCCGGCGATGTGAAAGTCGCGCACATCCTTAATGCGAGCGGTGACCCATTCGCCCAGGCCTAGCAGATCCACCGTGACCCTCAGCCAGATCAGGACTCCCGCCCATTGCAGGGTTCGGGGTACCCAGCGGGCGATGGTATCGCGGTGGCAGCGGACGGCAGCCAGTTGCTGTGCGCCGGGCCAGTCAATGCCCTCAAGCAATAGCAAAGTGAACACGCGCACCACGGTGAGCATGCAGATGGCGATAAACGTACTGTAGAGGCACAGGATTGCCAGGAACTGCGCCAGCCTGACATAGCCCAAAATGTTTGCCACCAGCGAGACGCCCAGAATGAGGACGGCGAGTCTTATGGCCTGGAGGCGAAGCCACCCCGAGTTGCCTTCGCCCTGCGGACGCGGTGTGCGTGAGGGCCGGAGCAGAATGGCGAAGAAAACGAAGACGACCAGTTGCAGGACGGACTGCACCTCCCGCTTGGTTGCAGGGGAGAACGCCATCCACGCGGTAAACGCGCTGAGCCCGTAAACGACCGCGAGGCAATACAGCACGATGCGAAACGGTGGTGCGATGAAGGGCGGCAAGAGGACAACAATAGGGATGAAAGAGAACAGGATGACCAGGCCAACCAGCGGCAAAGGGGCCATGGGCGCCAGCAGGTAGGCGCACAGCATAGGAGGCAGCAGACCGAGCGCAATCCAGTGACGAGCGATATGCAGCATCAGGGCGGGTTGAGCATCCGTCGGCTGGGCATAGCGGGTCGCGATGTGCAGCCGGTAGGCGCCAAACAACGAGAGGAACAGGGACATCGCCAGGAGGATGAGTCCGCCCCGCGTCTGCGTGGCAAAGGCGCCGATGGCCGACAGCCGCGCGGAAGCAGTCAGGTAAATGTCTTTGCTCTCGCCCTCTTGCCGACGCTGATTGATCTGCCACAGAGGCAAGCTGTCGCGTTCAAAGAGGCGACTGTCCTGGTCTTGTTGCGCTTTATTCAGGCGGTATAGGACATCCAGCGCAAGCTGGTCCTGGCTGCCGGCCCGGACCTGCAGATTCACCAGGACCCGCAACTGGTCCTGCGCCTGCGCCGTGAGCTTGTGCAGGTCGGCAACCGATTGCCGGATGACATCCAAAGTCGGGCCGAGGTCGGGAGTCGATTTATTCTCTTCGAGTGTGGCATTCCACTGTGGCTGCTGCGCCTGCAATTGTTGAACTGCCGATTGCGCGGTATTGGCCCAGTCCAGCAGCTCTCGACGCGTGGCTGCCGTTTCTTTCTGCACGGCGCGCCAATAATTTTCCTGTTCGCGAATCTCCAGAGCCGTAGGAGATGCGCTCAGCAGCGCATCCGTCTCCTTTTCCCGCGATTGCAACTGATCGTTTCGCGCGTCGAGGGTGGCTTTGGTGGCACTCAGTTGATCGGGCGAGGGCAACCCATCTGAAATCTCGCGCAGGATGCGCTTGAGATCTTCGGAACGGGCGGCGACATCGGGCAAGGGAATGTCGACCGAAGCCGGCGCTGCCGGAGCTGCAGGCGCTGGAGCGGGCGCTGAAGCCGCAGGCTTTGGTTCAGAGGTTCCGAGCAGCAGCTTGGCCGCTGCACCAGTCTGTGCGACACCCGGAAATGCTAGTGCGAACACCAGGAAGAACAGATAAGAGACACCGCGAGGTCTGGCTTTGGCTCCGCCAGTACCGAAGGTAGAGGGCCGTTGGGACATGCTGCCGACATTATCGCCGATCACAGCAAGCTTTGAACGAAATCCGATCGCAGCGGTTCAGGCGCGCTCCAACTCGTCCAGCATGCCCTCCATTTCGGAGAGGGCGTGCTGATTGCGGGTGCGCCGGGCGCAGTCGATGCCTTGCCGCAGCATCGCACGCGCCTCTTCTGTGCGTTCGGAGCGGGCCAGGGTCTGGGCGGCCATGAAGTACCCGTTCGTATAGTCAGGGTGCGCCGCCAGCAGCTGCTGGAACTCGGTGAGAGCAGCGTCAGTTTCTCCACTACCGGAATACTCCAGGCCGAGCGCATAGCGGGCGAAGGCGTCGTCGGGTTTGGCTGCGAGGATCTCTTTGAGCGCGGCTACGCGGGTTTCGTCAGGCATGGAGCGGTTCTCCCGCGATCGATAATCGCACGCCAGAGGCAGATTCTGAAAGTCCATCGTCTCCCACGGTGGCTGCGATGAAGGCCGAACAGTACAATTGGCACTTGATCTCATTTGTGAGGAGCTGAGTGGCCTGTCCTTTCTTCATGCCGGATTCTCGATTTGACTCGGATTGGCCATTTCCGCAGCGACTTCCGTTGGGCGCGGGATGGGCGGGTGTCTGTACCGCGCCCGGTCACGAAGGCGCTCGTCCGCGGGAAGAGGAACTTAAGTCGGGTTGCAACCTCGGCTATGCGAAAACTTGCGGCCGTATTCCCGCCGAACGCCACGCCGACGCGGTGCGCTTTGTGCTGGGAGAAGAGCGCGATGGAATCGTGCGTGTGCTGTTCGTCTGCGAGCGGTCGTATCTGCCGGCCAGCCACGGCGAACTGTTGTATGTGAAGGCAAGCGGGACTTGGCTCCAGCAACACGACAACGCGTGCGTGCAGCGCATGGCCGAGTGCTATGTGCAGGCGCAGATCGAACGGCGAGCGGGCGCCAATAGCGACTTTTAGCTTTGCTGAATCTCATTACGTTTTCTATTAGGAATTGTTATGGACCAGAATGACGGAAATCTACGACCGAGGCCGGTGAGCGAGTCGACGTCCGAGATGATCGAACTCGTCTTGCCGAACGACACCAACCCGCTGGGAGCCCTGCTGGGCGGCCGTTTGATGCACTGGATCGACTTAGCGGGAGCGCTGGCGGCGCATCGTCATTCGCACTCCTACGCGGTGACCGCTTCCATGGACCACATCGATTTCCTGGTGCCCGTGCATGTCGGCGACATGGTGATCCTGCAGTCGGCGGTCAATCGCGTCTTCCACACCTCGATGGAGGTGGGAGTGAAAGTCCTGGTGGAAAACTATATCTCCGGGACGCGGCAGAAGGTCGCGACAGCCTACCTGACGTTCGTTGCCGTCGATCGTCATGGAAGGAAGCTGCAAGTGGCACCCGTCATTCCCGAGACAGAAGAAGAACAGCGGCGCTATGAAGGCGCGCTGCGACGTCGCGAGGCTTCACGGAATGAACGCGAGCGCAGGCAAGCGGCCAGGAGATAAGCATTGCATCGTCTAACTGCAGTCCTCGTTGTCTTAGTCGGCTTATTCTCATTCCAGCTTCCGGCCCAGCAGAAAGACGCCGAACAGAAAAGCGAGTCGGCGCCCGAGCAGACGGTCGAGAAGTCTGCCCAGCTAAAGTCGCCGGGAGAAACGCCGAAACCAGGCGAGGGACAAAAAGAAACTCTCCCAGTCATAACCCACCATGAGATCCACTTTGACGGCCGCGTACTGCATTACACCGCGACCACCGGGCTCATGCCCATCCGCAACACTGAGAACGATGAGGTCGAGGCCAACATTTTCTTCGTCGCCTACACGCTGGACAACGCGGGTGCCAATCGCCCGCTGATGTTTTCCTTCAATGGCGGGCCAGGCTCGGCGTCGGTGTGGCTGCACATGGGCGCGATCGGTCCGCGGCGGGTGAAGATGTTGCCTGACGGAAGCATGCCGCCGCCGCCTTTCGAACTCATCGACAACCAGCAGACCTGGCTTGACCAGACTGATCTGGTATTCATCGATCCGGTCGGCACCGGCTATAGCCGCGCCACGAAGAAGGAATATGCCAAGAAATTTTATGGCGTAAAGGGCGACATCTCTTCCGTGGGCGAATTTATTCGCTTGTATTTGACGCGCTACCAACGCTGGACCTTCCCGCTGTTCCTGGTAGGCGAGAGCTACGGCACCACCCGCGCCGCCGGATTGAGCGGATATCTCATCGACAAGGGCATCGCGCTGAGCGGCGTAGTGCTGGTTTCATCGGTCCTGAATTTCGAGACGCTGGGATTCTCCAGCGGCAACGATCTGCCATATATTCTCTACCTGCCCAGTTACGCTTCCACCGCGTGGTACCACAAGAAGCTGCCTGCCGATCTGCAACAGCGCGATCTGCAAAGCGTGTTGCGGGAAGCCGAGCAGTTTGCTTCCGGCCCCTATGCCACTGCGCTGGCGAAGGGCGACGCCTTAAGCCAGCAGGAGCGGCAAAGCGTAGTCGATCAGCTGACGCGGTTTACCGGCCTCGACCGCAGCGTCATCGAGGAGAACGATCTTCGCATCAAGCAATGGATTTTCTGCGGCGAGCTACTGCGTTCGCAACGCCTTATCGTGGGCCGGCTTGATAGCCGCTTCACCGGCCCGCGGCTCTCGCAAGGGCCGGCAGGGAACTTCTACGATCCCACAATGTCGGTGGTGCGGCCGCCCTTCACAGCGACGTTCAACAACTATGTACGCTCCGATCTTGGCTACAAGACCGACCTGGCCTACAACATTCTCGACTCTCTGGAATGGGATTGGGGATCGGCGGGCGAGGGCTTTGCGGACACCAGCGAAGCGCTGCGGCAGGCTTTCGTAAAGAATCCCTACATGAAGTTGTTTGTGGCCTCGGGATATTACGACTTGGCCACGCCGTACGTCGCCACACAGTACACGCTAAATCATATGGAGCTCGACCCCCAGCAGCACGCGAAGATTACCTTGGGCTATTACGACGCCGGACACATGATGTATCTGCGAAGCGATTCGCTGGATCGGTTGAAGCAGGATGTATCCGGATTCCTGGCGGGTGCGTTGCACTAAGTTTGAAGGGGACGGCCTTCAGGCCGTCCGTGAATGCCGACATAGCGCCGGCTTTAGACCCTGAGGGACTTCGCCTCGGTCTAGCCAGAACCCCTCACTCGATCGGAGCCTGAAGCACATCATCCGATCGTCTATTTGCCTTGCACTTCCTTCTGCCCGGCAAACCGGTAGGTGATGCCGTTCCAATCGTAAGCGTAGATCACATATTTCAGAGAGCCGTCGGCAGCCGAGGTGGGCACGCGGACGTTGATGACGCCGTCCTGGGCGCCGGCGTAGGCGCTGTCGAGTGCGGTATCGCAAAAAGCACTCCCGTCCGGTGGCTGGGAGACCGACCATAACTTTGAGAAATTAATATCTGAAAGCTGGCGGAAGACGGTGATGGTCAGGCAGTTTTTCTCGCCGGCGTAGGTGACCAGCAGCACGTGGTGACGTTCCGCAAGACCTTCAAGGTCGAGATTGGCAATGCGCGAGTCGTCGTCCTGTTCGTCGGGAACACTCGACGCCGCCCGCCAGATTTTGTGGACGGTAATTGGGTCCAGCCCCGTCGCTTTCGCCCATTTCGCATCGTCCTTCTTGTGGACTTGCCTCCAGTTCTGGGCTAACAGGCAAGGAACAAGGAAGAAGAAGGCGCAACTAAGTCTGGCGAAAGTCCGCATAGCCGCGAGGCCCGAGAATCACGTTGTAGCTCCCAATAAGTTTAGTCCATTGTGGTGCGAACAACGGCAGTCGTTGTCGCCATGAACCACAGTTGCGCACCAGGACGAAGGCGGACGACGCAACTCCCGGTGTGAATAGTAGAGCTATCGACGCCGGGAGTCACGTCCGCCTATTTGAGTGCGATCGTCTGCGCCTGATTTCCCACCAGCTTCTCCAGTCGTGACAACCGCTCCAGGAGGTCGGCGTTCTGCATTTGCAGTTCACCCTTGAGGCTCTCGATTTCTTTCTGTTGCGCCTGGATCACCGTCGCTGCCTCCTGCGCCCGCCGATATTGCTTTTGCACCTCGTTCAACAGCATCGACGCGAGATATTGATAGCGCACGGTGTAGGGCTGCCCGTCGTTATCGTAGGCCACCAGCTCGGGATAAACCTGGGCGACTTCTTCCGCCAGCAATCCGTACTGCAGCGTTCTCTCACCCTTGTCGTATTCCGGCTTGTAGAAGAAGGTCACCGGCCGCAGCTTCATCAGCGCACTGGTACTGTCGCCCATATCGTTGATCTGCTCTTTGAAGCGCATGGAGGAGGTCAGCGTTCCGAGCAGTCCGCTCGAATTGACGAATACCGGAACGCCGGACGATGAGGTTGAACCGAAGATACCCGCGATGTAAGCAGCGTTCTGCTGACCTGCGCCGGTGCCCTGCGTGCCGATGCGGATGGTATTCGATTCGGTGCCCGAACTGGGACCCGAGTTGGCAACGTACACGTCATTGCTGCCGGTGGTGTTCCCGTATCCGGCATTCTGGCCGTAGAAGACGTTGTCTGAGCCGGTGGTGTTGCTGTATCCGGCATAGAGCCCGGCAAAGGTGTTGTTCTGGCCGGCGGTATTGCTGTAGCCGGCTTTGTGGCCATAGAAAGCGTTGTAGGAACCGCCGACGTTGCTGAAGCCGGCACTGTCGCCGGAGAAGACATTAGCGGCGCCGGTGGTATTACCGTTGCCGGCGTTGTTGCCGAAGAAGGTGTTGTCGATACCGGTGGTGTTGCTACCTGCTCCGATACCCAGAAGTAAGCTGCTGCTGCTAATGCTCAGCACGGTGCTGCCGCTGATGTTGTAGCTGGTAGCGGCATTTACAAAGGTAGCCGAAAGCGCTCCGCCGAGGGTTCCGTTGCCGCTGATGTTAAAGTTCGCGCTGGCCTGCTGCGCAGTTCCGTTCTGAATGTAGTCAGTGCCGTAGTCGGTTGCCACGGGCAGGACCGCGCCGGTACGCCCGTTGAACGACGTCACCAGTCCGCCGCCTCCGCCCGTGCCCAGCATGCCGGTGGAATCAACAAATACCGCCGAACCGCCGTTGGTGGTGGAACCATAGATGCCGGCGATGTAAGCAGCGTTCTGCTGGGCCTCGCCCGTGCCCTGCGTACCGATGCGGATGGTGTTGGATTCGGTGCCGGAAGTGGGACCCTGATTGGCTATGTACACGTCATCGCTGCCAGTGGTGTTGCGATAGCCGGCATTCTCGCCGTCGAAGAGATTGTCGGAGCCGGTAGTGTTGCTGAAGCCGGCGAGGAGACCGGAAAAGGTGTTCTTCTGGCCGACGGTGTTGCTGTAGCCGACTTTGTGACCGGTGAAGGTGTTGTACGAACCGGTGGTGCTGCTGAAGCCTGCATTGTCGCCGGCGAAGGTATTGTAGGAACCGGACTGGTTGGCGTAGCCAACGTCTAAGCCCGAGAAGGTATTGGACGTCCCGATGGTGTTGCTGAAACCGGCCTGGTAGCCGGAGAAGGTGTTGTTGGCGCCGGTTGTGTTGGTAGCTCCAGCCTGGTAGCCACAGAAAGCATTGGCGGTACCCGTGGTGTGGGCGCCTGCTCCCACGCCAAGAAATAAGCTGTTGTGGTTAATGCTGACCACGTTGTTCCCGCCGATCTGGAAACTGCCCGCGACCGAGTTAACATTCCCGATGCTGTCCACGGCGAACACTTCCGAGCCGTTGTTCTGCCCACTGAGAATCTCGCCCCCGGCAGCGTTGTTAAACACGCCGGCGATGCCCGCCGCGCTGGCGACGTAAGCGCTAACTCCCGTCGTGCTGCCGCTGCTGGCGGTCGCCGTGCCGCGCACCCCTGTTCCCGAAGCGCTGGACGAGTTGCCTTTCACGCCGATGCTCGAACCGGTGGCCGAAGTCGCGTTGCCATAAACTCCGTATCCGCTTGTACTGGCGGCGACTCCCTCCACGCCGAGGGCGGTACCGCTGGCGGCCGTTGCCGTACCGGCGATGCCATCGGTGCCGGCAGAGGCATTCACCGCCCATCCCGTACCGCTTTGGGTCACTCCCACAATTTGGTCGGTGGTGGAACCGCTGAAGTTCGTCGGCCCGTCACTGGCAGCGCCCTTCTTCGTTCCCACTGCCGCTGCTGAGGGATTATTAGCCGCGGACGCCGACGCCAGGCCGGTGGTGCTGCTGCCATTCGTCGCGGAATTCGAGCTATTGGCCAGCACAAAGTCGGAAACGCTCTTGCCGCCCAGGGTCTCCGCCTCATGTGCCTTGAAGGCATAGGGGACGCTGACCATCAGCACACGCGGCTGCTCTGCTTGCCCCTCCACTTGAACGCCCAGCCAACGCTGTTCCTGTTGCGAGAAAAGATCGCCAGGCAGTCCTGTGGCAGTGGTGCTACCCAGAACGACGTTGTATTGTCCGTTAGCGTCGATAGAGACGTTCTGTGTCTCTTGCCACACGGCCGCACCGCCGTCCTGCTGGTTGTAGATGGCGAAGGTGACGCCAACGGTGGTGGCCGGAACTGACGCCTTGTCCTGCACGTCCTTCAGCGTTCCGCTATAGCGGATGAGACTAGGAACGGCGGTCGTCGGCGTTTGTTGGGCTGAGAGAAAGGAAACTAACAACACGACGGAGAGAGCGAGAGCGAACGCGGTACTGACACGGCGCATAGGACGCTCCTTTCATGAGCGAAGCTTAGTAGCTGATGTGGACTGATTGGTCTTAGGATTCTGGGCGAGCGCGAAGGTGTTGTCAATGGCTAACTAAAGTGGGAGGCGAAAATAACAGGCAGGATGGGTTAGTCGACAATTTCGTACTCGCTTTGCACCAGGCCGCTGGGATAGTGCCGAGTCGCTACGTGGCGAAGACGAACGTCGCGCGGCAAGGCGCCAAAAAGAGGAATCCCATCCCCGATCAGCACAGGCACGCGCGTGATAATGAGACGTTGGACGAGTCCTGCGGCGAGGAATCGTTGAATCGTGATTCCACCATCGACATAGAGATGCTTGGCGCCACTGGCAGCGAGCCGCGAAACAATGTCAGCCGGAGACCCTGCCATCTGTTCCACAACGCCCCCGACGGCCAACGATAAGTCAACCGGACGGCTACTCAGGACCACCACCCGCTTCTTGCTATACGGCCAACTGTCAAAGGTCAGGACTTTTTCGAAGGTGTTGCGACCTATGACAATCGCGTCGACGGTTGCAATAAACTCACTGTAACCGTGGGGTTCGCCGCCGCCCTCGGGCAGAAAGTCGAGGTCGCCGTTGGCTCGAGCAATAAAGCCGTCGACACTGGTGCCGACGAAGACGGTTATCATCATCGTAAGATTCCTCTTCGCAGGCCTTATCGGATACTTCTATGCGCGTACACGGGCAACCTGTCCGGTCGACGCCGAAAACTCCAGCGATGGTTTACCTACTCCCTCATACTCGAAGCCCAGAGCAACCATGTCGTCGCGATTTAAGAGATTTCGGCCGTCCAACACCAGTGGCCGCAGCATCAGGTTCCTGATTCGAATCCAGTCCAGCTCCTTAAAGCTGGCCCACTCGGTAACGATCATGAGCGCCTCGGAGCCTTCAGCGACCTCATAGGGGTCGGCGCAATAGTGGATGGTTGGTAATACCTCGCGGGTCCGCGCCATGGCTTGCGGATCGTAGACGCGAATTTGAGCCTGCTCCTGCCGCAGCCTGCTGATCAACTCGATGGCCGGGGCGAAACGGATATCGTCGGTGTTGGGCTTGAACGCCAGTCCCAGCACACCAATACGTTTGTCCTTCAGCGTCCACAGCCACTGCGTAGCCTTCGCCAGGAAGTGATCGATCCGGCGCTTGTTAATCGACTCCGCATCTTTCAGCAAAGAGACGTCCACGCCCGCCTTTTCGCCCAGCCGGATAAAAGCCTGAACATCCTTGGGCAGACAGAAGCCCCCGAACCCAAGTCCGGGACGAAGGAAGGCAGGTCCGATGCGCGGATCCAGTCCCATGGCCCGTTCCACCTCCCCGGCGTCCGCGCCCATCTTTTCGCAGATATCGGCGATGAGGTTCGCGTAGGAGATCTTGACCGCCAGAAAAGAATTGCATGCATGTTTAATCAGTTCGGCGGTATTGATACTGGTTACCAGCAGCGGGGGAATGTTCTTGGCCGGGCAAGCTCGCCCATGAACGGCACAAGGAAGGACGCTCTGCTCTAGAATCGGCTGGTAGATCTGGCGAAGCTGTGTCTCCGCGGTTTCATCGCTTACCCCGATGACGATCCGATCCGGGTGCAGAAAATCCAGTACGGCTGTGCCTTCCCGCAGGAATTCGGGATTGGAAGCGACAGAAAAGCTGCAATTCGAGTTGCGACCGTAAATCGCCAGCGCGCGGGTCAACTTTTGTCCCGTCTGCATGGGGACCGTGCTCTTCTCAACTACCAGTTTAGAGCTGCGGGATTCCAGTGCGATCAGACGCGCTGCACTATCGATACTGCTGAGGTCGGCATCTCCGTCGCGCAGCGGTGGGGTGCCGACACAGATGAAGATGGCATCTCCGTAGCGGACAGCCTCTCCCAGATCGGCGGTGAAGCTGAGCCTTCCTGACGAAACATTCCGCGCCACGGTTTCGTCCAGACACGGCTCATAAATTGGCAAGCGACCCTGTTTAAGGGCATGGATCTTGCTCTCGTCGTTATCGGTGCACATTACGGAGTGGCCGATTTCAGCCAGACATGCGCCCGAAACCAAACCGACGTATCCACAACCTAGAATCGCAATCCGCAAAGGACTCTCCCTTTAGACCCGGTCAGTACCGCATTCTCGCCTGATAGCGCGCAGCTCGTAAACCGCGCTTTTATCGTACACCTCTTAGTATCTTCCCCGAATCCGGCAAAGGATCAGCGCGGCAAGGGAACTCAAACGCAGTGGTTGCCGATCCCCAAGCCCCTGGTTCATCGGCTGGCGATTGCAGTCGAGCGACGGGATGGAGTGATGAAGGATTGGTCGGGGCGAGAGGATTTGAACCTCCGACCCCCTGCGTGCGTTCACGTTTGGCTGTTCTGCGATATTATCTACAGAATTCAGTTAAGTTATTGCGCGCAGAGGTCCAGGCGACCGTTGAGCACGGCTCCGTCTCGCAGAAGGAAATCAGCCCGAGGAATTGAAATGACTCGAATTCTGGTTCCGCTGTTCACGCCAGATCGGCTACGGTCTGTGCATAGATGTAATTTGCGTTTTATTTACCTGATGTTCCTGCTCGCTCTATGCAGTTTTCCCGGCTGGTCCCAGTCGCTCGTGATCAAAGACGTTACCGTCATCGACTCCACCGGTCACGCAGCCGAGCCAAATATGTCCGTGGACATTGAGGGTGGTCATATCGTTGCCGTGGGTCCGTCGAAGAAGGCCCACACCCCAAAGAACGCCACAATCGTCGATGGCATGGGCAAGTTCCTCATCCCCGGCTTGTGGGACATGCATGTCCACGGCGCGTCAGACGGCCGCGCTCCCTGGAGTCAACTTCTTTTTGTGGCGAACGGGGTGGTGGGCGTTCGTGACATGTCAGGTCCGCCCGACGCCCATGCGTGGCGCGCTACACAGGCCTCCAATCCAGATCCGTCGCCCACCATTTATCTGGGCAGTCCCATCGTTGATGGTCCAGACCCAACTTGGCCGGATTCAATTGTTGCCGCGGATGAAGCACAGGGGCGCGAAGTAGTGGATCAGCAGCAACAACGTGGCGCGGACTTCGTCAAAGTCTATAGTGGGTTGCCGCGCAACGTTTACTTCGCGATTGCCGACGAGGCCAATAAGCGGGGCATCCCGTTCGAAGGGCATGTGCCAGAAGCCGTCAGCGCCGCCGAAGCATCCCGCGCAGGCCAGAAGAGCTTCGAGCATCTTACGCTGGTGGCTGAGGGCTGTTCAAAAGAAGAGAAGACCATGGCCGCAGAACGGCAGCGGCTAGAAGCCTCGTTCCGGTCGCCGGACGCGAGCATGCCTCAAAAAATTGCCGCCGGCCAAAATATCATTCGGCTCAATTTTCATGTAGTTGAAACCTTCGACGACGCCACGGCCCAGTCTTTGCTCGCGCAGTTCATAAAGAATGGTACCTGGCAAACTCCCACCCTCACCTTGCTGCAAGCACAGATCGACGATCCACTGAATGCGAATGACTCACGATTGAAATTTCTGAGCAAAGAAGTGCGGGCCAAATGGGATGCCGGTTATTACAGTCACTTTCCTCCCCCGGCTCGAGCCGCAATGATCCAGTTGGCCAAAGCTGAATTCGACGAATCCAAGAAGATTGTGGGTTTCATGTACCAGGCGGGTGTTCCCATCCTCGCCGGCACTGACACGATGAATCCGGACTGTTTCCCCGGCTTTGGCATTCATGACGAACTCGCGTTGCTGGTCGAAGCCGGTTTATCTCCCCTTGCCGCTCTCCAAGCCGCCACTCGCAATGCCGCCCAGTTCGTCGGTCAACTTGACAGCCGTGGGACTATCGAGGTCGGCAAGACCGCTGATCTCGTTTTACTCGATAAGGACCCACTCGCCGACATTCATAACACCCGCTCCATTCAAGCGGTCGTGCTCAACGGCAGGCTTTTCCAACGTGCCGCGCTCGACGCGATGCTGGCCAAAGCCCAGACGCTAGCAAGCCGCGAGGATGCCGGTGCATCCGAAAAATGAACGGATTCGCCGTCTTCTCTGAACGCAGGCTGAATTGAATCAGCCGTGTTTGCGAGTCGCGGGGGAGGGCCCCTGGGAACGATGCAATCATTGCTCGGTCATTCGGCTCCGGAGATCACGCGCGAGGTTTACCTGCACGCAATTCCCGAAGAGCTGCGCCGCGCGGTCTGCAATGTGGAGAGGTTGATATTTGGACCCAAATGGACCCAAGTTTCGACTTGAACACCAAGCCCGGAAGAAAGAAGTAATGAACAACTAAGGGGTTAATGGTCGGGGCGAGAGGATTTGAACCTCCGACCCCCTGCGCCCAAGGCAGGTGCGCTACCAGGCTGCGCTACGCCCCGACTCTGTTGCTTCACTGATTCTAAACCACTTCAACCAATGGAACCACGGAGCGATGCCCTCTTTCGGCGCCAACTCCGCTAAAACTGTGTCAAAACTGTGCCAAAACCCCATCAGTTGACCCTCGCTGTGTCAAAACCGATGCCCTGCTCGTTTGCCTGGCGATTCAGCTTGATTAAAGCTTCGCGCTTCATCTGCAGCTTCATCTGAGAGTACTACCGCACGCCGATGATACGGCGATCGCGCTGTTGGCGCTGCGTGATCGGGCTGAGGACCCGGTTGTGCAAGGCTCT
>Ga0181523_10003814_pt1 | contig 13460 bp, 13 predicted proteins | sample PEATcosm2014_Bin_43_FD_119752 | JGI IMG/M metagenome (GOLD analysis project Ga0181523, IMG submission 119752) | Peatland microbial communities from MTU Mesocosm Facility, Houghton, MI, USA - PEATcosm2014_Bin05_30_metaG | ecosystem: Environmental > Terrestrial > Soil > Wetlands > Peat | place... | reverse complement strand
CAGGGCGAGCGATCCGGGAGCGGGTGAGGGTCAGAGCGTGAAGAAAATCACGCTAGCGATATCGCTACTGTTTTGCTTGAGCGCAACCGTCTACTCGCAGGAGCAAACGCCACAACTTTTGCTTCGTGCCGCTCAGTGCCTTGAGGCGAAAAAGTTCCTGTCATCTTCGGAAGCAGCAAAGCTGACCTTTGGGTACTCTCTCGATGAGAAATCCTATCCGGGTGACAGGGTCATTTACGTGGTTAAGTACGCGGCTCCGGCTCGCTCGGATGGGTTAGTCTTTGCGATCTTCCTAACAGAACATGACGGCCATCAAGCGTTCAATATCCAGAACAACGCCAGCTTTGTTCTGTCCAAGGATGACCCCAGCGGTGTGTCGTTTGTAAATCCTCCACTTGGCGGTACGTGGACGCAGGAGCACCTTGCATCGGCTATCAAGGAGATCGAGAAGCAACCTAGGTTTGCGCTTTCCGTAAAGGACCTATCCGCTGCCGATCCTTCCCTGGTTTGCGAGGCGTACACAGACCCTCAACCGAAGAAGGGTGAAAAGTAGTGAACCGGTTGTGCTCCGACTCGCTGATCTGACCGCCGAGCAGAGTGTCTGCCGCTGGCGTTTCTGGGCGGCCAGGGCGTGTGATTCCGGGAGCGGTGAGGGTTTTCCTTTAGCTGCCTATCTGTCGTTGGAAACGCTGCATGAAGTTCTCCGAAATCGCGAACCGGCTGACGGGGATATCGACGCCGTTGGGCGGGGTTTCGTGGCAGTCATCCGACCTGGAAGTGAGTGCCGCTCGCCGGGTGATTGCGTTCCTGGAAGACCGCCGCGTGCTCTACGCCCCAGAGGAGATGGAAGTCGCCTCTCACTGCGTCGATTCGGTCCTGGAAATCCGCCGCTTCCTTAGCGGCGAGTTGGGCAAGCTGGAGACCAAATCCGAGTTTGCGGCCAGCCTGCGGGCGATGAGAGCCGCCTGCCGGAAGTTCCTAGACCGGGTCGGGGTGGATGGCCGGGAGGTGACCCTGTATGCCAACCATCACGGCCACTGGGCGAGCTGGACGTTCTATAGCGCCCTAGGTGAGATGCGGGGAACGTTCGGGGTCCACCTGGCGAAGATCGCCGCCGAGTTCAAGCTGGACATCGAGGATCGGTTGGCCGAAATCTTGCCCGCCAGGGCTGATACCGATTCGGACGATGACGACCGCCATCCCGCCCGTCCCGCACGCCGGAAGTGAACTGCTAAAAGCAGGATCAAAAGCGCGCTGCCTTCGGCATCGGGTTTACGCATGACACGTCACCCCCGAATGGGTGCTGTTCGGTAGCTCGCTATTTGTGAAACACAACATCCACATTGGGCGGGCGATAGTCTACTTGGAAATTCGTAAAAATCAAATCGCTCTTTCCCCTGTGATTGAGATCGGCGGCGGTCATTGATACCGTGTCCGCCCCGGAAGCAAAGAACGACCGGCTGAACTGGCCATTGCCATTGTTGAAGAGAATCACTCCCTGCTGGGCGAGCATTAGCCCCGCTGCAACGTCAATGTGGCCATCGTTGTTGAAGTCTCCCACCGCCAGTCCGCCCACAATTTCTCCCGTGTTGAGTTCGGTGGCCAAGTAGAAAGTGCCGTCACTTTGACCGTAGTAGATGCCCACGCTCTGTGAGTCACCCTGAGAAATCGCGACATCATCAATGCCGTCTCCGTTGAAGTCAGCGACAGCGGCGACAGATCCATTGACGAGCGGCAAAACCTCGCTGGTCACAACCGTAAAAGTCCGATTGCCTGCATTGAGCAAAGTGGCTCCGCCGACTGCGATGTCCAGCTTGCCATCGCCGTTGAAATCGCCAATCACGTAGGGTCCGCTAAAGACGTTTGGCGTAGCCACCGGCGTGAACTGATAAGCGCCGTCGCCATAAAAGATTTGACCAGAGCCAACGATGTCAGGATGACCATCGCCATCCATGTCGGCAACCATGATCGGCCCGTTGATCGGCGGCAGGGTGGCCCACATCTCCGAGAGTGGGTAGTACGCCGGTTACTAAAGTTCGCAGCGAAGAAAAGAGAGTGCCCCACTTCTCGCTGCAGCAGAAAATCCACGCAAACGACTGATTTCCGTCGTGTAACGGAACATTTTGACAGCCCCCGCCGTATCTGCGAGCGTCCAAGGTCTAGACCCCCTTCTCACAACAGGAGGACACATGAGTTCCGCCAGGAACCCCGGCAGATTTGCAGGCTTGCTGTATGTAATTATCTCTATCGTTGGCTTCTTCGCCATGGGCTATGTCCCCGGCAAGGTGATCGTCCACGGAGACGCAGCGGCGACGGCGAACAACATCGCAGCCCACGAGATGCTCTTTCGCCTCGGGATCGCGGGCGAACTCGTCGGCCAGGCGGTTTTTATCTTCGTGGCCCTAGCTCTGTACGATTTGTTCAAGGGAGTCAATCGGCGCCACGCCTCGCTGATGGTGATCTTAATTGTGGTTTCCATCCCAATCGCGTTCCTGAATGAGCTGAACTCATTCGCAGCCCTCGTCCTCGTGCACGGCGCTGATTTTCTATCCATATTCGACAAGCCCCAGCGCGAGGGTCTGGCGATGCTCTTCCTGAATCTGCATGGTCGCGGATTTGTTGTCTGCGAAATGTTCTGGGGGCTCTGGCTGTTTCCTCTCGCGCTTGTTATATACAAGTCGCGATTTCTGCCTCGGTTCCTGGGAGTTTGGCTCGCTCTTGCCGGCTTAGCCTGGGTCATCCTGAGCCTTACCAGTACACTGTTGCCGCTATATCAGGATAGGGTGAACAGCTATCTTCAGCCTGCCATAATCGGGGAGATTGTGTTCATGCTGTGGTTGCTGATCAAGGGCGCCAAACCGCAAGTGCAGGACGCCGCAGCTTCATAGCTCGGGGCGGACAGCTCACCACCAGACGGAGGCTGGAATGCGACTGGAAATCGAAAGCGCTGAAGCGGGGAAAACCCAACGAACATACGCGAGACTTGCGGGGGTACTGTTCCTCGGGGTGATAGTAATTGCTCTCGTTGGTGGCTCCATCCTCTCGCGAGTCGCGGGTAGTGGAACCTTCGCAGAAACAGCGGCAAGAATCGCGGCGTCGGAACGCTTGTATCGAGTAGCTCTCTCCGCGGTGCTGATTGCGACTCTGAGCAGCACCTTGCTTGCTTTCGCACTCTATGCAACGCTGAGGCCTGTCAATCGCCTACTGGCTCAACTCGCCATGATCTTCAGTCTGAATGACTCATTCCTGGCCTTGATTGTGCGGATGTGCGGCTTCGCGAGGATGCATCTTTACGTTTCCGCACAAACCGCTGGAGCTGGACCAATCGCCGCGCAGGCATTGGCGGACCTGATGCGCACGATTGGGGGTACAACGGAGAACCTCGGTGGCATTTGTTTTGGCATAGGCTCAGGCCTGTTTTTCTACTTGTTTTTCAAGTCGCGGTATATCCCAAGGTTCCTGTCAGCGCTTGGCCTTTGTGCATCGGTGATCTGGACAGGCCTGTATCTTGCCAATTTGGTGTTCCCGGAACAACACGCATTGTTCCAGTACATCTGTTTCCCGCCGATGGCCATAGCTGACATTGCGACTGGCTTCTACCTGGTGCTGTTTGCGGTGAAGTCTGAATTCCCCATTTAAACGGATCGTCGTAACGAAGTTTCAAACAAGATCGCGCAACGGGTCGCCCTGAATATTCCGATTCGTTCGATGATTGCCCTTCGAGGCACCTTGCTATGTATTCGATGCAGGAACTGGCGAACGACTTTCGCAAGCTCGGCATCCGGGCCGGCGATACCGTTATGCTGCACGCTTCGGTGCGCGCGGTTGGAGAAGTCGCCGGCGGTCCCGATGCCATCCATCTTGCCCTCAAATCGGCGCTGACTCCCGAAGGCACTCTCATGATGTACGCCAGTTGCCCGCGCTATTACGACGAAGTGGGTCGGGGCAACCTGACAGCAGAGCAAGAGCGGGAGATTCGCGAAAAATTGCCGGTGTTTGATCCTTTGACCGCGAGATCGGCTCGCGACAACGGAGCACTCGTTGAACTCCTAAGAACGTATCCCGACTCTCGCGTGAATCCTCATGTTGCCCGTTTCGTCTTCTGGGGTAAGCAGACGGGGCACCTCATATCCCCGCAGCCGTGGAATTATGCTCTCGGCTCGGATTCTCCGCTAGAACGATTCCTGCTGCTCGATGGCAAGATCGTATTACTGGGCTCCGATCACGATGCCGTGACCTTCCTTCACTACGTTGAACATATCGTCGAGATTCCAGGCAAGCGAGTCGCGCGTTATGAGGTCCCGGTAGTGGAGAATGGCCGCCGGATATGGCGCGCGATGGAGGAATTTGATACTTCCGGCGATGGCGCTCATGCGAACTGGCCCGATCGCTTTTTCGCCAGGATTGTCGACAGTTTGCTCACGAGAACGAACAACGAGGGTGCGCGAGTAGGAAGCGCGATGACTTACATCCTTAGCGCCCGTGAACTGCTCGAATTCGCAATGCCCGTCATCAAAGCGGTCGCGGCAGACCCTCTCGCCGCCGACTCCTTGAGGGAAGGGGGAATTCGTAGCTAGCGGTTGTTCGGCAACACGGAAGTATTGTGTGGCGAGTCGAGAGGAATTCAATCTGTCACTCAGGTCAAGGTCAGACTTTTGCACGGGTGAAGCTAGGCAGATGATGGACCTCCATCGGAGATTTCCGAATGGGAGATTTTTCATGGCGGGTGGCCCACATCTCCGAGAGTAGGGTAGTACGCCGATTACTAAAGTTCGCAGCGAAGAAAAGAGGGTGCCCCACTTCTCGCGGTTTTCGAGAAGTGGGACGCCGGACTGCCGACACCTGGAGTGCGGAGCGATTTGGGCTTTCAGGCATTGCTTTCTTAGAAATCAGTTGGCATTGCGGTCACAGCGTCGCACCCGAGCTACGATGTTAGTCTTGTTCGCATGAGGGAACGTTTTCTGCCGCTCCTGAGACCAATTTCGCCACCAGCGCTTTGTTTGGTTCTTGCCTTAGCACTCTCGACGCCCAGCCTGGCTCAGCAACAGCAATCGTATCGCAGCTACCAGCATCTATCCGGCCCGAGTGTTGAGAAGTGTTGGAAAACCGCAGAACGACCCCCAACGCAGCGCGCCAATGAAATTCCAGGGATGGAAGCATCCCGGTAAGTTCGGGTCGGAGTACTTGAAGCATTTTTCTCGTCCGGGGGCAAGGCAGACGCGAGGGGAGACTCTCGGCAGCGCGACGCGGGCAGCAGCTCACTCCAACAGATCAGTACATGCGGAAAAACGGCACCTGCGGCTATGGCGTGGGGAATGTGCTGACCGCTACTGAGTCGGTAAACTCTGCACCGCGGCATCGGCTGGAGGCAGCCGGCCGCCCGCCGTGCGGGATTCCGGCCTTCATCATGGTTTCAGTCTCTATGGCTTCTCTATGGCTTCGTGGTTTCGGACTTGCGAAAGCGATCCGTGCGGGCCTACCGAAGCCCCGCACGGCATACTCGTATGCGCGGAATAGGTTGGTTAGGGACCGGTCCCAACCAATCGGTTCCACTCCAACATTAGTGAACCGTCAGACCGCCCGGTCCTAACCAGTAAACCCCGTCCTGCTGGCAAAACAGTTGCGAGTATTCCGCCGCCAATCCGGTTGCGAGTTGTTTGCTGCCGTAAGAAATCGTCCCCTCGTGCAGCGTCGCGCTGTGGACCGCGCAGTATTGGTCGATAACTTGTGGTTCGCTCCAGACACCGATGTTTCCGGTAAAGAGATACCCGGCTTTTCCCTGCGGAGCTTTCCAATAGGCGGTGAACTGACCATTGACATACTCGAACCCGTTGCCTAGATAGCCGCCATCACCGGTCGGGATGCCGCAACACAACTCGAAATCATAAGTCACAATGTTATTGACGGGGTTGGGCAAGACCTGCAGCCCGACCACACTGCCTTCACTAAGCGACTGCCCCAAAGCAGTTCCTAGCAGAAGAACAAAAACGACAAATACTTTACTCATACTTAGCAGCCTCATTTCTTGGTTGATGCGGGCGCCGTTTCGTGAGCTTGATATGCCACAACCCTGCCCGCAATTCCGTATGAACGTCCCCTTAGCGCAGTGCGCCGATGAGCGCAACGATCAAGAGGGACAAATAGGTGGCGATACTGATGGCGGGGTTGGGCAAGACTTGCAGCCCGACCGCACTACCTTCGCTAGGCGACTGCCCAAAGGCAGTTCCCAGCAGCAGGACGAAGGGATGAATGTTTCACTCATACTGAGCGCCTCATTATTTTGTCGGATTAAGACTCCGATTTCCGATTTGACCTGTTCCTGTGAGTTATCCGGCCCACTTCAAAGTACCGGCAGATGGCGCCCCCACGGGTCTGGCTCCTGGTCGGTCAGTTCATTGAGTTGGCTGAAAATCTTTGGCCTACTCTTGATAACTGTGGTTTCTTTTGGAGTCGTGACATTGATAGCCACAGAGTTGCCCACCACGCCTGACAACGATTGGTGTCGCCGCCATCGCTGCACCGAGACGCTCACCGCAACCAAGTCGAGACCTAATGACGCTCGACCGAACCACGCTGGCCCTATCCACGCTCGGCCCTACGACGCCGGGCTGGCGACGACCAACCTTCCGACCATCAACCTTCCGACGACCAACCTTCCGACGATCCCCCTCAGCGACGGTCGAGACCGACACTCGCTGCTCCTGATCGCCAGAGGCGGAGCACCGAATCTACATTTGTGATTTTGCCGGCGTCCCTCCGCAGCATCGGAGTTCTGCTACCGTGCTATGCGGCAGTCCAGAAAACTCCATCGGCAACTCGAGCGTTGCACCAGGTCTACCGCACCAGGTTTACTGCACCAGGTTTACTGCTTTACTGCACCGGCTTCATTTGCACCTTGCGTCTTTCCCCTCGGCGCAGTTGCACTCGGCCTGGTCGCGCTCGACCTGGTTGCACCGGGTGCAGTTGCACCCGGTGTAATTTCAGCGAGTGCCCGAGGCCGCCGCTTTTCTTTCTCCATCCGCATAACCCGCGCCTTCCTCTAACACGGGGACGTTCCACTCGGCCGTCGTGGGTAACAGGCCATTCCCCAGTTGCACATGCCAGTTCGCTCCACCATGCCCAGCCACGTAGAGCGCGAGTTCCAGGCGGGTCCAGACTCCCAGTTTGTCGAAGGTCGTGCGCAGGTAGTTCTTCACCACTTGTTCGCTGGTTCTGAGCACACCGGCAATATCTTTGTTAGTAAGACCCTGCCACACCAGGGTCGCGACCTGAACTTCCTTGGCGGTTAACCGATCACGGGGTTGCATGGTTGCACCTGCTCCTTGATGAACATTGCGGTCGCCAGTTTCACTCGCTTCCGGCCTTCTTTTATGCCCGCGCGCAGAAATAGCGTGCGCAGATGCTGTTTCACGGTTCGCGGGCTGATGTTTAAGTGACTCGCGATTTCTTTGTTACTGCATCCCTGCACCAGCAGACGCAGCACCTGCTGGTCTCGGGGCGTTATCTTGATTTCATTGAGGTTAATCATCGGCTTTTCGTCGGCTCCTTCCGTTCAGTCCTGGGGTCGCGGCCCGCTCTAAACCTAAGCAAGCTGTTCGCCAAATATTCGCCAACAATCAACGCCCTTAAGAATCAGACAGTTATGCCAACAATTTCTACTTTCCTTCGCCCTTTCTTAGACCGTTCTCATGAAGCGCTTCCACATTGGCATCCCTAAACAGGAATCCCTCCCAAAAAACCGTCCAGTTTTTCCCTGTTCCACCCGGCCCAGAATTGCACTACAATAGTTCTAGTCTGGACGACTCCCTCCCCGCGATACCATGCCCTCGAATCGGCACAATCTGATCCTGGACGAACAAGCTTTTCAAGGCTTGCTGTCCGCCGCCTTCATCGTCCAGGAATATAACGATCGCGTGAATCACGCCCGCCTGAGTAACGCTCGCCGAAATGGCGATCGACAGAATGGCGACCGGGCGAAACTGGCTCGGCCCCAACCCGCGGAGCCCGAAGCTCGTCCGGCAGCGGAACCCTCCAGCGTTTGCCGGTATTGCGGCGCTCTGAAACTCGCCGAAGTAACACACTGCACGAGCTGCGGCCGGGACGAGCTGCGCCCCGGAGAGCGCCTGCAGCGCAACTGGGCTTCGATGTGGCTGAAGAGCCAGGCGCAAGAGATGTGGCCCGTGAGTTCTCCCGAGATTCGCGAAACTGCACGGGAGGATTTCCCGGCGTCCGCGGTCGAGCGCCAACCGCTCCCCCACTCGACGGGCGATTCCGCTCCGGGCTTAGTCGCTCGGCCGGTTGACAGCGAGACCCTCGGCCACGAAAAAAACGAAACGATTAACGATCCAACGGCAACTGGCAGATCGGCACGCGACAAATCGGTGATGGGCAGGTCTGATTTCGACGGTCCATCGCTCGACGGACCTTCCCTCGACAGATCATCGCTCGCCCATTCAGCGCTCGACGACTCACCGCTTGACGCATCCTCACTCGATGCGCTCCCCATCGACCCGCCAACATTCCACCAGGCAGCACTCGATGCTCTAGCACTCAACCAGGCTGAAGAGGACAGGCAGTCGACTACTGCAGCCTTCGGGGAAGCGGATGAAGTGAAGGATGAGGCGATCGAGCACTTGATCGAAGAAGGCTTCGGGGGCGAACCCTCGGATCCGGCTGTCCACACATTCCAGTTGTCCGCGAGTGACGATGTTTCGCCGATCGAAGCAGGCGACGATGAATCGGCCGAACTAAGTTCCGATGCCACCGACGTCGGCCACCGTTCTTTGCTTCAACGCCTCGCGGACCTGCGCGTGACCCTCCGCTTTCAGCGCTCCAACCTCTATCTGGGCGGGGCCATCCTGATAGCTGCGCTCGCCCTGTTATGGCCGACAGCCGGCTCGCCGCAACGGGCGACTCTCAGCCCCTGGGAAAGAACGCTGATCACCCTGGGACTCGCCGAGGCTCCCGAGCCCGCCGCCCATGTTCAGGGGGATCCCGGCATCGAGGTGTGGATCGATCCGCACAGCGCTCTTTACTACTGTCCCGGCGAGGAGCAGTACGGAAAGACCATCGACGGCCGCTTCAGCAGCCAGCGCGAAGCGCAGATGGATCGCTTCGAACCCGCCGAGCACCTCGCCTGCGAGTGATGCGCGTGGTTGATTCGCGTAGTGCGGACACTTCCGTCCTCTAATCCCTGCAGCACCACGATGGCGAACTGCATCCACCCGATTCCAAAGTGGCGCGGCAACGTGTAACATTGTCCCGGTAATCCTGATTCTGACAATCGATTTGGTGAAAATCATGGAGCCGGTGACCATCATGCATCCTCGACTCATGTATCGACGACTCGCTTTTTTTTCCATCTCCGCAACCATCGCTCTGACCCTGATCTGGAGCGGCTTCCCGCTGGCGCTTGCGCAGGAGAGTAATGCCAAGAAGAATGCTCCGCAGCATCAAGCGGGCGCTGGCGGCGACGTCGCTCGCGGCAAGTACATCGTCGAGAGCGTCGCCATGTGCGGGCAGTGCCACACGCCGCGCGACAGCAACGGGAATCCGGACCGCTCGCGATGGCTGCAGGGGGCGTCCATTCCGTGGATGCCGTCGCAGCCGGACTCGAACTGGCCGCTCAGCGCGCCGCGCATTGGGGGCACTCCGCCGGCCGACGACGCGGACATGGTCAAACTGCTGACGACCGGCGTCTGGACCACGGGCGATCATCTGCGGTTCCCCATGCCCCAGTTCCGTATGGAGCGGGGCGATGCCGAGGCGGTCGTCGCGTATCTGAAGTCGCTGACCCCGGTGCAGTAGCCAAATTGACAAAATGTTTCACGTGAAACATTTTGTAGGGTAAAATTGTACGTATGATGTTATACTTACTTTGACCGTATATGAAACCAAAGAAACGAGTTACTACGCGCAGGAAGCAACATCCGAAGAAACAGAAGGTTGTCCGTTTGCGGGCTGCCGCGGGCGGGCGCAAGCGTCCGGTGGAGCTGCCGCCGGATCTATCCGGCTTCTACCGTCCCATCAAGCAGCCGGTCACGCTGCGTCTGGACGCCGACGTAGTAGCCTGGTTCCAAAGGGGGGGACGGGGCTACCAGACCAGGATCAACCGGGCGCTGCGGAAGGTGATGACGGACGAGCGGAAGAAGTCGAAAGGCTAGCCCGACATTTTTGTCGCTCTAGGACGGGCTTCTAAGTTGTTGATAACGTTGAGGCTCGAGTGTGGCTAGATAGACACAAGCGGGTAGTTATTACACTGTAATTCTTACAAGCGACCGCTTTTGGGGGTCGGTCATCCGGCTTTGAGCCCGGTAATCCCAACCCACTCTTCTTTCTGAAAACCTAAGTATGAACGGTCCCGTTCTGCTCGTGGGATTAGCCAACGGGTACCAGTCTCGGCTAAAGATACATAGACCACTTTGGTGCTGGTTGGGTTGGGAGCGTAGAGATGGCGCCGATAGTCAAAATCCCACCCTTGCGCAAAAAACCGCGTAAGGATGGGGCACCCGCCTGATCCTTAAGTCCACGGCGATAACTGCTATTGATCGCCGCGGACCTTCCACCAATCCGCCTGTTCGAACTCGGCCATCTTTTCTGCTCCGTGTTGCGCATACCAGTGTTGCCAGGCCGATGCGTCGGCAGGGAGGGTTTGGTCGGTGATCTCACGCAACGCGAGGAAGGCCCAGTTGCGCGTTTTGGGAGTGGTTTGGGGATCGGCGGCTAACTCGATCAGTCTGGGTGCCATTCGCATACGTTGTTTGCGCGTGAAGTTGCCGCAGTCGGAGACGTTGCAGCCGGCGCGATCGCGAACTGCGTCCGATGGGTCGTGGGTAAAGGAATCGAAGAGCTGGTCCAGAGCTTCATCGGTGCCTAGATAGCGCATGCCTTCGACGGCCCACTGGCGCACCTGCGGGTTGGCGTCATTCTTGGCGTAGTCCACCAGGATGGGATAAAGGCGATCGTAGTCCACGCCGCGGCCAGCGAGCATTCCCATGTGATAGACGCTGTAAGGGCGATGCTCGGGGTCGGCTTGTGCCATAGCGATGAGCTGGTCGGCGGAGCTGTTAGTTTTGGGGAATCCGTCGAGTGCCAGGTTGAGATCGGCGTTGGCGTAGCGAACACGCAGGTCGGTGGAGTAACCGGAGCGTTGCTCCAATTCGTTCATGCGCGCGGTGCGCGTGAGGTTGCGATAGGCGCCGATATTCTGCTCGAACCAAGTGAGGGCGCGGGGATCGTGACGGATTGCCCGGTCCAGCAGTTCCTCCGCCTGGTCCTGTTCGGGAAGCGTTTGCAGACGCTGCAGATCCGTGTCTGTGAGCGGCGAGTAGGCCACTGGGTGCAGAGGACGGCTGGCCGATGCGCTGACCGCCGATGTGTTGACCTTGGATGTGTTGATCTTCGACACGCGATTGGTTTGCCGGTGGCCCTGAGAGAAAATGCGATAGCCGACAAAGCCCATCCACCCGAAAAAGAACGCAAGCGCTACCGCGGTTACGACAGGACTATTGCGGCGAAAAGCTGAAGACGGTACCGCTCGTCCGCGCTGGGGCGGCGTACCGGGCACGCCGAGACCAGCTTGCACGGCGACGTGAGTGTCGAGCTTCAGGCCGGCGAGTTTCTCCAGTTGGGCCGCGACCCAGCGTGCTTCCTGACGATTATCGATCGCGTCGGCAAGCGTCAGCTTCCTTCCATCCTTGGTATACAAATAAAGATAGTAAGAAGCGCGCACGGCGTTTTGTTGCGCGATCGTCACAGTTAAGATCTGAGCAATGTCGGAGAAAGGAACTTCACGGGCCGTCCCAATTCCCAGCATGGCCCTGCGAGACACAATCTTGCCGTTGCCGACCTCAATGCGACACGAACCGGTCGCGACTTTAATCAGTCCGTAAATCAGAAAGATGTCAAAGAACGCGAACAGCGGGCCGAAGAACGGTGGAGCGTGGCGGTCATGAAAGAGGACATAAACGACTGCCGTCCAAATCGCGGTCACAACGAACAAAATCAAAACCTGGCCCGGATTGCGAAAAGCCCGAAAGTAGAATTCAGTGCCGCCGCTCGTTCCGGCGGAAACGACGACTTTTGGGTTTGGGGGAGCCGGGACGTCGGAGGCATCGGACTCGAAGGCAGGAGGCGCGATTCCGTCTTGCGCTTTTAAAAAAACCGACGGCTCGGAGGCGGAGGCTGGCGTCAGGCGGAAAACCGGGACCTCAAAATCGTCGGAGTAATTGACGCCGGGAACGTCCGCCTGGGCATGCAAAAGCCATAGGACCTTATCGTCCGGCTGGTCATTATACGACTCATAGGCGTCGCTCGGAATGCTGAAGTCGACTGGGATGGTGGCATCTCCCATCGGACCGGGAGTGAGCAATGCTTGCGGCACGTTCTTATCCGCTTGCCACAGCACGGTCTCTGAGGTCGTACGATCTTTGCCCCCGCCGGTGATAACCTGGCGGACGCAGCTGAGACTCAGGTCAATGCCATGCTTGGCATCGGTGTTGAAGCGCAAGTGAATCGTACCCTTCAGCGACTGTCCGGGAGAAAACGGCAGCGAGGCGAACTCAAAGTAAGTATGGCCAAAGCGCTTTCTCCGGATACTGGCCCGTAGGGCCGCGACCGCCAGAATGACGCCAACGACGCAGAACAGAAGCGGGAGAAAGGCCAGAAGATTGGAAGTGCGCCAGAGTCGAGGCACGTTAAACGCTGCAACGGTGAACGCAATCAAATTCCAAAAAATCGCCGCTATCCAAAGGCCGATGGCGTTGTTCCGGTTCTTGCTTTCCGCACGGCGAGCCGCCCAGTCCTTTCGCCATAGCCAGGGAGAGTCGGGATTTGTCTGCTGGGCTGCCGACTGCTCTTTTAACATGCGGCTCCCGCGAATGACGGCGTAGACGATCCCGCCACCCACGAGAATGAAGACCGTCGACACCAACACTCCCACCCAGCGATTCCCCTGGACCTGCCCGGGAGCACCGAATAAGAGACCGCTGGCAAAAAAGACTCCAGCGGCCGCAAAAACCAGGCCAAAAAGAATAGGGACAATTGCGCCGACCTTGGATGGCCTTGTCACAGCGAAATTATAGAGGGGGCAGGGGGTGGAACCAGGGCGTCAGAGACGCAACTCATTACACAAGTCACGTGCTTTCAGACCCTTCGACTCCGCCCCGCGCGGCAGGGTCAAGGTGGATAGGATGGCTCAGAACTGAAAGCTGAGTTACGCGTGATAGACCTGCTCGTGCTGGCGGGCTTCGTACCATAGGGCCAGTTCGACTCGGTTCCACAGTCCTAGTTTGTCGTAGATCAGGCGCAGATAGTTTTTAACTACGTGCTCGGTGGTGCCCAGGGAGTCGGCGATCTCGCGGTTCTTACAGCCCTCGGCTACGCGTTGAATGATGAATTGTTCGCGGGCATTGGACTTGGACTGGGAACCGCGGCGATTTTCTGTTTCTCTTGGTTCTGCT
>Ga0181523_10003813_pt1 | contig 13461 bp, 13 predicted proteins | sample PEATcosm2014_Bin_43_FD_119752 | JGI IMG/M metagenome (GOLD analysis project Ga0181523, IMG submission 119752) | Peatland microbial communities from MTU Mesocosm Facility, Houghton, MI, USA - PEATcosm2014_Bin05_30_metaG | ecosystem: Environmental > Terrestrial > Soil > Wetlands > Peat | place... | reverse complement strand
GCCGCCGCAGCCGCCGCCTGCGGATTTTCGATGTGCGCGATGTTGTTCTTCACCGCCTTCTGGACCTTCTCGAAAGCCCGCACCTCGATCTGGCGAACGCGCTCGCGCGATACGCCGAACTCGTCGGCGAGCTCTTCCAGCGTGATCGGGTCGTCGGCCAAGCGGCGCGCTTCGAATATTCTTCGCTCTCTGTCGTTGAGCACGGTGAGCGCGTCGCCGAGCGCCTTGTGGCGGTTCTCCGACTGCTCGCTTTCGGCGAGCCGGCTTTCCTGGCTGACCGAGTCGTCGACCAGCCAATCCATCCACTCGCCGGAATCGCCGTCCTCGCGGATCGGCGCGTTGAGCGAGGCGTCGCCGCCGAGGCGGCGGTTCATATCGATGACGTCCTGCTCGGTGACGCCAAGCCGCTTGGCGATCAGCTTGACCTGATCCGGCCGCATGTCGCCTTCATCGAGCGCGGAGATGCGGCTCTTCGCCTTGCGCAGGTTGAAGAACAGTTTTTTCTGGTTGGCGGTGGTGCCCATCTTCACGAGCGACCACGAGCGCAGAATGTATTCCTGGATCGCGGCCTTAATCCACCACATGGCGTAAGTGGCGAGCCGGAAGCCCTTGTCGGGCTCGAAGCGTTTCACCGCCTGCATCAGCCCGACATTGCCTTCGGAAATCACTTCCGAGATCGGCAGCCCATAGCCGCGATAGCCCATGGCGATCTTGGCGACGAGCCGCAAATGGCTGGTGACGAGCCGATGCGCGGCGTCGCGGTCGCCGTGCTCGCGCCAACGCTTGGCCAGCATGAATTCTTCTTGCGGTTCCAGCATCGGGAACCGCCTGATCTCTTCCAGATACCGGGTGAGGCCGGTTTCGCCAGAGAGAATGGGTAGTGCTGCAGTCTGGGCCATTATAGCGCCCTCCTCAATTCATGCCCCCGCGGGAGCGGCGGGCGAATGGCGCCGACGCTCCCCGAGCCGACGACGCCAGTTCCGTTATCTCGCACCCGCAACATACACGCTCGAATCAGGCGAACGGAAGGGATACGGCATCACTTCGGCGCGAGATTGCCTTGATCTCGGTCAAGTGGCCTGAAAAGCCGCGAAATCGGTAAAAAATCCCTACTTATTGCCGGATGGTTTAGCGCCGGTTCCGGCCCGACTGCCGGCGAGCGCATCACGCAAACGAACGAGATCACGCGGTAGTTCCGCCTTGAATCGTATGATTTCGCCGCTGCCGGGGTGCTTTACTGCGAGTATATGGGCATGGAGCGCCTGTCTGCCAAGGGCGGCCAGCGCAAATTGGGCGTCCGGCGGCAAAAGGGCGGATTTGGTGCGGAATCCGGCCCCGTAGGTCTCGTCGCCCAGGAGCGGATGGCCGATCGATGCCAAATGGACCCGAATCTGGTGGGTCCGGCCGGTTTCGAGGCGGCAGGCGATCAGACTCGCCACCGGCTGGTCGGGATTAGCCCGCTTTGCCGTATTGCCGGCGCGACGGCGGCTTGGCTCGCCAGGGTAACGCTCAAGCACCTGCCAATGGGTGACCGCCTCGCGGCCGCCTTCGCGCACCGCCATCCGGTCGCGTGCCCGCGTGTCGCGGTCGATCGGCTTGTCGATGGTGCCGTGCGGGCGCTCCGGCGCGCCCCAGACCAAGGCGAGATAGCCGCGTTCGAATGCTGCGTCGCTCCGGCCATGATCGGCGAATTGCGCGGCGAGCGCCCGGTGCGCGCGGTCGTGCTTCGCCACCACCATCAGCCCGGTTGTGTCCTTGTCGAGCCGGTGCACGATGCCGGGCCGCCGCTCGCCGCCGATGCCCGATAGGCTTTCGCCGCAATGCGCGATCAGTGCGTTGACCAGCGTGCCGGTCCAGTTGCCGGCGGCCGGATGGACGACAAGATTGCGCGGCTTGTCGATGACGATGATGTCTTCGTCCTCGTAGACGACGCTGAGCGGAATCGGTTCGGCCGCGGGCCTTGCGGGCTCGGGCGGCGGCACGTCGATGACGATCGCGTCGCCCGAATTGACGCGATGGCTCGGATCGCGGATCGTCTTGCCGTCGAGGAGGACCGCGCCGGCTTCGATCAGCGCCTTGATCCGCGATCGCGACAAAGCGGCAACCTGACCGGCGGCTTGGTCGGTCACTTGGTCGGCGAAACGGCGGGCGAGCACGCGGTCGAGCCGCTCGCCGGCCTCATCGGCGGCGACCAGCACCGACGTTTGCGTCGCAGTGACAGTCATGGTGACAGTTTTGGCCCAAAAATCCGACGACGACACAGTAGCCGAGAATTCGCCTGAAGCGATGGCGCCCACGCTGGCGCGGGTGCGATTGCTGATGGTCATATCGGCTGTCACCACCGCGATTGCCATCGCCGCTGTGGTCGGCGTCGTCGGCTACCGCGTTTACCACGCCGGCGGAAGCGGCGCCGCGACGATGACCGACGGCACGGTCATGCTGCCCAAAGGCGCGCACGTCGTGTCCGCCGCTATCGGCGACGGCCGCATCGTCGTGACCCTGGAAATCGGCGGCCAGGATGAGGTCCGTATTTACGATCTCAAGACGCTGCAACAGACCGGCCGGCTGCAGTTTGGCGCGGAGCAGTGAATTCCGTCATTCCGGGGGAGGCGCTTGCATGGCTGCTTTATCGCAGCTATTTCGAAGCCACGCTCCCTTCGTCTAGCGGTCTAGGACGCGGCCCTCTCAAGGCTGAAACACGGGTTCGATTCCCGTAGGGAGCGCCAATAAGAGCGGCGAAAGAGCGAGCTGCCCATGTGTTCCGTCACGGGGAAGTATTTCGCGGCGGGCAAGCTTGCGATCTGGCTGTTCACCGCGACGTTCGCCGTCTGTCAATTCGGCCGCCCCGCTATGTCTGCTCCGCTCAACCTGCAAACCGAACAAAAGTCGGATTTCTTCAGCTTTTTCCACCTCATTCCCGACGGCTCGCCCGTCGCAATTGCCGGGGCGCAATCTTGGCAGAGCTTCCGTCCGAGCGGCCCGAGTTTTCACAATCTGGTCGAAGTCGACATTCTCACCGACAAGGACGGCACGATCCGCGAAGCAAGGATCGGACTGGACCGGTCCTTCATCAACGATCCGCGCAATGGCGTCTTTGCACGGGATATCGCCAAGAGCTTTCTGACTTGGAGTGTCCGAGATCCCTCGCCGCAGACCGTAAGCTTGATCGCCAACTTGGCGGATTTATCCGGCGCCGGGAGCACGGTGATCGTGCGTGACTCCGCGGCGCCGCCGCCACCCGATGCGACGGGGCTCTATGGGGTCTATCTGGGACCTGCGCCGCATGCGACGTTTACGGACGGCGGCGTGACGCTCGCTTTCACAAATTTTCCGGGAGTGCTGGCGTCGGCGAGCATGATTGAGGACAAGCCGATATCGCCCGCCACGGCCAGCGGTCCTGGATGGCTGCGCATCGACGCTCAATTCTGACGGCGGCTGAAGTCCGGTTTGTCCGCGCTGAGCCAGCCGGCACTTAGCGCATTCACGCCAGCGGCCAAACCCGCACCGCGTCGGCGTCGATGTCGAAGCGGCAGGCGCTGCCGGGAACGGGATCGACGTAGCCGGCCGTAGCGTCGATCGACGCCTCGCCAAAACGCAGCGTGATCTGATGACCCGCGGCGATGCGGGTAACGGCTTCGACTACGCCACTGTAGCGGCCGGTCTCGCTCAAGCGCACGCGCGCCGGCGACACGGTCCAGCCGACATGCGCCCCGGGTGTTAGCGGCAGCCCGGCGACTTTGAGCACGACATCCGCGCCAATCGCGATGCTGTCGGCGCCGACCGCGATGCCGTCGGCGGCATGATCGGCGCCGAGAAGCCGTGCCACCGTTTCGTTGTTCGGCCGCCGAAACACTTCGTCAGTCGGGCCCGATTGGAGGACCCGGCCGTTTTCGAATACGAGAATTTCATCGGCGAGCATCGCCGCCTCCGCCGGATCGTGGGTGACGAGAATTGTCGTCGCGGTGAGCTCGTTTTGCAGCGCCAGCATTTCCCGCCGCAGCCTCGCGCGCAGCGGCGCGTCGAGCGCGGAAAACGGCTCGTCGAGCAGCAACAGGCGGGCAGGGCGCACCAAGGCCCGCGCCAGTGCGACCCGTTGTTGTTGACCGAGCGAGAGCGCATCCGGCCGCCGGCGTTCGAGACCGCGTAGTCCCAATCGATCGATCCAATGCTTTGCCGAATCCGGATCGGCGCCCAGCGGAAACTCAAGCTGCTCGACCACCGTGAGGTGGGGGAACAGGCCGTAATTTTGCGGCACATAGGCAATGCCGCGCGCGGCGGGTTCGAGCGAAGCGATGTCACGGCCATCGAGCAGGATGCTGCCGCGATCGCAAGCTTCGATGCCGGCAATCATCTTCAGCGTCAGCGATTTGCCCGAGCCGGACGGCCCGACGATGGCGAGACGGCGCGCCTGCGGCGACCACGCGACGTCGAGATGGAAACTGCCGAGCCGCTTTTGCAGTTGCAGAGCGAGATCGACCGCGCGGGTCGTCGCGGCAGGCCGCGCGGCAATATCGGGCGGCACGCCGGGCAACGCGCCGGCCGATGATGCCACCGCCGCTCGTGCCGAAGCCCGATTGCCGGCAAATGTACTGAACAGCATGATCGCCAGCGCCAGCCCGACCGCGGGCAGCAGCACCGGCAGCATCGCCGGAAGACCTTGCGCGCCGAACGCGACATAGGTGTAAACCGGCAGCGAGTAGGGATGATAGGCGACCATTACCGTGGCGCCGAATTCGCCGAAGGCGCGCAGCCACGCCAGCAACAGTCCGGAAACAATGGCCGGCCGCACGATCGGCATGCTGACGCGGAAGAACACGTAGAGCGGACCGCGCCCGAGCGTCGCGGCGACGTCCTCGAGGCCCGGATCCATCGCGGCGAACGCCGAACGCGCGGCGATGATCAGAAACGGCGCGGCGACGAAAACTTCGGCAAGCACGATGCCGGCGAAGGAATCGGTCAGCGCGCCGCCGGTGAGACGGCCGACGGGCGTCGCGTAGCCGACCAGAAACAGCAGCAGGATGCCGCTGGCGAGCGGCGGTAAAGCCAGCGGCAGCTGGACGAGAAAGCCCAACAACCCGACGGCGCGGCCCGAAACCCGCGCCAACAGATAACCGAGCGGAATGCCGCCGAGCGCGATCAGCACCGTCGCCGTCGTTGCGCTTGCGATCGAAACGGCCGACGCGCGAACGAGCGCCGCCGTGTCGACGGAATTCCAATCGGCGATTCCCGCCTGCTGCGCTCCCGCAATCAGCGGCGCGATCAGATAGATCGCGAGCAGCCCGGCGAGCCAGGGAATAAGTGCGGGAACGCGGCGCGTCACGTGTCCTGGTTCACCTGGCTCGGTTCACTACTTGGTTCATTTGGCCTGATCGAGCAGCGATTGGATGTCTTTCGGCATGCCGCCGGCATCTCCGGAGAGCGCCAGCTTTTGCACGCCGAGCCCGTGCGCCTTCATCAAGCTTTGTCCGTCGCCGCCGAGAAGAAACGCAACGAATTTGTCGGCGCCGTCGGCATTCGGCGCATTATGCAGAATGGTGGCGGTGTACACAGCCTTGGGCGCGATTTCGGCCGGCAGCGCAAGCGCCGGTATCTTGGCGTCCGCGGTTTCGGTCGAATAGAAAAAGCCGGCATCGAGCTGACCCGATTGCAGGCGGCCGACCAGAGTTTCCTCCGGCAATACCTGGTCCGGGTTGTCGGGCGTGCCGAGCACTTTTTCCGACAGTTCTGGGCTTTTGTAGAAGGTTTCCGCCTGTTTCATCAGCGTCACCGTAAGCGCGCCCTTGGGATCGAGCTTCGGGTCGGTGCGGCCGATCTTGATTCCCGGCTCCATGAGCACCTGATACCACGGCTTCGATTTGAAGTCGGCGGCGAACTTACTCGATACATTGTAGCCGATGACGACCGGAGATTGGGCGAAGGTAACGTACCAGCTCACCCAATCGCCGTTCGCCGCGCCCATCAGGCTGTCGTTGACCTTGGGACTGGCGCTGACGAACACGTCGCCCTGACGGAGCTTGCCCTTGATCTGATTGGCAAGCCCGCTCGATCCGCCGGCAAAGCCCTGGAACGTGTCGCCGCTCGCCTTGTCGAAGGCCGGCCCGACGCCGTGTTCCATCAGATTGACCAGCGATCCGGCGTAAAGCACGTTGACTTTCCCCGCGGCAAAAGCCGCGGGAGGCGACGACAGGCCGGCTGTGAGTAGTGCCGCGCCCGACAGCAGCAACAGCGTGGTAAATCGTCGAGCAGATTTAACGACGGAAAGCATTGGCATCTCCTTCATAGCTGTGAGTAGTTCAATCCGGCGTGACTACAAATGTGAGAGCGTGCGCCGTCGTGCCGCTGAGCTCGACGGTAAATGGCGCTGCGGCAAGCTCGAATTTCACGCTCTTGGCGATGCCGGCGCAGCCGCTCGCTCCGCTGAACGCGGTTGATTTCAAGGCGATCCCATTTTGGATGACGTCGATCCAAGCCGGTCCCGCAAGCGTGACGCGATAGGTGCCCGATTTCGGAATTGCCGAAAGGCGGATAAACCCGGCGTATGTGACGGGAGATTTCGGCGCGCGCGACGGCGGCACGGGCAGTTTCGCGTCGGCGTACGGCGCCAGCGCGACAGTCACCGCCGTCCCCGGCGGCTGCAGCGTTTCGCCGCCGGACGGCAGTTGCGACGGCGACGCCAGCAGAGCGCGCTCATGGTCGAGCGGCCACTTGAATTTGTCGCAGCCGACGGGCTCCTGCGCCAATGCCGGCGCCGCGATCAGAAGCGCGATCGGAATAAGCCAATGTTTCTTCATGGCGGCTGCCTAGGCAACGCCGATCATGACGTCGGAGGCTTTGATGACGACGATTGCCGCATCGCCGGCTTTCAAGCCGAGCTCGTCGACGGCTTCGTTGGTAATCGAGGACGTGATGACTTGGCCGGGAGCGATTTCGACCCGCACATGAGCGGTCGTTGCACCCTTTTTCACCTCGATAATTTTTCCTTTAATTTGATTGCGCGCGCTCAATTTCATGAAATTCCTCGAAATAGTTCGTCGCGCGGCTAAAACCGCGCGAATCGCACGTTTTCATGGATTTGGGGGACAAACTTCGGAGGCGCATTCCGAAGTATTGAAGACGCGCTTACGGCGCGTCAGTGTCGAGCGGCAGACTAGCAAGGATTGCTTAGAGCGCAAAGCCCCAAGAAAACGCGCTATATCGCGTCATATATGACGAAACGCCGCAACGCAGCTGCTGTCGGCCAGCGGCAGCAATGACCGAGTCGATGGGGCCGATGACGACGTGGCCGATGACGACGTGGCCGATGACGACGTGGCCGATGACGACGTGGCCGATGACGACGAGGCGCGCGCTACCCGGCTTGCCGGCAAGCCTCGCGGATTCGCTCCACGAGCGTGTTGCTGAGGAACGGCTTTTCCACGATCGGAACGGCGGCCTTGGCGGCACGCAAGCTCAACGCCTCGTTGGGCTGGCTGATAACGAGAATGGCCGGCGTCGCGACCTTGTGCTCGCGCAGGAGCGCGATCAGCTCCATGCCGCTCATGCCGGGCATGCGTTGATCGACGACGAAACAATCGCAATCGCCGAAATCGCCGGAGCGCAGAAGCTCGGTGCCGCTCCGATAGGTGCGGACTATAAAGCCTTCGAGCTCAAGTGAAAATTTCAGTGAATTGCAGACCGCCACATCGTCGTCGACGACGGCGATGACCGGAAATTTTGCTGCCAATTGGGACTGCGGCGTCATAGCGGCGTGAATTGAAGGGAAACCGGCCCGGCCGCATTGATATGGCTCAATTCGGTGCACCACCCGAGCGCAGGTCAACTAGTCCTATTCCAGCATGCCGATGACCAGCGCCATACGCACCAGGTCGGAGAGGCTTCCGGCCTGCATCTTGTTCATGAGGTTAGCCCGGTAAATCTCCACGGTCCGCGGGCTGATGCCGAGGTCGAAGGCGATCTGCTTGTTGGCGCGGCCGGCGACCAGGCCGCCCAGCACGTCGCGCTCGCGGGCTGACAGCGTTCGCAGGCGGCTGTCGATCTCCGCACGTTCGCTGTCGCGCCTGGCCTGGCCGCCGTGCTGTTGCAGCGCCGCTTCGACGCTGGCCAGCAGCACTTCGTCGTCGAAAGGCTTTTCCAGGAAATCCACCGCGCCGATTTTCATGGCCTCGACCGCGAGCGCGACGTCGCCGTGGCCGGTGATGACGATCACCGATACGGCGACCTTGAGCTCCTTCAAGCGCCGCAACAGGTCGATCCCGCTCATGTCCGGCATGCGCACATCGGTGATGACGCAGCTTAGGCTCGGATCGGGCAGCGCCTCGAGGAACGCTGTGGCGCTGGCGTAGCTCTTTGCCTCTATCGCGGCAGTGCGCAGCAGAAAGGCTAGCGATTCGCGAAGCGCATCGTCGTCATCGATGATGTGCACCAGTCCTTTTTCAGCCGCCATCCGCAGCCTCCTCCTTGGTCACGGCGGGCAAGGTGAAGGAAAACACCATGCCGCCGCCGCTGTTCGGCCGCGCCGAGATCGCGCCGCCATGGGCCTCGATGATGGTGCGCGAAATCGACAGGCCGACGCCCATGCCCGTGCGTTTCGTGGTGACAAAGGGCTGGAACAATTGCGCGGCGATCTCCGGCGCAATTCCGGCGCCGGAATCGGCGACGCTGATCTCGATCGAGCCGTTTTGCGCCGGCGCTGTCGCGATAGTCAGTTCTCGCGTCGTGGAATCCTCCATCGCCTCGACGGCATTGCGCATGAGATTGAGCAAAACCTGCTGCACCTGGACCCTGTCGGCAAGCACGAAATCGAGCCCCGGCGCGAAGGCGTAGCGCACCCGCACGCCTTTGTCCTTGGCGCCGACCAGCGCCAGCGCGCTTGCCTCCTCGACCAGCTTCTTTACATCCTCGACCCGCCGCTCGCTCTCGCCGCGGGCGACGAAATCGCGGAGCCGGCGGATGATATTGCCGGCGCGCAATGCCTGATCGGCGGCCTTGTCCATGGCGTCGCGAACCAAGTCGGCGTTCTCATCGGATCGGTTGGCCAGGAGCCGGCGCGATCCTTTCATGTAATTGGCGATGGCCGACAGCGGCTGGTTGAGCTCATGGGCAAGCGCCGAAGCCATTTCGCCCATCGCGGTCAGCCGCGACATGTGGACGAGTTCGGACTGCAATTCCTGCAGCCGGGCTTCGGTGTCCTGCCTCTCGGTGAGATCGCGAATGAAGCCGGTGAAGAAGCGCCGATCGCGCACGTGCATCTCTCCGACGGCAAGCTCCATGGGAAAGGTCGAGCCGTCGCGGCGCTGGCCGACGACGACACGGCCGATGCCGATGATCCGCCGCTCTCCGGTGCGCAGATAACGGTTAAGGTAGCTGTCGTGGTCCTCGCGGTATGGCGTCGGCATCAGAGTCTTGACATTTTTTCCCACGACATCCGGCGCGGCATGGCCGAACAAACGCTCCGCGGCCGAACTGAAGGACTGGATGAGGCCGCGTTCGTCGATGACGATCATGGCTTCGGGAATGCTGTCGAGGATCGATGCGAGATGAGCGGCGCGCGCCTCGGCATCTTGCGCATTCGAAGTTGCGGCGCGGCGAAAGCGAGACAGCATCTCGCCGCGCCACGATATGCCGATGCCGACCAGGGCGAAGACCGCGGCGGTCACCGCGTCCGCTGCCGATAGCATGCGGAAGTCCCTGATGAAAAACAGGCCAAGCGTTACGCCAAGGGCAGTGGCCAGTAGGCCGGGCCCCCAGCCGCCGACCGCCGAAGCGATCAGAATGGCCGGGATAAAGAAAAGGTACGAAGCCTGGCCGCGCAGTACATCGGCCAGCGCCAGCTCGGCGGCAAGCCCGACCGCAATGGCGACAATCGCGGCGCCATAGTGTCCGGCAATTCTGCGCCAAGCCCGCGGCGCCAATCCCGCCGGAGCCGTGAACAATCGCGAACCGGGCGAAGTTTCAGCCATTGCAAGGCCGGTGAACCGTCTACTGTCATCTCGGCCCGGATCAGCATTAACACTGCTAATTCAAAGGCTTCGCGATTAGATATCCCTAAGCATAAGGGGAAACCCTTAGGGTCAATATCTGAATTTTCCGCGTCTCAGCCGAGGTTTAGCAATACCTCCCGACGCTCCTGGAGGTAAAGGCCCATGCACACGCGCAGCGCAATTCGCACCGACGTCATCCGCCGCCCCGTCGTCTCCACGCGCCAAGCGGCGCTTGTTCCTAGTTCCTTGCACGACGACGCGCTCGCTACCGGCGCGCTCGACCAATCGATGCAGCTGATGGGTGCGACGATGGCCTATCCGCGCAATTCCGAAATTTTCGGCGACAACGAAGCGGCCGACTACCTGTACAAAGTGGTCAGCGGCAGTGTCCGCACCTATAAGATTCTCAGCGATGGCCGCCGTCAGATCGGCGGGTTTTATCTTCCCGGCGATATTTTCGGTCTTGAATTCACCGACGAGCATACGCTGTCCGCCGAGGCGATCGCCGACACCAAAGTGCTCGTGGTCAAGCGCAGCGCAATCAACGCATTGGCCGGGCGCGATGCGTCGGTCGCCCGGCAGCTCTTCACGCTGACCGGGCGCGAGCTGCACCGGGTGCAGGATCGCATTCTGCTCCTCATCAAGAGCGCGCAGGAGCGCGTCGCGAGCTTCCTCTTGGAAATGTCGGAGCGCGTGTCGGGTGCCAATGCCATTGAGCTTCCGATGTCGCGCCAGGATATCGCCGATTACCTCGGCCTGACGATCGAGACAGTGTCACGGACGCTCACTTCGTTGGAAGACGTAGCCGCGATCGAAGTGCCGACGTCGCGCCGCATCGTGCTGCGCAATCGTTTGGCGCTGAGCCGCATGAACGGTTGAGATTGCACGCTCGTTTCGAGACGCAATTCACGGATGGAGAGGGGTCATGCAAGTCAAAGATGTCATGACGCGGAACGTCATTTCTATCGGTGCTGACGAGCCAGTCATCAAGGCTGCGCGCATGATGCTGGAGAATCGGATCAGCGGACTGCCCGTGGTCGACGCGAAGAGCCAGTTGGTCGGTGTCGTGACCGAAGGAGATTTTCTCCGGCGCCGCGAAATCGGCACCGAGCGGCAGCGTCCGAAATGGCTCGAATTCGTCCTCGGCCCGGGCAAACTGGCCCAGGAATACGTGCAAACTTCGGGAAGGAAAGTCGCGGAGATCATGACGCCCGATCCTTGGACCGTTGGCGAAGACGATGCGCTCGAGGATGTCGTCGAAATCATGGAACGCCGTCACATCAAGCGGCTTCCCGTTATCCGGGCCGGGCAGATGGTCGGCATTATCAGCCGCGCCAATCTGATGCACGCGCTGGCGAGTCTATCCCGCGACATTCCGGCTCCGGCCGGCGGCGATTCGGCGATCCGCGACGACATCATTGCGGCGCTTGGCAAGCAGCATTGGGCGCCGCACGTCAACGTCGTTGTCAAAAATGGCGTCGCCGAAATTTGGGGCATCGTCACCGACGAGCGTGAGCGTCAGGCACTAGTCGTTGCCACCGAAAATGTACCCGGTGTCGCGAAGGTGCGTGACCATCTGGTCTGGGTCGAGCCGATGTCGGGCATGGCGTTTCCTTCCGTCGAAGACGAAGCCAAGGAACGCGCGGCGTCGTGAGACGGCGTCCGGCGGAAATGGGATCAAATCATGCAGTGGATCGTGCGCTTATGCATCGGCATTGCCAGCCTCGCCAATATCGCGGCGATTCTGTTGACGATGACGGCTTCGCCGGCAAAGGCCGATAACGTGCTGTCGCCGGCGGCCCAACGCGGCTTCGTTTTGCTGCGCGAGGATTGCACGCGCTGCCACGCGATCGGCAAGGTCGGCGACAGCCCGCTAAAAATCGCGCCGCCGTTCCGCACGCTGCATGAGCGCTATCCGGTCGAGGATCTCGAAGAGCCGCTCGCCGAGGGCATCATCACCGGCCATCCGACTATGCCGGAATTCCGTTTCGACCCCGGCCAGGTCGGCGACATCATCGCCTACCTGAAGTCGCTCGAGCACTGAATCGGCAATGTTTGGGCGAAGTAGCTCGATTCATGTGAATAAAAAAGCCGCGTTGATCTAGGTCAACGTCAGCCGCGCCCGCGCATGTTTTGAGGGCTGATAAAGCAAAATCCTCGCTGGTACGGGCCCGCCACATGACTCCATCGCACGTGCAACCGAAACTTATGACGCTGGGAGAAGGCGGCTTGGCGGCCGCCATGACCGCGCTCGCTTTCCTTTCCATCGTCGTCGCCGCCAAAGCCTACACCCCGGAATACGCGTTTCACGCCTATCTGTTCGCCGCGGCAAGCGTCGCTTCGGTGTTTGTCATCGTCAATCGCTATTTCGAGCGCAGCCCCGAGGCTCCGCCGCTCGAAATCGACGGCAAGCCGAACTACAATATGGGACCGGTCAAGCTGGCGACCTTGCTCTCCGTTTTTTGGGGCATCGTCGGCATGACAGTGGGCCTTTGGATCGCGCTCGAGCTTGCCTATCCGGCGCTCAACTTCGGTCTTGCTTATATTTCTTTCGGCCGCCTGCGCCCGCTGCACACCTCCGCCGTGATTTTCGCGTTCGGCGGCAATGTGCTGCTCGCAACCTCGTTCTACGTGGTGCAGCGCACCTGCCGCGCGCGGCTCGTCGGCGACCTGGCGCCGTGGTTCGTTATCCTCGGCTACAATTTCTTCATCATCATTGCCGGCACCGGCTATCTCCTCGGCATCACGCAATCCAAGGAATATGCCGAACCGGAATGGTATGCCGATCTTTGGCTGACGATCGTCTGGGTCACCTATCTGCTGATCTTCATGGGCACGCTGATGCGGCGCAAAGAGCCGCATATCTACGTCGCCAATTGGTTCTATCTCGCTTTCATTATCACCATCGCGGTTTTGCACGTCACCAACAATGCCGCGATTCCGGTGTCGTTGTTCTCGTCGAAATCCTACATCGTGTGGGCCGGCGTTCAAGACGCCATGGTGGAATGGTGGTACGGCCACAACGCGGTGGGCTTTTTCCTCACCGCGGGATTCCTCGGGATCATGTATTACTTCATCCCGAAGCGCGCCGAGCGGCCGGTCTATAGCTATCGCCTCTCCATCATTCACTTCTGGGCGCTGATCTTCCTCTACATCTGGGCCGGTCCGCATCACCTGCACTACACGGCGCTGCCGGATTGGACGCAAACGCTCGGCATGACGTTTTCAATCATGCTGTGGATGCCGTCCTGGGGCGGCATGATCAACGGACTGATGACGCTGTCCGGCGCGTGGGACAAACTGCGCACCGATCCGGTGTTGCGCATGATGGTGCTGTCCGTCGCCTTCTACGGCATGTCGACCTTCGAGGGGCCGGTCATGTCGGTGAAGTCGGTGAACTCGCTGTCGCACTACACCGACTGGACCATCGGCCACGTGCATTCCGGCGCGCTCGGCTGGGTCGGCTACATCTCCTTCGGCG
>Ga0181523_10003808_pt1 | contig 13468 bp, 7 predicted proteins | sample PEATcosm2014_Bin_43_FD_119752 | JGI IMG/M metagenome (GOLD analysis project Ga0181523, IMG submission 119752) | Peatland microbial communities from MTU Mesocosm Facility, Houghton, MI, USA - PEATcosm2014_Bin05_30_metaG | ecosystem: Environmental > Terrestrial > Soil > Wetlands > Peat | place... | reverse complement strand
TCGAGTACGACAAGACGGAGAAAATCTTCACCACCCCCGCCGACAAGCGGACGGAAGATTACGTGACAGGCAGGTTTGGATAATGCGCAGCCGCTTTCAGCAGGGACTAGACGATCTAAAAGAGAAGCTCTTGCGGATGGGAGGGCTTGCCGAGCAGGCCATCGATCGCGCCACCGAGGCGTACCGTACCCGTGACAGCAAGTTCTGCCAGATGGTGCTGAGTGGCGAAAGTGCCATCAACGATGCCGAGCGCGAGATCGACGAAATGGCGCTGGACTTGCTCGCCATGCAGCAACCCATGGCAATCGATCTGCGCTTCATTCTCGCGGTGCTCAAGATCAACGCCGACCTGGAGCGCGTAGGCGACCAGGCCGTCAACATCGCGCAGCGCGTGCTCGACCTGATCAGCGAGCCGGAGATCGACTTGCCGGTCGATATCCCGCGCATGGCCGACGGCGTCAGCACCATGGTGCAGCGTGCACTCGAGGCGTTTCTCGACGGCAAGGCTGAGGTGGCCGAGGCGGTCCTTCAGATGGACGGCATTGTGGACCGCATGAAGGACGAGGCCTTCGTTGTTCTGGTGCAGAAGATGCACGATGAGCCCTCGTGCACCCGCCAGGCGCTCGATGTTCTGCTCATCGCCCGCAACCTGGAGCGCATCGCCGACCACGCCACCAACATTGCCGAGGACGTGATCTTCTGGGTGCGCGGGGCGGATGTAAGGCACGGCGGAGCGCACTATCGGGAATAGACATCCGAAGCTTCTTGTGCCGCCGCGTGGTCGTCGAAAAAATGTTCCACGTGGAACATTCTAGGCCACGCTAACTGATTCAAAATAAACGACGCAAACCCCACCTTTGTGGTGATTGGCCGACCACGCCGTCAACATTGACGACGCTCGTGTTCTTCTGGATGCTCGCGGCACCGACCCTCCGGCGCGCGGTGACGGCGCATTAGCGGGAATAGGGGATTCGTCAGCAAGCTAGGAAAACGTCCTACCAATGCGCGCTTGAATCGGTTCTGGCCAATTCTCCTTTCGATCTCGAAAACCGCACCATTGTACGCCGGAGTTCGCGCGACGATTTCTTGTCCGCCCGGACTCCGGTGGCGTTACCATATCCCGGGCTAGTCACCCCCTCAGGTGACAGCAGTCACTGCCTAATTGCCCGTTGAGGGCTCAAATGAAGTTGGCCTCAATTACAAATCCGCCTGCCTGTTTGGCGGAGGGTTTTATCTCTGTATCGGCCCTACAGGACAAATGATAGTGAAAAGGTTCGAGGAGGACCTCTATGAGTGCTGGAATTACCACCACCACCGGAATCAAGACTCCGGCCAATTACATCACCGAAATAATGGCGCTGGTAAAGGCCAAGAACCCAGCAGAGCCTGAATTTCATCAGGCCGTGCAGGAAGTACTTGAGTCTCTACGCCTCGTGTTAGAGAGACATCCGGAATACATCTCCGCGAAAATTCTTGAGCGCATCACCGAACCTGAGCGCCTCATCATGTTCCGCGTGCCGTGGTTTGACGACAATAACAATGTTCAGGTCAATCGCGGCTTCCGCATTGAGATGAACAGCGCTATCGGCCCCTACAAGGGCGGTCTGCGCTTCCATCCCTCGGTCAATCTCGGCATCCTGAAGTTCCTGGCTTTCGAGCAGGTCTTCAAGAACTCGCTGACCACGCTGCCCATGGGCGGCGGCAAGGGCGGCTCGGACTTCGATCCCAAGGGCAAGAGCGACAACGAAGTCATGCGCTTCTGCCAGAGCTTCATGACCGAGCTGTGCCGGCACATCGGTCCGGACACGGACGTTCCCGCCGGCGACATCGGCGTGGGCGGACGCGAGATTGGCTATATGTTCGGCCAGTACAAGCGCATTCGGAACGAATTCACCGGCGTGTTGACCGGCAAGGGCCTCCACTGGGGCGGCTCGCTGATTCGTCCGGAAGCGACTGGTTATGGCTGCGTGTATTTCGCGGAAGAAATGCTGAAGACCCGCAAGGAAACGCTGGAAGGCAAGCTGTGCCTGGTCTCCGGCAGCGGCAACGTCTCGCAGTATACGGTTGAGAAGCTGCTTCAGCTGGGCGCGAAGCCCGTCACCGTCTCCGACTCCGACGGCGCGATCTACGATCCCGATGGCATCAATGCTGAGAAGCTGGCGTGGATCATGGAGCTGAAGAACACGAAGCGTGGCCGCATTCGCGAGTATGCGGACCAGTACAAGAAGGCGATCTTCATGCCGACCGATCTGAAGCTGGGCTACAACCCACTTTGGAACATCAAGGCCGACTGCGCTTTCCCGAGCGCCACGCAGAACGAAATCAACGCCAAGGACGCGACCAACCTCATCAACAACGGAGTGAAGGTCGTTGCCGAAGGCGCCAACATGCCGAGCACGCTGGATGCCACCAAGCTGTTCCTGGAGGCGAAGGTCCTCTATGGTCCGGCCAAGGCGGCGAATGCGGGCGGTGTGGCAACGTCGGGCCTCGAGATGTCGCAGAACAGCGCACGGCTGAGCTGGACGCGCGAGGAAGTCGACCACAAGCTGCACAACATCATGAAGGCCATTCACAAGACCTGCTTCGAGACCGCCGAAACCTACGGCACTCCCGGCAATCTGGTGAACGGCGCCAACATCGGCGGCTTCCTGAAGGTCGCCAATGCCATGCTGGACCAGGGACTGGTTTAGTCTCTTCGGTCAAGTTTGAGTATCATGCGGGGTGGAGCGATCCACCCCGTAGTTTTTGGGCGGAAGCGACGGCCTTTAGGCCGTCGAACAACGGTCACAATTGGCTTGGGGCTTTAGCCCAGGATTCGAACTCAGGGTAGAAGCGCGGGAGTTTCGCTCATCGAACGAGAACCAACATCCTTGGGCTTCAGCCCACAGGTGGAAGCGCCGAGCTTTAGCTCGGCGATAAGAGGGCCCGACGAGTTGTGCAGCTTTAGCCGCGTGTAAATGATGCGACTTGCCCCGCAAGAAATCAGGACCTTTTTCGTAACGGCGATCACGTGGCAGCGGCGTCCAATATTTCGAGCCGAGCCACTCGCGCACTTGTTTGTTGAGACCTTATATCGATATCGAGATCAGCGGCGTTTCCTGTTGCATGAGTTTGTCTTGATGCCGGATCATTTCCACTTGCTGCTCACGCTTGCGTTCGACGTCTCTTTGGAGAAAGCTCTGCAATTGATTAAGGGAGGGTTCTCATTCCGCGTAAAGCGGGAGATGAAGTCTAATATTGAGATTTGGCAGGAGGGATACACAGAACACCGTGTACTTGACTCGAATGATTATCAACGCCATGCGATTTACATCCAAAACAATCCGGTACGAAAAGGGCTAACGGAAAGCGCGTCTGCCTATCCGTATAGTTCGTCGGCTCCTGGCGCGCGAACCGATTCAGGACCGCCATGGCTAAAGCCAGAGGTAGAGGGGGTCTCGTTTTAGCCGGGCTAAAGCCCGGCGCTTCCACCGCTTCGCTCTTACACCGCGAATCATGACCACTAATCGCCGCGCTCCCGATCCGGCTCCACCCTCTGAGCGCCTCTTTGAAGGCTTCGAGAACTTGATGCCGTTCCGCGTGAACGACATCCTGCTGGTCTCCAGCCTCTACGATTCCTTCATTCTACGCGAAGACGGGCGGCTTAACGAGCTGCTGATTGGCGAATCGCTGGAGCTGAATCTCCATCAGGTACCCGGCATCACGCACGTCTCCAGTGGCGCGGAGGCGGTGGAACTGGCGCAGTCACAGCGCCGCTTCAACCTGATCGTCACCAACCTGCAACTGGGCGACATGGACGCCGCGCAACTGGCGCGCAAAATCAAAGACGCCGGCCTGGATGTTCCGGTGATCGTTCTGGCCTACGATTACCGAGAGATCCAAAATTTCCTCGCGCGCAACCCGCGCACCGATATCGATCGCATCTTCCTCTGGCAAGGCAACGCGCGCATCCTGCTCTCGATGGTCAACTACATCGAAGACAAGCGGAACGTCCTGCACGATACCAAAGCCATGAGCGTCCCTGTGCTGCTCCTGGTGGAAGACGACATTACGTATTACTCGCTTTTCCTGCCGGTGATTTACACCGAGATCATCAGCCAATCGCGGCGGCTACTGAGCGAGGCCCTGAACGTGGCGCACAAGCTGGTGCGCATGCGGGCCCGCCCCAAGATCCTGCTCTGCTCCAATTACGAAGAGGCGGAGCGGGAAGTGATGAAGTATCGCGAGTACCTGCTGGGCGTTATCTCCGATGTGGAATTTCCGCGCGCGGGCGAACTGACGCCGGAGGCTGGTTTCGAGCTGGCGCGCATGGTGCGCGAGACCGTCCCTGATGTTCCCATCGTCCTCCAGTCAAGCCGCACCGAGTTCATGGAGCGCGCGCATCAAAAAGGGTATTCATTTTTGCAGAAGCGCTCGCCGACCCTGCTGGGAGATCTGCGCCACATTCTGACTGAGGAAATGGGCTTCGGAGATTTCGTTTTTCACTTGCCCGATGGGACGACAGAAGTGGCGCGCGCCGCCGATTTGAATGCCTTGGAGACGTTGTTGCAGACGATACCGGAGGAGAGCCTCGCCTACCACGGGCAGCACAACCACTTCTCGCATTGGCTGATGGCGCGCACGGAATTCGCCCTGGCGCAGAAGCTGCGGCCGCGCAAAGTCAGCGACTTCGGTACCCTGGAGAACCTGCGACACGACTTAATCGAATCGATTGCCGAGTATCGCCGCGAGCAAAGCCAGGCGCTGATCGGCGAGTTCAATGCTGCGACATTTCAGCCTGCCGAGTCTTTTTTCCTCCAGATTGGCGGCGGTTCGTTGGGTGGGAAGGCGCGCGGACTGGCGTTCATCCGGCACATTCTGCGCCAGCGCGGAATAGCTCGCAGTTTTTCCGGTATTCGCATTGCCGTGCCACCGACGCTGGTACTGACGACGGAGATCTTCGATCGCTTCCTCCACGACAACGATCTGCTCGATCTGGCCATTCACGGCACGGACGACGCCGAGATGACGCGTCGATTTGTGGAAGCGTCCTTTCCTATTCCGCTGCTGGACAACCTGCTTGCGTTTCTGGAGGCGGTGCATTATCCCCTGGCCGTGCGTTCCTCCAGCCTGCTGGAGGACTCGCAATACCAGCCGTTTTCGGGGGTGTACGAGACGTTCATGCTGGGCAATCAGCATCCCGATATCCAGGTGCGTCTGGAGCAACTGCTGGAGGCCATCAAGCTGGTATACGCATCGACGTTCAGCCAGCATGCCAAGGCCTATGTGCGAGCGACTCCTTACCGGCTGGAAGAAGAAAAGATGGCAGTCGTGCTGCAACAAGTGGTCGGGGATGCGCACGGCAACCGCTTCTACCCCGATTTTTCCGGCGTGGTGCGTTCGCGCAATTTTTATCCGGTGGGAAACATCAAGGTCGCGGATGGTTTTGCCGCCGTCGCTTTGGGGCTGGGACGCGGAGTGGTCAGCGGTGGCAAGTGTCTTACCTTCAGCCCGCGCCATCCGCGGCATCTGGTGCAGTTTTCGTCGGTGGAGGACATGCTGGCGAATTCACAGACGGAATTCTGGGCGCTGGAACTTAATCATCCACTTCACTCTGACGATCCCGGCAGCGAGCTGCGAGAGGTGTCCTTCGGCCTCGATGTTGCCGAGAGTGATGGCACATTGCAGATGCTGGCCTCCACTTATTCCGCGGACAATCACGCGGTTTACGACGGACTCAGCCGCAAGGGGCCGCGCATTGTGAGCTTCGCTCCGATTCTGAAGCACGGAACGTTTCCGCTCCCGCAGATCCTGGATCGGCTGATGGGGACGGGCGAAGACGCGCTGGGCAGGCCGGTGGAGATTGAGTTCGCAGTGCGTCTGCCGCGGAACGCGAACGATGTCGCCGATTTTGGCTTTCTGCAACTCAGGCCGCTGGTGCTTTCGCGCGAAGGCGAAGACATTCGTATGGACGATGTCGGTCCTGAAAGCCTCATCTGCCAGAGTTCGGTGGTACTGGGGCATGGCCGGCTGCAGGACCTGCGCGATGTCATTGTGGTTGATTCGCACCGCTTCGAGCGTGCGCGCAGCCACGACGTGGCGCAGAGTGTCGCCCACTTCAACGCTCGCTTGAGCGATGCCAACATCCCGTATGTGCTGATCGGGGTGGGCCGCTGGGGTTCCACCGATCCCTGGCTGGGAATTCCCGTGGCCTGGGACCAGATCTCCGGCGCGCGCGTTATCGTGGAGTCGGGATTTCGCGACTTCCGCGTAGCGCCCTCGCAGGGCAGCCACTTCTTCCAGAACCTCACCGCCTTCCAGATCGGCTATTTCACCGTGAATCCCGACGCCGGCGAAGGTTTCGTCGACTGGGAATGGCTTGGCCAGCAGCCCGCGATGGAAGAACACGGCTGCGTGCGGCACCTGCGGTTCGACTCGCCAGTGATCGTCGCGATGAATGGCAAAGCCAGCCAGGGCATGATCTTCAAGCCGGGCTCGGTTGAATAGCCACTGCAGACGTCAACACGTACCTAGACATGTTTCTCGCTTTCGCGTAACTTGGGATTTTCATGCAAGGCGCGCGAAGTAGTGCGCGCCTGCAACCAAGGAGGCCTGACATGTTCAAAGGATTTCGCGATTTTGTTCTGCGCGGCAACGTGGTGGATCTGGCTGTGGGCGTGGTGATCGGCGCCGCGTTTGGCACGGTGGTGACGGCATTCGTTAAAGACTTGTTGACTCCTATCATCGCGGCCATCGTGAAGAAGCCGGACTTCTCCGGTTTTTCCTTCGAACTGAACGGAGCCAAGTTTCTCTACGGCGACTTCGCCAATGCCATAATCTCGTTCCTCTTGATTGCTGCGGCAATCTATTACTTCGTGGTGCTGCCGGTGAATCACCTGATGAAGCGCTTCGAAAAGCAGGCACTGCCCGATAAGAAGAAGTGTCCCGAGTGCCAGAGCGACATTCCGATCGAGGCACACCGGTGCGCCTTCTGCACTCAACCGGTGTGAGAAGAAATGCGACTTATCCGGGGGTTCAAGTCCCTCAAGAACCCCCGGAATTTGAAGCGGATCAGAATTTGAATTCCGAATGCATTTCGTTCCGCCGATTTTGTCCCTTGAGTTGAGCTAATTTATCGTTACCGAAATGTAACTAAGTAGCGTAGGATTCCAACTCTCCGGAGTGAAGCTGTTCCCGGGCTTCTGTGGATATCGTGGCAAGACTGCCAACTGGCTGATAGGGAAGGATTTAACTCACTCTGAGAGCGCCCGAATCGGAAGCGACTTGTGATACAATAACACAGGGTCGCTGGGCGCCTAAGTTACTGAAACATCTAGTAGATAAGGGTATCTGCCGAGTTAACCGCGGCCGCGCTCCGACCCCGCAAGAAAAAGCGAATCTGCTGACGAGGCAGATTGCCAACGAAATGGAGCAGGATGCCCGCGAAAGATTCCCAAGCAGCCGCCGCAACAGCCTCTGAAAATAATAAGGCACCGGAAATCGACAGCGAGAAAGTCTCGCCGAAGTCCACAAGAAATGGCAACGGGCAGTCGGATGGAGATTATACTGCCGATTCCATCAAGGTCCTCGGCGGAATGGAAGCGGTGCGCAAGCGCCCGGCCATGTACATCGGCTCGACCGGCGAGATGGGACTGCATCACCTGGTCTACGAAGTAGTGGACAACTCGGTAGACGAGGCGCTCGCTGGATTCGCCGATCGCGTCGACGTCACCATCCATATCGACGACTCGATCACCGTTGTCGACAACGGCCGCGGAATTCCGGTTGACGACATGGATGTCGATGGCGAGCGTCTGCCCGCAGCGCAGGTCGTGATGACAACGCTTCACGCCGGTGGCAAGTTTGATAGCTCCACATATAAAGTTTCCGGCGGACTGCACGGCGTCGGCGTGTCGTGCGTCAACGCGCTCAGTCATTTGCTGGAGCTGGAGATATGGCGCGACGGATCCGTGTGGGAACAAACATATTCCAAGGGCGAGCCGACCTCCAAGCTGAAGAAGACGGGCACGACGAAGAAACGCGGCACCAAAGTGCACTTCGTCCCCGACAAGGAAATTTTTACCGTCACCGAGTATAACTTTGACACACTCGCCCAGCGGCTGCGCGAACTGGCATTTCTCAACAAAGGTCTGCTGATTACGCTGATGGACGAACGTACGACCGATCCGAAGACGGGCGAGGGCAAGAAGACCGAGTTCAAGTACAACGGCGGTATCGCCGAGTTCATCAAGCACCTGAACCGCGGCAAAAGCGTGCTGCATGACAAGCCGATCTACATGGAAGCTGAGCGCGATGGCGTGGCGATGGAGATCGCGCTGCAATACAACGATGGCTACTCCGAGACGGTGTTCAGTTTCGCCAACAATATCAACACGGTGGATGGAGGCTCGCATCTGCAGGGCTTTCGCTCGTCGCTGACGCGCACCGTAAACTACGCCGGCCAGCAACTCGGACTGTTCAAGGACGTGAAGGAAAACCTGACCGGCGATGACGTGCGCGAGGGACTGGTTGCGGTGGTCAGCGTAAAGTTGTCGCAGCCGCAGTTCGAAGGCCAAACGAAAGGCAAGCTCAACTCCGACATCGCGGGCACAGTGCAGGCGTTCGTCAACGAGCGGCTGGGAGGGTTCTTCGAGCAGAACCCGCCGGTCGCCAAGCGAATCATCAACAAGGCGATTGAAGCTGCGCGCGCTCGCGAGGCCGCGCGCAAGGCCCGCGATCTCACGCGGCGCAAGGGCGCGCTCGACGGCGGAGGACTGCCGGGCAAACTGGCCGACTGCTCCGAACGTCAGCCGGAGCGCTGCGAAGTCTATCTCGTCGAGGGCGAGAGCGCAGGTGGCACCGCCAAGCAGGGACGCGACCGCCGCTTCCAGGCCATCCTTCCGCTGAAGGGCAAGATCCTGAACGTGGAGAAGGCGCGCTACGACAAGATGCTGGGCCACGAAGAAATTCGCGCCATGATTACCGCGCTGGGCACCGGCATCGGCAAAGAGGATTTCGATGTATCGAAACTGCGTTACGGCAAGATCATCCTGATGACCGACGCCGACGTGGACGGCTCGCACATTCGCACGCTTTTGCTCACGTTCTTCTTCCGCCACATGCAGGAGCTCATCAAGCGCGGCAATGTCTACATCGCGCAGCCGCCGCTCTATCGCATCAAGAAGGGCAAGTTCGAGCAGTACATCAAGAACGACGCTGAGTTTGTGAAGGTGATGGTGAAGCGCGCGGCCGATGGCATTGTGGTGCGCTACGGAGAAGGCGCGGCGGCGCTGGATGGCGCACCGCTCACCAAGTTCATGACCACGCTGAACGACTACATCAGCTTCTTCGACAAGGTGAACAAGCGCATTCGCGACGAGGTGATCACCGAGCTGCTGCCTAAGGCCGACCTGGTGAAGCGCGCCGACTTCGAGGGCGATAGCACGAAGCCGACGCAGAAGATCGCCGCTCTGGAGAAGGCGCTGAAGGCGATCGCGAGGGAGCGCGGCATCAAGGAAGTGGGACCACCGCGCTTCGAGGAGGAGCACAGCCTCTGGGAGCTGAAATTCGTGAACTCGCAGGGTGCTGAGCACGTCATCAACTGGGAGCTGGCGTCGACGCCGGAGTATCGCCAGATGATGTCGAAGTACAAGCACATTGAGCAGTACATGCAGCCGCCGTATTTCATCGAAGCGGTGAAGAAGGATGCCGGCGGGAACGGCAAGGAAGAGCTGAGCGACGCCGAACGTGCCGATCAGGAGAAAGCGGAGCAGAAGAATCCCAAGACGTCAAAGCGCAAGACCGAAGCTGCAACGGTGGAGAAGAGCTCGCCGCGCGAGTTGTTCGATTACGTGCTCAACGAAGGGCGCAAGGACTACACCATCCAGCGCTACAAAGGTCTGGGCGAGATGAGTTCGCAGCAGCTCTGGGAGACGACGATGGATCCCGAGCGCCGGACGCTGCTCTCGGTGAAGCTCGAAGACATCACCGAGACCGAGACGATCTTTACTACGCTGATGGGCGAAGACGTCGAAGCGCGGCGCAAGTTCATCGAGGACAATGCGCTGGACGTGAAGAACCTGGATATTTAGGGCTCACGGCTGGGTGAGTACGGTGTGGTAGGGATCGAGTACTAATTGCTTCACATCTGCGGGAGCGGGCAGGGTAAAGCGGGTATCGGCGCCCTCGGCGAAGACGCGGCCGAGATACACTTGCCGGTCTCCTTCGATGCCGTATACGGGAACGCTGGTGACAAGGTCGAACGGCGCGGAGTCCTGGTGGACGACGCCGCTGACGCTGGTTCCTGCCGCCTTCCGCGTGAACTTCACGCCCGACACTTCAAGCTGTGGAAACGCTGTTCCGTTGACCCAGCCATCGAAGAACCAGTCCAGCGACTTGCGATTCTCGAACCACAACTCTCGCGGCAAAACTTCTTCAAGAGCTTGTTCGAAGTCGGCATTCGTGATCTCTTTCCCCTGAGAGCGATTCACCAGACTACGCAGCAGTCCGAGGAACACGGTGTCGTCGCCTTTGGGATTGGCTTGCGTACGCGAGGCGTCGCGCAGCATCCAGCGCAGCATGTGGATGAGCCAGGTGCTGCGGCCGTAGGCGATGATCTCGTACCCGTTGGGAAAGTGCGACGAAGAAAGCCGGCTGCCCAGCGTCACCGGACCGGCTTCCACTAGGCGACGTCCGTCCCGCGATCTGCTGGCCAGGATGCGGCGATAGTTCTCCAGCGTGAGCTGAACATCGCCCGGCCGCGAGCGCTCCAGCAGCAGCAGAGAGCAGTAGTTCGCAAAGGCTTCCAGCAACCACTGCTCGTGATAGCTGGCCCACGAGACTTGGTCGCCGTACCACTGGTGCGACAACTCGTGCGGCATCATGACTTCGCTGTAGATGACCGCGTCGGCCGCCGAGACATTTATGGCCCGTAATTGCTCGGGCTGGAGGTAGGCATAACTCGATAAGAAAATCAATCCTGGCCAGCCCTGACTCTCGGCGCTGGGATTTTCGGTGAGCGAGAGCGAGCTGAAGGGATAAGGCCCCAGCATCTGCGACAGCGAGGTCAGGGTTTCCGCTGCGCGCTCGGCGAGCGATTCACCCGTACCGGCCGGGTTCTGCAAGGGCTTTGGCGGCCAGGGTATCGGATCGATCGTTCCGGGCGCGTGTGGCGACAGCAAGGGGGATGAGCCATTTGCCACATCGGGAGACGATCGCTGATATTCGGTTCCGCGGGCCGCGTAGGCATCAACCTCGATGTTCATTGCCTTGGCGGAACTGCGCACATACTCACCAAGGTTGAATCCAGCAATGGGAATAGGTTGCTCGCTGACCCAGTGACCGACGAAGCCGTTGCCATCAGGCTCCAGCGAAACGCGCTTGCCGGTGGCAATCAGCGACCAGGGCTGCGGAAAGCGGAAGGTAAGATCGTAATTGGCCATGGCGATGCCGCGATTGGGATACCAAGTGCCTCGCGCCCCGACGTACAGCAAACCGCCTCCGGCATCCGAGAGCACCGAGCCCGAATAGCTGAATCGCAAAGGAAAATGCGCACCCGGCTGTAACGGAGCGGGAAAGACCACCGCAATGGTATCGTTACCGCGCCGCGAAAGTTCGCTGCCCTCGAGGGCCTCATTCTGGATGAACTCCAGCGGCTGGCCTTCATACTCCACCCGTTTTACCTGCAGGTAACGCGATAGCTCGAAGAGCACTATGCGCGTGCCGCCCTCTTTGACATCCACATCGAGGGTCGCATCCGCCGACAGGTTGCGCGAAGGGTCCAGACTGGCAGCGATGGTGTATTTGCTTATCGACAGGACACGGGGCGTCCAGAGTGGGCCGGTCGGGCCGCCAAAGCGCGTGTCGGAGAGCTGCGTTTTGCGCAGCGAGCGCATGGGAAAACTCATCCACAGGTCGTAATAGATCTGATCGCTGTGTGACGAGGCGTTGCCAACCACAACTTGCTCCGGGTTGCGCGTGTCGAAGAAAACGTCGAAGACGCCATCGTGGTCTCCGGCAACGCGAGCGTGCAGCAGGCGATCGGGAACGGGCGCGGCCTCGCCCGAAGCGGCGGCGGACGGCGGGCTGGTGAAGGAAATACAGAGCCGCATCGCATCGATTTCTGCAAGAGTGCGCGCCCGGCCATCGTTGCGAGCGACAAAGTCGGCGGCATCCTCCGGCGGACGCAGAAAGGGCTCCAACTCCTTCGCTGTGTCATCGTTGAAGCGGAAGTAGCCCGAAGAAAACTTTTCCTCCAGTACTCCAGCGTTGATGAAGAGACCTAGCGAGGCCCGCTCCATGCGATCGGGCGGGCGTATCAACACTTCTCCGTCGCCTTCAAAGTAGGCGCCGGTGACGTGGCCATCGACGGCCTGGGTGAAGGCGATAGTTCCATCGTTGAGCCAGATGTGTACGTCCTCGCGGTCGATGGCCGCTTCGCGGACCTGGAAGACACGTTGCGGGTCGAGCCCCACGCCGCGCAGGGCGTGATAAAGCGGCAGGACAGGACCCGACACAGCGGGGCCTTCTGCGGCCTGCGCCGGAACTGGAGGCGGCGTCAACGATGTGCGCTGTTGCGCTGGCGCGCCGGCACAATGCAAAAGCCAGAGCGCAAGGGCAAGCCGGCGAGACGCCGAAATGGCTCGGGGTGTCATAGGGCTGTTCCAAGGATGCTACGGGAGGCGGGCAGTTGTCATCCCCGGTGGGACGAACGGCAGTCCGGAGAGGTTCAGTCGGGAACTGAACCAGAGGGAGTATTTTCGGCCATGACCAGTTTCTCTTCCAGTTCTGCAACGTGTTCCATCAGGTAATGATCATAGCCTTTGAAGTTGCGCAAGCGATAGAGAAACTCACCCAACAGTAACAGCCGGCAACAAACCACAACGATAAAAACCAGGGCCAGGGCGATGTCGAGATTAGCGTGGAAATGGGTGTAAGCCTCTTCAACTCCGGCGCGGTTAGCAGAACGAATCGACACCACCTCCAGAAAGATGCCTCCCAGGAACAATCCCATCAGCACCAGGATAAACACGAAGGAGCGAGCTACATAAACGATGGTGGCGAATGCATTGTTGTGACACTCGCATAAGTTGAAGAGCTTCGAGTTAACGGAAAGCAGCCGCGCCTTCAGCATCCAGGTGCCCGGCCGTTGCATCGGCAAGGAAAGAAAATGCCGCATGATATCGGCGTAGAGTGCGACCAGCCCGCTGGAGAGCACCACAAGGACTTCCAGGGCAAGAGCGTGGTTATGCAGCCAATATTGCAGAGAATTCAGCATCTGGGCGCAAATATAACACGAAATCGCACCCGTGGGCGGAGACGTCCGAGCCGCCGAGACGGACTTGTTGTGGGAAGGTCTTCCCCTCAGCGGCTTCACAGTTTGCTGAAAAACTCTGTAATTCCGCTCCGAATGCCCTGGCAATAAGCTTTTTCCAAGGCCATCGGCGTCGTTGGTGCCGCGCTTCATCGCCACGGCACAGAGAGAAGCGCC
>Ga0181523_10003806_pt1 | contig 13475 bp, 8 predicted proteins | sample PEATcosm2014_Bin_43_FD_119752 | JGI IMG/M metagenome (GOLD analysis project Ga0181523, IMG submission 119752) | Peatland microbial communities from MTU Mesocosm Facility, Houghton, MI, USA - PEATcosm2014_Bin05_30_metaG | ecosystem: Environmental > Terrestrial > Soil > Wetlands > Peat | place... | reverse complement strand
GTCACCAGAACCACCAATTCGGCTGAGTTATTTGTGAACGGTGTGCAACTGGCTTCGCAAACAAGCTTGACCCCTTACGCAAAACCCCAAGTTACACCTATGAGTTTGGGGGCTGACAACGCTATTTCCGGAAGCGGCTTTTACCTTTTCTGCCCAATGAGTTTGGATACGATTCACATTTACAACCGTGCTTTGTCCTCAAACGAAGTCACACAGTTGTATGCCTACGAGTCAGTGCCTTCACCCGGTTTTATCACCAACGGTCTGGTGGCGTATTACCCCTTCAACGGCAATGCGAATGATGAAAGCGGAAATGGAAATAACGGCACTGTCAGTGGAGCCCAACAAACTTCAGACCGCTTTGGTCAGACTAACGCGGCTTATCAGTTTAATGGTGGGGCTGACCAAATAATTATTCCATCAACGGTATTATCGAATGTAGCTGCGTTCACATTTTCAGGTTGGTTTCTGTCAGATCATACACAAAGCGGTGACTGTGATTTGTTTCAAATAGACAATTTAACAGTTCCCCATGATGTTTGCCTTGTCCGCTACGACAATACAACACAGCTGTTTGCTTTTATGGTACAAATTAATAGCAATTTTCAATACATTTACATCAACCCACCTAGCAATGGCAGTTGGCATCACTTTGGTCTGGTCTATGACGGTAGCACGATAAGTGCATTTTTGGACGGTCAATTGGTGGGTTCTGCTCCTCAGTCGGGTGTTTTTCAATCCTTTTCTGCGCCAATTTACATAGGCAATTGGAATGGCATTGAAGGCTTCGTAGGAAAAATTGACGACGTTCGCATTTACAGCCGAGCTTTGTCCTCAAACGAAATCGCAGAATTGTATGCCTACGAGTCAACACCACACCCACCGTTAATCACTGGCCAACCGCAGTCGGTCACGGCGAATGCTAATGACACGGTATTATTCAATGTAACTGCGAGCGGCTTTATCCCGCTGACATATCAGTGGTCACTAAATGGGACAAACATTTTGGGCGCAACTTCCAGCAGTTTGACGATTTCAAATGTCAGCCAATCTGATTTGGGCATTTATGCCGTCGTTGTTGCGGACTTTTTTGGCAACGTGACGACGAGTTCCAATGCTATGCTCTCGATGTATCCATTCTTGGCCGTGCCATTCGGTGGCGTTGTGACGGATTGGGGCAAAGACGCCATTCTCAGTGTGCAGGCGTGGGGAACCGGGCCGTTGAGTTACCAGTGGTTCGATAATGGTGCTGCCATTTTGAACGCGACCAATCAAACATTGGACTTGTCGAGCATTCAGTTCACGAACGCTGGCCTTTACTCGGTGGTGGTTAGCAGTCCATTGGGCAGTGTGACGAACACACCTGAACAAGTGGTGGTGAACCCCGCAGGCGTCTCCCTCGGGATGTATCCCGGCGTTACGGTCAGCGGAGTCGTTGGCTATACCTATATCATTCAATCCACGTCGGATTTAAGCAACACCAACTCTTGGGTTACGGTGGCAACTCTGACGTTGGTGGAGCCCATTCAACTTTGGGTGGACATCAACGTTAATGCCTCGTTGCCCGGAAATCCGCAATGGTTCTATCGGGTTCTGCCCGGTCATTAAAGAATGGGCACAGCACCGTAAAAACTCCACCGTCCACTAAAACCCTGTGGAATGTTTAATCCCAGTAAAACATAGTCAAGTTTCAAGAACTGCGGTCGTTTGTGCGCCGCCATCCCGCAGCTCGCGTTGACCTTTACGGCTCGAGAGCGTTTTCAATAAAATTGTCGCCGCAGGCTTTGAGCCTGCGCGCTACGCGACTTAAAAGTCGAGGCTACAGCCAATGTGAAACCGCCCCAACCGGGTTCATTTTCCTGACCACTCAACGAGTGAGTCCGGGGACTGGGCTCATCATGTTCAAAGCCCACACCGCATCATCGAACCAAAGTACGGTTTTGGGCCAAGCAAACTAACCTGGACAATCAAACTAAAGCTTAGTATAATGGGCTGTTATGAATGCACGTTTTCCACAGCGGCGCATTGTGTCTCTGTTCGTTTTGATGACTTACGCCAGCTTCCCGGCATCAGCGAATCCTTTGCAATTGATCTCACTTCGAGATCCATCGCTGGTGCCGGCCCAAGGCGGCAACGGTGATTCTGGTCCAGGCATCATCAGTCCGGATGGACGTTACGTCCTTTTCAGCAGCGCGGCGAACAACCTGACGTTGACGGTCAACAGCAATCCAATCCCCGTTCTGATTCCAGCCCGCATCAACGTTTATCTCCGCGACCGCACGAACGGAACGACCACCCTGGTCAGCGTGAATCTGACCGGCACCGGCGGTGGCAATGGCGATTCCTTCGCCACCGGAATTTCCAGCAACGGCCAGTATGCCTTGTTCGAGAGCAGCGCCAGCGACCTGGTGGCCGGCGACACCAACAATGCCACCGATGTATTTATTCGTGACCTGGTCAATGGTACGAACCTTCTGGTCAGCGTCAGCACGAACGGTGGATTTGGCAATGGCAACTCGGGCAGTGCGGTCATGACGCCCGACGGGCGATATGTGGCGTTCGTGAGTTCAGCCAGCAACCTGGTGACTGGTGACTCGAACGGCATCCCCGATATTTTTGTGCGCGACATGCAATTGGGCACAACCACGCTGGCCAGTCCCGGTGCCATGTCCGCGGGGGCTACGGCAGGGAGCCGCTTCGCTGGGCCGCTCATTACGCCTGACGGTCGCTTCGTGGCGTTTTACAGCTCGGCCACGAATCTTGTGGCCGGGGATACGAATGTCGGAGACATATATGTCCGCGATCTCGTGGCAGGAGCCACCTATTGGGCCAGCGGTGGCGCTCGTGCCCAATTGCAAGCTGTCTTTGGCACGTCGAACGGCGTTTGCTTCAGCCCTAAAATGAGCACGAATGGCTCGCTGATTGCCTACGAGGTGAGTGCGGCTGGCTATGCGCAATCTGCCGGTGTTGTGCTGCGTTACAATCTCTCATCCGGTCAGACGGATGTGGTGAACACCAATGCCAACGCCCCGTTTGGCGCTTATGAGGACATCCGGACCATTGATATGAGTCCGGACGGACGGTTCGTGGCGAGCGTAGCCAACACCGACACGACGGGTTTGAATACGGTTGTCTATCTCTGGGACGCTCTCACCGGCACGAACCTGCTGGTGAGCGCTGACGTGAGTAATGCCGCGCCGGTGAGTGGCAGCTCTTACGCGCCGCTGGTTGATCCCAGCGGCAGATACGTGGTCTTTCTCAGCAACTCCACCAACCTGACCACCAACGTGCTGATGGGGGACTGCCACCTTTATTGCCGCGATACGCAGGCCGGCTCAACCGTCCTGGTGGATGCGGATACCAACGGTGTTGGCGTAGGCGTCAATTCGGAGACCTATCCGAGCCTCAGCCCGGACGCTCAGTTTCTCGTCTTCGAGAGCGGCAATGTCGGGGACCGCAACCACAATATGGATGTTTTGGTTTACGACCTTCAATCGAATGCAACCGAACTGGTTTCGATTCAGGATCCGGCGATTTCGTCCCTGTCGTCGGACGGTCCAAGCATTCTTTCATCAACAGCTCCCGTCAGCACGAATGGCCAATATGTTGTCTTTGCCAGCGAGGCCGACAATCTGGTGGCCAATGATACTAACGGTTATCGCCAAGTGTTCGTGCGGGATTTGAATACAGGCACAAACATCCTGGTCAGTGCGGACACGAATGGTCTGCCGGCGGCAGGCATTTCTTCCGAGGCTTCCATCAGCAGCAACGGACGGTATGTGGTGTTCTCCAGCTCGGCGGCCAGTTTGGTGCCAGGCGACACGAACAATTCTGTGGACGTGTTTGAACGGGATCTGCAAAACGGCACGACCACTCTGGTCAGTGCGAACCTGAACGGCTCGGGCCCCGGCAATTCCAATTCGTATTCGCCCATTCTGAGCACGGATGGCCGGTTTGTGCTGTTTCTCAGTCAGGCGCAAAATCTCGCCTCTGGCTCATTCGGGAACGGCATCCCAAATCTATTTTTGCGTGATTTGCAATTGGGCACAAACTACGCGCTGACGGCGGCCATTTTCGGGACCGGGGTTACCTCGGCGGCGATGACGCCGGATGGACATTTCGTCGCGTTCATCGGCATCATTGCGGGTTCGTCCTCCGCGTATCTCTATGTGTGGGATTCACAATTGGCCATGCTGGTTTATACAAATACCACTGCGCAATTGCAGCAAGTAGCTATCAGTCCGGACGGTCAAAGACTGGCCTATGACAGCCAGACGGGATTATTCATCGCTGACCGCGCCAATCCCACCAACAATGCCACGGTTGGCACCGGAATCAGCGGAAGTTTTTCAACTCAGTGGGGTTGGAAGTTCAGCGCTGACGGAAGCTTGTTTGTCTTTGCGACCAGTGCGGCCCTCATCGCAATGGATACCAACAACCTCAAAGACGTTTACCTCTATAATGTGCTCGCCAAAACCAATTTTCTGATCAGTCAAAATCTCGACGGCAACGGAGCGGGCGACGGGGCATCAGATTCGCCGGTCATCAGTCCGGATAGCCGGTTTGTGGCGTATCGCAGTGCCGCCGACAATCTGGTGCCAGGCGACAGTAACGGCGTGCCGGACGTGTTCATCTATGACCGGACCAGTGGCGCCACCACGCTGTTGACCGCGAGCCAGTTCGGCAATTACTCGGGAAACAATCGCTCGCTCAATCCATTCTTTAGCGGCGACGGGCAGACGCTGGTGTTCCAAAGCGCGGCCTCCGATCTGGTGACAAACGATGCGAACCGCGCCAGCGACATTTTTGCGTTCAACCTGTATGCCGCCGGCATGATCCCGATTTTTTACGTTCAAGTCGTCCCGGGTGGCTCGCCCAACCAGAATCCCACGCTCATTTGGCCGGTGCTGGCCGGAAAAGCTTATCAGGTGCAATTCAAGAACAATTTAACTGACCCGGCCTGGCAGACCCTGCCAGGCACCGTGACGATTCTGGGCAGCACAGGATACTTTACGGACTCCACGCCGGTCACCGGGCAAAGGTTTTACCGGATCGTAGGATTCTGAACCATGGAGGCAAACCTATGAATACAAATCCCCCGGCCGATTTCAAATCGTTGTCCGCTCAGCGGCCTGATCACGACCGCGACCGCCGCGCTTTTACGCTGACCGAGCTGCTGGTGGTGCTGGTCACGCTGGGGATTCTGGCGGTGTTGCTGTTGCCTGCGCTGGCCAACACTCAGCCGGCAAGCACCAAGGCGTTCCAATGCCTGAACAATATGCGGCAACTGGCGCAGGCATGGACGTTATATGCCGAAGACAACCATGACCGACTGGCGATCAACTCCGATAAGAGTAACCCCTACCCTAATACCCCCAATGGCACGCCTTCTTGGATTTTTGGCTTCATGGACTGGTCCACTCGCCCGGATAATACAAATACAGCCTATCTGGTGAACGATACCTATTCTTTGCTGGGATCCTATCTGGGCAGGAACTACAACGTGTTTGCCTGCCCGGCTGACGCCTATTTTGTAAGCCCACCCGAGGCCAGCGTGGGGTGGGATCACCGTGCCCGCAGCGTGGCCATGGATGCGGCCGTTGGAAATGGGAACAAATATGCTGGGTTTCCTTTTAGCGCCACTTTTTGGTGGGCCAAAAAGATGACCGACTTTCATAACCCCGGCCCCAGCGATTGCTGGGTTTTTGCCGATGAACACCCGGACAGCATTGACGATGGAATATTTTATTGTGCCCCTTACCCCACAACTTTGTTTGTCGAACGTCCAGGCAACCAACATGGCGGCGCCGGCAGCATTACTTTCGCGGACGGCCACGTGGAAATTCACGAGTGGCAGGGGCCGGTTGCCAATAGCCCGGTGAAATATCAAGTCCAGAACCAGATTCCATGTAGTATTACAGACCCAGATATGCTTTATCTTGCGCAGCACACGCCGCAAAATTGATCATTGGGCCAGGCAAACGTCTCGCGAACTTAATTGGAACTCAGGTGATTGGATGAAGCCGGGCCAGAACGGAAACGACCAGCGCGAGAATTGAAATAAATAATCAAAGCGGTCAAAGCCGCTTATATTTCTCATTTATCGGGGAAAAAGATTGTCCCGGACCGGCACCCGGGATAACGGATGGATAGACGGAAGGAGCGCAGCTTGGGCTCCCGTGTAAGAGATAGTCATCGGGCAATCAGTCTGAAAACCGTTTGCGAAAGGCCGCCATGCACGCTTTCAAAAAGATCGTTTCTGTTTCAAAAAGTCATCGTGTCAACGGTCTGGCAATATTTGCCGTATCAGCCGCCGGTGCTCAAACCCTGCAAACCAACCCCGCTGTCACCGTCCGTCACGCGCCTGACCTCAATGGAGAAAAATTATGAAAAAAACCACTCAAACTCGTCGTTATGCCGGTGCTTGCCGCCCTCATGTTCACCGGGTGCACAACCAATCGTGTCGTTGACTCGCCCAAAAGCATCACCTTCGTTCAGGCGTTGCATGAGGTGGGACAAGGTCTGGCCGAAATGAAAGCCGCCGAACTCGAAACCATGCGGACCAACCCCGCTTTGAGCGCACAATACGGGAAAACCGACTTTGTTACGGGGCTGTTCCCGTCCGAAGTTGACGTGACTTTCAACGTCACCGCCAGCGCCTCAAACGCCAACCAACTGTCCGTTGACCTGAGTGCGGCGGCGTCTCAATCGCCCGTCAGCGGAAAAATCGGAGGCGCCATCAGCGCGTCCTCCTCCGCTGCGCGCGCCAACCAAATCACCATTAAATTTGTCTCCGTGCTCTTTGCCAAAACCACCACCACCACCTCGACCAATGGCCAGAAAGTGGTGGTGCAAAACGGCATCGTGGACCCGGCACGGCTGGGCGACTTTCTGAGAGTGATAGACGAACATGGAATTCTAAAATCCACCAAAAAGGCCGACACAACTCAATAATTGCTGACGAAAAAAATCTGCTACGGGTAAAGGCAATGCCAAGAGTTTTCTTCGAGAAACGAGCGATGAAAGCCAGGACTCGTCGAATACGGGCTGGTTGGAAACGAAGTCATTTCTCCCCAAAGTGATAGGGGAGCCGAGGGATTCGAACCCCTGAAGTCGACAAAAGGTTGGTGGATTGTGAAATGTAGTGCGGTGGTAGCAGACCATTAAATCAGCATATATTAAGACGCGAGAATAATTAGTTGACATTGCGAGCATTTCTCATGTAGATTACACTTGATCCAATCAATGAACTGATATATGAAAAAGCCATTGAACGAGCGGGGAGAAAAGAAAGAGCGGAAAAACATTGTCAGCGATTCTGCCCTACACGAGGAGATTTATCGAGCCGTTGAAATGATGAAGCGCGTTAAAAAATCCAATGCCGTTCAATTTGAAAACCCTCCTGAATCGCAAAGAATGCCAAGCTATTTAATGCCAGATGCCATAATTTTGTGTCAAACAAGTAATTGATTTAGCCATTGATCGTAAAAGACACATTTGCAGTCTCAATAATTACATTTTTAGGTGGCATCATCGGAGGATTGGGCATCATTAAATATACTTCGTAGCGCACGTAGAGATTCCACAGTTTTTGCCATGTGGGATTTATTTCTTCCAGTTCTTCAATCTGTAATGTTGGCTCGCAATTTTTTTTGAGTTCGCCCGCCAGAATGAGTCTGCCGTGAGTAATATGTTCTTCGACATTGCTCAAAAAAACGATAATTTGATCGGCCTTTGCCTCAGCCTCCTCTTGTGAAATTGATTTCCGCATTAACCGCCTGGCAATCCATTTTCGTCCCACACTTTTAGCAAATTTCATTAACTGCTCGCAGTGTTTAACAAACACAGAATCAATCGTGGCTAGTTGCTGAAGAAATGCGTCAGGATTTTCTCCCTTCGCTTCCGCCTCATCAACTTTTTTAACGAGTTCATCACGAGCATGGATGAATGTCCAAGCTGATACCCATTGGGGTGCATTGCCAACAGTAATTCGGATTTGTGGGTCAATCGGCCCGACCTCTGAACAATGCCCCATGACAATTTTATCCGCACCTAATGCAATAAGTGTACCAGCACTTTTGGCCATGTTTGGGATTATCACCCGGAACTCGCCTGAACAATGGTTGCGGCACATCTCGACAATCTTTTCTGCGGCTTCGCCAGAGCCGCCTGCGGTGTGAATCATTAAATCCAGATTTTGTGTCTTACCTATTCCGGCAAGGGAATCAGCAAGTGGAACTGTATGTGTTGGAGCGATCTGGCTATTGGGATTAGCTATGTTGCCGATATAGACCAAGAGACGACGCGGCTTTGCGGCGTCCAGAGATTCAATCTCTTTTATCACTTTTTGCCGAGTTGTAGTTCCGAGTTGGGCTTGCTGTACTTCAGCGAGAATGGACTGCAGGTGTGCCTGTATTTGGTTTTGTTTTTCTTGAGCAGGAGTCATACACGTTTTTTTTAACCTGATGGCATGAAAAACGCAATCCTATTTCCAGCAAAATCAATTCACAAGCGAAGCCGATTTTTCCGCGTGTCAGGACAGCGGACCACCCCGCGAACGCCGCTGCAATCGAAACGTGGCGCGAAGTTTTCAGCGGTCGAAACCCAAAACCGGCGAAATCATTCTGGCAGCATTTTCACCGCGCAATCAAACGCGCTCTAAAACGACGCAGGACGCGCCGGGATTGGACACAGACCCGAACACCGCAGACAAGTAATTTGTGAACTCTTTTAGGCTGCAAAATGGGGGGCGTGCTATGGAACATTTTTATTGACAGGGGAATGTAATTCGCTGTATTGTCACAGCTAATTAGTCGAGAATCGAAAAGTTTAAACCTATGAAACTTCCTTTTGTGTTCATTTTTTCGAGGCAAGCCCAATTTGTCGGAGCGGTCTGTGCGGGAGCAGTCATGCTCATCGCCTCAAACGCACAAGCCCAGGATCTGTTTGTAGGGGAGGCGAGTCAGGACAGCGCTTACAACGTTTATGAATTCACGCCGGGCGGAGTGCCAAGCGGTTTTGGCGATGTGGCTATTCCTAGTGGATTTGCCTTTAACAGCGCGGGCAATCTGTTTGTGTCGGGACTTCTCCTCGGCAACATCTATGAATTCACGCCGGGTGGAGTGCGAAGCACCTTTGCCTCCGGGTTGAATAATCCTATTGGACTGGCGTTTAACAGCGCGGGCAATCTGTTCGAGGCGGATGGCGGCGGCAACATCTATGAATTCACGCCGGGTGGGGTGCAAAGCACCTTTGCCCCCGGGTTGAGTCCTGAAGCACTGGCCTTCAACAGCTCGGGCGATCTGTTTGAGGCGGATGACAGCGGCAACATCTATGAATTCACGCCGGGCGGAGTGCGAAGCACCTTTGCCTCCGGGTTGAATCATCCTCTTGGACTGGCCTTCAACAGCTCGGGCGATCTGTTTGTGTCGGATTACTACAGCGGCAACATCTATGAATTCACGCCGGGTGGGGTGCAAAGCACCTTTGCCTCCGGGTTGTCCGGTCCTAATGGACTGGCCTTTAACAGCGCGGGCGACTTGTTTGTGGCGAATTTCACCGGTGGCAGCATCACTGAATTCACGCCGGGTGGAGTGCAAAGCACCTTTGCCTCCGGGTTGGCGTCGGATGGTCCGACCGTTCTCGCCTTCCAAGGCGAATCCCTGCCCGTGCCTGAACCCTCGGCTTTGGGGTTGCTGGCCGTCGGCATGTTTGGGATAACTCTCTTGCGTCGGCATCAGCGTTAATTCATTAGAGCAACCACGAAGCAGGTCATTCAAAAACCACCTGCGATGGAACGTGAAAGTTGTTACCGGGTGGCGAATACTTCGCTCTAAAACGCCACAGACGCGCCGGGCGTGCCGGACGCATGTTTGCTCACACGCGACCGAAACGCCTCACCGCGCCGCACAGCGAAGCGAGCGCCACGGCAAGACGCCGGACACGCCCGCCGAAACAGTCAGACACGGGTGAACACGTTGTTACTGCAAGTTGCTACAAAGCCGCAAAAACTCACATTGCCGGCTTGCCGAGTCGTAGCTCGGTGCGCTTCGTGAATTGCGGATAGCTGCCCGCCTTCGCACTTCGTGCTTCCGCCTTCATTTCACTTCGGCGCGACGAGACGGTGCGGCAGTCTTCGTCCTCGCTACGTTGCGGGGCGGAAGCGGGCAAAAATGACGACCGGCAAATGCATGACCGGAACCACTTTTCAGGTAACACTCGAAGTGTTGCGCTTGTGCAAGAGTTTCGAACGCAACATATATTTTCAACTTCCATGGCACAAACTTCGCGGTGTGATCGCATCTGCCCGCATTGTGTTCGGTAATGCGCTGTTTCAAGTCAGAGGTGTGTCCAATGTAGCGATGCTCCGGACAACTAACGCTTTCAATGATGTACGTGTAAAACATAATGCAAGATTGCCGGGGATGGCCTGCCATCCGTAGCTCGGAACTTATAGCGGTAAGATCCTCCTGTGCCAAGGCTACGGAGGACACCATCCTTCGCTCGGAACCTCCGAACGTCGGTTCCGAGCGAAGGATGGTGGAGCCGAGGGGGCTCGAACCCCTGACCCCCACAATGCCATTGTGGTGCTCTACCAACTGAGCTACGACCCCATCCGGAGCGGCAGGCAATCTAAAGCGCTCCCGCCGCTTGTCAAAACTTTTCGCCGCTGTCACCTGAGAATGAACGCAACTTGACACTGCCGCCAATGCCTTTGCCCGCCAGCGGACCGCGGATTGTCCTCAATCCGCAGCGGTTGATTTTTCGGAGGCGCTGCGAGTTGGGAGAACTCGCGCTCCGGCGGCAGTGCCAAGTTGCGTCACCTGTGAATTGTGATTGAAGCCGCCCGGCAAATATGTCTAGCGTCAGCACATGGCCGAACCGCGTTCGCTGCTGCGCGTGGCGTTTCTGACCCACGAACCGTTTTATCCGCCCTCCGGCGGCGGTTCGGCGGAGGCCGTTTATCTCGTCGAAGAAATGGCCCGGCGCGGCCACGAGATGCATGTCTTTTGCCCCCAAATTCCCGCACCGGCAAATGTCGAAAGGAAATTTCGCATCCACCTGCATTTGTTCAACCAGTGGCAAATGGGGCGTTATGCCTCCCTGCGCAATTTCAAATACCTGCTTTATCCTTTCTTTTTGCAACGCATGGTTACCGATGCCGCGCGCACGACAAAGTTCGATCTGCTGCTCTCGCAACACGCCATTTCCGCCGTCGCCGCCGGTCGCCTGAAACGCCGGCTCCACCTGCCGGTCGTGATGAATTTTCCGGACCTGCTCACGGGCTTCATGGAAACCTGGCCGGGTTACATCGCGCCGCGCCCGTTCGTCAAGGCGCTCGAACGCTATGAAATTTCCATGCCGAAACGTTATGGCGTGGACGGGGTGCTGTCGATTTCCGACACGCTGGCCGATTATTTTGTCGAGCGCGGCTATCCGCGTGAAAAGATTCTGCCGATTTATTACGGTTACGCCGCGGAACATTTCCCATTTCGTGTCAGAACTTCGGCAAACGGCGGCCCGCCGGTGGTTGTCATGCACGGCTCGCTGGATTTTCATCACCTCGGCCCCATCGCCTTTGAAGCGATTCAACACGTGACCCGGGAACGGCCCGGCGTCGTTTTTCGGTTTGTGGGCCAGCGCACCACCGCGCTGGAGAAATTTTTGCAACGCGCGCACCCCATTCCCAATTTCAAATTCGAAGCCACCGGTTTTGTGCCTTATGCGGAGGTGTCGAAACACCTTGCCGATGCCAGCGTGGGCATCGTGCCGTATGAGGAATCCGCCGGCACGCACTGCGCGTTCGTCGCCAAGGTGGTTGAATATGTCGCCAGCGGACTTCCCACCGTCTGCACGCCGCTCAATAGCATCCAGCGTTATTTCCAAAGCGATCCCATGGTGCGCTTCGCAAAATTCGATGGCGCGGATTTCGGGAGAAAAATCATCAGTTGGCTCGACGAACCAGCGGAATCCTGGCGCTTGCGCGCCCGTGACTCGGCCGCCCGGGTCAAGACCGAACTCGACTGGCAACCGCTTTGTCACAGAGCCGTGGATTTCGTCGAAAAGATTTACCACGGAGCCAAAAGCTGACGCCGTGTCAATACGGGCTTTGGTGTATGCAGAAAAGAACGTGGCAAAAATGGGTGAAAGACGCCGCCGACCCGAAGCGCGCCGGACATTTTCTGGATTTGCTCGCCGCGACGAGCGCCCGTCCGCAGCTCAAGAAATTTTCCGCCGACCAAATCCGGATCATCGTGGCCTTGTTCAGCGGTTCGCGAGCGCTGGGCGAGTTGCTCGTCGCCAATCCTGACTGGCTGCCGATGCTTGAAGCCGGGCGGCTTAAATTTCCGCGCCGGGCGCAGGGATTTCAGCGCGAGGTCGAAGGCTGGTTGAAGCCGCGACTGGCCGCACGCGATTATACCGGCGCGCTCACGGAACTGCGCCGTTTCAAACAGCGCGAAATGCTTCGCGTCGCCGCGCGCGACCTCGCCCGCCTCGGCAACGCCGTCGAAATCACGCGGGAAATTTCGGATTTGGCGGACGTCTGCCTCAACACCGTCTGGCGCATTTGCCGGCAACAGCTTTTTGAAAAATTCGGCCAGCCCTGTCATCAAGACGCCGAAGGCAACTGGCAGCCGACGGAATTTTGCGTGCTCGGCATGGGCAAGCTCGGCGGGCAGGAACTCAATTACAGTTCCGACGTGGACGTGCTGTTTCTTTACAACGACGAAGGACAGGTCTTCAAAGAGCCGCCCGCTCCCGGAAAGACGCCGCATTCGGCGCTGTCCAATCACCAGTTTTTCAACAAGCTCGCCGAGGCGTTTGCCAGCGAGGTTTCACGGATGACGGCGGAGGGCTTTTTGTTCCGCATTGACTTGCGGTTGCGGCCGGAGGGTGACGCCGGACCGCTGGCGCGCTCACTCGAGAGCTACGAAAATTATTACGCGCAATGGGGCCAGACATGGGAGCGCATGATGCTCATCAAGGCGCGGTGGGTGGCGGGCGACGAAGGCCTAGCCGCCGAGTTTCTCGAAATGATCCAGTCGTTCCGGTTTCCTCCTTTGCTGAGTGCCGACGTGCTCCGCGAAGTCGCCGCGGTCAAGGACCGGATTGAGCGGGAAATCGTGCGCGCGAAAGAATTGGAGCGCAACGTCAAGTTGGGCCGCGGCGGCATTCGCGAAATTGAATTCGTCGTTCAGTCCCTGCAAATCCTGCATGCCGGACGGCTGCCGTTTCTGCAAACCGCGCAAACGCTTCCGTGCCTCGCCAAACTCGCCCAATACAAATTGCTCGCGGAAGAGGAGGCGCAACAACTCGACGCCGCCTACCGTTTTCTCCGCGACGTCGAGCATCGCCTGCAAATGGAGGAAAATCAGCAAACACACACCATTCCCGAAGACCGCCCGGCCCGGCTGCGGCTGGCAAGGTTGATGGGCTGCCAGTCGTTGGAGGAATTTGAAGCGGCGCTGAAGACG
>Ga0181523_10003805_pt1 | contig 13489 bp, 10 predicted proteins | sample PEATcosm2014_Bin_43_FD_119752 | JGI IMG/M metagenome (GOLD analysis project Ga0181523, IMG submission 119752) | Peatland microbial communities from MTU Mesocosm Facility, Houghton, MI, USA - PEATcosm2014_Bin05_30_metaG | ecosystem: Environmental > Terrestrial > Soil > Wetlands > Peat | place... | reverse complement strand
GTCGTCGCCCCCGGCGCCGTGGTGTTGAGCAGCACCGACACCGTGTTGCTGGCCTCATTCGCGACGATGAGGTCGGGCAGGCGTTCGCCGTTGACGTCCACCGCCGTCACCGAGTCTGGGCTGGTGCCGGTCGCGAACGTCCGCTGCGGCGCGAAACTGGGCGTCGTCGCCCCCGGCACTGTGGTGTTGAGCAGCACCGACACCGTGTTGCTGTTCTCATTCGCCACGATGAGGTCTGGCAGGCCGTCGCTATTGACGTCCACCGCCTTCACCGAGTATGGGGCGCTGCCGGTCGCTAAGGTCTGCTGGGGAGCGAAACTGGGGGTCGTCGCCCCCGGCGCCGTGGTGTTGAGGAGCACCGACACTGTAGCGTCGCCGTAATTCGCGACGATGAGATCGGGCAGGCCGTCGCCGTTGACGTCCACCGCAGTCATTGCGAACGGCACGCTGCCGGTGGGGAAGGTTTGCTGGGGAGCGAAACTGGGGATCGTCGCCCCCGGCGCCGTGGTGTTGAGGAGCACCGACACGGTGTCGTCAGCGACATTCGCCACGATGAGGTCGGGCTTACCGTCGCCGTTGACGTCCACCGCCGTCACCGGGAACGGGCCGTTGCCGGTGCTGAACGTCTGCTGAGCGGCGAAGCTAGGTGTCGCCGCCCCCGGCGCCGTGGTGTTGAGCAGTACCGACACTGTGGCGTCGCCGTAATTCGTGACGATGAGGTCCGGTTTGCCGTCGCCGTTGATGTCCGCTGTCGTCACCGAGTACGGGCTGCCGCCGGTCGCGAAGGTTTGCTGGGGAGCGAAACTGGGGGTCGCCGCCCCCGGTGCCGTGGTGTTAAGCAGCACCGACACATCGTCGCTAACCTCATTCGCCACGATGAGGTCGGGCTTGCCGTCGCCGTTGATGTCCGCCGACGTCACTGAAAACGGCGCGCGGCCGGTCGCGAAGGTCTGCTCGGCCGCGAAACTAGCTGTCGCCGCTTCCACCGTTGTGGTGTTGAGCAGTACCGACGCCGTGCTGTCATCGAAATTCGCGACGATGAGGTCAGGCTTGCCGTCGCCGTTGACGTCCGCTGTCGTCACCGCTTGTGGGCTGTTGCCGGTCGCGAACGTCTGCTGGGGAGCGAAGCTGGGCGTCGCCGCCCCCGGCGCCGTAGCGTTGAGCAATACCGACACCGTTTCGCCCGCTTCATTGACCACAACGAGGTCGGGCTTACCGTCGTTGTTGACATCCGCCGCTTTCACTTCGTTGGGGAAGACGCCGGTGGCGAACGTCTGCTGGGCGGCAAAACTGGGCGTCGCCGCGCCCGGCGCCGTGGTGTTGAGCAGCACCGACACCGTGTCGTCGTCGATATTCGGCACGATAAGGTCGGGCTTGCCGTCGCCGTTAATGTCCGCGGCCGTCACTGAGAACGGCTCGTCGCCGGTGGCGAACGTCTGCTGGGCGGCGAAACTGGGCGTGGTCGCCCCCGGCGCCGTGGTGTTGAGCAGCACCGACACTGTATCGTCACCGGAATTCGCTACGATGAGGTCGGGCTGGCCGTCGCCGTTCACGTCCGCCGCCGTCACTGCAACTGGCTCGTTGCCGGTGGCGAAGGTCTGCTGGGCGGCGAAGCTGGCCGTTGTCGACCCCGGCGTCGTCGTGTTGAGCAGCACGGACACTGTATTGTCAAGGTTATTCGCAACAATGAGGTCGGGCTTGCCGTCGCCATTCACGTCTGCCGCGGTCACCGAGCTCGGGCTGCTGCCCGTGGCGAACGTCTGGAACGGGGTAAAGGTGATCGTTGACGACCCTGGCGTGGTGGTGTTGATCAGCACCGACACATCGTTGTCGTCCTTGTTGGCGACGATGAGGTCCGGTTTGCCGTCGCCATTGACGTCCGCCACGGTTATGGAAACCGGAACACCGCCGGCGGCACCTCTTCCGATCGCCTCAGTTTCAAAGGTCTGCTGAGCAGCGAAAGTCGGCGTCGTCGCGCCTGGCGCCGTGGTATTCACCAGCACCGACACTGTGCCGCCACCGAAATTCACCACGATTAGATCGGGTTTGCCGTCGCCGTTGAGATCCGCCGCAGCCACCGCGATCGGTTCGCTTTCGGCTTGGAAGGCCTGCTGTGCCGCGAAGCTGGACGTGAAGACGCCACCGCCTCCGCCCAATAACAACATCTGAAAGGCTAAATCCGGCTGGTTGGTCGTGCTACCGAGAATCGTCACCGGAATCGTCGCGCTGCTCGTGCCCGCAGGAATGACCACCGACCCGCTCGCCGCCGTGTAGTTCGTTCCCGCGACCGCAGTTCCGTCCAAGGTCTGGTATTGAAGAAAAGCGTCAAAGCTTGGATCGCCGGAGCGAACGACCGGAAAGTTCAGCGTGGTCGAACTTGAACTCGTAACCGTGGCGCTGCCGCCACTAATCGTCAGTGTCGACGCGGCGCCGAACGCCAAGAGAGGCAGAAGCACCAGCAACGCAGCTAAGCCAAGACTTGCTCTCATGGCCAGCGGTGAACGTCGTTTGAACATGTTATCCACAGCTTGGGTTCGCCTCCTGGCGACTGCACGCAGTTCGATTGCTCTTGATTTCTATAGCCATCGGCCCCGGGGGACAGACCGGCCTCGATCCTCGTCTACAGAGTGCCCAGGAAATTCGCCAGATCTGTTTGGTCCCGGGCGCTCAATCCCATGTGGAATCGATGGTTGTAGAAGGTCACCACGTCCGCCATGGAGTTTGCTGCAACGTTGTCAAAAAGGGGCAAGTTCGCCGAAAGCGCGTGAAGAGTCGGGATTGTGAAGGCTGCCAGGGGGCCGCATTTGCCCGTAATCAGAGTCACGCCCGGATCAGTGGTCTTAAAGGTCACACCGGTGGAGTTACAGGTAACCGCGAAAACCGGCAGGTAGCTGATGTTCAGAGCGTTGATAGCAGCCGTCGTGGAATCAACGCCCGTCTCCACGAAGAAACCCGGATTGGGAGTCTCTACAGAGTTATTGGTGTTATTGCCGATACTGGGATTGTTGTGACAACCGCTACAAGTCGTAAAGCCGGCGTTATTGCCGTTTCCAGTGAAGGTACGATTATTAAAGATATCCTCACCACGAGCGATAGATTCCTGGGCCAAGGATACCGGGTCGGTGCCGGTCAGGTTAATCCACGCGCCGAAAAATGTGAGCACATTCGGGTCGAACGGCGGGAGAGGGTTATTTGGATTGTCGGAGCTGTTGTTAATGCCAAAGAAGAAATCCAGTGACGGCAAATCTTCGGGGTTTTCGGTGGCTCCATTGGCGTTCAGGGAACCCGCATTGTTATCGGTCATCTGAGCGGTATAAAGCCCGCTTTCGAAAGTGACAATCTGCGAAAGTTGCGTGGCGGTGGGAGTCGACGTCGCTTGCGCGTGGCCCAACGTAGCATCGATGGCCTGGTGAGTCAGCGAGGCGCTCAAACTGCCGCCAGTCAAGGCCGGGCTCGGTTCGCGCCCATCCCACATGATCGTGTCATCAAAGGTCAGATCAGTACTGATCAGCGGGCGCCGATAGAGCGAGATGCACTGGAACCCGGTGCCAAACTGTGTCGCGCATTGCGCCTGCACGTTCGGATTTGACAGTTGACAGTTGGTGGGATCCGAGACGACCGATATGGTCCACTGGGGAGTCGCTCCGCTCTCAGTCTTTGGCGAAATTGGCAGCATTATGCGAATGAGCCCGTGATCCAACAACATGGTGTGGCTGGTGGGCTGGTCGATACAATCGGCACCATCGACGGCCGCGAATAAGGGGTCCTGACCGGGCGGGTTAGTCGAGTTGTAGGTATCCTGAATGCCGGTGAGGTTAATGCCAAATCCCTGCGCCGGCTGATGACAGGTTACACACGCACGCCCATTAGTGCCTAAACTCTGAAAAAAGGCGTTATCTGCTTCGTTCGTAGCCCCGCCCGGCTGATAGGTTCCGTATTGGCCCGCCGGGTCATCTTCGACGTCCAGCTGAGGTAAGGTTTGGGCGCGGATCTGTGTCGCGATGAGCAAAAACAGAGCAGAGGCAAAAAGAGATGTAACAGCCTTAAGTCCTGTCCGTCCTGATTTTGTTGTCACTTGTCTAAGACCTCGAAATAATAGGCTACGTTGCTTTTAATCTTAATAATATTGTCTTTTGTCGGGATATTGCCAGATTTCTCGGCAGGCCGAGCCGAAGTTAGCAGGTTTGCCGTCACTTTAGCAAGCATGAACCGAAGAGGGCCCTATTTCACTCACGGTAGCTCGATCGTCGCGGCTTGAACTCGTCTTGGAATCTTCTCAAGTTCACGTCAAGTTCACGCCCTACCGCCCCGACTCACCCCCTACTCGGCCTTGCGGTGAGGCGTGAGCGCGGGACGGAATGCGCCGAACCGGGGGTGACGTCTTTTAATCGGGCGAGTCCCCCAAGCTAACCGATCCGGCGAGATTATCTTTGCGATTTTTTGATAAACAAGAACCAACAGAAGTTAAAACAGCTCAGTAGCAGTTACATTTTCATATATCCGCTTGCTAAAAGTTAGAATTGCTGGTATGTGTCCTTGAATCATCCGGCCGCGTCGCTGTCATACCAAGGGGTCCCCCGCCCGACCCAAGGGAAAATTGATCATGCGTGTACGGAACGCTCTCAAAGTCTAACTAAAAGATGAGAATTCTAGCCGCGATGCTGTTCGCTGTATTGGGAACAGCCACCTCTCTGCCCGCGCAGGTGGTTAGCTTCGCGCCTAGCCCCGTTGCGTTTGGTAGCGTAGTTGACGGTTCAAGTGCGCAACTTACTGTAACAGCTAGATTCGATAGCCACGAGCAACTTAGTGCGCAGGCCATCTCGGGCACCGGATTCTCGCTAGTCTCGTCCGCTTGCCCATTAAATACAGTCGAGTCCGAAGGATATACCTGCAGTATCGTCGTCGTCTGTGCCCCTACTGCGGTTGGCGAATTGACCGGATCGCTGACGTTGACCAATCAGAGAGGATCCGCCGACAGCGATAGGCTGATTTGTAAGGGTCTTCCGCTTGCGGATGGAACAATTGCAGACCAAAGTACTTTGGACAAATGTCCTTCGGGCGCCGCCACCGGCGCGACTTGCTACTCCGCCACGGAGAGTTGCCCGAATACAGACAACATAACAGTAGATTTCGCGGTGGCGGGAACCGGCCATAAGTGGATGTTTGTTTACTATAGCGGCGACCCGATCAGCAGACCAGATTTTGCAGCTGCCCGCGACAACACCGCTAACCAGCTTGTGATTGATGGGGGCCAGAGCGTACAGATTTGGTTTCCGGGAGCAAGCAATCCATTAATTGCGTCGCCTAGCAACATCTACCCAGACAACGTGCTCTACGCGGCCTGTCGTTTTGATACAGCGACAAAATATGCTTACACGACCTGGCGCACGGCGGGTGAGCCTTTTGGCATCCGCGGACATTCTGAGGGCAGCGGCGCGGGCGTTCTGCCATTGTTGCTCTACAATGCCGGGTCCTACGTCGATATGTTCGTGGGCACCGCGACGACTCCAGTAGCGAATTTCCTTCAAGCCTGTACTACCGAGACTACAATTAACATGGGTTGCGACCCGGCCGGAGCGAATAATTGCCACGGACAGGACGCGACGCCGACCTGCGATGTTCCGCCAGGCGGCGTAGATAGTTTCGGGGTGGCAGGCGGCATTTTTGCCGCTACGCCAAGTTACAATGAGTGGTGTGGAACCACGACGTGCGGCGACAGTTCTGCATGGCCGCCCGGTGATTTGACTTCATGGACCAATTCAAGCGCGAACTTGAGCAACATTAGCGTCTACTCCTTTCCTCAAACCAATGTTGCGATTTGGAATTGCTGTCCATATAACGAGACTTGCGGAAACGGTCAGGACATTGTCGCTAAGATGCTCCAGCAGGCAGTGGGCTACACTCTCAACGCTGCTGGTGGTCAAGTAGCTGAAAGCTGCAATCAGACACAATGGCGGACAGGTGATCCGACCGACGCAGATTACTGTGATGGCGAGAGTCCTGTTTACAATGGGAACGAGCTGACGGCCACCTACACGACAATTTACCAGTACATGGAGACGATCACGCGGAATCATTCAGGTTAAAAATACTCCTGAGGCTCCTTGCCACTACGCTCGGCCGCGAATCCCAACCACCGGTCGTAATGACCAGCTCGGCAGCAATTCGCGAAGCTGTCCCCGAGTTTCGTCGCGCCGCGCCAGCGCGATCACCGCGTGGCTAAGAGCCTGGAAACGCCATCCGTCGTCGACTGGAGGCTCGAACGGTTGGCGGCCGAGCCACGGCCGCGTACTCCTCTTTCCCCAAGGCGCGCCGGAGATTCTCTCTCACACCGCAAATCATCCAGGATAGGGTTTCGGAAGGCACAGCCGGTCGCGAACATCTGGTGGGCATGATGCCCGGATTGCCGTCAGAGTTCAAAGTGGCGGCAATCCCGCCCGATCTTAAAAAGGAGTTCTTACGACATCGGAATTGGTTCTCCGGCAGCAGACCATTGGGATTGGCGTTGTCAGGTTGGATAACCACGGGAACAATACCCCGACAAACATTCCTCCCAAGAGCGCACCAACCGCTCCGCGCGACGTGTTGCTGCTGAAGTCAAATTCTAACTGCTCGTAACGGCCCTCCACCAGCCAATTTGGTTTGGCTGAGAACCGCTTCGGCGTCGTGCTCCCCTTCCCGATGAAAGCTACGGCGTCGCGATTGCGGTCGGGGTGCGGGTGGGCCCCCTCGTCCGCGTCGGTGTCGGGGTCGGAGTACGGGTGGGCCGTGGCGTCCGAGTCGGTGTCGGGGTGCGGGTGGGCCGCGGCGTCCGCGTCGGTGTCGGCGTCAGTGTGATGGTTGGAGTTGGCGTCGGTGTTGCTGTTGGCGTCGGCGACGCGTACAACGCCTGAAGCAGTTGCGCGCCGTCACCACCCGCATAGATGTACCCCTCAAACGGATAAGCGACTTGCAGCTGCCCCGAATCGGTTTCGGAGTAAGCGAGATACCAAGTGCCATTGTCGAGCTGATAGATATTACCGCCACCGTCTGGACCGCTGCCTAGCTGGTGTAGCTTGGAGGTCGGAAAGAACACGTCGCCGTCGTAGACCGTGCCCTTATAGATCTCCGAGTCGGTTGCCGTCGCATCGAGCGACAAGGTGTAACTGGAACCGTTCCAGGTATACACGAAAGCCGGATCACCGCCGACATAAAGCAGTGAACCGTCTGGGGAGACCACCAACGTTTTTACCTGGCTGCTCATTTTTGGCGGCGCGCCGATATCGGTGAAAGTCGTACCGTCGTATTTCCACAGGTCAGCGAGGCTGCGCAGGCCGATATACAGCTCGTTCTGAAAGACCGCCAGTGTCCGCACATAGTCAGAGGAGAACTGCTTGAGCATCGTCCAGTTGATGCCATCGGGCGAGACCCAGAGCTGCCCGCATTTGCAGCCGAACGTTCCGATTCCGGCATAGAGCTGATTGTTAAAAACCCCCAGCGTGTAGGTATTGGACAGCGGGGTGTTCAGCACGAGCGTCCACGAAGTACCGTCATATTGCCAGACCTGTCCCGTACCGGGCGGGCTGGTTGGGGGAGTGGTCTCCGGCGTACCCAGACCGGCGTAGAGATTGCCATTGAAGGTGGTCAGCGAACGCCAATAGGGGCCTCCCGTGTAAGTGTCGAGCGGCGCGGTAAAGGACGTGGTCAGCAGTTGGGTTACCGGATCCCAGAAGAGGATCGGTGCGCCCTGCTCCCAGCCGTAAGCGATTACCAGCTTCAAGTCGCCATCGGCTGGGTCAGTAAATGCCGTCATATCGTGGATCGCATTCGTGCCAGACGGCTGGTTCAGGAAGACGGCCCACGGATCGACAATCGTGAGATTCTGCGCAAAAGCCGGCGCGACCATATCGAGAAGCAAGATGGCAAGAGTTGCTATAGCACCTGTTCGCAGCAGCTTAGACGAGACCAATCTAAACATCTTGAGCCTCCCCTCCCCGAGTCAATCCTTATCTACTCAATCGGCTCAATCATAACTAAAGACTGCCGATTTCGTGCTATGCCAGCTTACCTGACACTCATCCACAAGTAAACAGGTTGTAGGCCGCAGCGGCGAGGGCAAACATCCAGCCACCCCGGACCACGCGCGATGCCGCGCTTTGCACAACAAAGCGACGGTCTTGCGCCAACCGGTGGGTTCCTCGACTGGCTGAGCGCCTAGCGAGATGGCGGCTGGGGAATTGGGCGAACTCGTACGCAAACAGATCGACCAGGTCGCAAAGGACGAACGCGAATTGCGGAGGCTCATTCCATGGCTTTTTCATCGCAGCGGCAGGCCGATTCCCTGCGCGACGCTCTATGACGCCTGGCGGACGGCGGCAAGGGCGGCAGGATATCCGGACAAGCTGATGCAAGACTTCAAGCGGATAGCAGCTACACGCGCCTGGATTCGACGCCGGCGCTTTCACGATCCGTTGCAATGACGCTATCAGGACATAAGACTGAGGTGCTGCGCTAAAATCAACTCGATGGAGGAGGACGGGGCCCGGTGGCCCCACCGGTCTTCAAAACCGGCCTGGCGGCTAATACTGTCGCCGGAGGGTTCGACTCCCTCCCCCCTCCGCCACCAGCGCGCGATTAGGCTCACGATGGACAGAATCTCGGGGCGACAAGCTCATGCTCCACACGCAAAAGACGGGTCAGGCGGTCTGGCTCACGCTGCTGGAGAGCGTAGTCAAAAGAATTGGGAGGATTGGGCGAGCGGCCGTTTTGGTCGGGCGCTGGGACGATTAAGACCTCCGTTGGGAACTGGCAGCGGACGCTGGATCGGCTTTTCAAGAGGGCGGAGTAAAGAGATCGGCTCATAAATTCCGGCATTATTTCCCGGTCAATCTCCTCACGCGTGGGGTCCCGATTGAAGATGTGGCAGTGCTGCTCGGCCATTCAGGCATCCGCATTACGGAAAAGCATTACTCGGCATTTGTGAAGATGAGCCAGGAGCGGCTGGAAGAAGCGGTGAGGCGTACGTTTGAAGGGGAGAGGGGATAAGGATGAATCCAACCGACGATCTTCTTGTAACTATAGAGAAGCAATTCCCTGAGAGATATCGGGAATATTACGGTATCAAGCGGCAGAACTTTTTTGCCGGTGTGACAAACTTTCCCGAATTTTGGGACTGCTGCGTGCGCCTGGACGACATTTTTATGCACGAATTCGACGATATTCGAATCATCTCCGATCCAAACAAGGCGATTCCGCTAATGCTGTTCGCTCACGCTCATGCCCAATTTCGGATTTATCTCGAATTGTCGTTCGCAGGTTCGTTCTGCGAGGCGTTTAATATCGCGCGAATGGCAATAGAATCATCTTATCAAGCGCGAAAGATACTCTCCGATCCGGCACTGCAGGCCATTTGGACGAGAAAAGATCGGAACAAGGCGGCATCCGATGAGTTTGATAAGAAATTCGATTTTGACAAGAAAAAGAACTACGCGGCGCTTGGTCTATCCGATCTACATGTCTACTGGAAACGCTTCTCCCTATGGAGTCATCCTAGCATAACGGCGCTAAACCAGCGATTTAAGCCTGAGGCCGTAATGTATTTCGAGACGGATCTAAAAATTAAGGGATTAGACCTGTTCAACATTTTGTGGGTTTCATTTAAGATCGAAAATGCCTTATTTGATGGCTATGAGTCACGACTGAAGTTGGACTACACGTTAGAAAACAAGCGCAAACGATTTCGTCGAGATGCGGATAAGGCAAGGATCAGATTCCTAAAGAAATTTAATATTCAACGGCCCACCAATCCTCCTGGATTTCCATACGCTTAAAATTATGGGTGCCGAGTGGCGGGATCGATGGCGGATGCCTCGGTGATTCCGTGTGCGCTCGGGTTGATCTGGAATAAGTCCGCGGAAATGCGGTGAAGGTTCCCGATGTCCCCTATCCTGCTTAAGTCCCATTGGGACTCCCTGTAGGCGATGCAGACCATGGAATTTGAGTTTAAGCCGTGCGCGAGAAAGGTTAGGGTTAACCAGACGGAGGATAATGATGAAAATTACGCGTTTTCATGCGACGGCGGATGGCGACTCGCGTTTCCAGGATCTTGAGATTCCCATTGATCAGGAGCGCCCTGACAATTTCGGTTTTGTCCTGCGCCAGTCGAACGCCTGGCCGTCGGCGAGTATTCGCTTCGTCAAGCTCCCGGCGGACCTCGATCAGAGCTGGCATCATGCGCCCGCGAGCCAAATCGTCGTGGTACTGTCCGGCGAGCTCGAAGTCGGCACCAGCGACGGGGAAAAACGGCGCTGCTCGGCCGGGCAGGTCTTCGTCGCCGACGACCTCACCGGCAAGGGTCACCTGACCAGGGTGATCAACGGGCCCGCGCACGTGATGTTCGTCGAATTGCCGCCGAACTTCGATTTCGCGCGCTGGAAGGCCTGAGCGCGCTGATCAAGGCGCGACACGGGTGCGGGGCGTTTGATGCGCTCTGGCGGGTCGGCTACAGTCGCCGCATCAATCGGCAAAGGCAGACCGGCGGATGCCGGGAAAAGGACGGACCCGCTGATGCAGGAATTAATCGCGGCCGCGGAAAAAATCGGCGCTATTCTGAAGGACCGGAAACAGACGGTCGCGGTCGGCGAGTCGTCGGCCGGCGGCCTTATCTCGGCGGCGCTGCTCGCGATGCCGGGGGCCTCCGCCTATTTCACCGGCGGAGCGGTAGTCTACACGCGGGAGTCGCGGCGCGAGTTGCTGGGACTTCCGGACGCGGCCTTTGCGGGAATCAAGTCGGTGACCGAGGAGCTTGCGCTGCTGCTGGCGCGCGGCGCCCGGGATCGGCTCTCCGCCACCTGGGGGATCTCCGAGATCGGCGCGGCCGGCCCGACCGGCACCCGCTACGGCAATCCGCCGGGCTTCACCTGTATCGCGGTCGCGGGACCGGTCGAACGCGCGATCACGCTGCAGACGGGAATCAGCGATCGCTACACGAATATGATCAAGTTCTCGGCGGCCGCGCTCGAGCTGATGGCGCAATGCCTGGCGGCGGCGCCGCCGAGGTAAATCCGGATCTCGCGGGCGCGACTTCCTCAATTCCAGGGCGTAGAGCTTTTCCCGCTAGTCGAGGACCGTGATGGAAGCGCAAACTGAAACCTGGACCATCGGCGAGTTCCACTTCACCGTCGCTACCGCCGGTCCCGCTTCAGGTCCGCTGGTGCTGCTGCTCCATGGATTTCCAGAGACGCGCCGCATGTGGCGCTATCAATTGCACGCGCTGGCGGCGGCTGGATTTCGCGGCGTTGCGCCTGACCAACGCGGCTATTCGCCGGGTGCGCGTCCGACCAGTGTCGAATCGTACGCCTGCGATCGGCTGACGGCTGACGCAATCGCTATGATGGATCGATGCGGGGCACGCCGGTTTCATCTGGTCGGCCACGACTGGGGCGGGCAGCTTGCATGGCTCCTAGCGGTTGCCCATCCAGACCGGGTCGCTACGTTGACGGCTCTCTCGCGACCGCATCCAGCCGCCTTCGCGCGCGCCATAGTGGAGGATCCGGAACAGGCCGGGCGTTCGCGGCATCACGCGGCGTTTCGCCAACCGGATGCGGCCGAGCGACTGCGTCAGGACGATTTTAGGCTGCTGCGGCTCGGCCTGGAGCGCGAAGGCATCGCGGGCGCAGATCGCGACGCCTATTTTCAGACTCTCAGCGAGCCCGGTGCATTGGAAGCAGCTATCAACTGGTATCGCGCAAGCAATATCGCTTTCGCGGAGATTCCTCCGGTCTCAGTACCCACGCTCTATATCTGGGGCACCGCGGACGCAACCGTGGGCCGCCGCGCTGCGGAGTTGACCGAACAATTCGTCGGCGGCGCGTACCGATTCGTGCCAATCGAAGGTGGTGGGCATTTTATCGTCGATCAATTTCCCGAGCGTATATCTGAGCTTCTGATCGCACATCTGCGGAGCGTTGCGCTTTGACGGCCACGGCAGCACCCGGACCGGACATGTGTGGGGCAGAATGACGAGAGTTGGCTTTGCGCAAGTGCTTATCCGGCAGCCGTAATCTCGTCGAAGCTGAGCTTGCGCGTGATCGCGTGGCCGAGACGGTCGAGCAGCACGAATTCGACCGCGTCGCCCGCGCGCTTCTTGTCGAGCCTGAGCGCCCGGAGGAAACTGTCGCTCTCCCACCCGGGCGGCATCCGCGTCGGCAGCCCGGCGGCTTCGATCAGCCGTTCGAGACGTGACGCTTCGCCGGCGCTGAGCCCGGCGTAACGCGTGGAAAGGCGCGCCGCCGCGACCATCCCGATCGCCACCGCCTCGCCATGCAAATAACTGCCGTAGCCGGCCGACGCCTCGAGCGCATGACCGAGCGTGTGGCCGAAGTTCAGGATTTTCCGCAAGCCGCCCTCGCGCTCGTCATTCGCCACCACGTAGGCTTTGTGGCGCAGCGAGCGTTCGACCATCGCTTCCAGCGGCGCCGCCTCACGCCCCAGAATCGCGGGCATCGCGGTCTCGAGCCACGCGATAAACGGCGCGTCCATGATCGCGCCATACTTGATCACTTCGCCCAGTCCTTCGCGAAATTCGCGCGTCGGCAACGTTGTCAGGGTTGCCGTATCGGCGACGATCAGCCGCGGTTGGTAGAAGGCGCCGATCAGATTCTTGGCCGCTCGATGGTTCACGGCGGTCTTGCCGCCCAACGCCGAATCGACCTGCGCGACCAGCGTGGTCGGAATCTGGATCAGCGGCAGGCCCCGCAGATACGTGGCGGCGGCAAACCCCGCGAGGTCGCCGATTACGCCGCCCCCCAACGCAAAGATGGGACTCGTGCGGTCGAGTTCAGCCGCGGTCAACTGGTCATAAAGGCCCGCGAGCGCGTCCAGAGACTTGCTGGCCTCGCCCGCCGGAACCTCGATTACCGTCGCGATGAATCCCGCGGCCCGCAGGGCGTCGTCCACCGCCACGGCATAGAGCGGCGCGACGTTCGAATCGGTTACGAGCGCCGCGCGGCCGGGAGCCAGCCCGGCACGGAGCGTGAGCTCGCCGAGCTGCGCGAGGAGTCCCGGTCCGACGTGGACGTCGTGCGAATCTGTTCCAAGCTCTACGCGGAACGCCGGCATCCGTCACACCGATTGCGCGCTAGCGTCGCCACAATCGCCTCCACCACCTGATCGATATTCAGATCGGACGTATCAATCGTGAGCGCCGCGCGCGCATAGGCCTCGCGCCGCGCTTCCATCAATTCGGCGATCCGCTCCTTGAGCGGCTTGCCACCCTCGGTAAGCATCGGGCGCGACTTGACCGACGCACCGACCCGGCGCGCGATCACCTCGGGCCGCGCCGTGAGGCAGACGATCACGCCCGCGCGACTGAACTGCGCATGATTGCGCGGGTCAACGAGCGCGCCGCCGCCGGTCGCGATCACGGCGGGCCGCCGCTGACCGCATTGGGCGCAGCGCTCCGGATTGTTGGCGATCGCGTCGATCACCTCCCGTTCGAGCGCACGGAAAT
>Ga0181523_10003796_pt1 | contig 13509 bp, 11 predicted proteins | sample PEATcosm2014_Bin_43_FD_119752 | JGI IMG/M metagenome (GOLD analysis project Ga0181523, IMG submission 119752) | Peatland microbial communities from MTU Mesocosm Facility, Houghton, MI, USA - PEATcosm2014_Bin05_30_metaG | ecosystem: Environmental > Terrestrial > Soil > Wetlands > Peat | place... | reverse complement strand
TTCGCAGATAGGACCACGGGGCAGTAGCGCAGCCCCTTGGCGGTTCGGACTCTTTTGGTGAGATTGACTTCGCGATTCATGGTGACCCCTTCGCTGATTTCTGTATCAGTGTAGGTATCACCAACTTGCAAGTGATAGATAACTAAAGTAATGGCGGAGAGGGAGGGATTCGAACCCTCGATACAGGTGTTAGCCCGTATAACGGTTTAGCAATTGTAGACGAACCGCTGGCCCGGTTTGGAACCAAGGAGTTGTACCCGCCCAAGGCGAGCCTGATTCGACCCCATTCGACCCTGTCAGTCGGTTATCGTGAGCCAGTCCGTGAGCCAAACCTGTTTTGCCGAACGATCAACATGCGTGAGCACGTGCTCCGCGAAGCGCAAACTAAGACCGAAATGTTGCATCTCGTGCCTGAATGGTAAGTAGCAGCGCGTTGTGGAAGCCTTGTGCATGATTGGTGCCTTGAAGTAGATTCTCTAGGCAAGATGGATTGCTTTCACAGCCATCGAAGTATGCTTCTGCTGCTAGGAATTCCGCAACAGGGTCGAGAGCGAATCGATAGACCCCGGTGGCCCCAACCCACTTGAACATGAGCACTCCATTGCCAGCAAGCCTTTGCAGCGCATCGATTTGCTGCGGCAATGCATGCACAGTAGCTCGAATGCATTCCGTTGCCTGCTCCCGAGTGAATTCTTTTGGGATATAGTTGGTCCCGACCGCAATTTTTGCGAGAGCCTTCGCCACCGCCAGCATGTCCTCGTCACTCATTGCATTGGCCACGCCAAATGTTTTCGGATTGATGCGGCGCAGGTAGTCCGTGTAGATGTTTGGCAGAGACCTGGGGACCTCATCCAAACCCCGCCCGTTTGTGATTAGATCGACTGCGCTGGAGACGAAAAGAATCACCGGCAAAGGGAGTATGGGCACCTCCCGGACTCGATCGCCAGGGCCGATCCGAACCGCGATCAGGTCGGCCAACCGCTTTCCTAATTCCAGTTGCGACTGGATCGTGGCGAACGGCCTGTTTTCGCCGATACCACCGCTTGGCACGCAATACTGGATGACGGCGGTCATGAAATTGAGCAATGTAGCGGAATCAAGCGATTGCGGATAGACAAACCTTTGCTCAGCAACCTCCATTGCGATGGTATGCCGGGCTGTGAGAATGAGGGCATTGCAACGCAACTTTCCGTGGACTTTTCCCAGGTAGTCTTGAGTCGCTGTCGAGCGTTCTGAAACGCGATCAAAGATAATGAGCAATAAGCCATTCTCGATGAGCGCTTTTAGGAATTCGTCTTCCAGTGGATCTCCTTCGGCCTGCCAGCTTTCAATTTTGCGTTTTATTACCTCCCATAAGTCGGTCGTGTCCTCATCCACCCACACCGGAAGCCTGCAATGTTTAAGACCTCCGGGCTCTCCGCCCGCCAGCGCTAGATTGCCGATATGCCGCGCGAGGGTAGTCTTGCCACCACCGCCCTGGCCTATGATCTGCACGACACTTCTTTTGCTCTTGAGTAGAGAGTCGAAATGCTCGGGCGTGGGTTGAGGCAAAGAGCGTTTTGGGCCGGAGTCCTCAATCAAGAGAGGCAACGGCACATAGGGCACGTCCAGCCGCTTTTGTTCGTTGATATCTGCCGAGGATAGTCTAAAGTTCGCATCCCACGCATTTCCCGCGGCTGCGCGGTTCGCAGCGACCCAGGCATGGAGCGTGCGACGATGCGTGACGAACCGGGGCAGAATCGTCAGCTTGAGAATCAGCTGAAGAATCTTGCCAACGCCGGGTATGTCAATCTGCTCAACAACGGTATAGATCTTCAGCTTTCGGTAGAGATACAGGTTCCACAATGGACGCGTGAACAATAGAGCGGTGAGGACAGCCACGAGCGACCCAACCAGAAACAGAAGCAGCGAGAGAAGCCAATGTTCACGAATCAGATGGTAAGGGTCGTACTCGACCAGCGCGTTGTAGGTCCAAGTGTCGCCACCTTGCTTGAGATCGATTTGTAAGTAGGCCACATCCCCAGGGGCGACACCTATGTCAGCCGGATCAAAATCGAAAACCCACGCGTCCCCGGCTACGCGCGGTTGCCGAGCGACCGCGTTTATTTTCTCTGGGTTGAAGTTGGCCTTGTAGTTGTGCTTATTGGACCCATAGAGGCTCAGCTCTAAAGGTAGCTTGGTGCTGTTAGCATCTTGCGCAATGCGGACTTGAAGCTCTCCACCTCTCAATTTCGGTAACAGCCGCACCTCGCTTACGTATAGATTGAATCGTTTCGACTCAGCGCGCATGATCGTGTTATTGGGGCCCGCCGCCCACAACTCCGCGCCGTCTCTGGTCCCATAAATGGATTGCAGGGTGTTGGTTGTGCCGCTCCCTGTCTCCCACTTACCCACGTCTTTCGAGTAGTACAGAATTGTGCCGGCGTTGCCGACCGCCCACGCCTGCGCGCCGTCACTGGTCCCATAGATGGAAACGAGGTTGTTGGTTGTACCGCTGGCCTGCGTCTCCCATTTTCCCGCATCCTTTGAGTAGTGCAGAATCTTGCCACCGCTTCCCACCGTCCACACCTGCGCGCCATCGCTGCTCCCATGGATGGAATTAAGAGAACTAAAGTTAAGGAGATTGATGTTTGTGCCGCCGCTCTGAGTCTCCCACTTGCCCGCATCCTTCGAGTAGTGCAGGATAATGTCGTCGAATCCCACCGCCCACACCTGCCCGCCGTCACTACTCGCATAGATGGAAAGAAGGTTGTTGGTTGTACCGCTGGCCTGCGTCTCCCATTTGCCCGCATCCTTGGAATAGTGCCGGATGGTGCCACCAGTTCCCACCGCCCACAACTGTGCTCCGTCGCTGGTCCCGTAGATGGAATTCAGGGAATGAAGAAAATCGTTCGGGCCGCTGATCTGAGTCTCCCACTTGCCCGTGTCTTTCGAGTAGCGCAGGACAATACCACCGTTTCCCACCGCCCACGCCTGCGCGCCGTCATTGGTCCCATAGACCGAAAGAAGGTTGTTGGTTGTACCGCTGGCCTGCGTCTCCCATTTTCCCGCGTCCTTCGAGTAGTGCAGAATCGTGCCACCGTTTCCCACCGCCCACGCCTGAGCGCCATCGCCAGTCTCATAAAGGGAACTAAACCAAGTGCCGCTGGCCTGCGTCTCCCACTTCCCCGCATCTTTCGAGTAGTGCAGGACAACATTACCCCATCCCACCGCCCACGCCTGCGCGCCGTCGCTGGTCCCGTAAATGGATTCAAGGACGTTGGTTGTGCCGCTAGTCTGTGTCTCCCATTTTCCCGCATCCTTCGAGTAGTGCAGAATCGTGCCACCGTTTCCCACCGCCCACAATTGCGCCCCATCGCCGGTCCCATATATGGATTTCAGCACATTGCTTGTGCCGCTGCTCTGTGTCTCCCATTTTCCCGCATCCTTCGAGTAGTGCAGAATCGTGCCACCGTCTCCCACCGCCCACAATTGCGCCCCATCGCCGGTCCCATATATCGATTGCAGCACATTGCTTGTGCCGCTGGCCTGTGTTTCCCACTTCCCTGAATCCTTCGAGTAGTGCAGAATCGTGCCGTCGTTTCCCACCGCCCACAGCTGCGCCCCATCGCCGGTCCCATATATGGAAGTAAGCAAATTGGTTGTGCCGCTGACTTGCATCTCCCATTTGCCCACGTCTCTCGAGTAGCGCAAAATCGTGCCGCTGCTTCCCACCGCCCACAACTCGGCGCCGTCGCTAGTGCCGTAGATGGAACCAAGGACGTTGGTTGTGCCGCTAGTCTGTGTCTCCCATTTTCCCGCATCCTTCGAGTAGTGCAGAATCGTGCCACCGTTTCCCACCGCCCACAATTGCGCCCCATCGCCGGTCCCATAAATGGATTGCAGCACATTACTTGTGCCGCTGGCCTGCGTTTCCCACTTCCCTCTATCCTTCGAGTAGCGCAGAATCGTGCCACCGGTTCCCACCGCCCACAACTGCGCGCCGTCCGCGAGCCCCCAAACTTGGATCAGAGCGACGGGTATTTGGCTGAATTGAAGGCGGGCCGGCGGATTCGTGGAGGTGTAGTGCGGTGTGACCTCTTGCCAGTTCGAACCGGAACAGCCGGTAAACAGAACGCAGAGCAAATTTGCGCACAAAAGAAGAGTTGCGTAACGCGCTCTGATGTCTTTGATCCGCACGTTCCGAATCCAAGCCCAGAAGTAACTTGGGGCATCGGTTGTCAGCATAGGCGATGGATTTGTATTGTCAACACAATTTCGGATGTCGGAGCGTCGCAACTCCGACACGGGAATCCGCACGCTCGCTAGTTGGGTTTGCTCTGACGCTTGCAGTCCGTTTGAAGGCGGAGGAGTTCTGGAGACATTCTCCGCCGGCTTCGCACCGAAGCCGTCAGTCCATGAGCCAAGAGTCACTCGCCCACTCGCCTTCTGTTCCTTTGGAGGGGCTCCCGAAACTCGGGTTTCTCGACATTATTAAGGAATGACAACCTACCTGGAAGCAAGAGCACAAGGCCAAGAACTGAAGCGGTCCATCCTGGCGCCAATCGCCAAGTACCGAGAGGGAGAAGAAGTCAACGGCCTCACCATATTTCTGAGGTGGCGCATCCGACAAAATCAGCGGCGGAGAACTCAGTGGTGACAATGAGTGCCTTGCACGGTGATAAAGGCGGGCGTATCGAGCAAGCCCGCCACCTAATCGCTTATAACGACGCTCCAGCGATGATGTACCTCCTGATCTGGACTGTTTTCGCTGAATGGCCAGGCATGATTAGTCTCGGCGTTACGCCTGGGGACATTCCCAAATCGGCCGCGTTCTACAACGAATACAATCGTCAAAACCCCGGCGCGATCACGCAAACGTAAAGCACGCGTTGGCGAACAGATTGCTGGATGTTGTTCCTAAAGGTAACTGCAATGATCCAGGCCTCGTCTGCCGAGAGGTCTGCTCGTGCGGTCCTTCGATTGCCGCAAGTGATCGTTTGGTAGGCGCATAGAGCCATGGCTGCAACAATGGGGTGTTTCTGCGAGCGTTGTTTCCTTGGGATCGTTCCAGGCGATCTATGCTGCGCTCGGAACAGGAAAAGTAGATGCCGGCTACCTGCCGGTTGATCTTCGATTCCGTGGACAAAATGAGTTCGGCTGGAATGTGCTGCTTGCGCTGCCCACTGGCCTCGGCGGCATCGTAACAACCCGACGATTCATCACGGCCAAGCGGGGGATTGTTGCCGAGGTCGTGAAGGGGTTTGTCGATCCGATCCACTTGTTCAAGACGCAGCCGGACATCATCGTTCCTCTTCTGCAGCGCTTTCTGCAGTTCAGTGATCGCAAAGGCTTGGAACAACTGCACGCCTTCTACGTGCCTTTGTTTCGGACCGTTCCGAAACCTACGTTCTTTTCCGAGATGCAAAGACTCAAGGATACTTTTTCCAAGCAATATCCAGCCGTACAGAAGCTGCAACCAGAGGATCTCTATGACTCGTCCTTTGTTGACGAACTCGACCGCAGTGGGTACATACAGCGGCTCTACTCCGGAAAAGCCAATTAGAATGAGAAGGGTCTTTGGAGTGGCCTTGGGCCGCCACGCACCATCCCGGATTGTGATCGGATGACGGGCTACTCTTACCTAACCCGGCAAGGTAAGGTTTGCCGACAATTCACGGACTTGGTTTATCGAGTCCGGGATTCTCGGGGATCCTCCGCGTGACGCACTTCGGCGGGATTGGTTCATGTGCTTCACACTAGACCAGATTTCCCGGCCCACCCAACGATGTAGTTCTTTAAGAACGCCGTGAACTCCTCTGCAACTGGCGACAGCTTCCTGCCTCCCTTACGAATCTGGTAGAAGTCAAGGTGCACAGTTGGATTGACCAAAGAACTAATCAGAAGTCCTCTAGTCCGACATTCCGGCAATGCAAAGGAAGGAACGACACCGATTCCCTCGCCCGCTTCGACCATGGCGATTTGCGTATAGAGATAGTTCACAGCAAGACTAGGTTGGTAGCTGATGCCCGCCTTCGCAAGGTTCCTGTCAACGAACTGCTGCATGGGTAGGGACGGCTGCAATGTAACGAATCTCTCTCCCTTCAACGAGGCCCAACTCGCCGTGGCTCGGGAGGACGCACGTCCGGGATTCGCTCTTATCACCATGAGAGAAAAACGAAACAATGGGATTCTCCGGATGCCGGGAACATGCTTGAAGAAGAAACCAAGTCCAATATCGAGTTCCCCGGACTCGACCTTCCTTAGAGTGGTGGCGGTATCACCATCGAATACCTGTAGCCGAAGCTCTGGCCTACGGGGATGGAATGCTTTGATGGCTTGCGCTACGCCTCCGGCTGCCCATAGGGGCGCCGCACCCACTGACAGGGACGGGCCGACGGCACCCTTGGTTTGCGCGATGTGGGACAGAGACCTGTCTAATTCATGAAGGTTGTGCTGAACCGCCGTGAGCAATTCGGTTGCTGACGCGGTAAGGGCAACCTGTCGCGTCGTGCGGTCGAAAAGCCTGACGCCCAGTTGGTTCTCCAACTCCTTGATCAAGACGCTCAGCCCAGATGGGGTGATGAACAGCGCGCCGGCGGCCCGTGTGAAGCTGCGATGCTGCGCGACCAACAAGAAGGCCCGGAGCTGACGAGACGTAAAGTCGATCATTGAGTGATTCTCAACAATTGTTAATGTTTTTGAGCTTGTATTATAGGCCGACGCGACGCTAAATCAATGGTCTAAACCGAACCTTGAGGAATCGATTCGGTGCGGTTTTTAACTTGGACAGAAGAAGAAGAGGGAGTCATGGGAATCTGCGATACCACAGCGATAAAAGTGGTTCACTCCGACTACATGCTCGCAAATAAAGGCGAAGAGGCGCCGATTCGATTCGCAGCGCTGGCCGCAATCTATGACCCACAAACCATCCGTCATTTCGAAACCCTGGGTGTTGCGTGCGGATGGCGCTGCTTGGAGGTTGGCGCCGGCAGTGGAACGATTGCGAAGTGGCTTGCAGATCGTGTGGGCCCGACGGGGTATGTGTTGGTCACCGACGTCGATACCCGTTTCCTAGAGCCCTTGCGGGGCCCCACTTTAGACGTACGCGCCCATGATATAGGCTCCGATCCTCTGCCGGATGCAGAGTTCGATCTGATTCACACGCGTCTTGTGCTGATGCACGTGCGCGAGCGCGATGCCGCTCTGGCGCGTATGGTCTCCAGTTTGAAAGTGGGAGGGTGGCTATTGGTCGAGGAATATGATACCTGCTCGATTCGGCCGGATCCGACACTCAGTTCAGGCGAAGTGCTTTTGCAGACACATGTCGCAATGCTAAGACTTTTGGAAGATGGCGGCGTGAATCGTCGGTATGGACGACTGCTTTCCGGGTTACTGCGAGAAAGCGGATTGACCAGCGTGGGAGCGTCGGCGCAATTATTCATGTGGCAAAGAGGATCTCCTGGCATCGCGATGATGCGGGCGAACTTCGAACAGCTTCGAGATGCGATGATCGAGGCCAATTACATCACCCCGCAACAATTCGATGAGGATCTGGCACGGTTGAACAATCCCAGCTTCATGATGCCCTCATCGATACTCTGGTCGGCATGGGGGAGACGCTCATGACATCCGTTCCGAACTTGCCGGTTGCCAAGGAACTTTCTGGTGGTCAGCCTTACATGACCGAGAGTTCTGTCCCAAGCGCCGATACTCGAACATTGATCATTCTGGCTTTTTCCGCAACCGCCGGTGTCCTGGTGGAGTTTTATGATTTTGCGATTTTCGGATTCGCAGCGGCGAGCGCCTTTCCGGAGATCTTCTTCCCGAAGTTGCCGTCAACACAAGCCTTGGTGTTTTCCTACTTGGCCTATGCAGCTGGGCACCCCGCACGCCTACTCGGTGCCTTCATTTTCGGGCACTTTGGTGACAGGTCCGGGCGCAAGTTCGCGTTCCTGATAAACATTGTTGTTGTGGGAGCCAGCACGTGTCTGACGGGCTTGCTGCCGGGCTATGCAACGATAGGCATTGCGGCGCCGATACTCCTGGTTCTCCTCCGCATCATTCAAGGAATCGGAGTGGGGGGTGAATTTGGCGGGGCTACGTCTTTGCTCGCGGAATTTGGGGCCAAACGCCGCTCTCGTGCGTTTTGGATGTCGCTGGCGAATCTCGGCGTGGCCCTGGGCATAATGGCTGCGAGCGGCATGTTCTTGCTCTTAAGGAAGAGTTTTGCGACGACGGGATGGCGGGTTGCTATGCTGCTTTCCGCAGTAATAGCGATTCCCGCCCTGATCGCGCGTTACAAGCTCTCCGACTCGCCTCTATTTGAGCAACTCAAGCGCAGGGAGCAACTCGCCCGTTTGCCCAGCTTTGATGTCTTCCGGAAACACGCGGGTTCGATCTTCCTTCTTGCGACGGTTGCCGCGTTTCAGAACTTGGATACGGTCGTGACGGGAACCTACATCGTCTCTTTCATGCATCTCGCAGGTATCCCGTTGGCCACTGCGGCGATCATCATCTTTCTTACCCGCTTTGCCGATGTCACGGGAGTGCTGCTCAGCGGACCATTAGCCGACATTTGCAAGCGCAGAAGGCTCGCCTATTTCGCTATCGGTGCGACAACGTTGATCTCTTATCCCTTTGCCCTCGCGATCGTAGGCAGGCACGTCGTGCTCGTAGCAGTTCTAGAATGTCTGATTGTGCTTTTCGGGATGGGATTGTTGCACGGGCTCGTGCCGATTCTCACCTCCGAGGCCTTCCCGACAAGATTTCGATACTCGGGCACGGGTATTTCCTATGGATTGTCGGGCATTCTGGCTGGAATGATCGCGCCGCCTCTTCTAGCAAGTTTGATCGGTCAGGACGTTGCTCATCACTGGCACTATCTACCTCTCGCTTACGCGGTCTACGGAGCCGCTGCTATGTTGGCTCTGCTCTTCATACGAGAGACACGCGACGTGAGATTGGAAGATCTCGACACTTCGGAAACTTGATACGCGACAAACACTGGTCCGGAGGCAATAGGCACGCCGGAAATGTGAAGTCCCGTGCGTAGCACCTGGGAAGGAATGGCTGAGAGCACAATTGCATGTTGTCGAGCGCGCGGAAATTCCCGCGCCGTGCGTTGATGGTTGTGAGCTTGTCAGGAGGCGAGGGGCATATGAGATTCCTGTTGCTGTTCCTGCTTTCCATCACGAACGGCGTGACGTTCGCGCAAGACTACCCAACTAGGCCCGTGCGCATCATCGAGCCGTTCGGGGCTGGCGGTGGGCCTGACGTGGTAGCCCGCGCCATCAGCCCGAAGCTCTCAGAGCTGTGGGGCCAGCCCGTGACAGTCGAGAATCACCCCGGCAAAGGAAGCACAGAAGCCCCTGCCCTTGTCGCGAAGTCGCCACCCGACGGTTACACGTTGCTTGTGAACACCAGCGCTCAGGCGTACAGTGCCGCGCTCGTGAAGACCCTACCGTATGACCCACTCAAGGATTTCATTCCTGTCGCTCCGCTCACCAGCCAGCCCTACGTGCTGGTCGCAGGAAAGTCGTCTGGCATTACCTCTGTGGGCGAGCTCATTGCAGCGGCAAAGGCGAAGCCCGGTGAGCTGAAGTTTGGCTCCACAGGCGTGGGCACAGGCACGCACTTGGGGATTGAGAAGTTCAATCTAGAGGCAGGCATTAGGGCAGCACACCTGCCGGCTCAACCGGGCGACGCGATCGCCGACGTGATCGCCAGTGCAGTCGCAGGACGAATTACTTACATGATGGCACCTATCCAGCTTGCTCTGGTCGATATTCGTGCCGGCAATCTCCGTGCTCTGGGCGTCACTACTAAGAAGCGTTCGCCCTTGCTGCCAGAGGTCCCCACGATCGCAGAGGCTGGTGTTTCTGGCTTCGACTACCCGATTTGGTACGGAGTGTGGGTGCCCGCTGGCACTCCTGCCGGAGTCGTGGACAAACTTGCGAAAGACATCGCACGCACCTTGGCTACGCCGGAGGTGCGCGACGAACTTGTGAAGCACGGGGCCGATCCGATGAGTATGAGTCAGCCGGAATTTGCGCGCTTCGTGCTGACCGAGAGTGAAAGCGCCGCGCGTATCATCAAAGCTGCGGGGATCAAATAAGGGTGCGGCGAAAGAATGCTAGAATCGCGGCCATATGACAGCGAGTGATCCCACCCGGCATTATTCGCTGGGCTACACGGACGCAGAGCACGAGCGCCTAATCTGGCAGGCTTCGCGTCTTGCTCCTCTTACCGAACGATTGTTCCTTGAAGCAGGAATTGGCCGCAATCAGCGTGTTCTGGACCTTGGTTCAGGCGTAGGGGACGTCGCTATGCTGGTGGCCAGACTGGTTGGTCCCTCGGGGGAAGTCGTGGGGGTAGAGCGCGACTCGCGGTCCATCGCCCGAGCCAGGGCTCGCACGGCGGAGGCGGGCTTGCGCAATGTGAGCTTCATTCAGTCCGACGTAACCGAGATCCCCGGAAATAAACCGTTCGACGCAGCCGTAGGGCGATTTATTCTCGAGTTTGTTCCCGATCCCCTGGCCACGTTAGCTACAGTCTGTCGATTGGTTCGTCCCGGTGGGGTTCTCGCGTTTCATGAGCCATGCTACGGTCCGTTTCTGTTGCTCTCCGCGCACTTGCCACTGTGGTCCGCGAGTGCTTTCCTGATTCACCAGGCGCTACTACGGTCGGGTGCCCATACGGAAATAGGACTTGAGCTTCATCGATTCTTTCTAGAGGCCGGATTGCCTGGACCTGCCATGCACATGGAGATACTGCTGGATAGTAAGCCGGACTTTGGCCGATGGACGTACGATCTTCTCTGCAGTTTGCGGCCACAAATGCAGCAACAGAATCTATCGCTCGAACGTCTGGGTGACTTCGGTACGTTGCCCGAAAGACTTCAAGCAGAGATCGATGCGTCAAAGACGGTTGTTCCATTTGTCGCCCTCGTCGGTGCCTGGTCTCGTAAGCCTCCAGTCCCGTCTTCGTAGCGATTCGCGACCGGCGCTCCTATTGCCAGAATGTGAAGGGTCTGAGTAGAATCTCAATCGGCTGGTGCCCTGCTGGCGGCAACGATTGCCGGGGGGCCGACCACCCGCCAGCGATCAGCGCTTTGTGAGCACCTGCTTTCCTTGGTACCAGCAAGACGAGTGTCGCTGATACGAACAAAAATCTCGACCGTTCAGACAACGCCCCCGATAGCTGTCGCGAACAGCCCATACCACCACAATCCGCCGGGCTTCTAGGAGGACCGGACCGGGCGACAGCGCATCTGAACTCCACGCTTCCTCAGAGACGATTCCTGGGCCGCTTGGTGAGTTCATATTCGTGAACGCTCCGTCAAGTTTACCAGTGAAAACAACTGGGATTTGCAAAGAGCAAGAAAAGTTCCTAGTCCTTGCCTGCCAACCTCGCCTCCAACAGCTTGAGCCCTCGCCCCAGCTCGGAGCGGTCGGCCTTCAGGTTTCTGGAGTTGTTGGAGTAATCGAGATGTTTCGTCAATTGACAGTCTTGCCTTGCGCCGCGGCTCTTGGTGATCATCGCACATCATGATGTGATCCATGTCACTGACGGGACGCGCTCATTCGTGTAAGAAATTAAAAATTCCCGCCTCACCGAAGCGCAGGTCCCACCACGGTGTGCACACCCCCTGAGGCGAATGACCAGAATTCTCGGGAAACGTATTTCCATCAGACAAACTTGTTAGGGGAAAGGGAAAAAACCATATCTCCTGCATGAATCGCAAGAGTTAGGAGAATGCTTATGAACAAGCCAAAACGGAGGCAAGTCATGAAATCCAGGATATTGATGTGCATTACCGCGATGACATTATTTGCTGCGCTGGCGCTGCCCACGCCGTGTCCCGCGCAGGAATATATGAAAAAACTCCCTCACTACACCGTGATTGACCTCGGCACGTTGCGGGGAACATATAGCAATGCTTACGGCATCAACAACAGTGGCTGGCTGTCGGGCATTTCGACCTTGCCCGGCGACACGGAGATCCGCGCATTTCTTTGGCGCAACGGTGTGATGATCGACCTTGGAACATTCGGAGGTCAGAACAGTGCAACATACTTTTCGCCGAACGACAGAGGCGACCTCGGGGGGGGGCGCAGAGACTTCCACGCCAGACCCGTTGGGGGAAGATTTTTGCGGCTTTGGTACCCACCTTATATGTCTCCCGTTCGTCTGGCATAACGGCGTCAAGACTCCGTTGTCCACGCTGGGCGGCAGTAACGGCTTCGCCCAGGGCATGAATGGCAGAGACGTCGTGCCCGGGTCCGCTGAAAACACGACCCAGGACCCAACCTGCAATGCTCCCCAGGTTCTGCAGCCCAAGCCTGTCCTCTGGGAAAAAGGCAAGATTCAGGAACTGCCCACGTTCCCAGGCGACACAGTTGGCGCCGCTCACATGATCAATGACATGGGCCAGGCCACCGGCTGGTCGGGTAATTGCGCGATGACCCCGTTGGGTTTTAAGAATTTTCATGCCTTGCTCTGGGAAAACGGAAGAGCGATTTACCTCGGCAGCCTCGGAGGATCGCTGAATACGCAGGGGCTAGGCATCAATAACCGGGGCCAGGTGGCCGGTTATGCTGACCTCGCCGGGGATACCACTTATCACGCCTTCCTCTGGCAGAACCGCACCGGGATGATCGACTTGGGAACGCTTCCAGGGGACGTGGCGAGCGGGGCTGACGGACTCAACAGCGAAGGCCAAGTCGTGGGGGGCTCGTGGGACGCATTAGGGAACGGCCGTGCCTTCATCTGGCAAGACGGCGTGATGACGGACCTCAACACCCTCATCCCTCCGAATTCTCCCTTGTATCTCTTGGAGGCGCAAGGCAGTATCAATGATTCGGGACAGATCGCCGGCTATGCGCTGCAGGTGAGCACCGGCGAGGTGCACGCCTTTCTTGCAACTCCGAGGAAACGGGAAGCCGCCGGTGAGAGCGCTGCAAATGCGGCACCCGAAGTCCCGAGGGTCACTCTGCCTGATAACGTTCGCAAACTGCTGGAGCGGCGAGCGCCCATGGGCGCATTCAAAGGAGGACTGGTCACGCCGCAGTGACCGCTCGGAACGTCAGCAACGCGGGAACGACCATCCTTCACGAATCGAAACAGAGCCGCCCGATGTTTGGGCGGTTTTTCATTGCATCACGCCGAACTGGTTGCGCGTAACTTCTGTAATCAGATGTCTGAGTATGTTTGTCAAGCATTTTTCGACTAGCTCCCTTTTCAGGTTCACTTAGAATCCACAATAAATTTCACAGGCTCGTTGCTGCGGCTGCCGAGACAGGAATCAGGGGCGAGCCACGCTTGGCCAAGGTCGCCAGATATCTGCTCTCGTCGTACGCCGCACCGTCTTGCCAGCAGCGAAACACGATGCGAATCCATTTGAAAGCCAAGGCTCGCACCGCAGCATGGTGATCCTTACCACGCTGGCGCTGTTGCTGGTAATAGGCACGCGCCCAAACCGACTGGGCAATCGAGTGTCCCGCCCATTCGTGAAAACTCTGCCGCAGA
>Ga0181523_10003794_pt1 | contig 13514 bp, 15 predicted proteins | sample PEATcosm2014_Bin_43_FD_119752 | JGI IMG/M metagenome (GOLD analysis project Ga0181523, IMG submission 119752) | Peatland microbial communities from MTU Mesocosm Facility, Houghton, MI, USA - PEATcosm2014_Bin05_30_metaG | ecosystem: Environmental > Terrestrial > Soil > Wetlands > Peat | place... | reverse complement strand
TTCCAGTCGAAGTTCCGCCAGCACAAGTATGCTCGTGTGGCGCGGGCGCCCGCGCCCGCGGCCCTTGAATTTTCTATGACGAACTTTATTCGACGAACCTAATTTACGCGCAGCATAGCACAGACCGCGCGGGAAAGTGACGCGAAGAGAGCTTCGGAAGGCAATCCAGAGAATCCCTCATTGACCGATGCGATACCTTCGCAAAGCAAGCCGCTACGCTGATCTATAATCGGAAACAGGGGTTCTCGCAAAACCGATGCACTCTGCTTCCGTCCTCCTGTCGTTTGCCCTTTCGTTCATTGGCGGCGAAATCGTTGATCTCGTTCTGGAAACCGGTCCGGTTGCCAAAACCGTGCTCCTCTTGCTCATCGCCTTCAGCATCCTCTCCTGGGCAGTGATTCTTTCCAAATGGCGCCTCATCAAGCGCGCACGCGGGCAGAGCGGACGTTTCGTCCGCGCCTTCCGCAAGGCGCAGCGCCTGCAGGACATTGCCTCGGTTGCCGACCAGTTCCGTCCCAGCCCGCTGGTGGGCGTATTTGAAGCCGCAGTCGAGGAGTTCAAGCGCCAGATGGGAACCACAGGCGGCATCCACAACCTCGTGGCCATTCAGCGTGCCATGCAGATCGCATCTTCCGAGGAAATCACCCGCCTCGAACGCAACGTCCCGTGGCTGGCGATTACGGGCGTTGTCACACCCTTCATCGGATTATTCGGAACCGTATGGGGAATTATCGACGCCTTCCACGGTCTGGGCACAGCCGGCGCCGCAACCTTGCGCGCAGTCGCTCCAGGAATCTCTGAAGCCCTGATCACTACCGCCGCCGGCCTGGCTGCGGCCATCCCTGCGGTGATTGCCTACAACCTCATCATTGGTTCCATCCGCGAAATGGCGGCGCGCAACGATGACTTCACGCTGGAGATGCTTAATCTGGTTGAGCGACAGACGGTGGAGCGACAGCAAGCACCCCAAGTCGCCGAGGCGCGGCGCTAATGGCCTTCACCTCCGCCAACGGACGCACTCAGACCGCGCTAGCCGACATCAACATCACGCCGCTGGTGGATGTCGTCCTGGTTCTGCTCATTATCTTCATGGTGACGGCGCCGGTGCTGCAGTCCGGCATTGAAGTCAACGTGCCGCACACCCGCACCGTCAAGGAGATCACCGAAGAGCGCCTCGTCATCAGCATCGACAAATCGCAACGGGTCTTTCTCGGCAACGATCCCATCAACATCAACCAGATCGGAGCAACGCTGAAGCGGAAGATTCGCGACCCGCAGCACCAGTCGATTTTTCTGCGCTCCGACGAAGATGTTCCGTTCGGCGCCTTTGCCACCGTGATGGACGCCATTAAGCAGGCGGGCATCAGCAATGTGAGCATCGTCACGCAGCCCATGAATAGTGATAGCCATGGCGGCCGTCACTGATAGTGATATCGATATGCACTACAACGACCTCGACATCTATTCCGAACACAGCCACTTGCGCCGGCCTTTGGCTTGGTCGCTCGGTCTGCATCTGTCCTTCGCGACGTTCGTCGTACTCTACGCAACGTTTGTTCCCGGATTTGGCCGCAACTCCTGGGGCAGCGGCGGCGGTGGAGACGCCATGGGAGCGACGCTGGTGAGCTCGGTTCCCTTGCCCGCCAATCCAACCGGGACAACAAATGTGCTCGCAACCGAATCCAAAGGTCTGGCCAAATCGGAGCCCACGGTGCAGGAGAAGGAACCGGAAGCAATTCCGATTCCCGATAAAAACACGAAGACGAAGATCAAGCCCGCACCAGTCAACACCGCGACCAAGCGCAAGGCGGAACCAGAAACACCCGAGACGAATCAAATTCCGTATGGTGAAGGCGGTCCGGTCAGCGGACCGTACACCATGACCGCGGGCGGCGCCAAAGGCGGTTTTGGATTTACCGGGAGCGGTGGCGATTTCGGCAGCCGATTTTCGTGGTATGTAGAAACCGTGCAGCGGAAAGTCACGGAAAACTGGCTGAAATATGAAGTCGACCCGCGCATCACGGACGCGAAGCGGGTCTATGTGACTTTTGATATTGCGCGCGATGGGCATCCATCGAATGTCCAGATCGAGCAGTCAAGTGGTGTGCCGTCGCTTGATCAGTCGGCGGTCCGGGCGCTGCAACGCATTGATACCTTCGGCCCGCTGCCATCGGATTATTCGGGAAGCAAAGTGTCAGTAGAGTTCTGGTTTGATTACAAGCGGTAAGTCAGTCGTTGGTCGTCAGTCGTTATTCGTTCGCAGGGTTTGCCAGCGACTAACGACCAAGGACTAATGACCAATAGGGAGTACAATTTGAGTAGCTCAGCTCGCCCCGTCCGTCATTGTGTTTTGATTGCCGTTGCCTTGCTGTTGGCGGCCACCGCCTCCGCGCAGGATTGGATTCGCACCGGGACCGGCCTCGGAGTCGAGCACGTCCGCCTGGCCGCAGCCGACTTCAAACCCTCGACCGCCGCCCTCCGTGAGAACGAGCAGAATTACCAACTGCTCAAGACCTTCAACGATGTACTCTGGAACGACCTCGACAACGCCGGCATCTTCGATCTAGTCTCCAAGAGTTTTTATCCGCTCCAGGAACCCGGGCAGCCGTCCGAGGTCAACTTCCCGGCATGGAATTCCCCGCCGCCCAACACCTCCATGCTCGCCTTCGGCAACCTGGGCGTCTCTGCCGGCAAAGTCACAGTGCAAGGGTGGCTCTACGACGTCAAAAATCAGGCATCGCCCCAGGTGCTCGGCAAGCAATACACCGACAACGCCACGACCGACGCGACGCGCGTGATCGCCCACAGGTTCGCGGATGAAATCATCTTCCGCCTCGGCGGAGGCATACCCGGAATCGCCGAAACCAAGATCTATTTCGTCAGCGAGCGCAGCGGCCACAAAGAAATCTGGATGATGGACTACGACGGCGCCAACCAACAAGAAGTCACGCACCTGGGAAGCATTTCGCTCTCGCCGCGCATCTCCCCCGATGGTTCGCGGCTGGCCTTCAGTTCGATCAACAAGGGCGGGTGGGAAATCATGATGTACTCATTCGACCTTAACCGCATGGTCAGCTTTCCCCGTTTTGGCGGTATGAATCTTTCGCCTTCGTGGTCCCCCGATGGCAAGATCGCCTTCTCCTCCTCGCGCAACGGCTACCCCAACATCTTTGTTGTGGATCAGTCCGGCGGAAATTCGCGGCGCTTGACCAACGATCAGGGACCGGACGTTTCTCCCACATGGAATCGCAAAACCGGCTCGCAGATTGCCTTCGTCAGCGGACGCACCGGCCTGCCGCAGATCTATACCATGGAGGCCGACGGCACGAACCTGCAGCGCCTCACCGATCAAGGTTATGCCGTCTCCCCCAACTGGTCGCCGAACGGACAGTTTCTGACTCTCTCCTGGATGCGCAAGTATGGGCCGGGAGAACCGGGCTCCAACGACATTTATTTAATGGACGTCGCCAGCAAGCAGTGGGTACAACTCACGCACGACGCGGGGCGCAATGATTTTCCCTGCTGGTCTCCGGATGGGCGGCACATTGTATTTCAGTCCCACCGCTCGGGCAGCGACCAGATATGGTCGATGCTGGCGGACGGCACAAATGTGAAGCAGTTAACGTTTAAGGGCGGCAACACGCAGCCGAATTGGAGTTGGAAGTAGATGGGTGGACAGCCTACCGTGGCGAGTGAGGTTCGCAGGTGACGTTCGCATTAGGCGAGATTCGTATCAATCGGATTTGTATCAATCGGCGTTCGCATCGAACGAGGTTCGTATCAGGTGAGATTCGTATCAGGGCACGCCTTCAGGCGTGCCGCAGGAGTTAGCGATGAAAGCGCCTTCAGGCGCTGGGTCAGGAAATTAGGAGTCCACCACGAGCTGTTGAAAGGTTACGGTGTTGCGGCTGGCCCCTGTGCGCCCTGCCGTCAAGCTGCCAACCGCACGCCACCATACGGGCGCACAACCAGGAGGAATCAGGTGAAGCACGCAATGAAAATGAACACGAAAATCATGATGACACGATGGGGCGCCTTGGTATTTGCACTCTCGATGTTCGTCTTTCTGGCCGGATGCGCGAAGAAAGTCGCTCCGCCTCCGCCCCCGCCGCCACCGGCATTAGCCGCTCCCACAGCCTCGCTGTCGGCCAACCCGAACACGATCGACGCGGGCCAATCGACAACGCTAACCTGGCAGACTACAAACGCCACCGACGTCAGCATCGAGGGTATTGGCCCCGTGGAAACGGCCGGCTCGCGCCAGGTGACTCCGCCCGACTCCACAACCTACCATCTCGTCGCCAAAGGCGCCGGGGGGACCCAGGATGCCTCCGCCCGCGTAACGGTCAACTCCGCGCCTGCGCCGCCGCCAACCACAACTTCGAATGCCACCGAAGAAGAACTCTTCGCACAAAACGTGAAGGATATTTTCTTCGATTACGACAAGGCCGATATTCGCGCGTCCGAGCAAGGCGCGTTACAGCGCGATGCTCAGTTCCTGCAACAGCATCCGAACATTCGCATCACGATCGAGGGACACTGCGACGAGCGCGGCTCGACCGAATATAACCTGGCTCTGGGCACCAGTCGTGCGGACGCGGTGAAGAATGCGCTGATCCAGGCCGGCGTGAGCGGCGATCGTATCAAGACCTTCAGCTATGGCAAAGAAAAACCGTTCTGTACCGAGTCGAACGAAAGTTGCTGGCAGCAAAACCGCCGCGGCCACTTCGTATACGAAAAATAAGCGGAGCCCGTGGAGGGACGGGCGTCTCGCCCGTCTGCTCTAAGCCGGGCGGGGACGCCCGGCGCTCCACCGTTCAGCGTGTTTCTAACATCGAATAGGATAACTATGAAATCCCATCGCGTCGCGCTTTTCGCACTGTTCCTGACTCTCTCGATCGCTCCCGCTTACGGCGCCAACAAGGACATCATTGAACTGCAAACCATGGTCCAGCAACTGCAGCAGCAGATGACCGCGATGACGCGCTCCTTTGACGAGCGCATGGGCGTCATGAAGAATCTGCTCGATCACAACGCCGACGCCGCCAACAAAGTCAGCGCCGCGATCGGCGAGTTGCAAACGTCGATCAACAAGCAGCAGCAGGACCGCGCCAGCCAAGTCGATCAGATCTCCGGGCAGATTCAAGCGCTGAATGACACCATGGACGAACTCAAAGTCCGCCTCGCCAAGCTGAGCAAGCAATTCGAGGATATGCAGGCGCAGCAGCAATCCCTGGCCGCGCAGCAAGCCCAGGCGCAGCAACAGGCCCAGCAAATGGCCGCAGCTCCTCCGCCCGACGTGCTCTACCAAAACGCCCTGCGCGATTTCAACGGCGGGAAAAATGACTTGGCCGTCCAGGAATTCAACGATTACATCAAGTTCTATCCCAACACCGACCTGGCCGGAAACGCATACTTCTATCTCGCTGAAATTCAGTACAAAGCCGGCGACTACCAGAAAGCGGTTGCCAACTACGACTTGGTTCTCCAGAATTTTCCGGGCGGAAACAAGGCTGCCGCGGCCGAGCTCAAGAAGGGATTCGCGCTCCTTGAACTCGGACAACAAGATGAGGGCACGCAGGAATTAAAACATGTGATCCAGCGCTATCCACGCACCAACGAAGCCATCCAGGCGCGAGACAGATTGCGGAAACTCGGACCGGCGGCGCCCAAGGGTCGCTAAGAAGAGTCACTAAAACTTGTTCGATGGAGAGCCGGGCGTCCCCGCCCGGCCATTACTACGGCCGCCCGTTACTGTTTGGCACAGTTACGCCGCCCTCAATCTTAGGAATCCCGAAGTGCCCGCCCAGACGGACAAGATCGAGCGGACTAATCGACCCGGAAATCACGACGAAGTCGACCTCGTTCGACTTCTTCACGAGAACCGCGACATTTGCGATCGCGTTGTTCTCCATGCGCATCCAGACGTCGGTCGCCCCTGGGCCTCCATCCTTCTCATGGTTATTCACCACCTGTTTCCAGCCGGCCGCGCGGTACTCGTCCTTCACCGAATTCAGCGCCTGCGCATCATAAGTCCACGCCCCCGGAAAACCGTAGCGATGCACCGAGACCCCACTCACGCCCACAATCACGCGGCGCAAATCCTCATTGTCGCGATCGAGCTTGGACGCAGCCACCAGCATGGAATGGTCCAGCGTGAACTCGGTTTTCGAGGACGCATGTTGCCGCAAAGCTTCAACACCCTTCGGAGTCCACTCCTGCTGCGTTTGGGCTTCAGTCGATAGAACTGCAGAAATGACGATCAACACCACAAGAACAAATCGGGACAACCCCATAAGTCTCCTCAATATATAGAAGGAATAGTCAGACGGAATCCTGCCCCAGCCTGTGAGCCAGAACCCCTCAGGCCAATAGGAACCCGGCGAATGAAAATTAGTTGTACGGCTGCGATTACACCTTCAAACAATATCCGCCGCCGTAGCCTTCTCCGCCACCACGCCGCTCGGCCGCAGCGTGAGCCAATCGGTCTGCACGCGATCCCATCCCTGAATCAGGAAGCCGTACGAATCAAACAACTGGCGGATTTGCGGCCGCTGCCAGCCCGCAATATCTTCCAGAATCGGCACTAGCGTGGCCAGGGCATTGTCGCTGAGCACCGTCCGCTTCGCGATCTGCGCCACCAGTTTCGATTCCGACACCGCGATGGTAAAGCCATCGCGGCGGTTTACCTGCAGCATGACGTGAATGTCGGAGCTGCCGTCGCCCACGTACACAATATGGTCCGCCGGAATGCCCAGTTGTTCTTCGAGCTGATCCAGCCGCGTGACTTTCCCATAACCCGCCGTCGCCCGCACCAGGCTTTCAATCTCACCCGAAGCTGTGTACTTGAACTCGGTGCCAAAGATGTGGTCCTCCGGCACGATCCCCTCCAGCGCTGACTGGATCACTTCCACCGGCGAGGCCGAGAGCACGTAAAAATCAAAGTGAAAGCCGTCAATCCGCCGGTCGAGTATCTCGTAAACCTGTTTGATATTTTCCTTGAGGCGAATGCGCTTGCCCGCCTCAATCAGGTCGTCTCGCCGGACGCGGGTATGGAACTCCGGGTCGTGCAAAAGGAGATACGAAAGTTCGGCGCCCTGCTGAACCAGGTTCAGCTTGGCCATGCCTTTGGCCTTGCGCTCGAACTCCTCAACCGAAATGCCCAGTAACTCGCTCAGCACGTAACCCGTATCGTTAAAAGTCAGCGTCTGATCGAAGTCGCTGGCAAACAGATAGTGTTTTCGAAATTTGCTAGCCATGTTCTATTTTAGATTCAAGATAAGGTTAATTGACTATTAAATTTACCTATCGTAACGATCACAACAACTTGCAGATGCAATTCGACGGCCAAGCATTGCCCGCCGCGAACATTCAGCGTAACCTGAAGCAGTAATCATTTTTACTCGTGAACACATACATGGAAAGGCCCGCCATGCCAAAAAGTGTCAGCGACCATCTCAAAAATGATGCCGACCGCGGAAAAGGTTCCAAAGAGCCCGATGAACGCAGCCAATCCGGCAACAACTCCATGAAAGACCAACTCGGCCACCGCAACCCCGACCCCATGCAGGACGGCGCCGACAGCGATTTTCCCGAGCCCGGCCACAGCCCCGAGCACTCCTTCGAGGGAGAGCTTAGGAAACAGAAAACTGGTTAGCCGCAGCGCTGAGAGCAATCAGCAGTTGGCGGAGATCAAGAGCGCGCTCCGAATCAATCTGTCATCCCGTCTCTAACGACGTCGGCCCTTCAAGGTCGTTTGGGCAACACTCCGCCGTTGGCGTACTCGCCGCGACCAGCCAACGTCGTTATCCAATCAAGCGCAGCGAAGGACCTGTGCATTCCGCTTCCGCTACAATTCTCCGGGACACACCATGAAACTATCCGAGATCGGCCAAGCTCTAAACGCACGCCTAGACAACGCCTCACCCGACACCCAGATCACCAGCGTAGCAGGCATAGAACAAGCCGGTCCCGGCCAGCTCACCTTCGTGTCGAGCCCCAAGTACAACGCCGCCGCCAAAACGACGGAGGCTTCGGCGGTGATCGTGGCAGAGAATTTTCCCGCCCTATCCACCGGAATGCTGCGCAGCAAGAACCCATATCTAGCCTGGGCCAAGGCCATCGAACTTTTCTATCAGCCGCCCAGCTACGCCGCCGGAGTCCATCCCACCGCAGTCATCCATCCCACAGCATTAAAGAAGCTAGGCAAGAATGCGCACATCGGCCCTTACGTAGTGATCGACGAAGACGTAGTAATCGGAGACAACGCCGTCCTGCTGGCCCACGTCGTCATCTATCGCGGAGCAACCATCGGCAACAACTTCTTCGCGCACGCCCATGCCGTAGTCCGGGAATTCTGCCACCTCGGCGACAACGTCCTGCTGCAGAACGGAGTAGTAGTGGGCTGCGACGGCTTCGGCTTTGCCAAAGACGATAACGGCCGCTGGCATAAGATCGTCCAGTCCGGCAACGTAGTGGTCGAGAGCGATGCCGAGCTCCAGGCCAACACCTGCATCGACCGCGCCAGCATTGGTGAAACCCGCATCGGACGCGGCACGAAGCTAGACAACCTCGTCCACGTAGGCCATAGCTGCACCATAGGACACGACACCCTGCTCTGCGCTCAGGTAGGCCTGGCCGGCACAACGGAAGTAGGCAACAACGTGATCCTGGCCGGACAAGTAGGCGTAAGCGGCCACGTCAAAATCGGAGACGGCGCCATCGCCATAGCGCAAAGTGGCATCCCTCACGACGTTCCCGCCGGAGCCATGGTCAGCGGCGCCCCTGCCATCGATCACCGGTTGTGGCTCAAGTGCTGCGCCGCCTACGCCAAACTGCCGGAGATTGCCAAGGTCGTTCGGAAGCTGACGGAACGGGAGTGAGCCGGGTTTCCACAATTTGTCAAGAAATAACGCCCGCCTGGAGCAGATGTTGCGTTCCTTTTTTGCTAGCGATTTGGTCGCTGGCGTTGTGCCTAACCGCCGCAGAAGTTGGCCACCCGCCCCACCCTATCGTGGTCATTTGAAAATGCGGAGGGTGCGCGCCGACCAAGCTCCGCTGGGGCGGGCTCGTTACTACTACAACCTCTCAGTATCCTGCTCGCGCCCATGCCGCACCCCCAGTATCACGATCTGTTTTCCGTCGTAATGGTAGAGCGCGACATAAGTTCCGCTCCCGAATTCAATCACCCACTCGCGGAACTCCAGCGGCATTTCTTCGACAGGGCGGCCAATTTCCGGATGCTTGCCGAGAGCTTTTATGCCATGCCGGATTGCCTTTACCGCCCGCTGGGCCGCATCCCGGCTCTTGGGAGCCAAGAAGGTATGGAGACGGGCCACATTCAGCAAGGCGCGTTGCGACCAATTCAGCGGTGGCATTTAGGGGGAGCGGCGTCCTTGCCCCCTTCGAGCTTGGCGAGCCAAGCGTCAGCTTCTTCGGCTGTGGCGTGGAGGCCGGTGGTCTGGTAATGAGTCCAGGCGGCTAGCGCGTCCCGTCGGAATCTCTCGCGCTTCTCTTCGCGCTCTACGTATTGTTCGATGGCTTCGCGCATAACCCAGTGGGGAGAGCGGCGGCGGGCGGCGGCTAGGCGCTGCACGCGTTCTTTCGTTTCGATATCGAGTTTCAGGCTGGTCGTAGCGGGCTTCGGCATGGCAAGATGCTCAAGGTGTTACCTGGTGACACTATAGCACAAGCTGCGCACCCCATGGCACAAATCAGAGTCAAAACTCAAAGGCAGGAGTGCCCGCTCTACTCCCGCAATTCCGCCGGAAGCCCGCTATTGATCGCCGCTCGCACTTTGGCTATCAGGCAATCGCGCTCTCCGAAATCGGCGGGTTCTATGGGATCGTGGAATTGCACCGTCACCGTTCCTGGACGAATGGCGAAGCGCGCTTTGGGCATGACTGCTTCGGTGCCGGAAATCGTGATGGGCACGACGGGAACTTTGCACTCCTCGGCTAGATAGAAGGGGCCTTTTTTGAAGGGCAGCAGCCGGCCATCGAATGAGCGCTTCCCTTCTACGTAGATGGTCATGTTTAGTCCCTGCTCGATGGCTTTGACCGCGTCGCGCAGGGCTGAGATACCGGCGTCGCGATTTCCGCGATCGACGGGAACGAGCGACCCGATCAGCATGATCTGGCGCAGAATCGGAACCTTGAATAATCCTATCTTCACCATCACCGACGTGCGGCGCGGGATCAAGGGCAGCGTGATGGGAGGATCGAGATTGGAGATGTGATTCGACATGAAGATGTAGTTGCGCGCTGGATCGATTTTTTCCAGGCCGAGGGTGCGCACCTTGACACCTGCGATGCGGACGCCGGTGAAGGCTGCCCACATGCAGGTGTTGTACAAAAAGCTGATGTCTTTGGTGAGGTAAGTCCAGGGAAAGCCCACCAGCGCCGCGAAGGGTAACGCAGCGGCCCAGAAGAACAGCATTAGTATGGTGCGAAACACTTATTAGTCCGTGGTGAAGTCGAATTTCAAAATCCGGCGTCCGAAGGCGTGCCCTGATGCGAATCTCGATTACATCAGATTGCTTACGCTGTCGCTCCGAGCGCGCGCAATCGTTGGGGTAGCTTCTCATAGATGCCGCCGAATCCGCCATTGGAGAGAATGGCGACCACGTCTGGCGCGCGCAGTTCGAGAGCGATGGCGTTCACGATGGCATCGGCATTGGCCAGGATGCGGGCCGGCTTTCCGTGCTTGTGTATTTCGTCAACCACCTGATTCAGATCGAGGCGTTCTGCTTCTGGAATCGCCTCGGACTTGAAGATGGCGGCCACCACGACCTCATCGGCTTGCGCCAGGCTGTGGGCTAGTGCGTCCTGCAGCACGTTGCGGCGCATGGTGTTCGAGCGCGGCTCAAGGACGACCCAGAGGCGCGAGTGCGGATAGCGCGCGCGCAACGCGCGAATCGTCTGCTCGATGGCGGTGGGATGATGGGCAAAGTCGTCGATGATCGTTATTCCATTGACCTGGGCTTTCACCTCCAGACGGCGCTTCACGCTGCGAAATGTTTTGAGCGCCTGCGCGATTACATCTTTTGGAATTTCGTAGTTCGCCGCCAGGGCCGCGGCTGAGGTTGCGTTCCAGACGTTGTATTCTCCGCCTAGTGGGAATTCGAAGTCGGCCCAAAGTTTTCCATCGCGCAGCACCGACCAGGAAGTTTGTTCCTCTTTCAACTTCAAGTCCGCGATTCTCCAGTTGGCGAGAGCTGACGTGCCGTAACGCTCGACGGGGCAGAAGGCTTTCTGCAGGCAGCGGTCGATGCTGTCTCCGGAGTCGAAGGCGACAATGCGGCCGCGCTGCGGAACCAGATTCACCAGGCGTTTGAAGGCGGTTTCTACCGCGTCCAGATCTTTGTAAATATCGGCGTGGTCGAATTCGACTGAGGTTAAAATCACGGCGTCGGGAAAGTAGTGCAGAAACTTTGGACCTTTATCGAAAAATGCCGTGTCGTACTCGTCGCCTTCCAGGATGAAGTGCTTGCCCTCGCCGAGGCCAAAGCTGCGGCCGAAATTCTCGGCTATACCTCCGATGAGGAATGATGGCTGCAGGCCGGCGGTTTCGAAGATCCACGCCAGCATCGAGGTGGTGGTTGTTTTGCCGTGCGTTCCGGCCACCACGAGGACTTCTTTGCCTCGCAGGAACTCATCATGCAGAAGTTGGGGCAGCGAGCAGAACGGGATGCGGTCGTCGAGGAGGCGCTCCAGTTCTACGTTTCCGCGTGAGAGCGCGTTGCCCACTACCACCAGATCGGGGCGAGGATCGAGGTTCGCTTCGGAAAATGGCTGTGCAACTGGGATGCCTAAGGATTCTAAAAACGTCGACATGGGCGGATAGGACGCTGCGTCGGAGCCGGTGACGTGAAAGCCGCGTTCTTGCAGCATGCCGGCCAGCGAAGCCATTGCGGTTCCGCAGATGCCGATTAGGTGAATGTGTTTGGGTTTGGTCATTTGATTGTCGCGGACTCCAGAATCTTTAGACTGACTTCGCTGTCTACCATGAGCCGGGCTTTCACTCCGAAGGGCAGCGTGATGTTCGCGCGCGAGACATGGCCGGATCGCAGGCCGTAGGCGACGGGAATCCCCAGATCGCCGATCACTCGCAGCAAGACCTCTTCGAGGGTGTAGTCCTGTGTCGGGCTTTGTTGGCAGTCGAGCATTTCGCCGAAGATGATGCCGCGCACGGCTTTGAGTTTGCCTGCGAGTTTCAACTGCATCAACATGCGGTCGATCTGGTAGGGCTTGGCGGCCAGGTCTTCTAGAAAGAGAATCGTTCCCGCGGTTTGGACGTCATACGGCGTGCCCAGCGCGGCTACCAGAATCGAAAGGCATCCCCCATAGAGGATTCCTTCCGCTTCTCCCGCTACCAGCGGCTTTGCGCCTGAGCCTTCGCTGATCTCCCATTCTGACGCGCCACTCACGGCATTCTGCCATGAGGCGAGATCGACGCCATCGGCGATGGCGAAATCCTTGGCCACCATCGGACCGTGAAAGGTTACGACGTTGGCCGTGTCGGTAAACACAGTCAGCAGCGAGGTCAGGTCGCTGTAGCCGACAAAAATCTTCGGATGCGCGGCGATTTTTTTGAGATCGATCGCCGGAAGAAGATAGTTGGAGCCGTATCCTCCGCGCGCGCAGACAATGGCGCGGATGTCGTCACGTGCGAACATGTCTTCGAGTTCCTGCGCCCGGCGCTTTGCCGAGCCGGCAAAATACAGATCGCGTTCCAGGATTGACTTGAAATAGAAGGGCTCGTAACCGGCGCGGCGAACGCCGTCGCAGCCTGCTTCCAGCATTTCGCGCTTCACGTTGGACGCGGGCGCGACGATTCCCACCTTGTCGCCGGGGCGCAGCGCGCGCGGCTTGATTCTCGGGCTTGGGGAGGCGGAAGGCATGTGGATAGATGTTAGTCTCGAAATCGATGTTGCCAGCGGGCTGCGACTTCCTCAGCGGCTAAAGCCGCCACCAATATTTGGAGACAGTTGCGGCGCGGCTGAAGCCGCGCCCCTTCAAAACAAAATCACCGACCTTTCTCTCAGCCTGCTGGACTCGATCTTAAACGAAGAATTCTCCGCGGCAGACCAGGGTCGCGGGACCCCGCAGATAAACTTGATTCTCCCAGCGCACTGTTTGCGGACCTCCGGGCGCAACTACTGTCACCGGCGAGGCGACCCGGTCGGTTGCGATCGCCGCTACCGCGGCGGCGCAGGATCCTGTGCCTGAAGACTCGGTCTCTCCAACGCCTCGCTCGAACAGCCGGATTTCGATTTCGTTCGCGCCTGCAGCAGAACGGCGCACCACCACATACTCCACATTCGTGCCCTGCGGAAACTGGGGCTGCGTGCCGAGCAGCGCCGCCTGGCGCTGCCATCCATCCTGAAAGTTCTCCACGAAGATTACGAAGTGCGGATTGCCCATTGAAACTTTCGTCCCAATCGCCCGCACCCACATTGTTTCGATCGCCAACTGGCCGCCAACGTTCGGTTGGCCCATATCGGTTTCGAACTC
>Ga0181523_10003792_pt1 | contig 13519 bp, 10 predicted proteins | sample PEATcosm2014_Bin_43_FD_119752 | JGI IMG/M metagenome (GOLD analysis project Ga0181523, IMG submission 119752) | Peatland microbial communities from MTU Mesocosm Facility, Houghton, MI, USA - PEATcosm2014_Bin05_30_metaG | ecosystem: Environmental > Terrestrial > Soil > Wetlands > Peat | place... | reverse complement strand
CTGTCCATGCTCATTCCCGGCGCGATCTGGGTCATCGTCCTGGCGTGGCTGCACGCGGCGCGCGGGGCCGCGAGGACGGCGGTCTGCGCAGTCGCGACGGCGGTAGTCGCCGCCGGCGCCCTCCTGTTTTTCACCGCCGAGACCGCCCGGAGCGTGCCCGCGGAGAAGGAGGCGGAGTTCCGCTCCATAAACGGATTGGACGACTACCTGTACTTTCGCGCCGAGGAGGCCCGGCTCCACGAGCCCCGCGTGGCGGTGACTTGCCTTCTCGACGGCCTGAACGCCAAGGCATTCCAGCTCGTGGGCTTCGAGCGCCACCACAGGCTCCTGCCGTTCGTCCAGACGCTCCCGGTGTATCTGTACGCCACCGAGAAGGGGCTCGTCACGGAGCGCCTCGCGGCAAGCGACTTCGTCTGCCTGGTGACCCGGGCCGGCGCGACCTATCCGTTCGATCGGCAGATGGAGGCCATGGAGCCCGAGACGCGCCGGTGGTGCGACGCCAACCTGGCGCATGCCGGGGACCTGGACACGGCGGGGTTCTCGGTCTCCGTCTATGAGCGGCAGGGGCTCTCCCACCCGGCGCGCGGCGGGGTCGTTCTCTCCGAGATGGTCAGGGCCGCAGCCCGCGGGCCGGCGGACTCCGAGCCGGTCCCGCCGGCCGCGCCGCTCTTCGTCTCGCCGGCGCGGGAGCTCGGCTGCGCCGGGGCGGAATTCCGCTGCCATATGGAGGCGGCGTACAGCCCCGTGCGCTACAGCGCCGACTCCCTCCCGCAGGGCCTGAAGCTCGATCCCGCGACGGGCGAGATCGAGGGGGTGATCGCGCGGGCCGGCGAGTACTCCGCGAGGATAGCGGCCGCGAATCCCGCGGGCGCGGCGAGAGCCGAGCTCGGGATTCACATCGAGGACGCCCGGATGTATGCCGTCCTCAGCGCCCCGGCGGCCTGCTCCGCCGGGGCGCCGGTGGAGATAAACTACGGCGCCTTTGACGCCGACGGCAGGCTTGATTTCGTCGACTTCACGGACCTGACCGCCGGGAGGGCGCTGGCCCGGATTCCGGCCCCGGACGACGCCAAGCGCAGCTGGCAGGGGGTGTTCCGGGTCGCGTTCTCGGCCCCCGGCGCCCATTCAATCCTGCTGCGCACCGTGTGCCTCGACCCGGGCAGGAAGGAGCGATACGTGTTCGTCGATCGCGAGTGCGAGATCAACGTGGCCCCCTGAGGGCGCGCGGACCCCGGATTCGCTTTCCCCCGGGACTGGCCCGGGCCGTCTTCAGACGGCGACGGTCCCAAACGCGGATGCGTCCCACGGCGGCCGGCCGGCCTCGAGCGCGAGCTCGTTGAAGGCGTCGATCTCGGCCGCGGTGAAAAGCAGCCCCCCGGCCGCCGCGGTCCTCCTCGCCCATTCCGCCTCGACCTGGCCTGGCAGGAGGCACCTGTCGTTCCCGTGCCCGAGGATGTCCCCGATGACGGCCTTGACATTGGCTGCCTGGCCTCGCCCCTGGGCGAAAGCCCCGCCGCTGACCGCCTCGGGATGGATGACCTGGAAGAAGAACGAGCAGGTGTGCTTCTCCCCGGGCTCGCGGTCCCATCGGTTCCTAAGGGTCGGAAGCGAGCCCCCGATCAGGGCGCCGACGATCTCGTTGACCAGGGAAAGGCCGTAGCCCTTGTGCGCGCCGAAGGGCAGGAGCGCGACCGCCCGGGCGGGGTCGTCGGTGGATTTTCCGTCGGCGTCGAGCGCGGCCCCCGGGGGCAGCCGCCGGCCCTCGCGCTTCATCTGCTGGACCCGGCCCATCGAGATGACCGACGTCGCCCAGTCGATGACGACCGGGAAGCCGACGGCGGGGACCGTCGGAAAGCCCCACGAGTGGGGATTCGTGCCGAGGGTCGGGAACCTGCCCTCGAAGGGCACGACCTCCGCGAGCGCCGCCGTGCAGTTCGTGTACGCGATGTAGCCGCGGCGCGCCGCGTCCATCACGTATCCCCCTCCCCACAGGTAGTGGAACGCGTTGTCCACGGAAACGGTGCCGACCCCGTGGCGCTCGGCGAGGGCGATGGCCGCGTCCATCGCTCGATACGCCGTGGCCTGCCCGAGCTTCCTGTTGGCGTTCCAGACCCTGGCCGCAGCGAAGCGCGAGGGCACCTCCTCGATCCGGGCGCCGGGGACGCAGCCCTTCGAGCCGGAGCCGAAGTGACTGTCGAGCTGGAGGGCCTTGATCGCGTTGTGCGTGCGGATGCCGTGGCGGGAGGCCTCGGCGCAGAGGCGGGCCGCGTCGGCGGCCTCGTCGGCGAGGAAGCCGCGGTGGCGGTAGGCGGCCTCGGCCAGCGCGTTGTGCAGCGGTTCGGGGACGATGTGGTACGTGTCGGGCATGGCGGCCCCGCTCTTGCGGTCGATCCGGGAGTGCGCTTTTCAGTGGAAAGTTAACGCCGGATTGGCAAGTTCATTTACCGACTTGAAGCCACGTCCACCGGCCGGCCCCCCGATCGGGCGCTACCGCTGGCGCATCGTTGCGCTGCTCTTCTACGCCACGACGATCAACTACGTCGACCGCAGCGTGCTCGGCGTCCTGGCTCCCACGCTCCAGTACCGGGTCTTCAACTGGTCCGACCAGGACTACGCGGCCATCAACATCGCGTTCAAGTCGGCCTACGCCATCGGATTGCTCACCACGGGCGCCCTGATCGACCGGATCGGGGCCAAGGCGGGCTACACGCTCTCCATCGCGGTATGGAGCGTGTTCGGGGCGATGCACGCGCTCGTCCGCCCGGCCTTCAGCCTGGTGGGCTTCTGCGTGGCCCGCTTCGGCCTCGGGTTCGGCGAGTCCGGAAACTTCCCCGCCGCGATAAAGGCCGTCGGCGAGTGGTTCCCCAGGAGGGAGCGGGCGCTCGCCACGGGCATCTTCAACGCAGGGCCGCCTGTAGGGGCCATCCTGGCGCCGCTCGTGATACCGCTCATCGTCCTGCCCGACGGCACGCACTGGCAGCTCGCGTTCCTGCTCACGAGCGTGTTCAGCCTCCTCTGGATCGTCCTGTGGACCACCACCTACACCGCGCCCGGGGCCAACACGAAGCTGTCGGCGGCCGAGTTCGACTACATCCGCAGCGACTCGCCCGCGGAGAGCCCCGGCGCGCGGATCGCCTGGGGCAGGGTGCTGCGGGTGCGCGAGACCTGGGCGTTCACCCTTGCCAAGAGCACCGACGCGGCGTGGTGGTTCTACCTCTTCTGGGGCGCCAAGTACCTCTACGACCGCTTCGGCCTCGACATCAAGGGCCTCGCCATGCCGCTCGTCGTAATCTACGTCGTCTCCGACGCCGGCAGCGTGGCCGGGGGATGGCTCTCGTCGTCCCTGATCAAGCGAGGATGGTCCGTCAACCGGGCCCGCAAGACGACGCTCCTGATCAGCGCGCTCTGCGTCCTGCCGGTCGTCCTCGTGACGCGGGTGCCGACCCGCTTCAACGCCGACGCCGCCTTCTTCAGCCGGCTTGAGTCCGCCCGGTTCACGGTCGAGAGGGAGGTGGCCGTGGACGGGCATCCGCGCACAAAAAGGGTTGCGGAGCCGATTCCCGCGGATGCCCGGGCCGCACTTCGCTCCCTCTCCGGCCGGCAGTTCGCCTCGGCAAGGGAGTTTGCTGCGGCCGCGGCGGTGGCGATCACGCCCGCGGCCGAGGCCCGCATGGAGGCCCCGCTGATCGAGTGCGCCCGCAGCGACCGCTACTACTGGATCGCCGTCATCCTCATGGCCTGCGCCACGGCAGGCCACCAGGCGTGGTCGGCCAACCTCTTCACGGTCGTCTCCGACGTGTTCCCTAAGGCGGCGACCGCCTCCGTCATCGGGATCGGGGGGACCTTCGGCTCGGTCTGCGGTCTGTCCGCGGACTGGTGCCTGGGGCGCATCCTCACCAACAGCGGCCCGCACGGCTACCTCTTCGCGTTCCTCATCGCCGGGTCGCTCTACCTCGTGGTATTCGGGGTGCTGCAGGCCCTCATGCCCCGCATGACCCCGCTCGACGAAAGCCTCCGCCACGCCACCCCATGAAGACCGACCCATTCCTCAGCAACCTCTTCGGGCTAGCCGGCCGCGTGGCCGTCGTCGTCGGAGGCACCGGCGAGCTGTGCGGCGCGATGGCCGAGGGCCTCGCCGCCGCCGGCGCCGAGACCGTCCTCGTCGGCCGCAGCGCCGAGAAGGCCCGCGTTCGCATGGAGAAGATAGCCGGCGCGGGCGGCAAGGCGTGGTTCCACGCGGCCGAGGCGTCGAGCAAAGGGGAGCTGGAGGGCCTCCTCGGCGCGGTCCTCGCGAGGTCCGGCCGGGTGGACGTGGTCGTCAACGGCGCCGGCGTGAACTCGCCGACCCCGTTCCTCGACATAGCCGAGGACGAGTTCGACCGGATTATCCAGGTCAACCTCAAGGGCGTGTTCCTCGGGTGCCAGGTCTTCGGCCGGCATCTGACCGAGGCCGGGCACGGCGGCTCGATCATAAACATCGGCTCGATCTCGGGCCTGGCGCCGCTGTCGCGCGTGTTCACGTACTCGGCGACGAAGGCCGCGGTGCACAACATCTCGAGGAACCTGGCCCGCGAGTGGGCGCCGCGCGGCGTGCGCGTGAACACCCTGGTGCCGGGCTTCTTCCCGGCGGAGCAGAACCGCAAGGTCCTCAAGCCCGACCGCGTGGCCTCCATCATCGGCCGCACGCCGACCGGGCGCTTCGGCGAGCCCAGGGAGCTCGTCGGCGCGACGCTGCTCCTGGCGAGCGAGCGCGCGGGCTCCTTCATCACCGGGACTGAGATCGTCGTCGACGGCGGCTTCAACGCGATGAGCATCTGAGCGGCCTTGCGCCGATGAGACCCATCAACCGCTTCCTCGTCCAGAACGGGCTCCTCATCGCCGGCAACCCCTGCGTCAGCCCGGACTTCTGCCTCGACTGGCCCGCGCTCAGGGCCCGCCTGGCCGGCGGCGGGGCGGGGCTGGCCTTCCACCCCAAGTCCCGCTTCGAAACGGCGGCGGGCGTGTGGACCCTTGTCGAGGACACGCGCAGCGGCGACTGCGCGTGGAGGCTGGAGCCCTCAGGGGGGGCGGACCCGGGCGAGGCGCTCGGGGAGGGCGTCCGGGCGGGGCCGCTCGGGGCGTGCTTTCCCGCCACCTGGGAGAATCTGCTGCGCCTGAAGAACCTGGTGCAGGAGAGCGACCCCGGCTCCACCATCTTCCCCACGGCGGAGGGCCGGCTCGGGCGCAGCACCCTCGGGATTGGGGCGCGCTTCACGACGCTGCACTGGCCGGCCGTCGAGTGGGCGATGAGCGCCCTGGATCTGGGAGTCACCGCCAACCAGAACAGCATACCGCGCGAGCTCGTGTACGACACGGACGCGATGCTCGAGGGGCGCCTCGAGTCGGTCCCGTTCCCGTTCATAGGGACGAGCGTGCCCGAGGGCCACCAGGGCCAGAGCGTCGAGGGGATGAGCCACGGCTGCGTCCTGTCGAAGCTGAGGAACGGATTCCACCGGCGGCGAATCCCCTGGAGCTTCAACGCCGACCACCAGCCGATCGGCGGCGCGTTCGACGCCCGGGAGGAGGCCCTCGTGAGGGGATGCCTGCTGGCGAGCTACATCACGTTCGACCTGTCCCCGGAGCTCGCGCTCCGCAGGCCCGCCGAGGCGGCGGAGATCGACGACGGGACGCGCGGGCGGGTGGGCGCCCGCGTGGCCGCCGCCGGCCTGGCCGTCGAGGCCGGGGCGTTCTCCGAGCTGCTGCGCCGGGTCTGGCCGGCGATGCGCAAGATGAAGCGGCGCGACGAGATGTACCGCGCCGCCAGGGCCGAGGCCTTCACCACGGGCGTGGGGCGCCGCTACCTGCGCGAGCTCTCGATCGACGAGCTGCCCGGCCTGACGGCGCCGGAGACCACCGCGGTCATGCTGGCCCTGTGCGAGGAGCTCGGGATGCCGGCCGACTTCGTCGCGCCCGCCTTCGGCTTCCAGAAGAACACGCCCTATCCGGATGACGGGCGGCTGCGTGAGCTCGTCGAGCGACAGTGGGCGGTCGCCCGACGGTTTGGCGCCGCCATCGGCTTCCACTCGGGCTCGGGCAAGTCGGCCGCGAACTACCGGGTCATGGGGGAGGTAACGGGCGGGTGCCTCGAGATAAAGACCAGCGGCCGCTACACCTACGAGATGGGGGCCGCGCTCTTCCGGTCGCCCGACCCGTCCGACCAGGCCCTCTGGCGCGACTGGTACCGCTTCACGGTCGAGATGGCGCTCGCCGGCGCCTTCAGCGCGGACGCGGCGGAGCGGGCGGCGGCGAGGGGGTTCATCGCCGAGTCCCTCGGCGGTGGGGGCGGGGGCGCGTTCGCGTCGCCCGCGTCGTGCCGCGCCGCCGTGGAGGCGCTCGAGCCCAGCCCCGAGCGCATGGTCTTCTTCGAGTACAACTTCCTCTTCGTGCTCGCCGCCGGCGGGAGGGCCGACAAGGCCGCCCTCGGCGACCACTCGGCCGCGGGCTACGCCCAGCGGGCGCGCTTCTACTCGATAAGCGCCGGCGCGCGCCTCCTTTACGCCAAGGCGGTCGCCGGCTACATCGTGTTCCTGGCGGAGCACACCGGGATCGCCCCCGCCGAGCGGTGCGCCGCCGCCCGCGGCCTGCTGGCGCGAATCGCCTCCCTCGACGAATTCCTTAGTGAAATCTCCAAATGAAACCATTCATTGACGAGGACTTCCTCCTGCACTCGGGCGCGGCGCGGGACCTCTACCTCGGGTTCGCCCGCGGGGAGCCCATCTACGACTACCACTGCCACGTGCCGCCGGAGCAGATCGCGCTCAACCACCGGTTCGGCGACCTGTCGGAGATCTGGCTCGGGGGCGACCACTACAAATGGCGGGCGATGCGCGCGAACGGGGTCGACGAGCGCTTCTGCACCGGGGACGCCGCCCCGCGCGAGAAGTTCGACGCCTGGGTCGCGACGGTCCCTCACACGCTGTGCAACCCGCTCTACCACTGGTCGCACCTCGAGCTGCTGCGCTACTTCGGGATCAACGCGCAGATCAGCCCGGCGACCGCCGACATGATCTGGTCCACGGCGAACGAGAGGCTGGAATCGCTGCGCGTGCACGACATCCTCGCGGCGAACCGCGTCGCGGTCGTGTGCACGACCGACGACCCGGCCGGCTCCCTCGAGGCCCACGACACGATCCGGCGCTCGGGCCTGACGACGCGGGTGTACCCGGCGTTCCGCCCGGACAAGGCCCTCGGCGTGGCGAACCCCGCGGCCTTCAACCCGTGGGTCGAGCGGCTCGCCGGCGCCGCCGGGGCGTCCGTGCACACGCTGGACGACTTCCTGGCGGCGCTCAAGAGGAGGCACGACGACTTCCACGTCGCGGGCGGCCGGCTCTCGGACCACGGGCTGGACGCCGCGCTGGCCGAGCCGTGCACCCGCGCGGAGGCGGCGGCCGTCTTCAAGGCGGCGCGCGAGGGCCGCGCGGCCCCGCCCGAGGAGGCGGCGAAGTTCGGGTCCTTCATGATGCTCGAGTTCGGCCGCTGGGACGCGCGACGCGGCTGGACGAAGCAGCTTCACCTCGGCGCGCTACGCGGGGTGAACACGCGGCTCCTTCGACGCGTCGGCCCGGACACGGGCTTCGACTCGATAGGCGACTTCCCGCAGGCGAGGTCGCTCGGCCGCTACCTGGACGCGCTCTGCTCGACCGGCGAGCTGCCGCGCATGGTGCTCTACAACGCCAATCCGTCCGACAACTACCTTTTCGCGGCGATGGCCGGCAACTTCCAGGAGGGGCCGGCCGCGGGCAAGGTCCAGTATGGCGGCGCGTGGTGGTTCCTCGACCAGAAGGAGGGCATCGAGATGCAGCTGGGGGCCCTCTCGAACGCCGGCCTGCTGAGCCGCTTCGTCGGCATGCTGACCGACTCGCGCAGCTTCCTCAGCTACCCGCGCCACGAGTACTTCAGGCGCGTGCTCTGCGACCTGCTCGGGTCCAGGATGGAGGCCGGCGAGCTGCCGCGCGACCTCGGGCTCGTGGGCGGCATGGTGCGGCGCATCTGCTTCGCAAACGCCCGCGACTACTTCGGGCTCGAGCTCGACCCGGCCTACTCGGGCGGGGAGCCCTGAGGACCGGCGAAGGCCCTGGCGAACATGTCGACCGCCCACTGCGGGGGGCGCACCGGCCGGCCCTCGCGGTCGACGAACGCATGGAGGGTGTTGCCGGTGGCGAGGAGCTCCTCGCCCCTGCGGACCTCGTAGTCGATCCGGATCCGGAGCTGCGGGCGCTCGCGCACCGTCGCCGTGACCTCGAGGGTGTCGTCGTAGACGGCGGGGCGCAGGTACTTCGCCGAGACCTCCAGCACCGGCAGGCGGAAGCCCTCCTCCTCGAGCCTCCTGTAGGGGACGCCGAGCTCCTTGAGCAGCGTCGTCCGGCCGATCTCGAACCAGGGAAGGTAGTTCGCGTGGTAGACGACGCCCATCATGTCGGTCTCGGCGTACCGGACCGTCACCGTCGAGCGGGACCGGATCATCCGGGCTCCCCCACCTTCTCGAAGAGGGTCGAGGCGTTCTCCGCCCAGCAGTTGCGCGCCGCCCATATGCGGCCGGCGTCGCCGAGGCGCTTGCGCAGGGCCGCGTCGTGGATGAGCCTCTCAAACGCGGCCGCCAGCTCGGCGGGCCGCTCGGGCGTCACGAGCAGGCCGGTCACGCCGTCCCGGACGGCCTCCGGGACGCCGCCCACCCGGTGGGCCACTATCGGCAGGCCGTGGGCCGCGGCCTCCAGGTAGACAAGGCCGAAGCCCTCGACGCTCTGGCCTAGGTTGATGCTGGTCAGGGCGAAGATGTCCGAGCGATCGTACAGCTCCGAAAGCTCCTCGTCGGGGATGTTGCCGAAGAAGCGCACCTTGAGCGCGCTGTCGCCCTCCGCGAGGTCCCGGAGCCGATCGCCGTAGTTGCCCTTGTTGCGCCCCCCAACGATCCAGTACTCGACGCGGCTGCGGACCTCGGCCGGAAGCATCTGGAGGGCCTGCAGCGTGACGAGCTGGCCCTTGCGCGGGTGGAGGCGCCCCACGGTGAGGACGACGATCTTGTCGTCGGCTCGCGCCGCGCGCGCCGGTACGACCGCGAAGTCGCTCCGGGGGGCGCCGGGCGTGAGGATGATCTTGTCGGCCGCGTGGGGGAAGCGCTCGAGCAGCAGCTCCTGGGTGTACGTGGTGAGCGTGCTCACGCGCGAGGCGTGGCGGATCAGCTTGCCGGCGAGCCACCGGCGCAGGGGGCTGCGCGCGAAGCGCAGGATCTCGGAGCCGTGGAACGTCAGGACGAGCCGCTTCGGCCGGAACGCCTTGAAGAACTGCAGTAGCATCATCGTGAGCATCGGCCCCGGCTCCGGCAGGTACACGGTCGCGTTTCGCAGCTGGCGCCGCGCGGCGACCAGCTCCCACGCGAGCTTCAGCTGGCAGGTGATGTCGTGCGATCCCTTTAGCGGCAGGCGCCGCATTCGGAACGGCCAGTCCTTCTCGGCGCCGGGCGGCGCCGACTGGGCCCAGACCTCGACGTCGTAGCCGAGGCTGGCCGAGGCCCTCGCGATCTCCTCCGCGAACGTGGCTATGCCCCCGCTGACCGGGTAGAACTCATGGGTGATGAGGAACAGGGGGGAGGACGGCTTGGCGGACGACAGGTCGCTCATTTCGCAGGAAGCGTTAAACTATCGTAACATCATCGCAACAGGGCATTCAAGCCCGGTCGCGCTTGGGATCGCGCCAAGAAAGGGGTTTACTTTATCGGCCACCGCAACATACAAATAGCGACAGATGTCTGATTCAGTCCAACCTACCGCCAGCTCGAACAAGCCATTTCCAGTTGTCTCTAAGCCATTTGCGCCCGACGACGAGGCGGCGCTCCGGGAGGCGCTGAAGCGATGCTCGCCGTCGACGTTCGAGGCGGCGGTGCAGTTTCGCAAGACCGGCAACGCCGACCACATGCCGGCGGTGGTGATAGGCGTGATAGAGCGCTTCGTGGAGCCCGACCTGCGCGCGAAGCTAAAGGACGCCGACGACGACCTGCGCCTCATAGAGGACCTGGGCATCGACTCGCTGACGATGATGGAGATCGTGATTCTCGTGGAGGACGTGCTCCAGCTCACGATTAACAATGACGAGCTGCGGAGCCTTAGGACGGTCGGCGACGTAAAGACATTCATTGACTGCAAGATCCGTGGCCTGCCGCTGCCGAGACCGACCAAGTTCCTCCCGATCGAGCACATCGGCGCCGTCATGCCGGTCGAGCCGCCCTTCCTCTTCCTCAACGAGGCGTCAGTCAGCTCCACCGGGGCCAACGGGAAGTACAGGATCACGGGCCAGGAGTTCTTCCTGCAGGGCCATTTCAAGGACAATCCGGTCATGCCGGCCTCGATCATGCTCGAGGCGCTGGGCCAGCTCGCGGTCCTCTTCCTCCTGGAGGGGGCGCCCGCGGAGCCGGGAAAGGCCATCGGCGCAAACACCATCTATTTCACGGGGTGCGAGGGGGTGCGGGCTCACCGAATGTGCAAGCCGGGCGACATCCTGACGCTCTCGATCAAGCCGAAGCGGACGAAGGTCCCGCTCGCCACGTTCGAGGGCGCCATCCGCGTCGGCCAGGAGAAGGCGGTCATCGCCGAGGAGATCACACTCACGTTTTCCTACGTCGAATCAGCGGTCGCGCCTGCGGTCATCAACGGCGCGGCCCAGCCCGTTCCCGACAGCGAAAATTCCGCCCGCCCGCTCCGGGTGGCGATCAACGCCTGATTGACCGGATCGTGGCGTTTGTCACGATGGGACGGGCAGCTTTGCCATAGCGCATGCCCAGAGTCTTCATCACAGGCCTCGGCTTTATTACCAGCATCGGCAACGACGCCGCAACGGTTGCCGGGAACCTGCGCGCGCTCCGGCACGGGTTCGAGCTCTACCCGCCGTTCCAGAAACCGGAGATCGCGTGCAAGGTGATCGGCACGATTAAGGGCTTCAACACGGACTCCGTCGACCCCGAGGACTGGACCTACCCCGAGGGCTACGAGATCAAGCGCGAGACGATCCGGTCGATGGCCCCGCACGGGCTCTACGCGCACTGCGCGTTCCTCCAGGCGGTCGCGGACGCGCGCCTCGGCGAGGACGACATCTCGAACACGCGCACCGGCCTCTATGCGGCGTCGGCCGGGTCGCCGATGCTGACGTACTTCCACCACGACCGGCTGCTCAAGCTCGGCCCGGCGCGCTCCTCGCCCGTTGGGATCGTCGCGTCGATCGTCGGCACGCTCAACTTCAACCTGGTCGCGGCTTTCAAGATCCAGGGGGCCTCGTGCGGCTTCTCGTCGGCGTGCGCCTCGTCGGCCCACGCGGCCGCGTATGCATTCGACGAGATATCCCTCGGGCGCCAGCGGCGCATGTTCGTCGTCGGCGGCGAGGACGGCAACCGGGACGCGATACTGCCGTTCGCGGGAATGAGGACGCTCTCGCTCCAGACCGATCCCGCGCTCGCGTCCCGCCCGTTCGACGTCGCGCGCGACGGATTCGTCGGAACCGGGGGCGGCGTGGTCGTCGTCCTCGAGAGCGAGGACGAGGTGGCCCGCCGAGGCGTGGCGCCCTACTGCGAGATCTTGGGGTGGGGGCAGGCCTCCGACGGCTACAACGTCGCGATCTCGCACCCCGACGGGGCGGGCTCGCGCCTGGCCATGGATAACGCGCTGGCTTCGGCCGGCGTGGCGCCGGGCGAGGTCGACTACGTGAACGCGCACGCCACCTCCACCCTGATCGGCGACGTGTCGGAGGCGCGGGCCCTTAGGTCCGTCTTCGGGGCGGGCGGCGCACGGCCCGCGATAAGCAGCACGAAGGCCCTGACCGGCCACGGGCTCTCGCTCGCCGGTGTGATGGAGACGGGATTCTGCGCGCTGGCGATGCGCGGGGGCTTCATCCCGGGCTCGGCGCATATCACCCAGCTCGATCCCGCCTGCGAGGGGCTCAACATCGTGCGCGAGACGCTCCCGGCCGCCCCGAGGACGGTGCTCAAGAACAGCAGCGGGTTCGGGGGGGCGAACGTCGCGCTCGTCATGAGGGCGCCCGGATGAGCCGCCTCGGGCAGCGGTACGCGACGGCCTTCGTTTCGGGCGCAAGCAAGGGGCTCGGCCTGGCGTTCGCCCGGATGCTCCTCGCCGACGGCGTCCGCGTCTGGGGCAGCTCGAGGGACCCGGCCCGGCTCGCCGGGCTGTGCGCCTCCCACCCCGCGGCGTTCTCCCCGGTGGCGCTCGACCTGGCCGACGGGCCCGGCGCCGTGCGTGCGCTCGGAGACGCCTCGTCCGCCGCGGGCGGCGGATTCGACATCTTCATCAACAACGCCGGATACGGCGTCTTCGGGGACTTCGCGGCCACCGAGGCGGCGGTCTGGCGCTCCCAGCTCGACGGCATGCTCGGGACCGTCCTTGAGCTGAGCCACGCCGCGTTCCGGCAGATGAGGAGCCGCAACCGCGGCTGCCTCGTCCACGTCTCCTCGATCGCGGCGGAGCTGCCGATCCCCTTCATGAGCGGCTATAACATGGCCAAGGCCGCCCTGTCGGCCCTAAGCGAAAGCTTGATGTTTGAGGCGCGGGGCTCAGGGATCACCATAGTCGATTTCCGCCCAGGCGAATACCAGACCGAATTCAACCGATCCATGCTGAAGGACCCGCCCACCGAGTCCACGCGCCGCGCCAAGGCCGCGATCGAGCGCGTGTCCGGTGGCTCGCCGGCCCCCGAGCGCGCGGCCCTCGACCTGCGCCGGGCGCTACTCGCGAACCGGAGCGGCGTCGTCCGGTCGGGCTCCGCCTTCCAGGCGCGCGTCGCGCCGCTCCTGGCGCGACTGGCGCCGTCCTCGTGGGTGCGCTGGGGCATCGCCCGCTACTACGGCCTCTAGGGTCCCGCCCAATCCATCATGTCCAAGATCCGAATTCTTGTCCTGACGTCGAGCACCGGCGGGGGGCACGACGCGCGCGCCGAGGCGTTCGCGGACTGGTGCTTCCTCCTCTACAGGCACGACGTCGACGTGCGGATCGAGCAGATGCTCGAGAAGTCGTCCGTCTTCTACCGCGCGGGCGTCAACTTCTACAACAAGATCCAGGCGAGCGCCCCCTGGGTCCACAAGGCGTTCTACGCGTTCGTCGAGCTTGAAAGCATCCTGAACAAGGAGACCGTCGCCATCGGCAGGCGCTACTACGTGGACGTGCTCAAGGAATACAAGCCCCACCTGGTCCTGAGCGTCCACGACTGCCTCAACCGCGGGTACTTCCAGCTGGCCCGCAAGGTGCTCGGGCCCGACAACGTGATGTGCGCCACGTACTGCGGCGAGTTCTCCGGGGGCTGGGGATACTCGCGCAACTGGATAGAGCCGTCGGTCGACATGTACTTTTCGCGGACGCCGACGGCGCAGGACTATGCCGTCAAGAAGGGCATCCCCCGCGAGAAGGCGCGCGTGCGCGGCTACCTCATGCATCCGCGCGCGCACTTCGAGGTCGTGGCGCCGCACGACCGCGGGGCCTTCCGCGAG
>Ga0181523_10003790_pt1 | contig 13523 bp, 14 predicted proteins | sample PEATcosm2014_Bin_43_FD_119752 | JGI IMG/M metagenome (GOLD analysis project Ga0181523, IMG submission 119752) | Peatland microbial communities from MTU Mesocosm Facility, Houghton, MI, USA - PEATcosm2014_Bin05_30_metaG | ecosystem: Environmental > Terrestrial > Soil > Wetlands > Peat | place... | reverse complement strand
GGGGCCGAATGCCGCCGAGAGATCCCTCAGGGGGCGTGTCCTGGTCTCAGCGCATACCTATCAACCCGAGGGTGTTTCGGAGGACTTCACCGCCGCGCAGCTCGTCGCCGCGATGCGCAATCGGGGTCATCGGGTAACGGTCCTCACGGCGGCACTGAAGCGCCTGAAGTACGGATTCGGAGTGCTGGGCGTGCAGTGTTCCACGAATACCGAGGTCACTTATTTATCGCCCAGTAACTACCTCGAATATTCGCTCCGCTCGCTGCTGACCATGCGGCGATTGCGCAAGCGCTTCGCGCTGGTGCACCACGTGACTCCGATGGTCATGCGCGTTCCAAGTTTGTTCGGCGCATTGGGGAAGCCGTTTATTTGGGGTCCGATAGGCGGTAGCGTGTCATATCCGCCGGGATTCGAAGGCTATACCCAGCGCTATAGCCTGGTGAATGCGCTGCGATTGTTAGACCGCCCCCGGCTGCAGCTGGATCCGACGCTCCGCTTGACCATGCGGAGCGCGGATCGAATCGTGGTCACGACATCGACGGGCGCTGAACTCATTCCGGACGCGCATCGTGCAAAGACCGTCGTGATCCCCGAGGGCATTCCGGAAAGCCTGATCCTACCGGCGCCCCTTAAAGAAGAACCCTATATATTTTCGAGCGGTCGCCTGGTCGAGTATAAGGCGACGGATCTGCTGATCCGCGCCTTCGCCCAGGCGCAGGCCGGCGACATCAAGCTGGTCATTACGGGCGATGGCCCGAAAAAAGCAGAGCTGTCCGCCTTGATCGCTTCTCTGGAGCTCAGCGAGCGCGTCAAGCTCCTAGGCCGCGTTTCGCGCGAAGAGAATCACCTGCTCATGAGTAAATCCCTATTCTGCGCATTTCCGGCGCTTCGTGAAGCGTTCGGTCACGTCTATTTGGAGGCGATGGCCGCCTGGAAGCCAGTCATCGCGACGAATTGGGGCGGCCCCCGCGACCTGATCAGCGAAGGCACAACCGGGATCAAGGTTCTCGGGCGTGGCCCGGCAGAGCATGTGGCCGCGTTCGCCGCGGCAATAGATCACCTGATCGGCGATGGGCAACTCCGATTGCGCATGGGAGCTGCCGCAGCCGAGCGCGTCAAGAACGAATTTGTATGGCGGAAATTGGCGGAAAGGTACGATCTTTTATATCACCAGTTGACGGCATAGTTTTAAGGCGGTGTTTGCTCTTCGTTGACTTGCACCCACTCCGCCGCCTGCGCCTCGACGCACGCCAGCAGCAGCGCCAGCATTATTGCTTTCTGCATTCCTTAGCCTCCCTGGTGGCAGGGTCCCATGCAGCACCGGGCCATCACAATAGCGTGCGCTGTCGCGCCGCACGTCAAGCTTATGCGACGGTAGATTTTGTAAAGGGCCACCCTGAGGGCGGGCGGCCTGTGCTTGCGAATTGTCTCAGCGCTGCGCTACAAGTTGATCCTCGGGCTGCAGCTCGAGTACTGACGCTTGGATTCCAGCCAATTGCGCTTTATAGTCCAGGTTGCGCTTCGCACCCGTTGCTGGACCGATTTCGACGACCACGAACATTTGACCGACGATGAATATCGAGCTGTCCAGCAAACTAATTCGCTAGCTCGACAACCCACCGCAGCCGCGAGCAATCTTGCATCACGCGTTCTGAACCGACAAGTTGTGAAACGATGGACTGCCTTGCCATGACACGCTGGCCTTCATTGCGCGAAATACGCAGTCCCATCGAAATAGGTTTGCAGACTTTATGGAACGCAACTCCACATTAGCCCATTCTCCGCTGCGCCCTTACCCCTATCCCTACCGGGCGATTCTCGCGTTGTCCAGTGATCTTGATGACACCCCTAACGCATCTCATTACCTCGAACTAATTCGGTTTTTGAATACTGAAGAGCAAACGATATTCGGAAAAGGCGTGGGTCTCGAGTTTGCTCAATCGATTTTCTTTTCCGACTCGCCAGACATATTTTCATATTGGAACGCCGATGAAAAAGCACGCACCTCAATCTTGGCATTGATCGAATCTGGACACATTGACACTTTGCATTCCTACGGCAGCGCCATCAGGCTCCGCGCCGACGTGCAACGTTCAATATCCGAACTCCAGCGTGTACCCCTTAGCTTACCGGTGTGGGTTGATCATGCAATTGCACCGACAAACTTTGGTCGCTATCAAATGCGCGGCTTTGGGGACATACGTGACAGCCCTTCATATCACGCGGATCTGTCCATTGCCTATGGAATTGACTACTGTTGGATGGGTCAAATTACCAGCATCATTGGACAGAGCGTTTCAATTACCCCCGGAGCGTTGTTTCACGATGGGCTATCGAGTATCGGATCGTTGGTTCGATCAGCCAAGGAAATTTGTAAGGTAGCCATTCCACTTGCATTGAGCGAGCGATATGCCTTGCATCGAGCGAACCGTGCTTTGTCGCCCACCAAGCTTCGCGATGACAGTCCGGTATTTGAGTTTTTGCGGTGCAATCCTTCACCCCGAGGAATTGCGCATGGTGACTCGGCAGATTGTCTTGCAGAGAACATCTCTATTAATTATTTGAACGCATTGGTAAAGCGGCAAGGCGTCATGATTCTTTATACCCATCTTGGTCGACGATTCCCGGTCGTCGATACCCCCCAATATTGCGCACTTCGTGATGCCCTTGAGTTCGCACGTGACTTGAACCTGCGAGGTTCATTGCTCGTGATGTCAACGAGTCGCACGCTGGACTACCTTGCCGTTCTGGATGGTCTGAGCATAGAACTTGTCAGGAACGTGTCTGAGGATCAATTTGTGTTACGATTTGATCGCAGCAACCGGTCTCTCGCAAGGGCTTGGCTCCGCCGAGCCGGGGAAGGTATCACCATCTATTGCGATTTGGTTCGTCCTTGTGTAGTGGTGCTTCCTGATGGTCGGTCGATCCGACCCAAGAGGAACCCACCGGATGAAACGGGCAAATGTTCCGTGTCGATACCCCTTGAACCCCTTGCCCAGCCGGTGTTCGGATAACTGGTAAATTCACGCCCACCCTAACGATAGATTACTGGAATCGCCGTGACGCCATGTTGCCTATCTCGCAGGGCGTGGAGCAGATCGAGACAATTCTGCCGCCCGAATACCAATTTTAGAAGCTGACAGGGTGCGAAAATATTTGGCGCCTACGCTTAGCGGGCTAATTTACAGCCAATTCCCGCACAACCGAAGCTACTTGTCGGCAGCCGACATCAATCGAAAATTCCGCGGCAGCACGATGTCGCACGCGCTTACCAATTGATGTTCGCAGCGCGTCATCATTTAGCAAGCAGCATATTCGATCCGCAAGCGCGGACGGATCATGAGCAGGAATCAAAAAACCGTCGGTGCCATTAATCACGAAGTCGGGAATAGCACCGACTTCCGTTGCAATGATTGGAATGCCAGCCGCCATTGCTTCCGGAATGACCAGTGGGAAAGCCTCCGTCCATGACGGCACCACAAGCATATCGGAAGCCAGAAATGCCCGCACTTTTTCCCGACCCATCAAGGGCCCGAGAAAGACTATGCTTTCTTTAAGCTCGCGCATTTCCACTTCGCGGCGAAGATCCGTTTCGCGAGCGGTATTTTCGGCGACGCCGACGAGCACAAATTTCGTCTTGGGATATCGTCGTAGCACAAGAGGCACAGAATCCAAGAGATCCCATATGCCCTTTGCGGCGGAAAGGCGCCCAATAAATAATACGCTATGCCCGCCAGCTATCAACCATGGCACGGGTTGCAATAACGTTCCATCGCTGAAAAGACTGATATCAACAACGTTCGGCGTCCACACAATGTCAGGCCTGTGCCATGCTTCGCCCATTCGACGCTGATAAGTTGGGCCGACAACAATAATACGGTGCGCTGCTCGCATTAACAGTCGCCCGATCCGCCGTCCACTCGATGTTTCACAGGATGGGAAGCGTGTATGTAGCGTTCCATGATAGTGACAAATGACTTTCGCTCGCGAAAGTCTCGACAGCACCATAAATATCCAATCGCGTAAGAATGACGGACTCGACGCGGCATGCACAATTACTACGACCGGTCGAATGAGTATTAACGCTCGGATCAATCTGCTGAAATCCCGTAGAAAGTAAGGGATTGAACGCCAAGTCGGTTTCTCCACAGTAATTCGAAGTTCACGTTTAGATATGTTGACTACGTGAAGATCGAATTCTTCAGAAAGGCAGGAATGCAACTGCATTTCAACCATACACGACACCCCGCCAAAGGGCGGCGGCAACAGGCCAACGATTAAGACTTTTGGGCGCAAGATATTTCTGCGCTTTGCAAACATAAGCGCCCATTCCGTCCAAGCCTGGCGTGGAGGGGTTTTCGCTTCCCTGCAACTCCCGGATTATTTATCGAAATCGTGACGGCTAACATCGGTTCAAACGCCCACGTTACGATTGCGTTCATTTGTTGTAGGCTGACTTAATTCTTATTGCGTCATTCGACCGAGTGACGCCAAAGGGGCATTGCGCGCCTACGCGCAAATTCAGTCAATACGCGGAATCTGCGGGCGACTAAGGGTCTATCCGGCAAAAACGCTTAGCGTGTCACTTCGCCGCCTGCAGCTTCGCGATCTCCGCGTTCAGTGCGTTGATCTGCGCCTGTGCCGCCCTCTCCTGAGCGAGAAGATCACCTACACACTCCCACTTACCGGGCGTTGTATTAGTGGCAACCCAGTTCACCGGATTGGAGGGTGCTTCGGTATCTTGCGTAGTGATCGTGTCCCCGTTCTGTGTGCTGCCGGCCGTGTAGAGGGAATACACGGAACCACTCGCCCCTATCCCGAAATTCCAGCCGATAATGTTCCCCCCGTCATCTGTAGTAAATGAGGCGCTAGCACCACCGTTGCCGCCGCCAGGGTACACAAGTAAGTTAATGGTCATGGAAAAATCAAATGAGACTGCCGTAACGGGCGCGTTCACTAAGTCACCAGCCAATGCTTGACTTAACGTGATAACTCCGATCACGGGAGTGATGCTACTGAGTGCTGGTGCCCCGGTCCCGCTGACACTGGTCATGGGCGCGCCCTGGTAGATGAGCGTTGTGCAATTGCCCACGTTATAAATCGGCGGGGCACTTGCGAATTCCACGTTTTTTGCGCTGAACCATGTGCCTGTGGGTTTAGCGGTCGTTTCCACCCATACCTGATCGGTCGGCAGCACCTTCGACCCGAGTTGCCACGAAAGCACGCACCCCGTAGCCGTGCATCGCATATCGCTAACCGGAGCCGTCGCCGGAACCGGCTCCGCGATGTAATCGACGGCCGTGGAGCACGGTAACCATGCGCCCTTGCTCCACGCGGTGCCGGGAGTTGCAGTTGGGCAACTTGAAACAGTTTGCGAGTACGCAGCCGGAGCGCCGAGCAATAACGCAGCGACGGCGAGAAATTTCAACATGACGAATTCCTTGCGAGAGACAGCGCGGTTATATGAAAGGACTTAGGTCGTTTCGCGTCATTCGACCGAGTGACGCCAAAGGGGATTGCGCGCCTATGCGCGGTAACTGTCAATTAGCAGAATCCACCGTCAGTTAAGGACTGCCGGGGGTATCGTGGTTTGTCATAATAGCGAACGCATAGGATTGTTTATAGGCGGCGATCTTAAATACGCCGGTACCTTGGCATCCCCGGTTTTTCAATACTCGCGCCTCACCGGTTGTCGCTCGCGAATAGCAGCGCTAGCATTTTCGTTATTTGCATTCCTTAGCCTCCCTGGCGGCAGTTTCCCACGCAAGCCAAGAATAGGGCCAACCCGAGATTGCCGCGCCTGGAGCTTATATGGCGGTCGGAATTTTCAGTAGGGCTTTTCTTCGCTCCTCCCAAGTCGCGACGTGCACCCGGAGCTGACGGGAGTCGAGTCGCGGCACATCCAAACGTTTGGATGCCGATGATGGGACCGCCCCATCTGCGACCGCTGCAGGCGAGAGGAAACCTCAAAAGGAGTCTTGAGCGTTGGTCGCCAGCGGATGCCGGTGTTGTTTGACGAACACATGACCCCCGGCTGCACGTGGGGTGCCCCAGATCGCGCACCCTCCAAAAACTATCACTTTTTGCAAACATCACGCAGCCGGTTTAGCCGAAGGCCAAGCCTTTTGATTCGCCTCGTTCATCGCCTTGATACGCTCACGATCTTGGTCGCGCCATTTTCTCATCGCATCGCCTGTCTGCTTGCTCGCCGAACCCGTAACCTCGTGACCAGTCACGTCCTCCTCACGACCGCCGCGCTTTTCGTCGCCCAGAACCACCATGCTGCCGGTCTCATCGACTTCGTTGCCCGTGGCGCGACCGCGCTTGGTGCCGTAGTCGGCCAATGTGGCGACTGCGGATGAAATCGCATCGCCTAGTTGTTTTCGATCTGTGATCAGATCGAATTTTTCAAGCATATCGCCGACCCAAGTTCGACCCAAATCCAATCCGCTCATGATCGCCACGCGCTTGGCGTTCTCGGCAAGCTCAGCCTTGCTGGGCGGCGTAAGCAGCACATCCCGCGTCCGATCCGTGCCCAACGAACCTTGCGTGAAAACGCGCTTGGAATCAGCGGTGCGAATCGGTATGCAAAGTTCAATGCCCCAATGGCCAAACCGGTTCGGCTTCCGTAATTTGAAGATGTCAGAAATATTCATGTCAGATTCTCCACGTAAAAAAAATTTGGAATCAATGAAACATCTCAAGCAGTGCGTGCCTCCTTGTCGGGAAGCACACCCGAGATTATTGCTGCGCGTCTTGCGGCTCGCCGTGTAGCGTCCGCTTGATCGCCTTCACGCAAAAAATTGACCGCGAGGTGCCTCCGGTCGAGCAACGGAAGATCCAATCTCTGCAGGGTCTCGGTGAACATGTGCCCGCGACTGTTCATCTCATTGGTGATTGCGCGGCCCAAAAGCTGCTTACCGAGGCGTAGACCTTCGTCCAAGTGGTATGCCACCTGTTGCTCTAGCTCCGCGTCCTCGGCGGTGAAGATTTCATCGACCGCCTTTACAAGCGCAGCCTCCGCCGCCGCGATGGCGGCTTGTGCGGCGGTGTGGGCGCATTCGAGCGAGGCCCGTGCCTTCGACTTGATGGAGAGATCGAATCGCACCGAGGCGAGTGCCGAAACATTGCCCTCGTCTGTCGCCGCCGGTAATTCCGCACATGGACCGCCCGCCGCATTTCCTCGGCGAGCTGCGCTGCCTGTGCGGCCTCTGCCTTTGCGGCCCGCTGTTCGAGGGTGCGCACGGTCTCTGCAGCCGTGGCCTCGATCCGTCGCGCCCTTCCGAGCGCTTGCGCGGCGACCACGAGCGATGCGCGTGCCGCATCGACGGCGGCGCGTTTTTCCTCAAGATCCTTCATTGTGGAATGTCCTCCGATGTTGTTGCCAAAGCCGCCACGATGACCCCATTTTGGGGTACACCGTGGGGTACCGCCGCGATCAATGCGGCTACGATATCTATTGAATAGTCGCGTTGGTGCACTAATGTGGGTCCGAACACCACCACCACATAATGCTTCATGGCATCACCAATGTGCATACGATGAACGCAAGCAGTGCCGCATCGACGGCGAGCCACGTGAAGCATGCCAATTCAAGTAATTTGCTCATTAGCCGCGCCGCCATTGCGGATGCATCCGCGCCTCACGAGCAACTCGCGCACCCCAATCTTCCTCAACGACAGGCGGCTGCGGGACGGCCTTCTCGAACTGTTCGGGCGTCATCGCAAGCCGTTCCCACGTCTCAGCACTGGTAGGCGGCGACGGAGTAGGATCTAGCTCGATTTGCTTCGGGATGAATTCTTGCGGCGGGCGCGGCGTCTCAATGGGATCATTGCCGGGCAGACGATCAGCGCCGGGCGGTGTGTTGAGGCTGTCATCCTTGCTTGGATCGTAAGGCGTAGTTCGCACTAGACCAGGTCCGCCGTCTGCAAATGAAATGCCGAGTTGCGGCGGTGGCAACGTGTTGGCGCTATGTTCCAAGGCTAGTTTCTCGTGCATGCCGGATCTTGTTTTTTCCCACCAAATCGCGGCGGTTGTGTTCTTGCCGACAGTCGCTTGCCAGAACAACGATTTCGCGACCATCTTGTTGGCCCACGCTCTGCCGTCCTTCAATTCCTTGGGGAAATGCTTGCGCAAGGTTTTCATGGTGATTCCCAACGCACCGGCTAACTGCTTTTGGGTCGCGCCGCATCCAGTCTCCTGCAACACGGCTTGACGTTGGTCGGGCGTGGGCTCAAATGATCTGCGACGTGACTTCATGGTGGGGCCTTTTTAAGGGTGGGTAAGGAAAGTTCGTGGTGACTCATGCGGTGCCCTCGGTCACGCTGTCGAGCAAGATTTCATCGCGGGTAATCCGGTCGGCGGCGGAGCCGGTCTCTACGAACAAACACCATTGACAGGTCGTATCAGAAAGCTGCTGGCAGAACTCCTGCAGTGCCATGCGCAAAGCATCGTCATCCATTGCCATCGCGACCAGCGGGGCACGAACACGCTCTTTGGTGTTTGCCATCATCACCAGATAGCGCATGTCGGTCCGCAGCCATAGCTCAAACATCACCACCCAGGCCGCACCGAATTCCTGCATGCGTGTACCAATACGCACAGCGGTCGGTCGATCAATGACCAGCGCTAAAGAAGTTGCTTTATTGGGCACGGGCTGCTCCTTGACCGTTGAGACGCCTTTTTCGAAGGCGGGGTTTTCCGCCGGATTCCGCCGGATTAGCCTTTTTAGTGCCGTGGTGGTGTGCTCTTTTTGTTGGTTTTAATCCGGCGGCGGGTGTAGACGTACCGTCCGCCGCCGGATTAGCGGCGTCCGGTCCGTGCCGGTTACCTGAGCCTTTCCGCCGGGTTCCGCCGGATTCCGCCGGATCCGCCGGATTAGGCTCAAACGGTGCCAGATACTTCGTCCGGTTCGTGCGGCGGTCCTTGGCGGGCAGCGGCTTTTCGACGATCAAGCCCAGCGACATGGCGGTGTTGCGCCGGTCCCGAAGGTCGTCGCGGGACATGTTGAGTTCTGTGGCGTAGCTTTCTAGATCCTTTTTTCCAACTCGGAGTCCAGCTACACACTTCTCAGCGATGAATTTGACGACACGCTCCATCTCGTCTGCGCGCCGCGCAGCCGCAGCAGGTGGTGACTTGTCGATACGCTCAATAGGTACGTGCTCGAAGGCGAAGCCGCGCCGGATCAAGATAACCGGCACCGAGTCGCGCACCGAATAGCTGAGCTTATGCGTGAAGATGGCAAGCACCCGCGTGCCGCTGTCACCGGCAAGCGCGGTGTCGGGCACAGCGGCAGGCAGGGTGTATTCGCTCTCCTCATGCTCGAACTTGCGGGCGGTCAGCCTGACGATCTGATGCTGGCTGCGTGAGTTATCGGCAAACGCGGTGCCACCACGACCGGCGTATTGGTCCCAGATGCCGCCCCTGGCCACGTTCTGTGAGACGTGGTGCACGACCCGCACCGCTGCGTTGAGCCTTTGGCGGAGCATACGTGCGGTGCGCATGAGTTCCGCCATGCCGTCATTCCCGCTGAGTTCACCGGGACCGAGTAGTGAGGTGGGGTCCAGCACGACCATCGCCAATTTCGCGTCCTTGTACTTCTCGACAATCTCATCAACGAACGTGGTGCGGTGTACCCCATATTTGCTGGACTCGACCAGTTTGGCCGGGGTTGCCGAGATATCTTCGACGTGGAAATGCTTGAGAACTTTGTTCTGCTCCTTCTCGGACAACTTTAGCGCACGGCAGATATCATTGAGCCGACCCATCATCATGGCGCGGTCGTCTTCGGCGGTCAGGTAGAGAACGCCGCCAGTGCGCATGATGCGTTTGCCGTATAACGGACGCCCTAAGATGATGTGCACGGCCTCAAATATCATGACGGTGGATTTGCCGGTCTCGCCCGAGCCGACGACACCGCCAGCATCTTGTTGAAGATAGCCCTCCACAATCATCGGTGCTTTGTGGGGCTCCCCCAGCAGTTCCTCGCGGGTCGGCAATGACTTATCCGGCCCAAGCAGATAGTTGGTCGGCCCATCACCGTCGGTGTGCCGCGAGCGCAATTCGATCACGGTCTGCGATTCTCTAGCATGACGATCTAACTTCTCGAATTTTTTGAGCGTACCCCCTGCCTTAAACCAATCGTCGATTCCAGTTTTTCCATCGCCCAGGTCCGGAATCTCAATAAACACCGGTTTGCATCCGAGCTTGGCCGACACATCCAAAAAACAAAGTTGGCTCTTGCACACATCTGAGTTCGTGCGCACGTCTGCATCAGTCAGGAAGCAACTCTCGCGCCCTGGTTTCATGTACGGGCGAAGTTCGGGTCTGAGCTTGGTGCGTTCAGTCTTCGGCTCGAATACGCCGGTGTGCCCGTTCACACCGATGCACAACAGACCATGAGCCGCAGCGGCGGCAGCTTTGAACGGCGACTCGATGATGTACAGCGGCTTTTTCGGATCCAGCAGATCCTTGCGCGATACCGACTTCGGGATATAAGGCAAGAGACCGCGACCGGTCGGCGTCAGAAACTTCGGCGGATCGACAGAGTCGTCACCTTCCACGGTTGCGTACTCGAAGCGCGTGACTGCGTAAGTAGGATCATCGGGGTACGGCAACACAATGGCCTGGCGTGCGTAATACTCTCCAGTCTTTACCTCGGAGTCGCCTCTCATAAGGTCGCTAAAACGGGAATCGCTGCCGCATTCATACGATGGTCGATAGAGCATCGCGATATCGTACGAATCGTCCATGAATCGAAAGCCCGCCGCCGCGATGCTCTCGCGAGTGTGCCCGCGATCCAGCAGATACTTGAGCGCAGCGGCGGGCACACCCTTGTCGAGCATCGACTTGCCGACCTTGGAAAAATTGTCGGGGTCGCTCACGCCTTCACCTTGGGAGCTTGCTTCTTCGCCTTGCCGGTGTGGGCAAGCACGCGCTCCAGCATGGCGGTGTTAGCCTCGACGGCGGTAACGAGTTCCCAAAGCGCTTGCTCGATTCCCGCCATTGAAGCTTCGGTGGAATTGTTATAACGTACAGGCCCTACTTGTGATATTGCGTCCATTCGATTTCCTTGATGTAGTTTGCTTGGTCATCTCGATACTCTCGCCCCGGTTCCAGCCGGGGCGTTTTTCTTTATAGGTCACATGGATTCGCTAGCCGCCTGCAGCGCCGCCTTTGCGCCTTTCAATGGAAGGCCGCGATCAATCGGAATCGGCTTCGGCAGCGTGCCGTCTTCGACCATCCTATAAATGGTGGCGACCGACACGCCGAGCAGCTTGGCGACTTCGGCGGGGCTCAGAAAAAATTGCGAGCCGATGTCCGGTGCGCTCGCCAAATCGCGGCCCGCCGCTGCGACGACTTTGCAAATGTGATTTCGCACGTCCGGTGCAAGAAACGCGGACCTGCGCGGACTTTTGGTGAGATTCGGATTGCGTTGCATTCGCTTCGCCTCGCTTGGGTTTGCCATAAGCGAAGGTTGCGGCGACGGCGGGGTGCATGGAAGTCCCCGCAATGTGCACGAGCTAGCTCATGCACATTTATTTTTTGGGCGGGGCTATTCGGTTGATCGAGTAGCGGCTCAACGACTTGCCGCCGTTGAGCATGATGACTTCGGCATTCTTGCCGATTCCGTGCGTAGATTTACCTTCCACGCGCAGCTTGCGTATTAGCTCGTCGCGCTCCGGCTTTTGCCGCGCTTCAAGGCTTCGGGCCGCGTTTTCCTTCGCAATGCGCACCGCTTGCGTCCGTTTGCGCATCACTTCTTCAACGAGCGGCGGCGATTCGCCATCCCAAAAGTGCTGCCAATCATCGGGCGCGGCACGAATTTGAACGGGCGGTGATTTGGTGTGTTTTTTCTTCATCACGCGTGCCGCTTAATAGCCACGACCTTTCGGTCGCCCGAACGTAGGACATCGCAATGGTCGGCCCAAGCCAACATCATTTTGCGGCGCTCGGGCATGAGCACCGAGCGGTTGTACACGGCCCGCACGCCGCGTTGCTTGTGAGCGAGTTGCATTTCGATCACGTCAGCATTCCAGCCGAGTTCATTGAGCATCGTACTGGCCGAAGATCGAAATCCGTGCGCGACGTGGGTGCCGCCATCGAAGCCTAGATTCTTCAACGCGACATTAATCGCGTTTTCGGACATCGGGCGATTGCCGCCGCGTGCCGAGGGGAATACGAACTTGCTGTTCGCCGTATGCAACGCAATCTCGCGCAAGATCGCCACGGCTTGCGACGCGAGCGGCACCACATGGGCGTCGCGCATTTTGGTTTTCTCTTTCGGGATTCGCCACACCGGATGCTCAGCGTCGAGATCAAGCTCGGCCCATTCCATGCGTCGAATCTCGCCGGGGCGAGCAAACAACAAGGGTATGAGCCGTAACGCGGCGCACACGGTCGGTGTGCCGACATAGCCGTCGATAGCGTTAAGCAACTCGCCGAACTTGCGCGGGTCGGTGATCGCCGCCATGTTTGTCACGACGGTGGGCTTGAGCGTGTCTTCGAGATCGGACACCATATTGCCGGTATTGCGCTCCACGCGTCCGGTGGCCAACGCGTAAGCCCACACGCGGACGCACACGGAGAGGGTGCGGTGCGCGGTCTCACGGTGGCCGCGATTCTCGATTCGTCGCAATACTTCCAACAGTTCGGGCGCTGTCACCGTCGTGATCGGACGTTTGCCGATGTACGGCAAGACGAATGTTTCGAGGCGGCGGCGGTCGCGCCGCAAGGTGCCCGCCGACACGCTGGCTTCTTGCAATACCAGCCACTCGCGAGCGATTGATTCCACCGAATGGGATTTCGCGATCTTCTCGGCTTTGCGCTCGGCGGATGGGTCTTTACCGTCGGCAACGAGCTTGCGTGCATCGTCGCGGCGATCCCGTGCGAGCGTGAGCGGCACGTCGGGGTATTGGCCCAATGAGATGCCCTTCTCGGCGTTGTGAAGGATGTACTTGAAGCGCCATAGCGCGGCCCCGTTGGGCTTGCAAAGAATGACCAGGCCCTTGGTGTCGTAGCGCTTTAGCGGCTTTCCGGCGACCTTGGCGGCGCGTATACCGGCCTTGATAGCGGTGTCGGTGAGCATGGGAAGGTACCCCAATTTGGATGCGCCCGTGGGCGCGGTACCCCACTACATACCCCCCGACGGCATGAGTTGTCAAGATAACCCGTGATAAGCCAAGATGCCGAAAAACCCTTGTATTTATTGTATTTTCGGGTCGAAATCACCCTCGCTTGATAAGCCGTGCGAGGGTGAAGTAGTGGGCCCGCTCGGACTCGAACCGAGGACCAAGGGATTCACTGTATCCCGCCGTTTCCGGAGGGAGCGGACTATCTCTTCACCCCCTCATCTACGAAGCATAGGGGGTGCGGGACGCTCATGCCTGTCATTAAGCGCGACTGTAGCGCTCAGGTAGTCTCTGCACCTTCCGGCGGTGTACCGCCGGCTTGGCTCAGGATTGCCATCAGCCCATGCTGTAAGGTTTCCCTGAATTCATCCCGTCCACTTCACACCTTACGAT
>Ga0181523_10003788_pt1 | contig 13524 bp, 17 predicted proteins | sample PEATcosm2014_Bin_43_FD_119752 | JGI IMG/M metagenome (GOLD analysis project Ga0181523, IMG submission 119752) | Peatland microbial communities from MTU Mesocosm Facility, Houghton, MI, USA - PEATcosm2014_Bin05_30_metaG | ecosystem: Environmental > Terrestrial > Soil > Wetlands > Peat | place... | reverse complement strand
CAGGACAACCGACAGGATGCCTGCGCTTCCTGCTCGCGATTGCGAATCGGAAACCAAAGTTGCGTCCGATTTCTGGATTGCCACGGTGATTCCTCCAATCTTTTCCGTCACCGCTATTGCATGTTGGTAAGTGGAACGCGTTTCTCAGCGGCGCGAGTAAGTCTCCCGCTCTTCTGTGAGTTGGTCAACTTAATTTCACATTACGGTGCAACGGCTTAAAAGCAGAGGTCTTACGAGACGGAAGTTTCACTCGCCCTTCTCTTGGACACCCCAGTAATTTCTACACTCCCGATATTCCTAAATCAGGAATTACCACAACTCTAGTACCAAAAGGTCCTATCTCTGCGCAGAATTTCAGTGAACAATTCCCGCAATTCCTGTCATACTCACAAGTACCGCGCCATGATTAGTGTATGAATTTCACAACTCTACCAAACCTGATTGCTCTGGCCATTCTGGTGGTGGTGTTTTGGGCAATCTCGCGTAAAGCCGTCGGCGAACAGGTACGCCTTTGGCTGATCGGGTGGTTCCTTGTGCTGGTGCATTTCGCCGCCCAATTTGCGGCTACTGCCAGCGGGGCGTGGGGCCTTGCGGCAATGTCAATCAGCCTGGATTCGTTAATTCTGGCGGGCGTTGCGTTCCTGATTTCCGTCTCGGCGATCGTCTCGAATCGCCGGAGCAAGGTGTATCTGGCGCTGGCTATTGCTGTCCCGGCGGTTGCCTATAGCAGTGGAGCAATCTGGGGAGTCGGCTATCAAAACTTTTATTACTTCTTGGCAGCGGTCGGAATGTTGGCTCCCTTGCTGGTGTTATGGCGCCACAACCAGCAGGGCAATCTTTACGCCGCTGGTGTCGTCATGGCAATCGTGGCGGCCGGAATAACGGGCTGGGGAGTAGCGCACGGTGACCCGGAGATAGGCATTACCGTCATCCTTGCCGCCTTGAATTTTACTGCCGCCATTCTGTATTGGAACCACCACAACCGGACCACCGCTGGAGTTCTGACGGCAGTAAGCGGATTTGTGTTGTGGGGAGCGGTATTCCCCACCTCCGTGCTACTACAGGTCTTTTGGCCTTCGATAAGAATTGAATCCGAGGTGTGGAACATTCCCAAGTACCTGGTCGCTGTGGGCATGATTCTGACGCTGCTGGAAAACCAGATCGAGAGAACCACATACCTGGCTTATCACGATGAACTGACAGATTTGCCGAACCGCCGGCTGTTGGAAGACCGCCTCGATCAGGCGTTGGCTCAGGCCAAACGCACCAAAAGCAAAGTTGCTGTGTTTGTGCTGGATCTCGATCACTTCAAGGAAGTGAACGATACCTTCGGTCATCGCGTAGGGGACTTCGCGCTGCGAGAAGTCGTCGCCAGGCTTGGGAGCCGCTTACGAGCTTCCGATACGTTGGCCCGCTCGGGAGGCGACGAATTCACCGTCGTCAGCCAACTCGACAACGCGGAAGGAGCACAAAGCCTGCTCTCGGCATTGGAGTCGGCGCTTTCCGATCCGATCATTGTCGAGCACAAAGAGGTGCGGACGGGGCTGAGCATTGGGTTGGCGCTATACCCCGATGACGGTTTAGATCCAGACCATCTTTACGCGGCTGCCGATCGCGCCATGTATGCGGCGAAAAGGGCATCACGCCCACCGTATCCCGTGGGCGCCACGCCTCAAACGTCGTTCTAGGGAGCCCTTGCGCTGGCGCGTCGCGCTGCCCTGGACAATGGCTAAGGCCTGGGATTCGAGGCAATACCAAGTCATGCACGAAGGTGGTAAGTAAATGACTTCCTCCGAAATGTGCAACAACTTGCCACTTCTCTCCATGATAGTTTCAAAAACGTGCTGAAAAATAAGGACTTGGCAGACCGAGCATTGGAATCCAAAGTGCACTATCAAGGTCACTTCGTCTGCTGCCCTATTTGGCCCTTGCATGGGTAAGCTGACTGAGCCATTTCCGACAACCTTAGGTGAGGCGACTATGAGGAAGATTGCAGCTGTGCTTGTTGTGGTTCTAGTGGCCGCTCTAGCGGGCTTTGCCCAGAACTGCACCCAGACAACTCTTAACAATTACCTTGGATCCGGCTTCTCGTGCACGGTCAATGACCAGACCTACTCGTCCTTCAGTTACACGTCTGAATCGAACCCTCCAGGGTTTTCGGTTCCCGCGGGTAGCGTAACTGTGTCCCCGATCACCACTCCGCAGAATCCAGGACTTCAATTTACGGCTGCTGGCTGGGAAGCCGCAACTTCCTCCGGAATACTCTCGGTTGACTCCACATTCGAATGGAATGCCACCAGTGTATCGCCGATCACCGACCTCAGCCTGTCGATTGCCGGCGTAGGTTTTTCAGGAACTGGCTCGGTCAATGTTGACGAGACCGCCTGCCTGGGAGCCGTTCTGCCAGCTTGCACCGGTGGCACCGTCGTCACCCTCAGTGTTTTCGATAACTCCACTGGAAGCCAGCTTTATGACCAGGTTAATTTCGCTGGTGTAAACGAAGTCTCCGTCGAAAAAGACCTCCTGGTGACAGCCGGCACGAATGGAAGCGCTGAAGTTTCGGTCGTTACCGACCAGTTCTCAGAAGGCTCCTCCACGGTTCCAGAGCCTGGAACGTTGAGCATGCTGGGAATGGGAGTCGTTGCTCTTGCCGGATTTGCGCGCCGCAAGATGAACCTGTAGTCAAAGTCTTCTCACCGTCAGTCAAGGACCCAGAGCCGGAGCTTGCGCTCCGGCTTTTGATTTGTAACCTCCGGCCGATCTCTTAGATGTGGTACGTTAGTTTTGCCGGAGGAAGATAGTGAAGAAATGGGTTTTCCTGGTTGTCTGGGCTCTCGCTGCCGGATGCATGGTTTCGATTGCAGCTGGCGCGCAAACAGCTTCCTTTGCCAGTCAGTTTTACGGAACATGGTATCCCTACCCGCTAGGCAATCCCAACACCGGTTCGATTCGTTACGAGTTTCATCACAATGCCGCCACCGGCAAGGATGAAATGACGGTCACGCGCACTTGTCCGGGCGAATACCGGAGTCCCGTCGCAAAAGTGACATCTCCGGTTGAGATCACGGAAAACAGCATACACGTGCTGAAAGCCGCTTCTGACGCGCAGGCGGGCGAAGGCGATTCGATGTGCCGGGTTAGCGTCGGGGCCGATGTCATGGGCTACACCATGGCAGAGAGCGGGACGCGCGTTACCATCACGAATCCGGGTGGTAATCCTGACATTCTGGACCTGGCGCGCCAGGATGTGGTCAGTGGAGCCGTGCTGCCGGCAAACTTTTACGGAAGCTGGTTATTGCCGCCTTTCGACGATAAAGACACCAGGATCCAGATCAGACTTGTGTTCTACAACAGCGCTGACAGCAACACCGGCAGTGTCCGGCAGGTGATCAGCTGCACTAAAGGCAACAACTCACTCATCGCGGAGGCTGATGCCGCCATCACCGTCAGCAAAGACCAAATCACAATCCTGGATGCCGCTGCCCACGAAGAACGGGACGGATCTTTCACCTGCAAAGCAACCTTGGCCGCCGGAACGATGCATTATGTACTTTCGCCAAACGGCGAGATTATGACTCTGTCGAAACCCGGCGATAAGCCCCTTGTGCTCATGCGGGAGCATTAAGCAGAAAGCCTTCTATGCCTCGCACGCTGCTTCGTGTCGCTTTGGGCTTGGTTCTGGCTTTGGCTACAGCCGGCCCGTCGGTGCGGCATCAGCTCCAGGCGCAGCAGCTCACGCAACGGCTGATCCTCAAGGATGGCTCCTATCAGGCCGTACAAAAATATGAGATGCAAGGCGAGCGCGTGCACTATCTCAGCGCCGAACGCTACGAGTGGGAGGACATCCCGGCGTCGCTGGTCGATTGGGATGCCACCAAGAAATACAACGACGCGCTCACCAGCGGTAAGCTCCATACCAAGATCGTAGAAACGCCGGAAGAAAAGGAAGAGCGCGAAAAAGAGGCAGCCAATTCGCCCGAAATTGCGCCCGGACTGAATCTTCCCGGCAGCGGTGGAGTGTTTCTGCTGGATCAATTTCAAGGCAAAGCCGAGCTCGCGGAAATCGTGCAAAATGGCAGCGAGGTAAACAAGAGCGCCAAGAAGAAGAGTGTGCTTCGAGCTGCCATCAATCCCTTGGCCAGCAATAAGCGGGCGTTCGAAATAAAGGGCGAACACGCCCAGACACAATCGCACCAGCCGCGTCCGACCATCTATATCGATATCGACGAGGGCGCGCCGAACGAGGCCGCGCTGACGGATCGCTTCCGCGTAGTTCGAACCGTGGTGAAGAAGGATGCCCGCGTGATCGGCAACGTGAAGGTCAGCGTCGGCGGCAAAGTCAGCGAGCAGATCAGCTTCCTCCCGGTCAGCGTCTCCAAGCTCGGAACCGGCCAGTGGATAAAGCTGATACCGAGCCAGGACCTGGCTGCGGGCGAGTACGCTGTTGTCGAGATGCTGACGCCTGCCGAGATGAACCTGTACGTCTGGGACTTCGGCGTCAATCCCAATGCGCCGGCCAATCCCAACACATGGCAACCAGTATTGGCAAAATGAGGGGCAGCCGTTGATTCAGCAGGCAATCCGGGTAGACTAATTGCAGCGAGGGAGAGCGTGGGCTCATTTGGCGAGCATCTGCGGCGGGAACGAGAAACGCGCGGCGTCTCTCTCGACCAGATTGTCGCCACCACCAAGATTGGACGACGTCTCCTTGTCGCATTGGAGGAAGAGCAGTTCGATCTGCTTCCCGGCGGAATCTTCAACAAGTCTTATGTGAAGGCTTACGCCAAATGCGTCGGCATGAATGAGGACGAAGCTGTCGCCGAATATATGCAGGCGGCCAATGAAGCTCCGCCCGACACGCGCGTCATCGCGCAACAACACGCTTCCATTCATTCCAATCGGCCCATGCAGCGCTCGGGTTTTCCGGTTCTGCCCGTTCTGATCCTGGTGGTCGTGATCGCAGGAGGCATCGGCGGCTGGAAGGTTTATCAAGATCGTCAGAATGATCGGGCGAAGCGGGCCACGATGCCAGCAAACCCTGAGGCGTCCCAGCAGCCGGCGAATGCTGTTGCACCCGGTGCCACCAGTAGTGGACCTGTAGCGAATCAAAGTTCCTCCGCGCAGCAGGTCCAGACTTTGCCGGCGAGCCCCGCTGCGACGCAGCCCGTATCGGCTGCCGCGTCGCCTGCGCGTCCTTCAGAAACCGCGGCGGCGCCGAAAGTATCAACCGAGAGCTCTTCCGCCAACACACCCACGGGAGCGCCGTTTGAAATCGTCGTTCGCCCTAAAGATAGTGCCTGGGTCTCGGTCAAGTCCGACGGCAAATATGTGGTTCGCGGCATCATCAAGCCTCCGGATGTAAGGACGATTCACGCCACCGGTCAGGTCGTCTTCTACACTGGTAATGCCGGCGCGGTGGAAGTGTCATTCAACGGCAAGAATGTTCCTCTGACCGGCGGTCCAAACGCGGAGCAGGTGGTGGTTTTTGACTCCCGCGGCGCGGTGCCCGATGCGCGACCAAAGACGGTCGCACCATGAGCCAGCCCAGTCGCGATGCTGCCGTGCAAACACAGATGAAGAATGTCGGCGAGAATGTGGTTCGCATTGAAGCCGAGGCGTTGCGCGCCCTGGCTGATCGCCTGGCCGGGCCGATGTCCGCAAGCTTCGATCGCGCAGTTGAGATGCTGTACAACTGTGCTGGGCGCGTCGTGGTCACGGGCATGGGCAAGAGCGGGCTGATCGCGCGCAAAGTTGCCGCCACGCTCACCTCCACTGGAAGTCCCGCGCTTTTCCTTCATCCCGCCGAAGCCATGCACGGCGACCTGGGGATGGTGGTGCGCGGCGATGTCGTGCTGGCGCTCTCGGCCAGCGGCGAGACCGGAGAGATCCTGCAGTTGCTGGCCACCGTCAAGCGCCTGGGCGTGCCGCTGATTGCCATGACGTGCGACGAACTGCACTCCATACCCGACGAGCCACGCAGTCTCTCGACATTGGCGCAGGCCGCCGACATCGCCCTGGACTGCTCGGTGGCGCACGAAGCCTGCTCGCTCGGCCTCGCGCCCACAGCTTCGACGACAACGATGTTGGCCTTGGGCGACGCGCTGGCGGTCGCGCTCTCCGAACGCCGCGGCTTCAAAGAAGAAGACTTCGCCAACCTGCATCCCGGAGGCAAGCTGGGCAAGCGCTTCGCCCGCGTCTCGTCGCTGATGCACACGGGCGACGCCGTCCCTCGCGTCGGTCCCGCAACTCCGATGGCGCAGGTGATCTACGAAATGTCGCGCAAGGGCTTGGGTATGACGACGGTGATGGATGGTGAGAAGCTGGTCGGCCTCATCAGCGATGGCGACCTGCGCCGGCTGCTGGAACATCACGGCAAAGAGGTGCTCGACATGACTGCCGCGCAATGCATGACGCGCTCACCCCGGGTCGTCGGCCCTGAGATATTCGCCATCGCCGCCCTCGACATCATGGAGCAGAAGAAGATCACTTCCCTTCCCGTCGTCGACGACGCCGGGCGTCTGCAAGGCGTGTTGCACCTGCACGACCTGTGGGGCACGCAGATGCTGTGAAACAAAATGACGGGGCCCCGCCCGAGCCGGTTTTGCTCGGAGGGTCTTTTATCGATCTGCTCGCGCGTGGTTCAACATGCGATCCACATGGTCAGGATCGCGGGCGATGAGCTTCAGATAGGCCTGGGTGGGTTGATCGGGAATGGCGCGACCTTGTTCCCAGTCCCGCAGCGTGCCAATAGGTATGTGATAGCGAAGGGCAAATTCTTCTTGCGTCAGCTCCAAGGCGCGGCGGATTATCTTGGCCTGCGGCGTTCGCTTCATCATTCGCAGGTCTGTTTCAGTAAGAGGTTGTGCGTCAGGATCGGCACGCGCGGCACGCTCGACTGCTCCGGCGCTCATTTGCCGTAAAGGACTATGCGTTCTGCTGGAAATAGTCGTCTTGCTCACGTGGTGTTGCCCTCCTGGCTGAAATGATGCGAATCCGATCCTCGCGTTCCGTGTAGGCGACGAAAAGCAAAACACCTTCCGCACGACCCATGATGAGGAACCGTTCCTCACCGTAGTCTCTGCGATCGTCGAGGCGCTCGATGGCAAACGGATCTTGGAACACCGCCTTTGGCAAGTCGAAGCTCACGCCGTGGGCCCTGTAATTTGCCTCGGACTTTGCGTCGTGCCATTCGAGTCGCAATTTCATGATACTACGGGATACCAGTAGTCACAACCAGATTACCGTACTATCAATTTACAGCGACTCCAGCCAGCGTCGCGACGCATGCAAGATCGCAAGCACCTGAATTTCTTTCCGGTTATCGCGTAAGCGACGATGAACGGCGTTCGCGGAACGACCGTCTCCCGCGTGCCCGCAATCCTGCCCTTACGTCCTGCCAGTGGAAATCGTTCGAGAAGGTCGATCGAGTCGAATATCCGCTTCATCTGCGAAGCGGCTGCTGAGCTGTTTGCACCCTGGAGATAGTCGTACGCGGAAAGAAGTTGTTGCGACGCCCGAGAGGTCAGGCGAATTTTCATCGGTCGAGCCGTTCAATCCAGTCAGCCTTGACCTCGTCGTACTCGACCAATTTCCCGGCTCGAGCTTCTTTCAGACCTTTTTCGATCTGCTCCAGGTGGTACTCGTGTACCGACAGATACTGCTCCACGGCCTCGTTCAAAAGATAGCTGCGGTCGCGGTCAAGAGAGCGCGCCAGCCGGTCGAGCGCCTTAATCCTCTTGGGGTTGGCCCGGAAGGTGATGGTCTGCTTGTCCACAGCAGGAAGAACACCATGTATTACATCGTATTTTCCTGAATTATGGGGCAAAAGAGCTTGCGCTCAAAAAGGGATCGCTTGAGAGCTGCGCCCCGGGCCATCTCGATGTAAGCAGCGAGAGCTACGAAATCGAACTGAGGGCTGATAGCTGACAGCTTCCTCTCAGAACGGTATGTCTTCGTCCGTGATCTCGGGTCCGCCGCTGCTGGTCGCGGGTGGAGCTTCGGACTCGGGCGTACGCTGGTCGAAACCGCCGCCGGAGGATTTGCCTGCTCCCGAGCGGCGTCCGCTGTAACCACCGCCCCCACCTTCTTCGCCGCCGCCCTCGCGCGGCCCGCCCAGCAGCACCATCTGGCTTCCAATGATCTCCGTGCGGTACTTCTTCTGGCCGGTCTCTTTGTCGTCCCACGAGTTGGTGCGGATGCTGCCTTCGATGTAAACCGTGCGCCCCTTCTTCAGGTATTCGCCGGCGACTTCGGCCTTGCGGTCGAAGAGCACGATGTTGTGCCACTCAGTGCGGTCGTTCCAGTTGCCTTCTTTGTCCTTGACGCGCTCGTTGGTGGCGAGCGAAAAGTGCGCCACTGCCATACCGCCCTGGGTGTACTTGACTTCCGGATCCTTGCCGAGATTGCCGATGAGAATCACTTTGTTGACGCTGGCCATGACAGATGCTCCTGTGCGCAAAATTGCGTGGGATGAAGGCCAAATATAACAGATACACCGCCGCCTTCGGCAATCGGCCGCGAGTGGTCGTGGAGGTGGGTTACTACGAGGGGTTACTAAGCAACTTTAGGATTTGCCGTCGCCGCCTTGGCGACATCCTTCTTTTTCGGCTCGAGCACTTCGCTGGCAGCGGTAAGGAACTTGCACTCTTCAGGTGATAGCTTCCGCTCTAAGAGGCGCTCCACTGGTCTAAAGAGCTCTTCGTTACGCATGGCTGGCACTCCAAACTTCAGACGTGAGATGCCGGACACTGGTCTTACGTTGGCCCCCGGCCAACAAAGCATTTCGAGAATTCTACTGCGGAAGACAGGCAATGGCAATATTTCTTGCGAGTCAACTACTCAGCACCAGCACCTTGTGCTCCGGACAGCGCGTCTGCGCCAGCTCAACTAGGCGGTTAACCAGCTCCGGTCCATACTTTGCGTAGAAGTAGAGGCCGGCGATCTCGCGCTCCTGCAGCGTAATGTTGGGATAAACGGCGTTCTCGATCTGCGCCGCATGACGAGTGATGATCTCGGTCCGGCGCAGCTCGGCCTGGGCGGCGCGCTTCTCCAGCCGGTCGATCTGATAGCGCATTTTGCTGGTCGCGCGGGTGGCGGCTTCCACCAGCGTGGGATCGAGTTTCTGCAGTGATCCGCTCGCGCGCTGCATGGCTTCGTCCACCGCACGCCTCGCCTGCTCGAAGTCCTGCCTCAGCTCAGGCGGCAACGAGCGTGCCGCCATGCAGTCGCGTAGCTGGCATTCACCGTGAAAAAGTTCAGGCAGATCGACCTGGTACTTGGTCAGCAGGCGCTCGATGCGCGGCTCGACCAGAGTTGCGCTCATGCGCGCCAGGATGGGTGTGACGCGGCCCAGCAGCTTCTGGTAGACCACGGCGGCTTGCGCAAAATATGCCACTTCAGCCGGCCCGCCTATGTACGCCAGCGTGGGCAGCCAATAATCTTGCAGCACAGGGCGCAGCAGTACATTCGCGGTGAAGTTCTCCGGCTCGGCCTCCACGCGGCGTTGCAATTCATCGGCAGAGACGACCTCCCGCCCGATTTTGAACTGGCCGTTGGCGCGATGAATGGCCACGCGTGCGCCGTCCACCAGCGCGAACAGCGGCGTCGACTCAGCCGTGACCTTTACCTGCTCGTGATATTTTTCCGCCTGCAATTCGCGATTGCGCGCCAGAAGCGCGTCGTCAATCTCGGCAGTGCGCCGAACCGCGTCGGCAAACAACGGCGTCGCTATGCGGTGGAGTTCCGGGTCCGCAGGATCGAGAAGGATCAACCCATGCTCGCCAAAAATGCGGGTGTAGAGCTTGGCATAGGCATTCGAGAACGTCTCACCCTCAGCGTAACTCTCGCGTAGATAATCCGCCGCCAGCGATTCGCCCAGCAATTCGGCAGCTTGCCCGACCGACTCGTTCATTCCTTCCGCAAACCGAATGGTCGAGACGGGCGCGCCGTCGATGCCACCCGTCGCAGCCTTGAACGGAACCAACTGGAAATCGTGCGTCAGCAGCAGCGACTGGTTCACTTCCGCCAGATCGTGATCTTCGCTGGCCAGCCAGAACACCGGCACGCACTCGACGCCCAGCGCCTCAACCTGCTTCGCCAGGGCAAGCGCCGAACCTACCTTGAACAGCGCCAGCAGCGGGCCTCCAAACAATCCCACCTGCTGTCCGGTGACCACGGCGAATGCCCCGTCACGCAGGCGTTGAATGTTGCGCAGCGCTGCCTCCGAAGCTCCCCAGGAGCGATTTTGTTTCTCCAGCACATCGGCTACCTTGGCCTGCCGTTGCCGATCGCGCGGCACTGACTTGGCGAACGCGGCTATGTGCTCTGCATCAGGCTGGGTGGGATAAAACTTGCGAATCGTGGCAGAGTAAGAAAGGAAGTCACTGAAGATGCGAGTGGTATGCGGAATGGCGTTGAAGGAAATGCAGTCGGGAATCACGAGATCGTCTCCCGACAACAACAGCGGCCTGCGCCGTCGCAATCAAACGGGAATGAGCAGTCCTTCGCCGCAACCTGGATCAACGCTTTGTGCATTCGCACCACGGTTATCAGACTAACAGGCAAGCAAAAGGTTTGGATGATTCTGCCGCTGCCGGGATGCAGGAATGCTGATATTAGCGACTTACCAATCTTTACTTTGGTTCACCTTAATTAACCGTCGGTGTTGCGCTACGCGTGTTCCCATAGATGTGGTTTCCTTCCCTTTTTTGGACGTTAAAAAAGGAGGCGGACATGAAAGCCCGTTCCAGAATCGCCATAGCGATGGCGCTGGGGCTGATGTTCTCTGGATTGACCCTGGCAGCGCAGCAGACCACCCCGCCGGCGGCAAGCAGTGAAGACGCGACCGCCATCCCAAGTTCTCAATCTACTCCGCCAGTTGTCGCAGACTCCCAGGCACGCATTGTGCGCCTTAGCGATGTTCATGGTGAAGTACAGGTGGATCGCAACACCGGGCAAGGCTTTGAGCAGGCACTGCTGAACTTGCCTATGGTTCAGGGCACCCGCTTGCGAACAGGCGCAGGTTTTGCCGAGGTCGAGTTCGAGGACAATAGGACACTACGTCTGGCGCCGGACACGCAGGTCGAATTCTCGCAGCTCGAACTTCGCCCGTCCGGTACCACGGTTTCGACGATGACTGTCGAGCGAGGCATGGTCTACGTCGGACTGACGCGCAGCACGGGCGACGAATTCACGCTGGCTTTTGCTCGCAACAAAATCCCCCTGCCTCCTTCCAGTCATGTCCGCCTGGACATGGGAGACAAGTGGGCAAATCTGGCAGTCTTCAAGGGCAACGTGCACGTCGAGGCACTCAACGGCCCTATTACGGTTGGCAAGGACAGAACCGTCACATTCAACCTGGTGAGCCCGACTGAGCCCCAATTAGTCAAGAACGTGATTCCGTGGACATACGATTTCTGGGACCAGGCCGCGACCGACTACCACAATCGAAAGGTAAACAGCAGCTCCTATGGGAATTCGCCCTATGCCTACGGTCTCCCCGACATGAGGTATTACGGAACGTTCGTCAATACTCCGGACTGCGGCAGGATCTGGCGACCGTTCTTCGCGAGCGCAGCCTGGGATCCTTATAGTAATGGCACTTGGGTCTGGTATCCGGGCTCCGGGTGGACGTGGGTGTCGCCGTATCCCTGGGGTTGGACGCCGTATCACTACGGCACATGGGGATACTGTCCGAACTATGGCTGGGGATGGCGGCCACGCGGCTCCTGGCAGGGGCTCATCAGCGTGCCGAAACCACCGCAGCACCCTCGGCCTCACTACCCACCGCATTCAATACCCCGTGCGCCACAACCTCCAGCTCCCGGTGCTCCCGCCGTAGTAGCTGTGAGCCGCAAGCCGCCTGTAACATCCGGCCTGACTTCCGCCGACAGATTTGTTGCCCGGCAAGATTCGGCCGGCATGGGAGTTCCTCGTACTCTCGGGAATCTGGCTGCCATATCCGGGCAAGTCGAACGACACAGCTCTGCGATTGTCGCTGTCAACGCCGCGCCTATGCTCGCGGGCAAAGGAACGGAATCAGGCTCCGGATATAACGTGTCGGCGGTGCGCGCGTCAGCTGGCCGCAGCGGAACAGCGAGCTACTCGGGCGGACGCTCGAGCGCCTCAACCTACTCCGGAAGTTCGGGACGCAGCTCGTCGACGTCTGACGCGGGACGCGGGGTTGGAGCATCCGCTTGGTCGGGCGGCTCGGCTTCCATGGGCGGTGGTAGCGCCGGTGGAGGCGGGCGCAGGTGAGCCCTTAGGTGACAAACCGCGCATGACCGCGGCGGGGGAATCCCGCTGCTGGCATCTTTCTCGGAAATTGACTTCGCCAGTCGAGCAGATCAATATCGTGAACGAGAACGGCGGATCATGAAAGCTTCGGATATTGCCGACTGCTGCTCCTTATCGCCACATTGACGCCCGCAACAGGTTTGGCGCAGACTGCGCCCACGCAGCCCGATCCCGGCTCCAGCAACCAAACCCCAGCGAACGTAATCGACTGCGGGAGGTTTGCCGCGTCCGACGCCAGCCTCGATCTCATCTCGAAGCTGTGCGACTTTGCCCTGACCTATCGCCACAAGCTGCCCGACTTCATCGCGCAGCAAACCACCACGTCGCACGGGCCGCGCTCTACCGTTGTGATCGGTGCCCAAGTCACCTATCGCGCAGGCCTGGAACAGTATTCCCGCATCACGATTAACGGCAAACCGCTGCCGCCGAAAGGCCGCGTTCCAGTTGATTTGCACCTCTTCACGAGTGGCGAGTTCGGACCCGTGCTGATCAACTTGTTTGAGGCGCCGGACGCAGTCGAATTCAAATTCCGCGAAACAGCTACGCTCAGCGGAGCCCCTGCTGTCCTCTTTGACTTCCACCTTCCGCAAAAAAAGAACACCTTCTGGGCCCTGCGCACTCCCAGAGGGGAAGTCATCAAACCTGAATTCCGGGGCCAATTATGGCTGGAGCCGCAAACCGGCCGCTTGCTCCGCGAGGAGCTGGAGCCCGTAATGAACGAGTTAACGACCTCCGTAGCTTCCGCGAAGCTCGCTACCGACTACGCCATGACAACCGTAAGCGATCTTGGCACTTTCTTGCTCCCGATCAAATCCGAGTCGAAGATGTGTATGGGGGGCTGGCAATCGAATCTCGGATGCACAACTAATACCGCCGTCTTCAGCGCTTACCAGAAGTTCGTCGCCACCAGTCGCATCGTGCCTGCGGACTCGCAGCCCTGAGCTTTCGCCGTGATGCGCGGTATCCGTGAAGGAGTCTGGATGCGGCTGTGGCGCATCTATATACGTGTAATGCGGTTGACTTCCCTGCCTCGGCTGGTAGAGTTAAGTTGATCGCGGTTCGCTTCACGTATGGGGGCGTCACGGCTTCGACGGAAGTGATTGCGGTAAAGAGGCATACCGGAGTGCATGCATCCGTAATCGTGTGCAAAAACACAATTGCCAACCAAAACCTGGCATACGCAGCTTAATTAATTAAGTTGCCGTCCTCCTCGGCTTTGCTCATGGGCTG